>Ga0181520_10013961_pt1 | contig 10019 bp, 6 predicted proteins | sample PEATcosm2014_Bin_29_FD_132451 | JGI IMG/M metagenome (GOLD analysis project Ga0181520, IMG submission 132451) | Peatland microbial communities from MTU Mesocosm Facility, Houghton, MI, USA - PEATcosm2014_Bin02_30_metaG | ecosystem: Environmental > Terrestrial > Soil > Wetlands > Peat | place... | reverse complement strand
CGTCAGCCGCCGCTGCTCCACAATATTCAATCCGTCCATCATAACCTCCTCCTTGTATCTTGATGGACTCAATGTTATGAAATCCGTCCGCACTCAGGTAGATGGATTGATCGGACGTTTACGGTGTTGGGAGACGGTGGCCTGTGAGATTCCCATCGCGTTGGCGATTTCTACCTGAGTGCGGTCCTCAAGGTAATAGAGTTCCAGCACTTGGCGTTGTCGTTTGGTCAACGCTGTGACCATGACGGCTTGCAGTGTCAGTGCGATTTCGGCCTCTGTTTGTAGACGGATTTCCGCGGCTTGGTCGAGTGCTTCGTTTGGCCAGAGGGCTGCAGATGCCGGAATCTTTTCCCATTGTTGTTGGTTGAATTGTACTTCACGCCAGGTTGATGCATGGTTTTCGTTCATGCCCCCTATTTTGGGGGCACGATTGGGTATTGACGCGGCGGTGGTGATGACCTAGTCTTGCCCTCAGCTGGATGAACAGACTTGTGCAATATAAGTCTCTATTTTGGAAGTATTCATGAAACTCAGGAACTGGCAACTGATGATTTTTGGCCGTTTCCTTTAGATACACCTCAAGAGCAAGGTTTTTGTTTGGTATTTTGGTGAGTGGTGTACTATAATTTGTGCAGTTTAATGATACGAGAGGGCATTTAACATGAAAACGGAGCATACGGGACTTAGCGGCTTTGAGAGTTTTGTTCCCCCGAATTCTTCCCTGATCGGGAAGAAGGTTCAGGAAATAGAATCCGCTTGTGGTGTGGTTTTTGACCATGCACATAATTCGCCACCCGAGGTTGAGACTCGTATCGAGCGTGGCGATGCGCTTCTGCAAACGCCCTTGACCATTGGTATGGGACTTCATGTTTGGGGAAAGTCCGCGAGTCTGCGGGCGTTCATTAAATTGCTGAATAATCCGGCAGTTGCACAGTAGTGCTTTATCTGGAAGCATCATGTTCATCCATCTTCTTGTGCCCCTCTATAGTCGCAACGTTGCAACTGTTATTGAGCGGAAAATCAAATTCGACCAGTGGTACGGAGATTTCTTCCTTCCTTATTGCGAGGATAAGGGTTGGCTCTGTGATCTGAAACCTGGATGGCCGGAAGCCAAGACCGCGCAGCTTGCTTCGGCCAAAGGTCTTTCGATTCCTGAGTTGGCGGCACAATTCCCTGACACGAAGTACGACAGCTGTGATCTTGTGCCCAAGGGGAAATGGGTGCTTCAAGCTCTTTCAAGCATTCTTGAGCGGCAAGCGACCTCTAACTATTCGGATCATGATGTGGTCGTGATGATGGACGGATCTGGGAAGATCGACTTCAGCGGTGCTTGCAAGATTGCGGAACGCCTTGCAGCTGGCGACCGGTTGGTCTTGGGTTACCGCAAGGATCCCCGAGAAACCATGGATGGGAAACGTGTTGATATTGAGGCTTTTGAGAACTTCCTTGTTGAATGTTGTTACAAGGTGGCATTGAGAGACGCGCAGTGTGGCTGTTGGGGTTTCCAGGGTCAGATGTTGTCGAAATTGCCCTTGATTGCCCAGTCCTATGCAATCGAGATTGATATTTTGATAGCGGCGTTATCTATCAATATGGAGCCCCGATTCATCGAAGTTGATCTCTATCCTGCAGTTACCGCGACTGGGGCAAAACAAACCGACTACGACCCTTCTGAGGACATGAAGAAGTTGCAGTTCATTTGTTACAGACTCAATATTGATCATGGGCAGATTCCTTTTTACATCGAGAGATTCAAGAGTGACAAAAGGATCTCTTTGCCGGAGACTTACGTCAGTGGAGCGATGGCCTTGCCCAAACCTTCGAAATGTCCGGCTTTGGTTCCCATCCTTCACAATTCAGATCCCCAGTCGTAATTGATCGTGCTTTGTTTTTTTCCGTTTATCGCATCTACTTTAGAATGTTTTTCCAGTCAATGTCTGCGGTGATCTTCTTAGCACCTGCCTGAAGAATGGTGGCGTTGGCGGTTGTGTCAAATGTGTAAAGCGGTTTGCCGGTTGCGAGGACTTCACGGCAGAGTTCTTCGGTCTTGCCGCCGGGTGCGGCGTGAGCGACTACGACGACGGCGGCCATTTCGGCGACGTGACGATTTCGGAGTTTGGCCGTTTTCGCTGTGACGTGTTGAACCTTGTCTGGAAATTGAGTTACGAGCAATAGACGGCCTTCGTTGACGGCGGTTCTCAATTCCTTGGGTATTATCTTCAGCATTCCCCTGGCTAGACACCAAATGACGGGGTTTGTTGACCGGAGAAGGATTCGGAGACATTCCTCTTCCATCGGGGATTGGAAGCCGCTGATTACTGTGATGCCTTCTTCACGGAAGCGCTTTGCCAGGTCGTAGGTTTCGAGTATGATTTTGCCGGGGCACTTGACCGAGCAGAAGAGTGCGACCGTTGGCAGGGAGACAATACGGGGATCATCTATGCCTACATCAATCTTGCGCTGTCTTGCTGGCACTGACTTATTCCTCCCCCTTCTGTCAGTCCGCCGGTCGTGCTTTGTCGGCGACTGACGCGATGGCATCGAGTTTCTCTTTGATTTCTGCGTCAATACCATCCTTCGCGACGAACTTTGCGAGTTTATAGTACTCGTTCTTTCGCAGCACCAGAGGCACCCCGAGTTTCGCCGAAAAGGTCTTGAATAGTGGGTCGAGAAAATCATCGGTTGCCTTTATATCGTCTGTCCATGGACCTGGTTTGCTGAGTGTGCCCAAGGCTCCTGTCACTTCAGCAATGGCGGCTTTCATCGCCTCAAGGCGCTGTTGACGTTCGGCATGGCCAAAGAGGTCATCGGAGACCTCGGATACGGCATACGAGAGGAGAACCGCTTCGCGGCAGAAATAGTTCTCAATCTCGCGTTTGCGCCACATGGTTTCTACAAGTGGCGTCCCTGTCTGCAATTCCTTTTCAAGCCGGTCAAAAATGGCCACGGCAACAAGATCGCTCTTCGCTTCCCGTAGGCCATAGAAATGATCTCGTGCGCGTTGCGGGAGGTTTGTGGAGATCGGATGGAGGAAGGGGGCTGCAAGATGGGACAGCGCAGGATGTTCCAAGGTTTCGGCGAAGACCCGCAGTATATCCAAGTCGGTTGCATGTTCAAGATAGAGAACCCATCCCTTCTGCTCTGCCTGATAATACTGGTCGAACCCGAGATCCATGAGAGCCTTGAGTAGTTGAGTGCCTTTATCGTTGATCGTGTGTGGCCGACCAACGAAAGCGACGACCCGTCCCCGGTTGGCCGCTTCGTTGAGGACAACTTCCGAGTGACTTGCGGCTATGATTTGAGATCCCTGCGATTCAGCGACGTCTGTAAGCAGGTTGAATATCTGGCGTTGACGGAGAATTTCCAAATGTGCGTCCGGTTCATCGAGCAGAAGGGCACTCTTGGGGTTCGCGTATAAATAGGCAAGCAAGAGCAGTGTTTGCTGCAAACCGCGCCCTGAACATGAGATGTCCAGTTCGTTGGCGTCTGTATCTTTGTATGCCATTGTGATTTCACTGCGGGCCGGATTCATTACGGGCGCATTCAACTCCACGCCGAAGAGAGTCTTGATGTGCGCGACTACGCTTTTCCAATTAGTCGGATCCTTTGCCCCACTTACGCTCTGGCAAAGATTCCGGAGAACCTGTGCCGTCTGCCCCTGGCCAATCAGCACACCTATTTCGCCGGGTTGCTTGACGAACTCTTGATCCGACAATCCTGACATGGGCGGCAGGTAGGCAATTCGGTGCGAGAAAGCGAATTCGGGCACCGCCATACGGTCCGGGTCGTCCCCGCCGCCGATGTGAAGCGACCGGCAGTAGAACGATTCCTCGTTAGCATAGTAGAATTCGAACCCGCAAACCCATTCCATTCCTTCTGACAGGCCGTGGACAACGATCTCGATGAGGACGTTGTCGGTGCGCTGTTTACCATTGTCGCGGGTGGTCTCGCGGGTGTGTAGGTTTTTCCACAAAAGATTAGCGCTTGGAATGGGCAACGCCATCAGTTCTTTGCGATTGATCGTCACGCCGGGCCTCTTTTTAGGAACCCTGCCGCTTGTACCATATTCGGCGACCCAGGCACGCAAACCGACATCCCACAACGCCAGCGCCTGCAAAGCGGTTGTTTTGCCCATATTGTTCGGGCCGACAAGAACCACCGGCTGTCCCAATTCCACGGTCGCTTCGTCGAACCTCTTGAAATTCCGCATAACCAGTTTCGTGAGCATGACTTATTCCTCCTCCGCCTCGCCTCCATCGCGCCCCAAGCGGTATTTAATATCATAATTGATGATGAAGTCCAACTCCTCTGACGTGAACCCGTAGTGCCCCGCCAGCACTGTGTCGATTTCGTCGATTATGGGTTTTGTCTTAGGCGCATCCATCTCATCATATTCAATCTTGTGTCCCTCTTTTGTGACTATCGTCTTGCGGCGCGCGTTTTGTCTCTGGTTTTCCGCCAATCTCGTTTGTAATTCGATCCATTCTTCACTTCTCGTTTGCATCGGCATTCGAAAATCCCTGATCAACGCGTCATTGATATGTTCGCAATCTGAGAATGCGCTGTAGAACCAGTAAAACAGTGTTGAGTTCACGAGACAGTCAGCAAACGCGCATGCCCCTTTGTCGCGGAAATACAAGATTCTCCCGTGTGGGGGATCCATTTCTTCTCCATTTCGCCGAAAGAATGGCATTCCAACGCAAGCCTTTACCCAGTATCGACAGGCCTCTTGATAGTAGAGAACATCTTTTGATGTTGATGTTGTCAGTGATCCTAATATTCCCTTTTGAGATTCCATTCTTCTGTATATGCCGACGCCAATTCGTGTTCCTATCTTGGCAATCCTATGACCATGAAGGCGAATGTCGTGTTTCGCGTAACCCATGGTTGCGAGTGCATGCGGTCGCTCCTCCGTGTAGAATCGATTTACCCTCGTTGTTTGAAGTGTTTGTTTGGTCGATCTGGAGATCATGATCGTGACCGGCATTTCCACGCCGTCGAAAATGGATTCCGGTCTTCGTGGATAGGCCGACACGATGAGCGAGCCACGTTCCAAGAGAATGTCCTGCAATGTTGACATCTTCTCTGCCGATAGAGCCGTCATCTGTATAATCATTCCCGATGTTCCGTTGCGAGCCCCCAATTGCAATGAACGTTCAAAGACATAGGCGTACAGATTCTTTGCAGAATACGTTGTAAACAATGCCTCGCGAATCTGATACTTGACCTTCTCAGGTGTATTCACCACGTATGGAGGGTTCCCTATGATGACGTCAAATCCGCCTGCATTAAGAATTCCGTAAAACTCTATGAACCAATGGAACGGTTGGTGGGATTTTAGCCATTTGGCGTATGCAACTTTGTTGCTCGCATTGACGCCGTGTTCGACGGCGAGGTAGCGGTTGAGTTCGTCCTCTAACACCTTGAGTTTGACGCGCAGTTCGGCCTTGTCATGCGCCGTGACAGTTCCGCCGAGTTCGGTTTGCTGTTGATGAAAGCTTCGGAATGCGGCGTCGGCAATCTGTAATTTATCCGTGAAACGCGCGAAACTTTGGAGTTCGTCCTCTACGCCCAGCCGCATCTGGCCGCTTCCGAACTCAGTCATGCACTTGCGGACTTCGTCTGCATTGGCGTAGCCGACGAGGCTGTTGCCAGCGCGGATGTTGAAATCAATGTCTGGCAGTGGTTCGATGCCGAGATTGTCCTTGCTGGCGTCCGGCTCGACCTGAGACGCAAGTTTCAGGAATAGGCGCAATTTGCAGATTTCGACCGCCTCTTCCATGATGTCTACGGCGTAGAGATTATTGAGGATGATGGATTTCAGGACGAAATAGCGCCGGTTGGGGTGCGCCGCCACTCGATCGAGAACTTCTGTGAATTTCTTGTAATAGTTGGGATGTGCCTTGCGGCCGTTTTCGCCCCACTCGGCCATGAAGATTTCCATTCGGTCGAGGCAGGCTTCGTAGAGTGGTTCAAGGATGTTGAGTGCGGCAAAGATGAACGCGCCTGATCCGCCGGTGGGATCTAGTATGGTGATGGTGGTGATGGCGTTCCAGAAAGCCATAAGCAGGTCGGGGCCTTCGCAATTCTGGATGACATCCTGGGTGAACTGGCGGAGATCAAGATTGAGGGTGATGAAATCGTTGACTTCCCTGACTTCGCCGGCGGCGAGTCTCTTTTTGATTTCTTCGTAGCGCTGGCGGCGTGCGACGACTTCACGCCAGATTTCGGTTGGTAAGGCGTAGTCACCTGGCGCAGGCTTGTTCCACGGCTTGCGACGTTCAATCAGGTCTGGTTGAGTGGTGTCCAAGCCGACGGCTATTTCCGGCGGAAGTTTCTTATCCGCGCCGTGTCGCATGGCGGAATAGATATAGCGATCTGGGTTTTCTCGAAGCAGATCCCATACGGTCGGGCCGTCGGGATTTTCAAAGGCAACCTTGCACTTGGCGCGTGCGGCGTAGAATAGGAACGGAAGAACGGTGTTCTTGCTGATGTACTCGGTGATGTCTTCCTTCGTGTAATACGCGCCCATCTGTTTCTGGTTGATGTATTTCTCAAAGATGTAACCTAGAACGTCCGGATTGATCTCGTTGTCGGCCCGGAGTGGGCGTTCATCGAGGTGCCATTGATATTGATCGAAGTAATCGAAGATTCGTTCGAAGGCTTTATCGGGGATCTGAATTTCCTTGCCGTAGCGCTCTGGCTTTTCAAGTTCATGCACATCGAACAGGCCGCCGTTGAGGTACGGGATGTTGCCGAGTAGTTTCTCAAGGTCCGGGGTGCGGTCTTTCTTGCGTTTGCCGAAGCCCTCATGGAACAGTCGAAGTAGAAAGTAACGGTAGAACGTGTAGAACTTGTCTTTGCCTTGCTCCTTTTTGCACCGGTCAAGGCGGTTGCGCAGGTAATCATGGTCGCCATCGAGGAAACCCTTGCGCTGGATGAAATAAGCGAACATCAGGCGATTGAGCATGACGGAGGCATACCATTCCCGGTCGGCCACCTCGCCGATGCCGTCTATGAACTTAATGAAGGCTTTGCGGTGGGTGTCGAAGTCGCGATAGAACGCCTTTGTGACTCGTTCGATGTCAAAGGCAGCGCGGGCACGTCCAGCGACGGCCACTGTTGTTAATCCCGCCTCCTCTTCTTCGATCGAAATGTACAGCATTTCGAGTTTCTGGAGTAATGAGTCGCCGGGTTGACCGCATTGATACTCATGTGTGCGGGCGGCAAGCGGTTTGCCTTGTTCACGCCGAACCCACATCCACGACTGGCGTGAGCGGTCGCCGGTGACGAAGACGATCAGGTGTTCAAAACTGGTCTCTGATAGTTTGCGGTCGAGTTTAAGGCGTGTGGTATGGTCGGGTAGTCCGCCTTGCGGCGATTCGCAGAGCCAGGCGATGAAACCGCGCTTTTCAGCGATTGCTGTAAAGGCGTAGTCTATCTCACCGGCACTGAGCCTGAGTTTCTTGCGGCAAGGTTCCCAGCCGATTTCTTCGACGAAGAGTTTTGGCAAATCGCAACTTTGCAGTAATGGACGGGCTCTTTGGAGATTTAATGTTTCGGGCATAGGTCAGTCTTTTCGGATTCCGAGAGAACAAATGATTCTTGGTTCGCGGGCTTGAACATCGTCTTGCGTGATGCAAAGCCGGTCTTCCTCATGAAGCGAGAGTACTAAATCGGCGAGTTTGTCGTCGCTGATGCCGGTGCGGAGTTCGCGGTTTAGCAGGTCGCGAGCGGCCTCGGTCAGCGGGGACTCGTAAATAGCGTCAATTGTCTGATGGAGCGGTTTGATGTCAAACAGGGTATCCTTGACGTTTGCGGCGTAATCCTTGAGCCGTTCATAGACGCGGCGGCGCGCGCTGGCGGGCTTGCCAAGTTGTCCGCCGGTCGTAATGTGCTCCTTTTGTATACCGCCAACAGCCTTCGCCACGAGTTGATGGTGATTCGAGAGGCGCTTGAGTGTGAGTGTTGCCGGTTCACATGCAGCGGCGCGCAAGATTTCGTGTTGGCTCTCAGTGACCGTGCGGCCCTGTTCGTCAACCCAGGCGAGAGCGTCGTTTCCATCGGCGGTTCGGACGTAGACCATGACACCGGAAACTGGTTGCGGGCCGGTCGCGGCTTTCGGTTTGACGGGAACGGCTGACATTGGCTTGGTTGAAAATATGACGCCGGGTAGATCGGGAATGGTCTTCTTAAGCGACGGATCCACGTCGCAGGCATTTTTCCAAATCTGGTAGGCCAGAGAAGCGAGATCAACTTCATCATCCGCCGGATCGTTCAGGACGCTGGATTTTTCGGTGAAGAGATCGCGGATGACGGTGTCGTGCTTTTCGTCCTCGAAAAAGGTTTCGTCGGTGCCGACGACTTCAGCGTTTTCGTGGAGTCGCTGGCGAACACGAGAACGCAGTCGAATAAGGCGTTCTACGCCGTCTGCCGGGACAAACGAATAGCAGAGAATCTCTTCGGCTTTCTGGCCGATACGATCCACGCGGCCCGCCCTTTGGATTAGACGGATGATGGCCCACGGCAGATCGAAATTAACGACAATGGCGGCATCCTGAAGGTTTTGACCTTCGCTGAGAACGTCGGTGGCGATCAGCACACGCAGTTCTTCAGCGGGTGAAACATGATTTGGCGAGTCCTTGTCTTGCGCCTTGTTGCTTTCGGGGCTGAAACGATGGGCGTACTTTGACGGTTCTTCGGTGTCGCCTGTGACTCCCGCCATCTGTTTGAGGCCGCGGGCCTTCAACTGTTCGGAGAGGTATGACACGGTGTCGGCAAATTGCGAGAAGACGAGGATCTTCTGGTCTGGATGTTTCTTTGTGAGGAGTTTATGGAGTTCTGCGAGTTTGTGATCTTGATCGGGCTGCCACTGCCCGGCCATTTCGAGGATTGAGAAGAGTCGCTCGGCATCTTTGCGGAGGTGCTGGGCGAGTTCGTCTATAAAGACATCGGGGCGCAACCAGTCAAAATTGCGGGCTTGTTCTCTGTGGAGCGTTTCGTATCCGGATGCCCCGGCTTTGGCAAAATCGGCCAAAGACTGGGCCGTGATCTCGGTTGGGCAATCGTCGGCTGAGTCATCCGTTCCGAATAAGGTGCTTTCGCTGTCGTGATCCTCGGTGCGAGTATCGAACAGCGCTGAATCCTGCGTGCCGACAGGCAATGGCAGGCCATTCTCCAGCGCGTGCAAAGAGATATAGTTTCGCAAGATGTGGCGGCGCACAGAGAGAAGGAAGGAATGACCGCTGCTTTCGAGACGCTTGAACAAATTCGTTCGGCAGAAACCAATGAGTCGCTTGCCTGCGCGGGAAAGGTTCTTCTCGATTTCTGTCTCGGCCTGGGTGCGTGGGCATTCCATGGCTTGTTTGAGATAATTGGCGAGGCCGTAGCGCGGCAGATGCAGCATTCGGACTGTGTCCACAACTGTTTCGGAATAAAGCCGGGCGTATTGGTCGTTCTTATCGCTTTCGCGAATCCGGAATGACAGGGTCTTTGGCTGGCGTTTGGGAAAATGAAAACGATTGCCGCCTTCAAGGATCAGGAAGCGGCGATCTGACGTCGCCTTCGCCCTTTCGCATTTTGGGCATTTCTCCTGGGTGGACTGTAGCACTGTGGCACATGAGGGACATTCGGTGAGGGCATAATTCAATTCAACGAAACTCCGAGTTCGGCGAACCATGAACAGACGCATGAGTTCACGCCAATCGTCGGCGTGGCCGCTCTTCTCGAAGGCAGAGAGGCAATTGACCGGACACTGATGGCGGCGGGTAAATTCGTCAGGGCGCCCGTCGCAATCGCTGCGCAAGTATTCTTCTGGTCGGATGGCGACGATGTCTTCGGGTTCAAGGAATAGGCGGAGTTGATTGGCAAGGTCGAGGTAATCTTTGTTGTAAGGCGTGGCAGATAGAAGGATGCACTTGCAGGCGTTTCGTGACAGGTAATCGCGCACAGCGGCCCAGCGGCGGCCCTCGCGATTGCGCAAGTTGTGACTTTCGTCAATGATGACTACACGGTAACGG
>Ga0181520_10013956_pt1 | contig 10022 bp, 4 predicted proteins | sample PEATcosm2014_Bin_29_FD_132451 | JGI IMG/M metagenome (GOLD analysis project Ga0181520, IMG submission 132451) | Peatland microbial communities from MTU Mesocosm Facility, Houghton, MI, USA - PEATcosm2014_Bin02_30_metaG | ecosystem: Environmental > Terrestrial > Soil > Wetlands > Peat | place... | reverse complement strand
TGCGCGGCATCGATGCGGCGTTTGATAAATACGAAGCGCGGCAGAAGCGTGGCCGGATGCGGCGGGTGAACGGCCTTGCGTGGTGTTCGCAGGCAGTGATGGAAGCTGCCGAGGAACTGCGCGAGGCTGCGGTCGGCACGGCTTCTGCCACAACTGATGCAGCGCGGGAATCGGGATTTGAGCGTGAGCGCGTTGCAGCGCACCTTGAGGCTGCTGCGACTGCGCTTGATGAGGCAACCGTCGCTCCGGAAGCCTGCGCGGCAACCGCTGTTCGGCTGCGTCAACTGGCCAATGAAACGCGTGCCGCTGAAACAGAAAACGCAGCGACGCATGATTTGGAAGCCCTGGAGCGCACGCTTACCGTTCTCGAAGAAAAGCTCTTTGCCGCCTTGACTGCGGCGGCCCCCGAAGAGTTGCTGGTGGGGTTGAAGGAACACGCTGCTCGCGAGTTGGCGCCCTATCGCAGCCGCATGGGGGCAGTACAGTTGAGACAGGTGGAGCGGCAGTTCGTTCAGAAGCAACTGCTGGTGCACTACAACCTTCCGCGACTTAGCCTGTTCTATATGAGTCAGCAATGAAGATGCCGAAGAAACGAACCACCGCGCAGCGACGGGCCATGCAGGCCGCAAAGAGGCAGTCGGCCGCCAGCAATAAGTCTGGAAAGCATCCCGCAGGGGGCAAAGTCCGCGTCAGTCCGGTTAGCGGTGTACGCAAGCCAAAGCCTGCGCCTGCTTCCGAAGCGCAGCTTGTAGAAATCGAGAAGCCAATCTACGGCGGTGCGTTTCTTGCACGGCTTGAGGGCAAGGCAGTCTTCGTGCCGCTCACACTGCCCGGCGAGCAGGCGCGGGTGCGTATCACGCAGAGCAAGCCCGGTTACGCGACTGCCGAGGCGGAGCAGATCGTGCGTGCGGCGCCGGAGCGTATTGCGCCAGCCTGCCCGCACTTTGGCGCGTGCGGCGGGTGCCACTATCAACACACGGATTATGCGAATCAACTGACAATCAAGCGGACCATTTTGCGCGAGACGCTGGAGCGTGGCGGTGTTGCCCTGCCCGAGGAGATCGCCGTGCTGGCCGGCGAGCCGTTCGGCTATCGCAATCGCATTCGTCTGGCCTTCGATGCAGCGGGCAATCCCGGCTATCGCGGACGGCGCTCTCATGCTGCGGTCCCCGTGCAAGAGTGCCCCGTTGCTGCGCCGCTACTGGTTGAGGCGGCGCTGGCCTTCGCTCAAGTTGCGCGCGAGTTTGCGCCCGCACTGCGCCCGAGGGAGATTTCGCTTTTCTGCAATGCCTCTGAAACAGAGATGCTGGCCACGGTCATTACGGCAACTCCCGCGAAGGCGCGCTTCGATGAGTGGGCAAAGGCGTTCCATGAGCGGCTCCCAGCGCTCGTCGGCGCGGAGTTGGTGGTCGAGGGTAGTGTCAGCCAGCAAGCGCACACGGTTGCGCGATGGGGCGCGATTTCTCTTTCCTATCGCGCTGCGGGATTCGACTATCGCGTGGACCACGGCGCATTTTTTCAGGTTAATCGATGGCTGGTGGATGGGCTGGTCGAATGTGTGACCGCAGGCCACAGAGGCAAGCTGGCCTGGGATCTCTTCGCTGGCGTCGGCCTCTTCGCGCGACAGCTTGCAAATCGATTTGATCGGCTTGTGGCCGTCGAGTCGGCTCCTTCGGCAACCGCGGCTCTTGAGGCAAATCTACAGGGCGCGAGCGGAAAAGCGATCAACGCAGAGACGCTGGCCTTCCTGAAGCGCATCCGCAAAGACGAACGCCCCGATCTGATCGTCGTTGACCCTCCACGCACTGGCTTGGGCGAGGAGACCTGCTCGCTTCTCGCCGAGATCGCTCCTCCAGCTCTAGCCTGTGTCTCCTGCGATCCCGCGACGCTGGCTCGCGATCTGCGAGCGCTGATCGCCTCCGGCTACCAGATAGAGTCGATTACGCTGGCCGACCTCTTTCCGCAGACCTTTCACTTGGAGACAGTGGTTCAACTGCGGCGCGCCTGATAGGCTTGAGGGCCAGAACAACTTTCCAATTTTCAGGCGCAATGGAAACCGGCTCCCCCAAGATCGGGCAAGCGGTGTCGGGACCGGTTCCGGTCCCGCTCTTTCACGCGGCTTGGCTCTTTGCCGCCGGAATCGCTGCGACCCAGGCTCTGTGGCTGCAGCCCAGTTTTGTGCTGGTGTCGCTGGCGCTGGTAGCTGCAGTCTGCGGCGTGGCGGCCTTTCGCGCGCAACGGATCGTCTGGCTGCCATTGGCTGTGCTGTGGTTTCTATTGGGCGCTTGGTGCGCATGGATGGAACCGCACCCAGCAACCGCACCTGCGGTTGCAGCGCTCTCTGATGGCTTGCTGCGCACTGTTGAGGGAACAGTCGTCGATGCCGGGCCAGTACGCGGCGAGACTGAACAGAACCTGGACGCGCCTGCCCCGGCTGAACAGCAGACCCAGCAGCCTTCACAGCGAATCGACCTGCGCGTCAACAGCCTGGAGGTAGTGACCGATGCCGACGACGCGCAAGCCCCCGTCGAAGGTGGGGTGCGGCTAACCGTTCATTGGCCGCAGTCCTCGACCGGCCAGCAGCCCTTCCAGTGCGGCGAACGACTGCGCGCCGTGGTTCGCTTGCTGCCGCCCGAGATCTATCACGATCCCGGCGTCTGGAGCCGCGAAGAGTTTCTGGCCGATCAAGGCATCACCTCGACAGCCACGGTGAGCACCGACCGCATTGAACGGATCGGCCAGGATGTAGGCCTTTTCCCGGGTTGCCGGCTGAGTGGGTTGCAGCACGCCACGAGTGCCCGACTGCTGGGGCTGCCCGCAGCCATGCGCCGGTTGCCTGCTCCGCTACGCCTGTCAGAGGATGACGCCATCATGCTGGCCGCGATGGTCACCGGCGACCGTACCTATCTGACTCACTCGCTGCGCGTGGGCTTCGAGCGCACTGGCTCCTTCCACATGCTGGTGGTCTCGGGCTTTCACCTGGCGATTGTGGCCGGCTGCATCTTCTGGGTGGCACAAAAGCTCAGACTCACGCGCGTTCCGGCCACCTTCGTTACCATTCTTGCCTCGTTCGCCTACGCGCTTTTTACGGGCTTCGCGACGCCGGTCGAGCGCTCGCTTTTCATGGTGACTCTTTACCTGCTTGGCCGGCTGGTTTATCGCGAACGCAACGTGATAAACACGATCGGCTTTGCTGCGCTCTGCCTGCTGGCCGTGAGTCCGCACAGCCTTTTCGACTCCAGCTTCCAGATGACGCTGCTTGCCGTTGTAGCCATCGGAGGTGTCGCCGCACCGCTGCTCCAGTGCACGATTCACCCTTATCTGACAGCCACGCGCGACCTGCGGCTCATAGCTCTGGACATCAAGCTGCCGCCGCGGCTGGCGCAGTTTCGGGTGATGCTGCGCATGATCGCCTCGGGGCTCCAGGCGGTTATTCGGCCATGCCGCATGGTTGTTGCCGATGACAAGCCGGTTGAGCGTGCCGTCGAGCCGCATCGACAGCTTGGACTCTTCGAGGACGCAAAGGCGATAACCGCCGAGGTGTTTCTCGCAAAACTGCAAGGCAGCCTGGCTGCCTCCTTCGCATGGCGCATCTTTCCGATGACAGTGCGTTTTCTGTTCAGGATTCTCGAACTGCTGGTCGTCTCCTGTGTGGTGGAACTGGCCATGGCCCTGCCCATGGCGCTCTACTTCCATCGCATCACTGTCTTCGCTCTGCCGGTGAATCTCTTCATCCTTCCGCTGCTTGCCTTGCTGATGCCTGCTGCGCTGCTTACCTTGCTGGCTCTGGTCGTCTGGCCCCAGGCCGCAGCGTTTCCGGCGATGATTGTGGCTGTCCTGCTTCACATCGGCACTGGGCTTGTGCATCTCTTCGGATCGATGACTTGGGGCGACTTTCGCATCCCCACGCCATCGCTTTGGCAATCTCTCACCTTTTGCACGCTGCTCGCGGCGGCTATAGTGCTGGCCCATATAGCTGTGTCTTTTGGTGTTCGCTGGCCCCGTCGCGCAGCGTGTGCGGCGCTGCTACTTGCCGCTGCAATCGCCGTCGCGCCTCGCCCGGTCGATCATTCGCGCGATGCACTGCTAGTGGAGGCCATCGACGTAGGTCAGGGCGATTCCCTGCTGCTGATTGCGCCTGACGGCAAGACGATGCTGGTGGATGGCGGCGGCTTCGGCGGCGGTCCGCATCAGGCACCACAGGACTACGACATCGGCGAGGAAGTCGTTTCGCAGGTGCTGTGGTCGCGCGGCATCCGGCGTCTCGACGTAGTGGTGCTAAGCCACGCGCACTCCGACCATATGGGCGGCCTGCCCGCCGTTCTGCGCAACTTTCATCCCGCCGAGCTTTGGGTGGGCAACAATCCCCGTTTCGGGGCCTACAACGCTCTACTCGACGAGGCTGCCGATCTCCGCGTGCGCGTTCGTTCACTCCGCGCTGGTGACGCTCTTCTGTTCGGACCAACTCAAGTCAGTGTCTTGGCGCCCCTCCGCGACTATCAGCCAGCCGCCGAGCCCGGCAACAACGACTCTCTGGTGCTGCGCGTTGCCTATGGAGCGACCTCTGTTTTGCTGGAAGGCGATGCCGAGGCTCCGGTCGAAGACGCGATGCTGGCAGAGCCGGGCTTGGCAAGCACGCTGCTCAAAGTGGGCCATCACGGAAGCATCACCTCTACGCGGCCCGAGTTCCTGGCTCGTGTCGCTCCGCAGTGGGCCGTAATCTCCTGTGGCCCGCACAACCGCTATGGCCACCCCCGCATGGAGGTGCTCGAAGAGCTCGAAGCAGCCAAAGTGCGCACGTATAGCACGGACATCAACGGCGCAGCCTGCTTCCGGCTCGACGGCAAAACCACCGCCCCGGACCTGGCCTGCGGCTGGCGGCAATTGCACTGAAATCGCAAACGCTCCACCGTGCAGAATCACTTCCAATCCCGCCCAAACACACCGGACTTGAACCAGATCCGCGAATTCACTCAATTCAAGCTGCAATCAATAGGCCTATAATCCATGCGTAAAGTCATTCAGTTGCAAGATGCCTCTATGTGGTGTCTGCAACTGATGGAGGCTGCCATGTTGAAGCCGTTGTTGTTCGTTTCAGCGGTTGTGTTGTTTGGAATCACAGTTTCCTCCGCCTCTGCGCCAGCGTCGCAGGATGCCACACCATCCACCGCGTCCGGCCAGAAGAATCCGGTCAAGCCGACCGAAAAATCGCAGACGCGCGCTAAGGATCTCTATGGCCAGGACTGCGCGATCTGCCACGGGGAAACCGGAAATGGAAAGACCGATCTGGCCAAGGATATGGAGCTGAAGCTTGACGATTGGACCGATCCGAAGACGCTGGCCGCCCAATCGGACGGGGATCTTTTCAACGTCATCCGCAACGGCAAGGATAAGATGCCCCCCGAGGGCGCGGGCCGCGCCAAGGACGACGAGGTGTGGAATCTCGTGATCTACATTCGTAGTCTGTCGAAGGCGCAACCGGCTGCGGCTCCAGCTTCAGGGAATTAAAACCTCATCTTTAGCCCAAGCTGAATTTGCCGCTCGCGGTAGAAGTTGGTCGCATTGATGTTCAATGGCTGGCCAAAGGCCGTGGTGTTGGCTTTCAGGCCGGTTAGGAAGTTCAACGTCGGAAGCGCGCCTTCCGTGGTGCCGGGTTCGATGGCGTAGCCGGTAGTCTCCACTTCAGTCACGTTCTGGTGATTGAAGAGGTTGAAGCTCTCGGCCAGCAACTCCAACTGGCGCATGGCGCCAAGGTCAAATCGCTTGGCCAGCCGCAGATCGGCCTTCCATGTGGCCGGATAGCGGAAGGTGTTTCGACCGATATTGTAGATGCGTTGATCGCTGCCCAGGCCGTAGACCCGGTTATCTCCCCCAGAGCCGTTCATGCCAGGTCCCAGCGCTACGATGGTCTCGGAGCCGTTTACAGTCCTTAAAAACTCCTCGGCCAGCGAGCCCGATGTGCGCATGGTATACGGCAAGCCGCTGCGGAAATTGCCAACGCCCGACACCATCCAGCCATTGGCGAATTTCCCTGTGAGTCCGCGCAGCTTCCACGGAGATTCAAGAATAGCTGTGACGCCGGCCGAATGGCGCATGTCCAGGTTGCTGGTTCCGTATTCGAGGCCGAAACTGTTCGGGTTCAGCACATCGTTCCCGGCAACTTGCGAGCTTTCATTGGGATTCCAGTCCATGGCGTGCGAGTAAGTGTAATGCGCGTTCATACTCAACCCTCGGCGTCCATAACGAGCCACCTTGAGCACTCCTGCTTCATAGGTCGAGTTGGCGCGGCTCATGATCTGAGTGATCTGCTGGTAATCCGAATTCGTGCGCCCGGCAAATCCAGAGGCATAAAAAGGAACCGTAATTTGAGCGGCCTTGATGGGGCCAAGACCGATGTGGCCGCACGATGTATTGGCCGGTTCTGGAGCCGTTTGTTCGCAGACGTTGTAGGTAATGGTCTGGAGCGGCGTCGGAGTTGCGAGGTTGGTATCGATGGAGACAGGCAGCCGGCGGCCAAGGCTCACCATCGCGCTGGCGGTCACCTCGATGTGGCCGGGCAGCTTCTCTTCAAGGGACGCAATGCCTTGATGCACCTCAGGATTGTGAAAGCTGGGCGCAAACCCAACTGCTCCAGGCTTGATCACACTGGCCGGGTCGCCTTGCAAGACATATGGAAAGGGTGGCGCATTGCTGGTGTCAGTGGGAGGATTAAGACCGTCCAGTGGCCGAATGAAGAAATTCAGGTCGCCATTGAACGAACCGGTCTGGGTCAACGCCGTCTCCACTGCGGAGTTCTGTGTGCGGCCAAAGTACATGCCGTAGCCCAACCGCAACAACGGCCAATGGCTCTCACCGCTTCCAATGGCAAGGCTCACGCGCGGACCCCAACTGTTGCCGAGATTGGGCAGCTTCGGCGTCGGCAAATTCACGGGTTTAGAGAGCGAGGCAATCGGCGGAGGCAACTGCTCCCGCTCCCAACGCAACCCGGCTGAGACAACAAGCAACTTGCCGGGCTGCCATTGTGTCGTTGCATATCCCGCCCAGTCGTTAGTGCTCAAGTGCCAATCCGCAGGACCAATTGTCTGCGAATAATACGAATAGCAAGGCAGGCTGCCAACCCCGCGCAGCTCGTTCGTCGAGTCCCGCCATACCTTGCCCGTCTGATCGCAGTTGCGCTGATTCATGGCGTCAGTTTCTCCGACGAGTCCAAAATTCTGAAAGACCAGCGCATCGGAGACGAAGTTCTCGACGTTGGAGTAGGTGTACGTCCCGGTCTGGTTGCGCAGCAGGCTGGTCGCGTCAAAGTTGTGATTGAGACTGAAGCCGCCCTTCACCAGAAGTTTCCCGCGAATCCATTCCGCCGACTCCTGGCCTTGGTAGAGGCGTTCGTCCGGATAGCTGCCCGTTCCGAAGCGCGACGGATTGCCGATGGTAAATCCATTGCGATTGTCCACGACGATCTGCGGCAACTGGCCCCATGCATTGCCGGCAAGGAAGGAATTCTCAAAACTGGAAGGAGTCTCTGGCCGCGCCTCCTGGCTGCTGCCTCCGGCCGATGCTTGGCTCACGGCCAGCAAATTAGGGGTAAGAAAAGCCTCCCAGCGGCCCATAAGCCACTCTTCGCTGGCCTTGGTCGACCCGAAGCTGTGGTTTCCAAACGTCTCTGAGACGCGAGTTAATCCTCCGCCCGGTGCATTCCAGTTTGCGCCAATGGCCTCAAGCGTAAAGCGATGCCGCTCAGCCGCCTCCCAGTCGATCCTGCCAAACCCAGTCCATTGCATGGCCGTCCGTGGAGCAGGGCCGAGAAGAGAGCCCAGCTTCTCCAATGAACCGGAGTAAACCGCCAACCCGTCTGCAATCGGATTTGCGCTGCTTAACCCCAACCTCGATGCCAGTGCCTGCATCTGGTCATTCGAGGGTTGGGCAAAGAACTCGTCTGGATGCTTGACCGTGGCCAATCCCGGATCGTTGCGCTGAGTGCCGTCGAGAGCAGCAAACCAGAAGAGCTTTTTGCGGCGAATCCGGCTGCCCGCCCCAATGCCCCAGGTTGTCTCGCGGTCCGATGGAGTAAACGGAACCGACGTAAAGACAGGCGTGGTGGTCAGCGTGCCCGGCGCGGTCTCCTTCACAAGTTGCGTGAAGGGATTCTGTGCCCCCCATGTGTTCTGGCGATCAAATAAAAAAACCTGCCCGTGCAGTTGATCGCCGCCGTGCTGAGTCTCCACGTTCATGCGCCCGCCCGCAGCTCTCGCCGCCTCGGCTTCCATGTTGCCGCTTGCCGTCTCAACTGCGCGAACCGCTGCCTCGCTAACAGCAAATCCATGGCCCCCGGCGCCCACCTGCGCGATGCCGGCCGGCCCATCCCCGTCCTGGCCCAGTGGCCCCCGGCCTTGCGCCCCAGAAGGATTTGTCGAGCCAAAGGCCAACTCCCGGCTGGCTCCATCCACTGTGATCCCGGCTCGTTGCTGGCCTGCGCCTCGCAGCGAGATCTCAGCTTGCCCTCCCGCAGGGGTCGCGGATGTAGGTGTATTGTCGAGCACGAAATCCTGCCAGTGCCGCCCGCTCACCGGCAGCGCCTGCAATTCCGTCGCACTTATCGAACTGGTCCCTGACGGCCTGCTCAGGTCAGTGGCTGCCAGAATCGGCTCGTAACGAGCCTGCGCAATCTGCGTCGCTGTAGTTGAAGCGGCGGGCGCAGACTTGGCTTCTTGCCTGTTCTCTCTAGTTACGTCCAGCATCTTCAACGGTTCGGCTGTTAGCGAAAGGTCCAACGCTGGAGCCATTGAGGTATAGATTTCCTTCGTTGCATTCATTCGCAGCGCGGTCATCAGCAGCGCCTGCAACCGCGCTGCGGACAAGGCCGACTTGTCCACTGGCGGGGTCGGTTCAAACTCCATCGCCGTCTGCACCCGTGCCTCGTGCCCGGCATTTACAACAATCTCGTCAACTTGGCCACGCCCCAGCGCCGGGCTTTCAGCTTTCAGCGCGTACTCGCCGGGCTCCAGACCGCTGAAGTGGTAAACCCCATTCTTTGTGGTGGTTGTACTTACATCTGCTCCAGTGGCCTGATTGTGCAAAATTACCGTTGCATCGGCCAGAGGATTCGAGTGCAAGTCGGTCAGCTTGCCCGCGAGTGAGCCGGCCACCTCACCCTGAGTGTCCGGGACCGATTGGGCAAAGCTCTCCCTCCGCGCGCCCAGCAGGAGCACGGTGATCGCCAGCGCCTTTTTCCAGTGGCTTACGACCCCTGCCATCGAGCCCCGCTCGCGGCAGACCCTGGGAAAAGCTACCTTCATCTCCGGCCTGCTCTTGCGGCGGGTCCGGATAGGCGTTTCGTTGGAGCAGCCCCCATTGCATCGAAAGGATGCACCAGGCAGATCGGTACTTTAACCGCAGCAGGATCAGCCACATCCGGCAACACAATCAATGTGGGGACAAAATCCCCGCAGGAATGCCCGCTTTTGAGACGCCTGAATTGTCTAAAAATGAAGTTGCAAGCGATTCTAAGCCCTACTCCGGTAGACTGGGAAGGCGGTATCTTGAATTTTGCGCTGGTAGTATGTGCTGAGTTGTTGTTCCTGTTCCTTAATCCTGATTCCCCTGGTAATTCATGTTCATCGATCAAGCTAAAATTCGCGTCAAGGCCGGCGACGGCGGCAATGGCTGCATGGCCTTTCGTCGCGAGAAGTTCGTGCCCCGCGGCGGACCTTCGGGTGGCGACGGCGGACGCGGCGGCGACGTCATCATGGTCAGCTCACAGCGCCACAACACACTGATTCACTTTCGCTATAACCCGGAGCACAAGGCGCAGCGCGGCGAGCACGGTCTGGGCTCGAACTGCACCGGGCTGGATGGCACCTCGATCACCCTGCAAGTTCCTGTTGGAACAAGCCTTTACGACCAGGAAACCGGCGAGCTGATCCACGACTTCAGTGAGCCAGACGAACAGGTCGTCATCGCCAAAGGCGGGCGTGGCGGGCGCGGCAACCAGCACTTCGCCACCAGCACCCATCAGGCTCCGC
>Ga0181520_10013955_pt1 | contig 10023 bp, 3 predicted proteins | sample PEATcosm2014_Bin_29_FD_132451 | JGI IMG/M metagenome (GOLD analysis project Ga0181520, IMG submission 132451) | Peatland microbial communities from MTU Mesocosm Facility, Houghton, MI, USA - PEATcosm2014_Bin02_30_metaG | ecosystem: Environmental > Terrestrial > Soil > Wetlands > Peat | place... | reverse complement strand
TAATGCCAGTCGCCCAGGCAGGTGTCCGTCTGCCACGGCTCGGGCAGGATGCCGGTCGCCTTCCCGCGCTCGATGTCATAGACCAAAGCCTGGCGCTGCATGGCGTCCAGGTGTTTGGTGTTGACGACGGCCTCATTCCGTCCATGCCATTGGATGCTCGAGTTGTAAAAATGCGCGACGAGTTGGAGGCCCAGGTCATCCGTGATGCCGTGGAAGGGCAGCACCGTGTCGTCGAAATAGACCATGTCCGGCCGGTAATCATCCCAGAGTTGCAGCGTGCGCAGCCGGAATTTTTCCAGATACGCCGCGTCGGGCGTGCCGCTGCCGGTGCCGGGCTGCCAGTCCCACCAATCCCAGCCGGGCTGCTTTTCCGCCGGATGATTCTGCGCGTAAAGATCCTGTGGGTCGAGGCCGTCCCACCATTTTCCTTTGCCGTCGGCTTTCGTGAGCTTCCCGTCGTAGGGCACGCCGGCCAGCGGGCCGGTGCTGTCCGCCCCCTGCGCGGGCATGTACCACGACCACGCGTGCGCGGCATGCACGCTGACGGCGAACCGCAGGCCGTTTTTCCGCGCCGCCTTCGCCCACAGCCCGATGATGTCCAGTTTCGGGCCGATGGCCACGGAGTTCCACGGCTGATACTTGGAATTATACATGTCAAAGTTGTCATGGTGGTTGGCCATGGCCAGAAAATATCTCGCGCCGTTCTGCTTGTAAAAGGCCAGCAGCTCGTCGGGATGAAAATTGTCCGCCTTCCACTCGTGAATGACATCCTTGAAGCCGAATTGCGAGGGCGGGCCGTAATGGGCGACGTGGAATTTGTTCTGCGGGTTCCCCTGCAGATACATGGCGCGGGCGTACCAGTCGCCGTCCTCCGGCTGGCACTGCGGCCCCCAGACCGCCCAGATGCCGAACTTGGCGTCGCGGAACCATTCCGGGCATTGATACTGCGCGGCCAGCGACGCCCAGGTGGGTTGAAACGGCCCGGCGTCCGTCGGCGCCGGGGCCGGCGAAACCGGCTTGGCCAGCACTGCGGCGGCGAGCATCATCAGCAGTCCCGCCATCAACTTCCACCGGGCATGATTAAGCAGTTTGTTGCTCATAAATTCAAATTGTGACCAAGGCGGTGCGGGCGGCCCGTGGCCTGGTTGGCACGGGGTTTGTTTTTGCCGCTCAGCGTAGCACACCCCGCCCTGGCGTAACAACCATCTAAAATCGTGAGGTGGCCCGCTGCCTGGGAGCGCCGGCGCAACCATCCCCTGTTTCTGTGATAGGCCGGCTACAACTTTAGGGGTATGGCTGTTTGGAAATTAGCGTGTAGGATGGGCTGGAATCATCGTATGAGATTGTTTTCGACGGCCCTTGGCCTGGCCGGGGCGGCGGTTTTTTTGTCAGCGCACACGGTTTGGGCGGGCATCGCCCCGGTGAATTTGCAGTGTGATGCCTGGTCCAATCCCCTGGGCATTGATGATCTGCATCCGCGCTTGAGCTGGCAGGTGGCGGACACCACCCCGGGCGAACGCGCCCAAAGTGAAACCGCCTGGCAAATCCAGGCGGCCTCCTCCGCCGCCCTGCTGACCGGCAACCAGCCGGATTTGTGGGACAGCGGGCAGGTCACCGCCGCGCAGCCGTTCAATGTCCCTTACGCCGGCGCCGCCCTGACCTCCGGGCAACAAGTCTTCTGGCAGGTCCGGGTGTGGGATGTCAACGGCCAGGCGTCCGCGTGGAGCCCCACGGCCGCCTGGACCATGGGCCTGCTCAATCCCACCAACTGGCAGGGCGGCTGGCTGGTGGCGCCGGGTTACAGTCTGACCGGATGCAACTGGATCTGGTATCCGGAGGGGAATCCGGCCTCGTCCGCCCCGGTCGCCACCCGCTATTTTATCAAGACCTTTTCGGTCCGCACCAACTCGGCGCTCACCGGGGCCTTGCTCCTGGTGACGGCGGACAACTCCTTCACCGCCTATCTCAACGGCACGCAGGTCGCGACGGGGGCGAACTACACCACCGTCGTCCCGGTGGAGGTCACGGCCCAGCTTCAGACCGGGTCAAACACCCTGGCCATTGCCGCCGCCAACACCGGCACCACGCCCAATCCCGCCGGGCTGGTGGGGATGTTGTCGTTGAGCTACGCCGACGGCACCCAGACCAATATCCTGATGGACGCCACCTGGAAAGCGGCCAACACCCTGCAAACCGGCTGGCAACTGCCCGGTTTCAACGACAGCGCCTGGGTGAGCGCGCTGGTGCTGGGCGCTTACGGCATCAGCCCCTGGGGCACGGGGGTGACCGTCCAGTCCGGGATGCCGGTCTTCCGCCGGCAGTTCACGGTCAACGCCGGTTTGCAGCGCGCCGTGATGTCCATCTGCGGCCTGGGGCAATACGAATTGTCCGCCAACGGTGTGAAGGTGGGGAACGCGCTGCTGTCCTCCGGCTGGAGCAAATACAATGAGACGTGTCTTTATGACACCCTGGATCTCACCTCGTATTTGACCAACGGCAGCAACGCCGTGGGCGTGATGCTGGGCAACGGCATGTATAATGTCCCCGCCACCACCAATTACTCCAAGTTCACCGGCTCCTTCGGGCCGCCGGCCCTGATCGCGCAGCTTTGCCTGTATTATACGAATGGCGCCACCGTAATCATCCCCAGCGACGCCCAATGGCAGACGGCCTCCGGCCCCATCACCTATTCCCAGGTCTATGGCGGCGAGGCTTACGACGCCCGGCTGCTGCCCGCCGGTTGGAATCAGGCGGGTTTTAACGCCTCGGATTGGGCGGTGCCGCTGGTCACCAACGGTCCCGGCGGAGTTCTGCGCGGGCAGGCATACGGGGCGCCCCCGATCATCGCCACGCAAACGCTGTCGCCGGTGCTGACCAACACCTTTTCGACCAACACCTTCGTCTATGACCTTGGCCAGAACGCGGCGATCATGGCCGGCCTGACCACCCACGGACCGGCGGGCGCCAGCATTCAAATCACCCCGGCGGAACTGACCAATGCGGACGGCACCATCAACCGCAGCTCGGTGGGCGGCGGGACGGCCTTTTGGCAGTACACCCTGGCCGGCACCGGTTCGGAGACCTGGACCGCGCGCTTTTTCTATCATGGCGCCCGCTATCTCAAGGTCCAGCTCACCCCCGCCCCGGGATCGTCGCAACTGCCGGTGGTGGACGCCCTCTCGGGGGTGGTGCTCCAGAGTTCCTCCACCAATGCGGGCGGTTTCTCCTGCTCCAGTGTTTTGTTCAACCGGATTCGCACCCTCATCCAATGGGCGCAGAGGAATAATATGATCAGCATCCTGACTGATTGTCCCCATCGGGAACGCCTGGGGTGGCTGGAAGAATACAATTTGGACGGCCCCTCGCTCCGTTATGAATATGACCTTGGCCGGCTGTTTGCCAAAACCCTGCAGGACATGGCCGACAGTCAGACCTCGGCCGGCACCGGCCTGGTCCCGAGCATCGCGCCGGAGGTCACCGTGTTCAGCGGGGGGTTCCGGGATTCCCCCGAGTGGGGCAGTTCCATCATCCTGGTTCCCTGGCAGCAATATCTCTTCACCGGTGATGACACGTTGATGCGCACTTACTATTCCGCGATGACCAACTATTTTGGTTATCTGCAGAATCAGGCGGTTGGCAATTTCCTCAATTATCCCAACGGCCTCGGCGACTGGTATGACATCGGGCCCAATGCGCCGGGTTACCCCCAAAACACCCCGGTGTCCTTGACTGCGGACGCCTATTATTGCCAGGACGCGCAGATTTTGGGCCAGGTGGCGGCCGAACTGGGCAATGCCGGCGATGTGGCGCGGTTCTCCGGGCTGGCCACCAACATTGGCGCGGCCTTCAACGCCGCGTACTACTCGGCCACCAACGGTTATTATTCCACCGGTTCGCAGACCGCGCAGGCCATGCCGTTGTACCTGGGGTTGGTCAGCCCCACCAACCAGGCGGCGGTGATGGCGGAACTCATCGCCAACGTCAACACCAAGGGGCTGACGAGCGGGGAAATCGGCCACCGCTACCTGTTGCGCGCCCTTACGGACATGGGCCGTCCGGATGTGGTTTTTGCGCTGCACAGCGGGACCAACGATCCCGGTTATGGTTACATTCTTAACCAAGGGGCCACCGCCCTGACGGAGGCGTGGGATGCCAACTCAAGTGATTCCCAGGACCACTTCATGGTGGGGCACATCACGGAATGGTTCTATCACGATTTGGCCGGCATCCAGTGGGATCCCGCCTGGCCGGGTTTTCAGCATGTGATCATCAAGCCCGCCTTGGTGGGCGGGATCAACTGGGTCAACGCCGGTTACAATTCCGTCCGCGGCCAGATCAGCAGCGCCTGGACCTTGACCAACACCCAGGCCACGCTCAATGTCACCATCCCCGTCGGTTCAACCGGTTCAGTTTATCTGCCCGTGCTGGGCAACCTGACGACGAATTTGGTGGTCAGCGAAAGCGGCACGACCCTGTGGCGGCAGGGCGCCGTGTCCGGGGCTTCCACGGGCGTGACCTTCGCCCAGGTGCAGGGGGCCGGCGCGCAGACCTGTCTGGTCTGGACAGTGGGTTCGGGCAGCTATCAATTCGCCTGGAACGTTTTTCCCTCGCCCGCCGGGTTGGCGGCCACGCCGGGCAACGCGCAGGTGGGCCTGACTTGGAACGCCGTGCCGGGGGCGACCGGCTATAATGTGAAACGGTCCCTCATCACTGGCAGCAGTTACACCGTGGTTGGCGGCAATGTCCCCGGCGCCAACTTCACGGATGTGGGATTGACCAACGGCGTGGCGTATTACTATGTGGTTTCAGACTTGAACGGCACCAACGAGAGCGCCAACTCCGCGGAGGTGAACGCCACCCCGGTGACCCCGACCCTGGCCTTGATCGCCAACTACGGCTTTGAATCGCCGGCCCTCTCCACCTACGCCTACGCCCCCGCCGGGGCCTCGTGGACGTTCACCGCCCTGACGGGCACCAGCGGGTCGGGCATCAGCGCCAATGGCAGCGCCTTCACCAGCGGCAATCCGAACGCGCCCCAGGGGGTGCAGGTGGCGTTTTTGCAGGGGACGGGAGCCATCACCCAGACCATTTTGGGGTTGATGGTGGGGGCCATTTATCAGATCACTTTTTCCGCCGCCCAGCGGAACAACATTTACGGCGCCCAGACGGGGCAGACCTGGCAGTTGCGTCTGGACGGCACGGCCATCGGCACCTATGCCCCGCCGGAATCGGCGCAAAGCTACGAGGATTACACGGCCACCTTCACCGTGCCGGCCGGAACCAGTCATGCGCTCGCCTTTGTCGGCACCGATGCCAACGGGGGGGACAACACCGTTTTTGTTGACAATGTGCGGTTGGCCCTGGCACCGGCCTTGGTTCCGCCGCAACTGGGGTGTCAGGTGGCCGGTGGCCGGATTCAACTCTCCTGGCCTCCCGACCATACCGGGTGGACCCTCCAGATGCAGGCCAACCCTCTGAACACCGGGCTGGGATCCAATTGGACGACAGTGTCCGGCTCTGATCTGACCAATGCCTTTGTATTTCCGGTGGACACGGCCGAAGGCAGCGTTTTTTTCCGGCTGACCTACCCATGAACCGGAGCCGCCCCGGTTCCTTTCTTTGGGGGGGTACGGACCGTGGGCGCACCTCGGCATTGCCCCCGATCGCAAGCTGGTCGGAGCGCGGCGTTCACGCCGCTTCAACGGGCGATTACTGCCAAGCTAATCGTTTCGTGAGTCAGCAGTGGTTTCTGCGTTGAAGCGGGCTGAAGCCCGCGCCCCAGGGCGGTGTCAAGCTGCGCCCGCAGACCATGGCCGTCCGGCTTGAAGCTTGTGACCGGCGGACAACCGGCGTAGATTGCCGGCATAGACTCCGTGATGATGCAGATGAGAAGAAATTCAGGCCGGTGGCGGGTGACGCCGGCACCCCAAGCCGGGGGCCTGCCCGCCCGGCGTCCGGGGGGTTGTGGCCGCGTTCGCCGTGGTGGCGCCTTGATTTTGCTCGGGGTCGTCCTGCTTCTGGGAATGGGCCGGCCCGGACCCGTCCGCGGGGCGGCGCCCGACGCCTCCAACGTTCCCGGAACGGCCGCTCCGGTGGAACTCATCCCGGATTCTCTGGCCGTGCCGGGTTCCAAGAATTTCAGCGACATGGGGTCGTGGATTTGGGACACGAACACGTTCGACCGGCAGACCGTCCTCTTCTGGAAGTCGTTTGACATTCCGCGGGGGACGAAGGTCACGCGGGCGCGCCTGCGCATCACGGCGGACAATGAGTACATCTTGTATTTGGACGGCCGTGAGTTGGGGCGGGATGCCGAGTGGCGGCACATTTATGAATATGACATCACGCCCCTGCTGAAGCCGGGAAAACATGTGCTGGCCGTGGATGCGTACAACAGTTCGCGCGAAGCGGGTCTTATGTTCGGTCTGCGCGTGGGGCTGACCGAAGGACCGGTGGTGGAGGTCAAATCCGACGCGAGCTGGCTGGTCGTTCCCGAGGGCGTGGCGGACTGGGAAAAGAAGGCCGCGCCGGCGGAATCCTGGCGGAACGCCACCGTCCTCGCCGAATTTGGCGGCGGCCCCTGGGGCAAACTGGATTTTATTGACTTGGTTCCGCCGTTTGAGCCGGTGTTCATCCCCTTTTGGAAAACCGGCTGGTTTGAGGTGGTGCTGTTAACCGTGTGCGGCGTGGTCAGCCTGCTATGCATCAGCCTGGCCATGCAGGTGCTGCTCCACCAGCAGGAACGCCAGTTGCTCCAGCGCGAACGCGCGCGCATCGCCCGGGACATCCATGATGACCTCGGGATGCGGGTGACCCAACTGGTGTTGCAGGGCGAAGTGGCGCAGCGCGAACTGCCGGCCGCGGCCAAAACCCGGGCGCAGCTTGAACGCATTTCGGAGGAGGCGCGCGAGGCGTTGCGCGCGATGGACGAAATCCTCTGGGCGATCAATCCCCGGCGGGACAACCTGCGGGAGTTTGCCACCTTTGTGTGCGGCCATGCCCAGACGTTTTTGAAAAACACCTCCATCCAATGTCTGTTGGATGTGGAGCCGGCGATTTCCACCGCGGCCTTCGACCTGCCGTTCCGGCGCAGCCTGCTTCTGGCGGTCAAAGAGGCGCTGAACAACGCCGCCAAACACTCGCAGGCCACGGAATTGCTGCTGCAAATCCGCCGGGAAGGGCGGGGGTTGACGGTGGCGGTGCAGGACAACGGCAAAGGTTTTGATCCGGCGCGGGCCAAAGCGGAGCGCAACGGGTTGGACAACATGAATCAGCGCATGAAGGAGGTGGGGGGGCGGTGCCTGCTGATCAGCCGGCCGGGGCAGGGCTGCCGGGTGGAGTTTCACATTCCTTTGATCCAAATGCGCCGGCGCTCCTGGTGGTTGACTTGGCTCCAGCGCCGCCCGCGTCCCCCAGGCCGTCAGGAAACCGTCAAGAAATAATATGATCAAGCCCCCCAAAAACAATCAGCCGGACAAACCCTCCTCCAAACCACCCCTCAAAATCGCCCTGGTGGAGGACCAGCCCAAGGTCCGGGAAAACTGGAACCAGCTCATCAACTCGTTTCCCGACCTCGCCTGCATCTGCCTGTGCAAAACCGGCGAGGAAGCCCTGCGGGCCATCCCCGAAGCCCGGCCGGACGTGGTGCTCATGGACATTTTCCTGCCCCGCATGTCGGGCATCGAATGCATCGTGCGGCTCCGGGAGTTGCTGCCCGAAATCAAGATCGTCATTCTGACCGCCATGGACGATGAAGAGCTTGTGTTCATGGCGCTGGAAGCCGGGGCCGACGGTTATCTGTTAAAGCGCACCAAGCCGGCGGATTTGCGGAACGCCTTGCTGGACGTGCTGGGCGGCGGCGCCCCCATGACCAGTGAAATCGCCCGGCGCGTGGTGGAATCCTTCCGGCTCAAAGCCAAAACCCGGGATGAGTCGCTGCACCTGTCGGTCCGGGAGGAGCAAATTCTCCTGCTGTTGTCCAAGGGCTATTCCAACAAGATCATCGCCGACCGGCTGGAGATCAGCGTGGACACCGTGTGCCACCACCTCAAGCACGTCTTCGAAAAACTGCATGTGGGCTCCCGCACCGAAGCCGTTGTCCGGTACATGGCCTCCAAGGCCGCCCCGCCGCTTTAGGCGGACGAACCCCCGCCCGCCGCCGCACCTTACAAGCATCTTACGCGGGCGTACCGCAGGTTTCCCAACCTGCGGTATCGCCGATTTCCCCATCGGCGGATGGTCCGTAGGCCGGGCGCGCCAGTTGGGCGTACCGCCTGCGGGTTGGGAAACCCGCGAGACCGCAGACCGGGAAGTCGGCGGTGCAAAAAATGCCGATCCCTCCCGGCGGTTGCATTTGAAACCCATGGTCCCCCCGCCCGCCGACCCGGACCATCCCCTGTTTAGGTGATGTAATCACTACTATCTCTGGGTATTTACGCGCAACGGCTTTTTGGGGATAGTGGAGGCCGAACACAAATCATATTATTCATACCAATCAGCCGCCATCATGTTGCCAGCCGGTAAACAATTTGGCAGTCCCGAAAAACCGTCCGAGACGCCTTCGTCCGGCGGCGGCCTCCATGATGGTCAGCCCGCCCGGTTTCCAATCCAATGACTCCTGAAACAACAACCCAACCGTCACCTATGAAAAACCTCACCCCGTCAACATCTTCATGGCCTTCCGGCTGTGGCGTCAACCTCCTCTCCCTGGCCCGCGCCGCCGGCCTGCTGCTGCTGCTCGCCGTTCTGGCCGCCGGCCAGCGCGGGCGGGCGCAGACGCTGCTGCTCCAGTTGCAGGCCACCAATTACAACCCCACCACCGGGCTTTGGACCGCCACGGTCGGTGCCAATGCGCAGGCCTCCGGCACCTATCCCACCCTCGTCAGCGGCGTGACCCCGAACGGTTCCCCCGCCGTGGTCTTCAACGGCGCCAACCAGTTGGCCCTGGCCACCTCGATCCCGGCTCTCAATGGTTACACGGCCGTGGCCTACATCAAGCCTGCCACGGGCGCGGGGCCCTACGCCCTCTTCGGCGGGGCCAGCGTTGCGTTCGAGTATCGCATTTACAATTCCAAGCAGGATGCTCTCAGGCAGCAGACCACGGATCTGGGTTCAGAGACCACAGCCCTGTCCACCAGCGCCTTCAGCTTGATTGACTGCACCGTCACCAATGTTGGGGGCGGCGGCTTCCGTTTGAACGGGGCGGCCGACGGAAACAACTCGTCGGGATCGTTCACTGCGGCCATCAGTGCCATCGGCGCGCGCGCCACCAGCGGCGGTGAAAATTTCAGTGGGTCCATCTGTGAAATTGACATCTACGCCGGCGTGTTGACGCCGGTGCAGCTCACCAATGCGGAAACGGCCCTGACTGCGGAATATGTCACCACCCCGGAACCGCCCGCCGTGCTGCTGAACACAACGGCCAGTCCCGCGGCGGCCTCGGTCGGCGGCAACGACACGTTGTCGGCCTTGTTCACGGGCAGCCTGCCGCTGAGCTATCAATGGCAGGTCAGCCCTAATTCGTCCGGCAGCGGGGCGGTCAGCATTCCCGGCGCCACCAACTTGACGCTGACGCTGACCAACCTCCAACTGACCAACTCCGGCTACTATTACAGTCTGCAGGCCACCAACACGGTTGCGCCCTATGTCGCCAACAGCAGTTGGCTGCCGCTCAGCGTGGTGCCGTTGACGCCCCTGGTCCAATTGCAGGCCACCAACTACAACGCGGGCAGCGGGGTCTGGACCGATACCAGCGGCAATGGAAACAACGCCACCTATACGGGTGGAACCACCACCCCCGGCCTGGTCACCTTTGTGACCCCCAATGGCGGTTCGGCGGTGAACATTCCCGCCGGCGGCGGGTCGTTCCTCCTGACTTCGTCACTGTCCCAAAGCGCCGGCTACACGGTGTTCGCCTATGTCATGCCGGGCGTCGTTTCGTCCTCGTCGCGGGAGGCCCTCACCGGGGGTTCAACCTCCACGGCGTTGGAATATGACATCTATAAAAACAAACAGGATTACCTG
>Ga0181520_10013954_pt1 | contig 10023 bp, 5 predicted proteins | sample PEATcosm2014_Bin_29_FD_132451 | JGI IMG/M metagenome (GOLD analysis project Ga0181520, IMG submission 132451) | Peatland microbial communities from MTU Mesocosm Facility, Houghton, MI, USA - PEATcosm2014_Bin02_30_metaG | ecosystem: Environmental > Terrestrial > Soil > Wetlands > Peat | place... | reverse complement strand
GAGCCGACTACCTCAGCGACTCCATCCCAATTGCCTCCTTCTGGCTCCGCCACCAATCCCGCCAGACCGGGGTCAACGCCTACGCCCAGGCCCCGTAACCTAACAAAGTGCGGAATGCACCCGACGAATCGGGTGCCATTTTGTCCTTATCCTTACAGGGTCGTTTGCGACCCTTCCCGCCGAAGGCGGTGCTTGACCGAACGCCGAGGCTCAACGATGTCCGTGGCTGCCCCCGTGGAGGGGGCGGCCGTCGCCGGAAAATCGACGAAAGCAACTGGAAGTCCGCATAACGATTGCGGTAAACTCGGGTATGGCCGTCTGGCAGCGAGGCCGAGCGACATCCGCATGGGAGGGGCGATGCGGTTGTCTCGAGCGTCTCCCGCCGGGCGGAGGCCGTTGGGAGTTTTCGACAGAATGGATATTTTGCCCGCTGATCCGACCTGCGGTTTCCATGAGAAAACTGCGGCGGATTCTGACGCAGGGTTGCGCATCGCGATTCTGAGCACGCCGCGTACGGGAAATACGTGGTTGCGGCGAATGTTGGGCGACGTGTACTCGTTACCCCAGATTATCGAGGACGACCCGCGCGGCATTGAGTGGCAGCGACTGCCCGAGCGTTGCATCCTGCAGCATCATGGGGACGCCAGCGGCGAGCTCCTCGCCCGGCTCCGCGAGTACCGGTTCCGGCCAGTTACTATTTCCCGCCACCCCCTGGATGTGCTCATTTCGATCCTGCATTTTGCATCCGTTAATTCCAGTACCACAGCCTACTGGCTTGGAAAGCGAGGAGGCAGTGAAGCTGGGATCGCCAACGCCACGCCTCGGAGTCCCGCGTTTCTGGAGTATGCAGCGAGCCCGCGGGCGAAGTTGCTGCTCTCCATCAGTCCCTCCTGGGCGGCGGTGAGGGACTGTTTGGTCGTCTGCTATGAGAGCCTTGTGCAGGATCCGATTCGTCAATTATCGCTGGTTTGTGATGCGTTGCAACCGGCCCCCGTCGAGGCCGTTCAATATGCGGCTCACGCCAATACGCTGGAGAAACAGCGCAGCCTGGTCGCCAACCAGCACTTCTGGCAGGGGCAACCGAATCTCTGGAAGCGATTGCTCACCGCTCGAGCGGCGATTCGGATGGCGGAGGATCACAAGCCGTTCTTTGAAAGATTCGGCTATGCATGTGATCCCGATTCTGATCTGACGGATCAGGACGCCGACGCGAACTGGTACGCTTTGGAATTTGCCTCGTTGAAAGAGGAGTGCCGGCTGGCAAGATCACAAGTGCTGAAAACGCAGGAGCTTCATGCCAGCGACATCGCGGGACTCCGGTCGCAGATCGTAGAACTTCGCGCAGCCCTGGGCCTGCCGGCCGAAGGGGAAGCAGCCATCTCATGCACATTGGCTCTTCTACGTGTAGCGGGGAAGGCTCGACGCCTTACCGGCCGGCTGCTCGGGAGGTTACAGAAGATGTTGCGATTGGGCACAGAGGGAGAGAACTGCGAGAAGACAAAGAATAACTGAGCGTCGGCCTGTTGCCCCGGCTTCCCGTTTTACCTCGGCTGCTTCTTATTGCCCCGCTTGCCAACTGGTCGTGCCGCTGCAAGCGATCTTGACGTAGTTTCGCTCGCCTTATAGCATCCACACCCCGTTGTGTGTCCGCCGTTGCCAGAACGCCTCTTGTGTTGGGGGCGGCTATGTATCTCGTCGCAAGTGCGATTACCGTTTTCGTGTTGCTCGGCGACTTTGCTGCTGTTGACGAAAGACCTGCGAGCAGCGGGAAGCTTTAGCAACGCCAAAGGAGCGTAAAGATGCGTCACGATTTTCCAAGCGTAAAGAGACAATCCAGCACGCGTCCTTCAGCATTAAGGACCCACAGGTCCGCTTTCCGAAGTCATACTCGTACGCTGCAAATCGAGTGTCTGGAGCAGCGCACCTTGCTGAGCACTTCGGGAGCGTTGATTGCCCAACAAGGAAATACGGGGAGTCAGAACGAGCTCTACATCGACGTTGCCGCAACGGTGGCCAGCCAATTGGTTTTCAGTACCCAGCCGGGCAACGCGGCGGCAGGAGCCAGCCTTACGCCGGCGGTGCAGGTAGCGGTCGAAGACGCCAACGGCAACGTGGTTACCAGCGATAACTCCAGCGTGACCGTGGCCCTGGGCACAAACCCCGGCAACGGGACGCTGGGCGGCACGCTGACCATGCCGGCGGTGGACGGCGTGGCGACGTTCGGCAACCTGTCGATCGACAAGGTGGGCACAGGGTACACCCTGACGGCCGCGGACGCCGGCCTGCCCGGCGTCAGCGCTACCTCGGGCGGCTTCAACGTTGACGCGGCGGTGACGGGGGTGTCTTCGCCAACGGCGTCTGGAACGTATGGGACGGGCACGGCGATCCCGATCACAGTGACGTTCAGCGAGTCCGTCACGGTGACGGGCACACCACAGTTGGCGCTCAATGCCGGCAGCGACGCAGTGGCCACGTACACCAGCGGGAGCGGTACGTCCACGCTCACCTTCACCTACACCGTGGCGGCGGGACAAAACAGTTTCAACCTGGATTATGTCTCGACCACCGCGTTGCAACTCAATGGCGGCCAGATTCAGGACGCGACAGGCAACGCAGCCGTGCTGACCCTGCCGGCCACCGGCACCGACGGCTTGGCGGCGAAGAACGTGGTCGTCAATACAACGGTGCCGACGGTAACGGCAGTATCCTCGCCGCAAGCGTCTGGACCCTACGGGACGGGAAGGCAGATCCCGATCACGGTGACGTTCAGCGAGCCGGTCACGGTGATGTGGACGCCGCAACTGGTACTGAATGCGGGCAGCGACGCAGTCGCCAAGTACACCAGCGGAAGCGGTACTTCCACGCTCACCTTCACCTACACCGTGGCGGCGGGACAGCAAAGTTCCGACCTGAATTATACCTCGGCCACCGCGTTGGAACTCAACGGCGGCAGCATCCGGGATGCGGCGGGCGACGCGGCCATACTGACCCTGCCCACCGTCGGCGCCAACAGCCTGACAGCCAACGCTATCGTCGTTGACACGACGGTACAAACGAACGTGCTGTGGCAGAACCAATCCACCGGCTTGGTAGGTGTGTGGACCATTCAGAACGCTCAGAACGCCGGCTGGACACAACTTGGTCAAGTGGACCCGACGCAGTGGAAGTCAGTCGGCGTGGGAGACTTCAACGGCACCGGCACCGCGGAGGTGCTGTGGCAGAACCAGACGACCGGATTGCTGGGCGCGTGGATCATCCAGAATAACACGAACACCGGCTGGGTCAGTTTCGGCTCGGCCGATCCGCTAAGCTGGAAGGTGGTCGGCGTGGGAGACTTCAACGACGATGGCACCACGGACATCCTATGGCAAAACCAGACGACCGGATTAGTGGGCGCGTGGATCATCCAGAATAACACGAACACCGGCTGGGTCAGTTTCGGCACAGCCGACCCGCTAAGCTGGAAGGTGGTCGGCGTGGGAGACTTCAACGGCAGCGGCACCGCGGACGTGCTGTGGCAGAACCAGTCGAGCGGATTGGTGGGCGCGTGGATCATCCAGAATGCCGTGAACACCGGCTGGGTCAGTATCGGCACAGCCGACCCGCTGACCTGGAAAGTGGCCGGTGTGGGAGACTTCAACGGCGATGGCACCGCGGACATCCTCTGGCAGAACCAGTCCACCGGATTGGTAGGCGTGTGGCTCATCCAGAACGCCCAAAACGCCGGCTGGACACAACTCGGTCAGGCGGATCCGCTATCCTGGCAGGTGGCCGGCGTGGGAGACTTCAACGGCGACGGCACCGCGGACATCCTATGGCAGAATCAGTCCACCGGATTGGTGGGCGTGTGGCTCATCCAGAATGTTCAAAACGCTGGTTGGACACAATTCGGTCAAGCGGATCCGACGACGTGGCAGATACTCGGTACCCCCTGGCAGCAAGGTGGCTCGTCGTCGGCGAGCGTGTAGTGACTGCTCGGGTGGCTGGCATCGCATCGCTGGCCAGAATACCTCGGTCCCTCAAATAACGAATGGCCCCCAACAACGCCCTCCAGCAAGAATTGTTGACAGGGCTTCTCATTTTCCTGGAAGGCCTATGAGATTGCAAGTTCCCATTCGATATCGTCGGTGACCATCATCTTGATCTAGGGGAAGTGCGATCAACGGCTTGCCAAGACGATCGCCGGCAGATACATAGACATCGTATTCTCCAGGTTGGTTGAAGTGTGGAGGTGGAGCAAACGTTCGGGAAGCGGAAAGGATCTCTCCCTTTCCGTCTTTTCCTGGCATCAGGGAGTCCAGGCGGACGTTCGCATCGACAAAGACGGCAACAATCCCCCCTTTCTTGTCCTTCAGCGTGACGGCCGGATAGGCCGGCATATAGCAGGGCGCCACCCCGGCATTTCGCCATTTCCAGTTCACGACGAACTTGCCATTGACGGGAGTGTTGTCCCTCCATGATATTCCTTCAAGCTGGAAGCGATACCCCAGCCGAAGATTGATTTTTCTGATCAGTTCCCGATTTTCCTTCAGGAACTCTTCCGGAAAGTAGTGGATCGAAAGAAAGCTGGCGTGGTCGTCCTCGACGGCTTGCAGGACCCCCGAGCCATCGCCCCACGTGTTCCACTCCTTCATCATTCCATAGTGGAAAGTCTCGAGAATTACCGGAGCGCTGGGCCAGAACTTCGCGGCCGCTTCCGGATTAAAATACGAATTCAGCACATGACCACCTTGCACGCTATCGTCGCGAAGGGCGAGCTTGCTTTTCACCATAGACGAGATTAACGCCGGGGCCATCGTTTCGCCCTTCATTGGGCCAATCTCCTTATCCGAGTCGGCTTCGCGAGCGACCATAAATGCGGCAGGCCCTAACAAACCCAGCGGCAACTGTTTCGGCAGAAAAAGGCGGATCGATAGGGTACAGGAATTGGGACGATTTATCGGATCAAACTCGATACCCACGCCTTGGGCCGCGAATGTCTCTTGGGGGTTCTGCGAAAAAGTATCGGGCCTGATTTTGAAGGTTGGCGTTCCGTCTTTGGCAACGATGAGATCGCCGATGTGAACGGTTCGATGGGAATCGCCCTGATGCGGCAGCAGACGTCCGGCGACGTCGGAAAAACCGTCATTGAATGACCCGTTGTGCAAGCCGACGTGAAGGGAGTGCGTCTTTCCCCGCCATGAAAGCGGAATGAGGCAGGGGAACTTCATCTCCATCGGTCCAACGATCCACTCCGGCTTGGTCCCCGGGCGTTCCAGAAAACCGACGTTCGCTGCGATTGGAGTATTCTTGAAGTGTTTGGCATGTAGCGAGATGTGACGTTCAATCGTCTCGGAGGGATAGATTCGCCCAGTACTTCCCCACGTGTGCCCCTCGCCCCAGACTCCGAACGATCCGATATCCACGAACGCCACGTCAGGATGTCCGTCATATCTTGCCGCGAGAGCCGCCAGGAAATGATCCAGCTTTTCCAGAAACACGGGATCGTCGAAATCGGGCTCCCATGTTGTTTCTTTCCTCCCCGGTAATTCGGGATTCCGATGCTCGTAGAACTTGGCTCCAGCGTTCTTGACCCATTTCGGCGTCGCGTATTCGGCCTCGCCTCCGTTCTCCGAGCACGTGAAACGGAATGCGGCCTTCAATCCGCCTTCGGCAAATCTTCGCATGGGAGTGTCGACGATGGACCAGTCGAAATTGCCCTCTTCCGGTTCCACAAAGCACCATGGTATTCTCATATAAACGGTTGTCAGGCCCGGCCAATCGTTGAGAAGATCGGTCGGTGCCAGGCGAGCTCCGTAACAGGCCGTGAAATTGGTGTAGTAATAAAGGCAAAAGCCCATTCCGGGATTGCGCAGTTCGGCTTGATTGTCCTGCGGGGTGACAGTTTTCAACTCGACAACTGATTGTTCCGCCATCAGTTCGATTCCAACCGCATAGCTAACGACAATTGCACAGTAACGCAAACCCTGTTCGAATCGCATAGCGAATCTCCTATTACTCGCCTATCCCCAGACCTCCCTCTCCCAACCCACTGGTGGTCGGTGCTCGGAGAGGTGCCGGGGGTGAATACAACCATTATTGCGAGGTCGGCTGACCTGCTGCAACTCCTTGCAGATTCTCATGGACAAGGAGTTGGGGAAACAGGTTGCAAAACAACATTTTGCAAGGCACCGAAGTCACGCTATCGTCCGCCTGTTGTTGGCGACAATTGCCGAGTCGTAATCGCGGATCGTGCAGCTTGCCCCTGCGCGGTCAAGTCGGCTGTTCGACGGAGCGCCGATTGCAGGGCTTCGGTGGAGAAAGGCCCAACAGCCGGGGACGGCTTCGCCTGCCTTGCGTCCCCGGGGCGCTGTCTTCGGGCAAGGATGACCTACTGACCGGCACGCAACAACCGCCCGTCGCCTGGACCAAGTTTAATCTTGACTTGGCGGTCGGCACCCAGGGCCGGGCCGTCGCACCACTCCCCTGTCTTTCGATCCAGTTCTTGGAGTTTGCCGCCCGGGATTTCGACCTTCACCGCCGCTTCGGCATCCTGCTTGTAGCTTCGGTTGACGACCATAAAGGCCGTTGTCTGGCCCTTCCTGCCGAACAGCCCGAGCACGAACTCACCGCTGCCGGTGAGCCGCACCGGCGCGTCGGCGGGAACCGCCTGCGTCCCGTAGGGCAGAGGGGCGGTGTGGTAGACCGCCGTGGAATCCAGCTCCATGAGGGCGGGACCGAAGCGGCCTATTTCGGCATTGAGAACAGCGACTTCCTTGGCCATGAGCGACGGTTTGCCCTCGCGGTAGAGTCCGACGAATGCCTCGGGGCCCCAGTAGGTGAAGTAGCTGATGCCGCGTCCGCCGTAGGCCATCGTCGTGAAGACCAGGAATCGCGTCTCCGCGGGATTGGGCAACCGCCACACTTTCTCCACCAGGCTGGCCTGGATGATGTTCAGAAAGGGCTTGCCGGCCTCGATGGCCGCGTCCCGGACCAGGGCCAGGTTCAGGAAGTACTGTTTGCCGTCGTCCTTCTTCATGAAATGGTAGTGGTCGTAGCTGATCAGGTCCGGCTTGACGATCTTGATGAACTTCGCCAGGTATCCGCGGTAGGCCAGCACGGTCTTGTCGCTAGCGCCGACGCCGGCGAAGTTCTGGGGATAGCCGACCCTCGCCCGTTCCGCGGCGTCGGCGCTGACTCCAAGCTGGGCCTCGTTCGCGTAGCTGGGGAAGAGGTTGATGTACGCCAAGTGGACCGGGTCGCGCTGGCGGAGGTAGGCGACCAGTTTGCCGAGGGCGGGAAACGCCCCCGCGCCCGGCTCGTCGGTAATGAAATAGGCATCCATGGCCGGGTGTTTCTTGACCTTCTCGATGAGCGTATCGAGCTGGGCCCGCTTGGCCGCATCGTCGAGCGTCGCTGGATTCAAGAGGTCGCTGGTCAGCATGGCGTGCAGCTTGTGCTTGGCGACCGCGTCCAATCCCTCGACCGGCACCCAGGTCAGGTTGTAGTGTTCCGCGGCCACCGCGGCCAGTGCCTGGTCCGTGGCCGGCGGCGGGCACCAGAAGGTGATGATGAACTGCTTCTGTGTCCACGCCGTGTCGTTGGCCGGTTCGGCGGCGCCCGCCACAAGCGAGATCGTTCCCAAAACAGCCGGTACGAGCATCCACTTTACGTTCATGAACGGTATCCCTTCTTTTCCAGTTGACGTAGGGGCTGTAACAAAACGTTCTCCTCGCGTTCCGCGTGAGGCCAACTCGAGCACAGCGTCCCTCTCGCGGAGCAAGAGGAGTACATTAAGTTCCTCGTCGCGTTAGAGGTCCTTAGATTTAGGGCCAGATATTCGCCGTGCGGGCCTTCACGTCGGGCAGCGGGGGGAGCGGGGCGCTGGGAATCGGCTCGTACCAAAACGTGGCGCAGGACCAGTCGTCCGAGGTTTCCAACAACTGTTTGCCGTAGGCGATCTGCTGGATCGTGATTCGGGCTTCCTTCCGCCAAGCGATCGGATCGGGCAGATGCCAGCGGTACATGGAGACGTAGTTCTTCTGGTTCAAGCTGCACCCGTTGTAGAGAAACGTCGCCTCTTGCACGCCCCAGGCGTGTCCCACGTAGTCCTCGCTGCCGGTGCCGGCGATGGTGGGAAATTGCCGGTCGCCATCCATATAGACCTTGAACTCGCCTTCGCCCCACCACTGTTTGGGATGAAGATTGCGGATGCCGATGACGGATCCGACGAATCGCCCCTTGTTCTTGCGCTGCGGCAGGAGTTCGAAATCCCTCTTTTCGGTCGTAGGATTTTCGCGGCGGAACAACACGTGGAGCCGACCAACGTCGGCCGCGAGTTTGTCGCCCAACATGTAGGTCAGTTGGTAAAAGAGCGGGACGGCCGCCGCGCCTTCGTTCGTCAAGGTGAACTTTGCCCGCTTCAGAAAGGGCATGGGCAGCCAAAGGTTCATCCCGGCATTAGGACTTACGGAGTGGACCGCCGATTGGTAGGGCATGACCTTGCCGTGGGCGAACCCAAAGAAGTCTCCCACCGGACATGCGATGCTCGGATGTTCCTGACCGTCCCAGGCGGCACGAATGACAAGGCTACGCAGATTGGCCGGTTTTCCCTCCGTGGTTACCCAAAGGTGGCGAATCGTACCGGGGCCTTCGATGTCGCAGAGTTGCACGGTCTCGCCCGGCTTGAGGGTCCGATAGGGCGAGCCCTTTCGACCGACGCCAAGGTTGCTGGCCGCCTTGCCGCCTTCGCCTGGAGCGCCCGTCGGATTCTCGAACGAGATCGATCGCGAGAGAAGTCCGGTATCCAGGAGATAGGGTTGCTGGGCAAGACTCGTCGGCTGCTGAGCCAGCATCGGTCGGCCAAGGCCAAGCGTCAGCAGCGGCAACACCGCTGCCAGCGACATCCAACGAACACGCGGGAAACGGCCGGTCATCATCGTTACTCCTTGCTTCGAAAGGCATGGAGATGGAGAAGGCGTGAAGTCGTGCGGGGCGCCGCTCGGCACCATTGCCGGTTCACGACCGGCCTTTCGTAGCCGTTCAATCGCCGGCACACGCCGAGGAATCAAGTCAAGCGGCGTGAACGTGATTGTAGCTTGCCCCTGCACGAAAGGGAATCGCCCCCTCTCTCCGCCGCAAGACAACAGCAGATTCTTCAGAAACCGTCCGCAACCCCAAACTAGACCCAGGGTCCTGAAGCTAAGGTGCAAAAGGTCGTCAATTGGCGAAGTCTGTGGGGTACGGTGCGGATTGATACAATCGGTCTTCCCGCGAGCTTGGTGACAATCGAGTGTAGTTTCGCGGCAGCGCCGCCGGCCGGCGTCGCATTCTGGCAAACACGCAGAAGGCGGCTTGTCGCCGATGGTAGCGAAAAGAGAACCGTCCGAGCATGGAAAGCCGCGGTCGGCATAGCTGCCAGCGGCCGGGACGATTCGAGGGGACTCAGCGACGGGAAGGCGTCGGTGGCAGCGATTCCCACCCGCGCGAAAAGTGATACAAAACGGTTTGCGATCACTTGTTGTAAATTGTTGTCTCTTATCGACTTACAAGTGAGGCTGCCGGGACTCGAACCCGGGACCAACGGATTAAAAGTCCGTTGCTCTACCGACTGAGCTACAGCCCCTCCTCCCCCGAGTCTCCTCGGGCGGGTGACGTTTTCCACCCACCAGGCCGGCTCCGCGGGAATTGCCCCCTGAACTCCGCCCGTTGATCGCTTCAGGAAAACGTCGCCATGCCTTAGCGTACCAGCAAAACGCCGGACGACAAGGGCTGTCGGGCGGAGAAAAGGCGGGCAGAGTTCAGGTCGGGACGCACGGGTCAGAGCCAGCGGGGAACGGCAAACTGAGATGCCCGCGCCCCGGAATCCTGGCCCCAGACCGTTTGCGCAGCTTAGCGGCCCGCCACCGTCGTACAAAAAGTGTGGGTGCATTCCGCACTTTGTTAGGTTACGGGGCCTGGGCGTAGGCGTTGACCCCGGTCTGGCGGGATTGGTGGCGGAGCCAGAAGGAGGCAATTGGGATGGAGTCGCTGAGGTAGTCGGCT
>Ga0181520_10013952_pt1 | contig 10024 bp, 5 predicted proteins | sample PEATcosm2014_Bin_29_FD_132451 | JGI IMG/M metagenome (GOLD analysis project Ga0181520, IMG submission 132451) | Peatland microbial communities from MTU Mesocosm Facility, Houghton, MI, USA - PEATcosm2014_Bin02_30_metaG | ecosystem: Environmental > Terrestrial > Soil > Wetlands > Peat | place... | reverse complement strand
CTTGCGTAAGAAGGCCGGTCGTTGAAGAAGCTGTCGCCTGTCAGGTCGTTATTTGTTGTGATGTTGTAGGGTCTGCCTGACTGTGCAATCAGAAACGGGTTGAATGTGATTCCCCACGGTCCGGTGTAGTTGCCCATCAGGAAGACCATATTCCGCGAGGCCCAACTGACGCGACCATAATCCTGCATCAGGTTATAGGAGTTCGAAGCGGTTCCCGTGTCCGCGTTGACGTAGTTCATGTTAAGGAAACCCATCAGGCTGAATTTTGGCGTGAAGTGAGCATTGACATTCACAATCACCTGGTTCTGCTTGAAGATTGCTTCGGGGTCGAACTCTTTCACGATGCCCAGATTAGGGTTGGGCCTCGACGCGAGTATCGTTGGCGGTGCAGGTGGCGGATTGTAAATGTAATCCCCCGGCAGGTAAGCATTGGAGTCGCGCGTGGCCATCTGGTGTACGCCGTAGGAGTGCAGATAAGTGAGGGTCACGGTTGTGGATTTCGTCAACTGCCGCTCAAGGCTGGTTCCAAACTGCTCCATGGTGGGCGCGCGATAGCTGGGATCGATCTGATAATTCACCTGCGAGACCGAACCGCCCGTACCGCAATAAGCAGGATTACTGATCAAGTTGCTGATGATGTTGCTCAGGGTTTGGGCGCTCAGGGGGGCGGCGGCGCTTGGACAGGCCGGGCTGTTAATGCTGACCTGTTTCCGGCTATTGACGCCAATGTTGTACTGCTCCAGCGACATCAGGCTTGATGCTTGAAAGCGATCAAAAAAGAAACCATACCCGCCGCGCAGAACCGTCCTGGCCTGCTTCTTATTCTTGTGGCCATCCAGAGCGTATGCAAATGAAACACGAGGTCCCCAGTCGCTATGGTCCGCCGTGTGGTTTTGCGTCTCCCAGCGCAAGCCGCCGGAGAGAGTGAGGAACTGATTGTACTTCCAGTCGTCCTGAAGAAATAGAGCAGCATCGAAGACGTTGGCCGTGAAACCCTCTCTGCCAGTTGTGTAAGTTAGATTGGTGGGAAGGCAGCCGCCGGTTAGTGTCGTCGGACATAGAACAGGAGAAGAAGCAATTGTCGCAAAGGAATCATTACTGGCAAGCCCATTCAACGTGTCCGCATAGGCCTGTAGCGAAGGAAAGCTGAAGCTGCCGTTGAAGTTGGAGTTCGACGAGTCGGCGTCTCGATTGTCGCGTACCCATGTGCCGAATTTGATGGCATGCGCGCCGGCCGACATGGTTGTAATGTTTTGCAATTCCAGGTGATCGGTATGATTGGTATCAAATTGCCCGCTGGAACCGCCGCCGGAGAAATCCCCCGCCACACTCACCATGGGCGTTGTGCTCACCGGTGTCGTAGTGGAGAGGGTGCGCCGATATTGAAGACGGGTCTCGTTGACAATGTGGTCGTTGATGATCTGGGAATCCATCAGTTGGAGAGAATTTTCCGATGAGGTCCCGGACGTCGCCTGTGCGGGCAAGGACGTCGCGCCAAGACTTCCACTTGAACTGCTGTATGCGTACTGGTAGCGCAGGGTCAGCGTGTTCTTCTGCCCCAGTTGCAGATCGATTCGCGGCGCAACTTCGATGCGTGTAGATGGAGCGTAGACGGAGCCCGTCTGCGGAATGATGTTGCCGTTGCTGTCAGTGGGAATGGAATATAGACCGGTGACCGGATTCAGAACCGCAGTGCTGGCGATGTAAATGTTCTCGTCCTGAATGTTGCGCCCCTCCACACTGAGGAAAAACGACGCCTTCTTGTTGAGCGAACCGCTGATGGTTCCGTTGTACTGAATGCTGTGATAAGCGGGCACCGGCGTCAGAAATGGGTTGCCGGTGTTGAAGAGACTGTCATTTCCCATTCCGAAGACCCGTCCGTGCAACACATCGGTTCCGGGCTTGGTGAGAATCTCGATGCGTCCGTAACCGATATGGTCGAATTCGGCGGAAAAGGGATTCTGGTTGATGCGAATCTCGCGGATCGCCGACTTGGGAGGCAGCGTGCCGCCGGTGAAGCCGTCGATATAAATCTGACCGCCGTTCGGCCCGGCTGCCGGACCAGCCAGCGCCGTCAATTCGTTCGACAACTCATCGGGATCGTCCGACAGCGCGTCCAGATCTTTGCCCTTGATTACGAGGGCGCTGGCGTTGCCGCCCGCCTCCACGTTAACCGAGGGCGATTCGTCGGTGACCACCACGCTCTGTTGCGCGACCTCAATAGCCATGGCAATATCGACGCGCTTTACCTGGCCGGCAGCGAGTTGAATAACCGGCGAGGCAAAGGGAGCAAAGCCCGAAACGGAGGCCAGCACCTGGTAGCTGCCGGGCGCGAGGCCGCTCACAGCATAGTGGCCGGTATCGTCCGCGGTCACCGTGCTCACGGTTGCCCCAGCCGGTGTGGCAATGGTGATGGTTGCTCCGGGAATCACAGCGCCCGTGGGGTCGGCAACGTGCCCGCGAAAACTCGCCGTTGTGACCGGTGAGGCCTGCGCGGCGGTAACCGTGGTGGTTGCAGGAGGAGTTGCCGGCGCGGCAGGGGTTTGCGCCTGCGCCGCCAATACGCCGGAGGCGCATAGCGCCAGGGCAATCATTAAATGAGTGCAGCTATGCAATTTTGAGTACACTTGTTCCTCTTTTGATTCCGCTTGTCATGTGTAAATGCCTACTGAGCAACGTCAGGAGCGCTGGTGTTCAAGCTCCAATTGGAGAGCAGGTTCTGGCTGGCTGCAGGAGACTCGAGCAGAGGCTCGACGCCTGCCAAAAGCGTAATGGCCGTAACCTCGGCTGTACCCGCAGTGGATACCACCATTACCGCCTCGCCCTTTTTCAGATCAGCAAGCTGGATGGCAGGCGCGCGGTTCAGCATCTGTTGCGGGTCGCCTCCGCCTCTGCCGTTACCACTCACTGATGCTGCGCCGCCGCCAGTGCCGCCTTTTAGTCTCGCCGCCAGCATTTTTGCCATCATCTCCGGCAAGCTCCGCATCTGCGCGTCTGGCGTGATGTGAATGGTGACCGGCTTTTTCGTTGCCAGATCCTTGACTACGAGGGTTGAGCCGGTAGCATCGAGCGTCATAATTGTTCCGGATACGTTGCGGAAACTGCCGGAAACCACCTCTTCAGCAACAATCTCTGTTCCATCCGCATTCTTTGCGCCGCGCGCGCGCAGTTGGTCGCCTGCGAGGATCGCGCTGATCGGCGCGGGAAGCGCCGCATCAAAGCGCACCGAGTCTGGCGCATAACGCTTGAGAATGGTCGCCTTGGTGGTATTCACCGTAATGGTCCTGGCAGTGGCTCCCGCGCCACTGGTCAACAAAATGACGCCGGAGGATGTGTCAACGCTCTTCACCAATCCGCCCACTCCGCGCTGTTGCCAGTCTTCGCGGTCTTTCTGCTGCTTCAGGGCAAGGTCCGCCTGCTTGACAGCGATAATCTGCAACGCCTCTTCAGTACCGACAGGGGCGCCCGGATCGAGCTTTACAAGCACGCGGTCGCCAATGGCCAGGTCAGAAAACGGAATCGTCTCCGCGGCGCTGAGATCTTTTTGGCCGGGAGCGATGCGTTTGAGCACGGCCGTGGCAGGGACATTCACCTGGTGAGCGCCATCGGCGTCGGTCTTCACCGTGAGTGTGTTGCCGCTGATGGCGGTGATGGTGCCCACAAACCGCGCTGGCGCCTGCGCAATGGCAAAAGTCGCGGCTGACAGCAGGGCAACGCCCACGGCAGCGTGCGCACTCAAAAGAGAAATCCGAATCTTCATCTTGCTCTCCATACGCCACCACTCTCAAACTAGCGCCATACTGCGCTCTCGATGGCAAACTTCATCGCTATTCATCTAGACGGGCCAAGCCGCCAAAAAGTTGAGCGACTCGTCCCATAGTGCGTAGGGCTGTTTGAAACGCCAGGATTTCAAGCGCATTGAGGGATTGCTCAGGAATTTCGGTGTATTCCATTGCGGAAGTTGCTTCTGTCGCGAGGGCAACAGGCGACATTGGCCGTAGTCGTTTTCCTCAGCGCCAACGGATTGCTACGCGTACGTCACCTGCCCGAGAATTGCAGGCCGCGCCGCGCCGGTTGCATTGGGCACATTCCCGGGAAGGCGATGCCACGTTTGCCAGGCCAGCAGCGCGAATGCCGCTGCTTCCTTGGCTTCAGCGGGCAGGCCGAACTGTTCGCTGGCGGCTAGCTCGCAACCCAGCGGCTCCAGCCTTTGCGCCAGCATCGCCATCAGCGTGGCATTGCGCGCTCCGCCGCCGGAGACGATGTAATCCACTGCACAGCCTTTCATTCCGCGATGAGCAAAAGATTTGTAGCTGCGCGCAATTGTCTCAGCGGTCAGAGCAGTCGCCGTAGCCAGCGCGTCTTCTGGCCGGTTGCTGTGCCGTTGGCAGGAGGCCAGAAACTTTGCTGCATACTCGCGCCCAAATTGCTCACGCCCCGCCGTGCGCGGCGGCTTCAGCGCGAAGTAGGGGTTGCCGAGCGCGGCTGACAAAACCTCTACCAGCACTTTGCCCCGCGCTGCAATAGCTCCATTGCGATCAAATTTCTTATTGAACAGTTCCCGCGCCAGCGCGTCGATGATCATATTGCCAGGGCCGGTGTCGAAGGCAATTACTGCGTCTGCTCCCTCTCCAGCGGGAATCGCTGTGAAGTTGGCGATGCCGCCGATGTTCTGCAACACGCGCCCGCGCCTGGGGTCGGCAAACAGCACATAGTCCAGCAGCGGAACCAGAGGCGCTCCCTGGCCTCCTGCGAACATGTCGGCGGGGCGAAAGTTCGAGACCACAGGCACTCCGGCCGCCGCGGCAATCGCCGCCGCCTCGCCGAGTTGCCATGTGCAGCCGAACCGGCGGCCCGCATAGCTTTCCGCGCGGGCCTGATGATAGAGCGTCTGGCCGTGACAGCCAATGAGGTCGAGCTTCAGTTTGTGCCGCTTCACCGTTGCGCTGACTGCCTCTGCGTAAGCCAGACCGAGCCGCCAATTTAGCCGCGCCAGTTCCGCCGTTGACGTCGCTACCGCGTTCATGGCTGCCAGCACCGCGCGCCGTAATGTGGCCGGAAACGAGAATCCCTCATGCGCCAGAAGGGTAAGCTTTGTTCTCTGCTTCCCGGGCGTAATACGCACTACGGCCACATCAATACCATCAGCCGAAGTTCCGCTCATGATGCCGGCCACCGTCATCGCCTTTGCGCTTATGGTGACTGCGGTTCCAGTTTGTCGATTTCTGCTTTCTGTTCCCGGCTTCGTCATCCTTTATCCTTCAACTCCTGTTGAAGCTCTTCGAGCAGATTCAGCGCTTGCAACGGCGTAAGCGAGTTGACTTCCGCCGCTTCGATCCGGTCCACAATGCGCTGCGAGAGCGGCGTAAAGATAGTCAGCTGTACAGGCTCCGCCGATGTTTCCACCTGAACGCCTTGCCGCTCCAGCTTCTCATGCTGGCGCAGCAAATGCCTTGCCCGCTCGATAACCGCAGAGGGCAGCCCAGCCAGTCGTGCGACTTCTATGCCGTAACTCTTGCTGGCCGCGCCCGGCTCGATGTTGTGCAGAAATACGATGCCGTCCGCGCCCTCTTTCACCCCCACGCGCAGGTTCCTGACACGCGCCAGCTTCTCGGCCAGCATGGTCAACTCGTGGTAGTGCGTGGCAAACAGCGTGCGTGCCTTTGTTTCCGCATGAAGGAACTCAACCGTCGCCCATGCCAGTGAAAGCCCGTCAAAGGTCGCCGTTCCACGGCCCATTTCGTCCAGTAGAATCAGGGACCGGTTGGTGGCCGTATTCAAAATCGTCGCTGTCTCCGTCATCTCTACCATGAAGGTCGAGCGTCCTCGCGCGACATTATCGCTGGCTCCGATGCGCGTATAAATCCGGTCGACGATGCCGAAGCGCAAACTCTCCGCCGGCACAAAGCTGCCCATCTGGGCAAGAAGAACGAGCATCGCCGCCTGGCGCAGATAAGTGCTCTTGCCACCCATGTTCGGTCCCGTGATCAACAGCAAACTTGGTCCGTCACCCGCGGCATTCAGATAAATGTCGTTGGCAATGAACCTTCCCTCGCGCGTCTCCTCCATCCATTGCTCGATTACCGGATGGCGCGCGGCGACGGCCTCGATCATCGGAGCTTCGTCTATGATTGGCCGCACATATCGCCGTCTCGCGGCCAGGTGCGCAAAGCTGGCCAGCAGGTCCGCCTCCGCCACAGCCGCAGAAGCATGCTTGATGCGACCCGCGGCCTCCAGCACTGCTCGCCGCAACTCGGCAAAAATCCGTTTCTCAATCTCGATGCACCGCTCGTGCGCCGAAAGAATCTTGCGCTCATATTCCTTTAACTCGGGCGTCGTAAACCGTTCCGCATTCACCAGCGTTTGCTTGCGCTCATAATCGGCTGGGGCCAGAGATAAGTTCGACTTGGTAATTTCAATGTAATAACCGAAGACCGAGTTATACCTTACCTTAAGCGAACCTATCCCCGTTCTTTCTCGCTCGCGTTCCTCAATGGCCGCAATCTGCTGCCGGCCAGTGGTCGAAATGGTCCTCAGCTCGTCTAACTCCGCGTCCACATCTGCTGCAATCGCACCACCGTCCACCAGCGTAAGCGGCGGTTCTTCGACCAGCGTTGAAACAATCCGCGCAGTCACATCTTCGAGCGGGTCCAGCCTCTCGGCCAACTCGCGCCAGCGTGCCGCCAGCATCGCGTCAAGCGCCGCCTTCAACCCCGGCAACCGGCTCAAACTGCCGGCGAGCGCCCGCACGTCGCGCGGTCCGGCTGAATCGAGAGAGAGCCGCGCAAGCAACCGCTCCAGATCGAGAAGGCCCACGAACGCCCGCCGAATCTCCTCGCGCTTTACCAGGCTCTCGCGCGCCTCGCCCACTGCCTCATAGCGACCCGTGAGTGCTTCGGCGTCCACCAGCGGCCGCAGAATCGTAGCCCGCAAGAATCGCTTGCCCATAGGAGTCTGGCACGCATCCAAAGTGTGAAAGAGCGTTGCCCGGTCGTCCTGGCCGGCGAACAGCGGCTCGACTAATTCGAGGTTGCGCACCGTCACCTGGTCCAGTTCCAGAGTTGTCGAGTGCTCCTCGAATTTCAAGCTGTCAATATGGAGCGCGTCGTTCTTCTGCGTCGTCCGCACGTAGTGCAGCACCGCACCGGCCGCAATGGCCGCCGCAGGGTGGCCTGTCAGCCCGAATCCTTCAAGCGACCGCACATTCAACTGACGTTCGACCAGCGGAACCGCAAACTCCCGCGTCCAAACCCAATCTTCGACGCGCGTCCGCGCCGGGATCCGCTCGAGTTGCACAGGCAGTGCCGCGCTCGCTGCGGCCAACACTTCACTTGACCCGGCCCTCACAATCTCGTCCACTGCTTGTTGCCGCGCCGAAGGCCCCGCAAATTCCGCCGTGCGAAACTCGCCCGTGGAAACGTCCAGCAGCGCAACCGCGCATACCAGCTCGGTTTGGGATTTGGCGCCATGCCCGCCTCCAAACTCTAAATACGCTGCCAGAAAATTGTTCTGCTCCTGGCCCAGCCCAGCATCCAGGGCCGTTCCGGGCGAGAGCACACGCGTCACCTCCCGCCGGACAATCTTCTTCGTGAGTTTAGGGTCCTCCATCTGGTCGCAGAGGGCCACACGATAGCCCTTGCGCAAGAGGCGCATCAGGTAGGTCTCCACCGCGTGATACGGCACTCCGCACATAGGCTGATTGCGCTCCCGGTCGCGCGCCGTCAGCGTCAATTGCAGTTCCCGGCTTACCGTCACCGCATCGTCATAGAACAGCTCGTAGAAATCGCCCATGCGGAAGAACAGCAGCGCATCCGGATTCTCGCGCTTGGCCGCCGTCCACTGCCGCATGAATGGGGTCAGCTCCGCTGTTCCTTTGTCCAAAGGCGGAGTGTGCGAAGCAGCGGGTTGTGTTTCTTCTTTGATCACGTTTGTTTAAGAGTAACGCGGCAGGACGGAAGCGGGGCGGTTTCTATCGGCAAGCCCGGCATACGCACTCGAACTGCGCTCATTCTCGAACCTGTGGCCCTCTGTAAGGGCGAACCATTACACTCTATATAGGCGGGCAACTTTGGCGTGTTCATGGCCGGGCCTCCGCTGAGCAGAACGAGTAGTCAGTTCATTCTAAACGCACAGGAAACGATGGAACCGCATTTCCCCAACCTCCCCAGTTCCGACCAAGCCGCTGCACCTGAGACGGACTTGAATCAATCGCCTCTCACAATGGTACCCACCTCGTCCCATGGAACCGGGGGCGTTTGGCTGTTGCTGCGCGATTTGCTCATTGCTGCTGCTGCCTCGGTGTTCATCATCACCTTTCTTTACCAGCCGGTGCGCGTGGAAGGCACCAGCATGTTGCCGCGGCTGGAAGACCAGGACAGGCTTTTCATCAACAAGTTCGTCTACCGCTTCGAGGCCATCGAGCGCGGCGACGTGGTGGTTTTCCATTATCCGCGCGACCCGGAAAAGAGTTACATCAAGCGCGTGATCGCGTTGCCGGGAGACCGGCTGCGCATCGATCGCGGCCAGGTCTGGCTGAACGGCAAACGGCTCTCTGAGGATTATGTTCCGGACGAGTACCGCGACAGCGTTTCTCTGGCCGAGATGGTCGTCCCCGAGGACACCTACTTTATGATGGGCGACCATCGCTGCATCTCGTCCGACAGCCGCACATTCGGCCCTGTAGAGCGATCACTCATCTACGGAAAAGCCGTTTTTGTTCTCTGGCCGGCGCGCGATGCTGGCACGGTGCGCTGAGTGCACTCAAATACAGCCGGGAAATCCACCGGCACAATCGCTTCAAAGGCTGTTAAAATCGATAAAATCTATCCCTCGGAGAGGCGATGCAGGCGATTCTAGCGCTCGAAGACGGGAGCATCTATCGCGGTCACGGCTATGGCGCTCCAGGAGAATGCCAGGGCGAAGTCGTTTTTAATACTTCCCTTACCGGATATCAGGAAATCGCTACCGATCCCTCCTATGCCGGGCAAATCGTCGTTCTCACCAACCCCCAGATCGGCAACTACGGCACCAATCAGGCAGACAACGAGTCGGCAAAGCCTTATATCGAGGGCTTGATCGTCCGCGAGTTCTCGCCCATCAGCTCGAATTGGCGCTCCGAACGCGTCACAGACGAGTATATGGAGCGCTACTCGGTTCCGGTGCTTGCCGAGATCGACACCCGCGCCCTGGTTCGCCACCTGCGCACCTACGGTGTGAAGCGCGGCGTGATTTCGACGGAAGTCTCTGACCCCGAAATCCTGGTGGAAAAGGCCAGGAAGATTCGCAAGATGGACGGGACAGATTTGGCGCGCGTGGTTTCGACTAAGTTACTCTACACGTTTGACTCGAACGACAGCCGCAACCAGACGGGGGAGCCACTACTTGCGAAGGCCCTCGACCAAAGCACTGGAATTCGGAAGAACCTGCATGTGGTGGCTTATGATTTTGGCATCAAACTTAACATTCTACGCATGTTAGTGCGCGAAGGATGCCGGGTGACGGTGGTTCCCGCCGAGACCAGCGCCGAGGATGTCTTCGATCTGAAGCCTGACGGCGTCTTCCTTTCGAACGGTCCCGGCGATCCCGAGCCGGTGGATTACGCTGTGCGCGCCATTCGCAAATTCATGGGCCGCGTGCCGGTCTTCGGAATTTGTCTGGGTCATCAGCTGACAGGTCTGGCGCTGGGAGGCAAAACCTACAAACTCAAGTTTGGCCATCACGGCGGCAACCACCCGGTCAAAAACAACGCGACCGGCAAGGTGGAGATCACGGCGCACAATCACAACTATGCCGTCGATCCCGACTCGATCAACGCCAACGAAGTCGAGCTGACCCACGTGGATCTGAACGACCAGACGCTGGAAGGCATGCGCCATCGGACGCTCCCCTTGTTCACCGTTCAGTACCACCCCGAAGCCGCCCCTGGCCCGCACGACTCGAATTACCTCTTCCACGACTTCAGGCGGATGATGGAGGAGTGGAAGGGATGAAGAACTGGCTTCCAGTCCTGGTTTTGTTGGCAGGG
>Ga0181520_10013951_pt1 | contig 10026 bp, 7 predicted proteins | sample PEATcosm2014_Bin_29_FD_132451 | JGI IMG/M metagenome (GOLD analysis project Ga0181520, IMG submission 132451) | Peatland microbial communities from MTU Mesocosm Facility, Houghton, MI, USA - PEATcosm2014_Bin02_30_metaG | ecosystem: Environmental > Terrestrial > Soil > Wetlands > Peat | place... | reverse complement strand
TTGGACGGCCCTTATGAGTCCGACCTCGCGCCCACGCTAAAAAACACCTCATCTGCCTGCGCTCGCGCAAAGCCTCGCCGAAGCGATAAGTAAGTTGCACTACCGGCACAATCCGGTCGATTCTTTGAAAGCAAAGCCGCTTGTTTACGCGGCTTCTCCCAGCATCCCTGCCACTGCTTCCGGGTTGCTGGCAATCACGGTCAGATAGGCGCGGGCGGGAGCATCGGGAAACTTGCGGCGCTGCTCCCAGTCGCGGAGAGTTCCTACCGGAATCCGGTAAGTGGCGGCAAAAGCCTCCTGGGTAAGGCCGAGGCGTTCGCGCAGTCTCTTCACGTTGGGTACGTAGGTCAGTCCCGGCGTGGCGTATACGGGCACAGGTGCGGCATCGGGGTCGTCTGCGACCGCGGCTTCAATCTCCTCGTCGGTAAGCGCCTCAACGGCGGCCCAGTCAGTGCCAGCCTCGATGGGCGGATCGCCCGGCTCATGTTCGACCGAAATAAAACCAGTCTGTTTCATGCTGCTTCGCCTTTCGAACCGAAATGATGCGAATGACCCGTTCGTCTTCCTTTTCTATAGACACGACGACTAGAACCTTGCGATCATTCCGGCCCAGCGTCACAATTCGCTCTTCCCCATAGTCGAATCGATCATCGATCCAGCTCACCCGCTTCAAGTCTTCGAGAGCTGGTATCTCATCGGAGAGGGATAGTCCATGCTTGCGCCGGTTCAGCGCATCTTTCGCTGGGTCCCAGTCGTACCGCATGACTAAAGACTACGGCTAAGCCGCAGTCGCGTCAAGGGTCAAGAACGGAGAAATGCCACCGAGAGGCCGTGAGTATCGTCTGGTGGGAGAGGAGAGGCTGCGCCCCTGCCAACCCCGATGCATTACCCTCATAACTGCGGGCCGCAAACGGCTCAGGGACTCTACTTTGCGCATTGTTCTCTCGAATATTGGCACCTTCGGCGACACCAATCCCCTTATTGCCATTGCCCTGGAACTGAAGCGCCGGGGTCACACGCCGGTGATGGCTCTGCCTGAAGTTTACCGGCCCAAAATCGAGCCTCTAGGGCTGGAGTTCCACGCCGTCCGGCCGGATATCGACCCTACCAACTCAGTCCAGATCGAGATGATCTACGACATCAAGAAAGGTACGGAGCGCGGGCTGAGAGATTTTCTTTTCCCCTCGCTGCGCCAGACCTACGACGACCTATTGGATGCGGCTACCCAGCCCGCGCGTGCCGACCTCTTGCTGCTGGGCGAGCTGAACTATGCCGGGCCTATCGTGGCCGAGGTTACAGGCATTCCCTGGGCTAGCTACGTACTAGCGCCGCTTTCCTTCTTCTCGGCCTTCGACCCTCCGGTGCTACCGATGTACCCCCGGCTGGCGCGGGCCGACAAGACGGTTCCGGGGCTGGGGCGGGTCATCAAGCGCCTGGCGCGGTTTGTGAGCCGCAAATGGCCTGAGCCCATCTACGAGTTACGCAGCGAATTGGGCCTGCCAAAGGGCGCCAATCCGCTTTTTGACGCCAAACATTCGCCGAACCTGGTGCTGGCGCTGTTTTCCGAAGTGTTGGGCCAGGAGCAAAAGGACTGGCCGGAGAACACGCTGATTACTGGCTTCTGCTACTACGATGCCGACGCTGGGAATGCTGCCCTGCCGTCCAATCTGGAGGCGTTTCTGGCTGCGGGCGAGCCTCCGGTAGTCTTTACGCTGGGTTCGGCCGCAGTGTTGGCAGCGGGAAAGTTCTATGAGTTTTCAGCGCGGGCAGCCATCCGGCTGGGCATTCGCGCGGTGCTTCTGATTGGTACCGACCCACGCAACCTTCCGCGCCAATCGCTTCCCGAGCATATCTGTGTAACGGAGTACGCGCCTTACTCGGCGCTTTTCTCACGCGCACGGATGGTGGTGCACCAGGGCGGGGTGGGGACGACTGCACAATGTTTGCGCGCCGGCAAGCCGATGCTGATTATGCCCTATTCGCACGACCAGCCGGACAACGCGCGCCGCATGCGCAGGCTGAAGGTGTCGCGCACCATCCAGCGCGCCAACTACACGCCGCTGCGCGTAGCGCGCAAGCTGAAATCCATGCTGGCCAACCGGCAGATCGCCCGCCGCGCCGAGCTGGTAGCCCGGCGCCTGGAACACGAGAACGGCGTCAAGTCGGCGTGCGATGCGCTGGAAGAGCTTTATAGGAGAATGCGCAAGGCAGATTGAGATTCGTGGTATCCCACCCTTGCGACAAAAAAATGTCGCAAGGATGGGGCACCCGGCACCCGGCATTGGGGTTGAGCCGACTTCTGAAAAGCGAGAAATCGGGGTATCCCGTCTCGGAAACGAGATCCGGGGCACCCTGCAGATTGCAGGCAGCCACATCCAGGACTGACGATCGGGACATCCCGCGACACTTCAATTCCTTACAACAGAATTTGCGCCAAACTCCGCAAAGAGGCCCGCCGGATCTAGGACGGGTCGAGGATTGAGGCGCTTGCCATTTCTCCCCAAGAGTCCGTTGGCTGGGCCGATACCACGCAGTTTCTGCCGCGCTGCTTGGCTCGATACAAAGCCCAGTCGGCGGCGGCAGCCAACGCGTTCGGGGAGCTCCATCCCCCCAGCGTCGCAGTGGCAACCCCTACGCTCACAGTAAGGAACGCGGCCACCGGGGAAGCCGGATGCGGTAGTTGCAAATCCGCGATGGCCAGCCTGACAGATTCGGCAATTATCGAGGCTTGAGTTGCGTCGGTTTCCGGCAGGATGAGAGAGAACTCCTCGCCGCCGCAGCGCACAGCCGCGTCAATGCGGCGCCGGGCAATTCGGGTCAATTCCTTTGCAATCTGAATAAGGTATTCGTCCCCCTTCTGGTGGCCCGCGGAGTCATTCAGAGACTTGAAGTGATCCACGTCAATGGAGACTAGCGAAAGCTTGGAGCCGGTTCTGGTCATGCGCGCGCATTCGCTTTCAAGCGTCTGATCGAAAAGACGCCGGTTTCCCAACCCGGTTAACGGATCGGTGAATGACAGCCGCTCCAGTTCCTCGTTGGCGCGTTTCAGGTCGAATGTCTTCTCTTCAACCAGCCGCACCAGTTCCTTTTCGCGGTTTCTGGCGGCCAGCATGCGCAGGCGGAGAACGCCGGCCGCCCCCGAGAGTGCCAGCAGCGCACAGAGGCCTACGAACCACCAGCTCTCGTACCACGGGGTCCGAATGATGAAGGCAAATTCGGCTCGATGTTCGCTCCACACCTCGTCGCTGTCCTGCGCTTCGACCTCGAGCCGATATCTTCCCGGCGCCAGGTTGGCAAATTCCAGCTCGCGCTGGGAAGTCTCGGTCCACGCCGATTGTGCCCCTTGCAGGCGGTAGCGAAATACCACTTCATTCTGGCGCGGCGCGTTCAGCGCCGAAAAGCCCACGGAGAGAGAGTTGGCTCGGCGCCGGAATGACGGATTCACCAGCCCCGAAATATCGTTCCGTCCCATCGTGACCCGGGTGAAAATAGCGGTGAGCGGTGCGCCGGTGCCGCTGCGCGCGCGCGGCGTAAAGCGCGAGAGCCCTCCGCTGGTTCCAATCCAGATGGTGCCGTTGGGTTCTTCGGCAAAGGCGTTCAGGTCGCAGTCGTTCCACGCCAACCCGTCGTCGGTATCGTAGTGGCTCCAGCGGGCGCCATCCCAGACGTCCACGCCGCGCTCTGTTCCCGCCCAGAGGCGTCCTTTCGCATCGAAGTCGAGAAAATATACAATCCCGTTGCTGCCAGGCCGCTGAAGCCCGCGCTCAACCGTCAGCCCGTCTGGCCGGGCATGGACGCGGTCGATACCGCCGCCGTATCGATAGCCAACCCAGATCGCGCCATTCGGCCCCGCGCCCAGTGAAAGTACCGCCTGGTCGGTCAAGCCGCTGGCGCGGGTAAATCTTCTCCATCCGCCGGATTCCTGCTCGAAGAGCCCGTCGGCGCCGCCGGCCCATAAGGTACCGTCGGTTCCCTCCGCCAGTGTCCAGATCCGCTCCGCAGGCACCTCCGCAATCTGCGAAAACCTGAGGTAGGGAGGGTCAGACACAAACAAGCCTCCCGCGGTCCCGGCCCAGAGCCGATGGTCGCGGTCGAATCGCAGGATATATACCGACTTGTTCATCAATCCCTGTGGTTCGCCGAGCCATTTCAAGCTTCCGGCGGAGAGATGGACTCGGGCCACTCCCCTGCCGAATGTTCCAACCCACAGATCTCCGCTCGGTCCCGTTTGGAGACTTCGCGCAGGGAAGTTGCCGAGTTGCGAAAACTGCTTCCACTGGATTCCCGACTCACCGTGTTCTGCGCGATACAAACCTGCTTCGGTCGCAGCCCAGATCGTCCCGTCGGCGCGGGGCAGAATTTCGTATACCGCGTCGCTTCCCAGGCCGCTGCCGGCCGAGTACGTTTCCCACTCGCGGTATCCGCGCCAGAGCGCCAGCCCGCGGCCGCCGAGTCCTATCCAAAGGGAGTGCTGGCGATCTTCGTAGACCGAGTTGACACTTCCGCGCAGCCCGGCCACGCGCCCTACCCGCTCCCAACCCCCTTTTCGCTGAATGAACAGCCCGTCCGGCGAGGGAAGCAGGATGCGGCCATCCGCATCGGCCGTCGCATAGCCGCCCAAGGCGGTGGAAAGAATGGAAGCTCCGGGCCGTTTAAATTTGCTCTGGCCGGCCTCAAGCTCGAACACACCCTCCCGGTCGGTGCTCACCCAAAGATTGCCGTCGTGATCCTTCGTTATCTGCACCACGGCTTGGCTCGGAAGATCGTTCTCGCGTCCGTAGACGCGCGTTCCGCCACTCGCCAAGCGGCAAAGCTCCAAACCGCATCCGTACCAGATATTGCCGCCATCCAAGAAAATGCCGTAGGTTGCCGCATTTGAGGTTCCCGGCGCTCGCGGGATGGAGCGCATCTCGAATCCATCGTGGCCAGGCTGGGAAGAAAGCTCGACCAGTCCCGCGCCCGTACTGACAAATGTGCGCCCTTTTCCATCCGCCTGGATGCCCTGCGCCGGGCTGACGGAATTGAATGGGAGGGTGAGTTTTTCAAAACGGTCGTGTAGCAGATGGTAAAGTCCGAATTCTCCGCCCACCAGCAACGATCCGTCCGGCGCCTCGCCAAACGATGCGAATGAATTGGCGGGAATTCCCTTCCCCAGGCCATAAGGCTGAAAGCGGACGCCGTCAAAGCGGAAAATGCCGTTTTGAGTGCTTACCCAGAAAAAGCCGGTGCGGTCCTCGTAAATAGCGAGAACAACGAGATTATTGAGGCCGTCGGCGTTACCGAAGTAGCGAAAGCTGTACTCCTGGGCGCACAGCATTGAAGATGCCAGCAGAAAATAGAGAAATATCCGCGTAAAGGCCCGAAGAACCATGGCGACAGCTAAGATCGGCAGCGCAACCCTCCTTCACCAGCCAATTGGCTCCCAAGGGTGCATACGTGCCGGTCAACCCGGGCCACCGGGAGTCTTCCGAAGCGATCCACCTATACGACAGGCTGCAGATCCGCTCCGGACGCCAACCCTCTCTGAGTTGTTGACGTTGGAGCAGATTTTACGCGGAAATGAAAAAGGATGCAGCGGGCTTGATTGTTGACTAAAGGCAACCGCGGGAACGCGAGTGCTGGCAAGCGAGGAAGCTCCCGGGCGAGGTGCTCATGAAACCTGCGGCACAAAAGGATTGCCCTCCCGGCGTCCATGCAACCCAGCGTTCTGGGTATCATTCACTGGCAGTTGAGGCTCCGGCGAGGCGGCGTTCCTTGACATCCCGCATGGGAGGCTGGCCGAAGAACCGGCTGTACTCGCGGTTGAATTGGCTGGCGCTTTCATAGCCCACCTCGAAGGCGGCGCTGGCGGCGTCGAGCCCTTCGGTCAACATGCGCACGCGCGCCACGTGCAGGCGCAGCCGCTTCTGGTACTGCAAGGGGCTCATTGCGGTAAGCGAGCGGAATTGATGGTGGAAGGTGGAAACGCCCATCTGCGCTAATCCGGCGAGGTCTTCAACGCGCAGGGGCTTGGAGTAATTTGTCTTGAGCCAGGCCACAGCCTTGGCTGTGCGGTTGCTCTGCTCGCCCAGCGTGGCAATGGCGCGCAGATGTTTGCCCAGCGGCGAACGCAGCACGCGGTAGATAATTTCCCGCTGCATCAGGCTGCCGAGGAAGGGAATGTCCGCAGGCTTGTCAAGAAGATCGAGCAGGCGGGAACAGGCGCTGAGCAACTCGACTGTGGTTTTGCCTACCGCCATGCCACGCGTGCCGGAGGCGACCCCAAAGACAAGGAACTCGTCCTGGCTGAGAACTTCGCGGACCACGGGCATCTCAAGCTTGAGAAAAAGACCCAGGAACGGCTCGTCCGGCGATGCTTTGGTGATTTGGCCGAGCACAGGCATATCGATCGACGTGAGAAGGAAGTTGGACCCATCGCAAACGTGCGTCGCGCCTCCGGCATTGATCCGCTTTTCGCCCTGAACGACGAAAACCAGTTCGGGCTCATAGGCTGCCGAATAGCATTCTGAGGGCGCAGTGTGTCGCGAGAGGCCCAAGCCGGGCACATCGGTTGCCAGCGGAACCTCGCCATCAATGTGGGCTGCGATCTTGCGCACCAGTTCGGCACGCAGTTGAGCCAATTCCGCCCGCGCATCTGCGCCTGCAATCTCTTGTTCCACTATCCGCACTGTGTATCGCTCCTCCAAACCCAGCCTACCTCCGAACCGGTGCGGCCTGCACAAAAAAGTCGAGGCACGACAGGATTAGGCAATGAAGAGGAAGGATCGGGATACCGCTCGGAGCCCGGCAATTCGTACTATCGAGTTGCTGTCAGGCCTTTCTGGCTGGCGCTAACCGATGCCATGGCGAATACCGCTGGAGACAAGATTGCGAGATTCAAATAAAAGATTGAAAAATGCAATTCATACTGCGCTATGTGTTGGGCTTTTCGCAGCATGGTCCCACGCGCAGAGCAAGCCGGATGTGTCGCGCGTCCCGGCTTCATCTCAGAACGAAGGCCGCTCGATCGAGGATCTGAACCTCATCGGCGCCGAAACGGCGATGCCTCCTTTTGTCGAAAGCCCCATCGATATCAACTCCGCCTTCCGGCAAAAGCTGTTGAGCAAAGGCCTGGCGCTGCGCGGACTCCTCATGCCCCAGTATGCGCAGAATGCGCTTCAAGCGCCTGTGCCTGCTGACCAGCAGGTCTATGTCGGCGAGCGCGAATTTGAGGGCGCGATGACTAACTGGACCTTTACAGCCGATCTCCGCCAGCTTCATCTAAACCACTCGCAGCTCTACATCTGCGGAGTCTGGAATTGGGTCAGCTGGGAGCCTCAAGGGCCGAAAGCCCTTCAAATTTACGGCGCCTATTTTTACAAGTCCTTCGCTCGCAGACTGGTCGAAATCAAGGCTGGATACGTCGGCAATAATCTTGAGGTGATTGGTCTGACGGTGGGAGGCTCTACGGCGACCGGGGCGCAGGGCGTTTATGCCGTGCTGCCCTATGAACTTGGTCTCTCGTATTTTCCGATAACTGCGCCATCGCTGAACCTGCGCCTGGGCGCCCCGCACCACACCTACATCAAGGGGTTTGCGCAGCGCAGCCTCGATCCGGTGGGCGGGCCGGCGGAAGTGATGCGCAATCACTCGGGGCTGCGCTTTGATCCCAAGGGAGACAAGCTCTTATCATTTGGCGAGGCAGGACTCCAGCGAACGGCTAGCGAAACGGTCCACGACGTTTGGTTCCGCGCCGGAAGCATGCGCAACAGCACCCACTATACTGACCTGGCAACCGGCAAGAAGAGATCGGGCAATTCCTCTTCGTTTGTTCTCATGGACGATCAACTGCGAAAGCCCGATTACTTGCATCCTGAGCACGGCCTCTACCTGGGAGGCACTGCCATGACTGCCAATTCGCACTTCAACCCGTATGATCGCTACTTCGAGGCGCGGCTCTATCAGAAGGCGCCTTTTCGCTCCCGGCCAATCGATATGGCCTCAGTGGTTGCGTCCTACACAGGCCATAGCCGGTACTTTACCGACGCGCTTGTTGCCGATGGAAAGACTGTTTGGCGCAACTCGGCATCCCTCACAGGAAGCTACTCGCTGCGCGTCTGTTCCGGACAATATCTGAGCGCGGGGCTGAGTTATATCCATGGGCCGGCCATTACGCCGCGCGTCAATGACGCGCTTACCTTTGCCACAAGCTATTCGGTGTTCTTCTAACCGGGAAGATGAGATTGCCCGCATGACGACAACCCAGGCATTTCCGAATGAAAGAGAGTGTCTAAGTTCCATCTACGTCACAACGGGCTCGACAATTTACATCAACACAAAGGGATGAGGTAACTTCATGTACAACGCAAAAGCCTACTCCGTGGCCAGCGCAACGTCGCCGCTCGTTTCTACCACCATTGCACGCCGCAATCTGACCGAGCAAGACGTGCAGATCGAAATCCTCTTCTGCGGCATTTGCCACTCCGATCTCCACCAGGCACGCAACGAGTGGAGCGGCGTGATGCCCACCGTCTACCCTTGCGTGCCCGGTCATGAGATTGTGGGCCGCGTAACCAAGGTCGGTTCCGCAGTGACCAAATTCAAGCCAGGCGATTTGGCCGGCGTCGGCTGCATGGTTGACGCCGACCACACCTGTCCCGAGTGTCAGGCCGGACAGGAGCAGTTTTGCCAAAACATGACCTTGACTTATAACTTTCCCGACAAGCACCTGGGCGGAGTAACTTATGGCGGTTACTCCGATAGCGTGGTCGTGGATGAACGCATGGTTCTGCGTGCGCCTTCAAACCTGAACCTGGCCGGTGTTGCCCCTCTGCACTGCGCCGGAATTACGACTTATTCGCCCATGCGCCACTGGGGCGTGACTAAAGGCAAGAAGGTTGGCGTGGTGGGACTCGGCGGACTGGGGCACATGGGCGTCAAGTTTGCGCACGCCCTGGGAGCGCATACAGTGGTCTTTACCACTTCGCCGGGCAAGAAGGACGACGCTCACCGCCTGGGCGCCGATGAGGTTGTGCTCTCACGCAACGCGGATGAGATGGCCAGGCACGCCGGCAGCTTCGACTTTATCCTCGACGCGGTCGCCGCCAACCACGACATCAACGCCTACATCAACTTGTTGCGCCGCGACGGCAATATCACGCTGGTCGGCGCTCCGGAAAAGCCGCTGGCACTGGCGGCATTTGGACTCATCATGGCGCGCCGCAGCCTTTCTGGCTCCTGCATTGGCGGAATCGCCGAGACACAAGAGATGCTTGACTTCTGCGGCAAGCACAACATTACCTCCGATGTCGAAGTGATCCCCATCCAAAAGGTCAACGAAGCTTACGAGAGGCTGCTCAAGGCCGACGTGAAGTATCGCTTCTCCATCGACATGGCCTCGCTCAAATCGGAATAAGGAGACGAAGATGGCAAACACATCAAATCCCTCAGCGCTCCAAGAAGCGCTCGGTAACTTCGCGCCCAAGCTTGTTAGCCTTACCGACGATGTTTTGTTCGGAGATGTCTGGGAGAGAAGCGCACTTTCAAAACGCGATCGAAGCCTGGCGACTATTACCGGCTTAATCACTTTGCGGGCGACAGAACAGCTTCCGTTTCACATCAAGAGGGGCGTTGAAAACGGGTTAACACAAGCGGAAATTGTGGAACTCATCACGCACATGGCCTTCTACTCGGGCTGGCCCAGCGCCATGTCTGCAATCGCAGTTGCAAAGAAAATCTTCGAGGAAGAGAAACAGTAGCTGCCGGCTGCACAAGGGGGCGGAAAGATCACGGCTTTACAGGCTGCGGGCTGACGGTCTCGACTGGACAGTACAAAACGAAAATCGGCTTTAGCTGCTAGGGGAATACGATTTTTTCAATTCGCGCCAAACAACCACAGGGAGAATCAAATGCAAGAGCGCAATTCCGGCAAGTCGCACCTCGGAGCCTCTGCCCTCTGCTTCATCATGCTCTGACAATTGAGACCGGTTTGCCCACGCCGTTTTCAAACGCAAACTGCTTAAAGGAGCCGCGGCAGCACAGATGTGG
>Ga0181520_10013950_pt1 | contig 10026 bp, 5 predicted proteins | sample PEATcosm2014_Bin_29_FD_132451 | JGI IMG/M metagenome (GOLD analysis project Ga0181520, IMG submission 132451) | Peatland microbial communities from MTU Mesocosm Facility, Houghton, MI, USA - PEATcosm2014_Bin02_30_metaG | ecosystem: Environmental > Terrestrial > Soil > Wetlands > Peat | place... | reverse complement strand
TCGTCCGCGTGCTCGATGCCGATCGACAGCCGGATCGTCCCGTCCGTGATCCCCTCGCGCGCCCGCACCTCCGCCGGCACGCCCGAATGCGTCATCGACGCCGGATGGCTCGCCAGCGACTCCGTTCCCCCCAGACTCACCGCCAACTTGAAAATGCGCAGCGCGTTCAGCACAAGGAACGCCTCGGCCTGCCCGCCCTCCAGATCGATGGAAAACGTCGAGCCGCCGCCCGTGCACTGCGCTTCGTAAACCCGCCGCGCCGCGCTGCCCTCCCGCAATGCCCCCAGCGCATGCACGCGGGCAATCCGCGGATGCGCGCCGAGGAAATCCGCCACCAGCAGCGCGTTGCGCGCCGCCTCGCGCATGCGCAGCGACAGCGTCTCCAGCGAACGGCCCAGCATCCAGCAGGAATGCGGGTCCAACTGCGTGCCGATCGCCGAGCGCAGCAGCCGCACCGGCCGGATGCGCGCCCGCGAGCCGACCGCCGCCCCGGCGATCAGGTCGGAATGGCCGCCCACATACTTGGTCAGCGAATACAGGCTGATATCGACCCCATGCGCCAGCGGATGCTGGAACACCGGCCCAAGCAACGTATTGTCGCACATCACCACCGGCCGCTGCCCCTGCGCCGCCGCCACAACCTCCGCCGCGCGCGCCACCAGGGCAAAATCGACCAGCGTGTTCATCGGGTTGGACGGCGTCTCCACCAGGATCACCGAGACTTTTCCTTTCGCCATCGCGCGCTGCGCCGCGCCCAGCACCTCAACCTCCGACGTGCCGTCGGAAAACCCCTCGGCGGCGATGCCGAAGCCGGCAAAAGTCCGGGTCAGCAGCGTCTCGGTGCCGCCGTAGAGCGGCTGGCTGTGCAGGATCGCGTCGCCCGGCCGGGCGGTGGCGAGAATGGTCGTGGCGATCGCCGCCATGCCCGACGAGAACACCACCGCCGCCTCGCCGCCCTCGTAGACGGCCAGGCGGTCCTCGACGATCTCGCTGTTGGGGTGGTTGAAGCGCGAATAGACCAGCCCGGCCGACCCGTCGCCCGGCGGCTCGCGCCGGCCGGAGACATAGTCGAAGAAATCGCGCCCGTCCTCGGCGCTGGCGAAGACGAAGGTGGAGGTCAGAAAGACCGGCGGCTTCACCGCGCCCTCGGACAGGGCGGGGTCGTAGCCGTAGCCCAGCATCAGCGTCTCGGGGTGCAGGCGGTGGTTGCCGATGCTCAGGTGGTGGCTCTGGTCCTTGGCCATGGCGTTCCTCCTTGCCCTGCCAGTATACGCCAATCCGTTCCGGTGGGCTTACCTGGGCAGAACGAACGCGATAGGTTAGCCATCAGCCCGTCCACAGACCGCGAGGCACGCTTGGCCAGACGCCGCGACCCGTCCGCTTCGATCAAGATCATCGACGTCGCCGCCGCCGCCGGGGTGGCGCCGATGACGGTCTCCCGCGTGCTCAACACCCCCGGGCACGTCTCGGCGGCAACCGCCGCGCGGGTGCGCGAGGCGATCGAGAGCCTGGGCTACGTGCCCAACCTGATCGCCGGCGGGCTGTCCAGCCGGCGCAGCCGGATGATCGCCGCCATCGTGCCGACCATCGCCAACGCGATGTTCAGCGACCCGGTGCAAGCCTTCACCGACGTCATGAACCAGGCCGGCTACCACGTGCTGCTCGGCCTGTCCGGCTATGGCGGAGGCGACCCCGAGCGTGAGCTGATCCGCGCCGTGCTGGCGCGCCGGCCGGACGCGCTGCTGCTGACCGGGGCGACGCACCCGCCGGGGGTCACCCGCCTGCTGCGCGCCGCCGGCGTGCCGATCGTCGAGATCTGGGACGCCGCCGCTTCGCCCACCGACATGCTGGTCGGCTTCGATCATGCCGAGGTCGGTGCGGCGGTCGCCGACTTCTTCGCCGATCGCGGTCACACCCGCTTCGCCGTGGTGGGCGCGGACGACCCGCGCGGGGCGCTGCGCCGACAGGGCTTCTTCGACACCATCGCGCGCCGCGGCGGCAAGCTGGTGGCCGAGTGCATCCTGCCCGCCCCCAACACCATCGCCGACGGCCGCGTTGCGCTGCGCACCATGCTGCCCTCGTTGGGCCCGCGCACCGCGCTGCTGGCCGGCTCCGACCTGGTGGCCTTCGGCGTGATCACCGAGGCACGCATGCACGGCATCGCCGTGCCGGAGCGCCTGGCCGTCTGCGGCTTCGGCGATATGGAGTTGTGCCGGGAGAGCGAGCCGCCGATCACCAGCGTCGGCGTGGACGGCACCGCCATGGGCCGGCTCGCCGCCGAGAGCCTGCTGGCCCGCCTGTCCGGCCGTCCGGCGCCCAGCCGCGTGCTGGTGCCGTTCCATATCCTGCCGCGCGCCACCACCTAACGCGGGCTGGGGAGCGGCCGTTCCCCAACCCTGGACAAACGCCGGTCCGTGGGCAATGACCCGCGGCATAAAACGGAGGGGGATATAACCCATGAACTACCAGTCGGCAGCCGGCCTCAGGGTCGCGTCCGTCCTCAAGGATTTCATCGAAACCGAGGCCCTGCCCGCCTCCGGCGTGGACGCGCCCGCCTTCTGGTCCGGGCTGGCCGGGCTGGTGTCCCGGTTCGGCCCACGTAACCGGGCCCTGCTGGAGACCCGCGACGCCTTGCAGGCACGGATCGACGCCTGGCACCAGGCTAATCCCGCCCGGCCCATCGACCGGGCCGCCTACACCGCCTTCCTGCGCGAGATCGGCTATCTGGTCCCGGAGCCGCCGCCCTTCGCCGTCAGCACCACCCATGTGGACCCCGAGATCGCCACCATCGCGGGTCCGCAGCTTGTCGTGCCGGTGAACAACGCGCGCTACGCGCTCAACGCCGGCAACGCCCGCTGGGGCAGCCTGTACGACGCGCTCTACGGCACCGACGTGATCGGCGACGAGGACGGCATGGAGCGCGGCCGCCGCTACAACCCGGTGCGCGGCAAGGCGGTGGTGGCGCGTGCGCGCGAGTTCCTCGACGCCGCCGCGCCGCTGGTGCACGCCAGCCACGCCGACGTGGTGGCCTACGCGGTGCGCGGCGGCTGGCTGCAGGCGACGCTGAATTCCGGCGCCACGACCGTGCTCGCCGACCTCGGCAAGCTGGCCGGCATCCAGGGCGACCCGCTGGAGCCGAGCGTCGTGCTGCTCAGCAACCACGGCCTGCACATCGAGCTGCGGTTCGACCGCACCCATCCCATCGGCAAGGACGACCCAGCCGGGCTGGCCGACGTCATTCTGGAATCGGCCGTCACCACCATCATGGATTGCGAGGATTCGGTGGCGGCCGTGGACGCCGGCGACAAGGTGGGGGTCTACCGCAACTGGCTCGGCCTGATCCTGGGCAACCTGACCGCCGACTTCGAAAAGGGCGGCCGCACCGTGCGGCGCCGGCTGAACCCGGACCGGGCCTATCACACGCCGGACGGCCAGCGGTTCACCCTGCCCGGCCGCAGCCTGATGCTGGTGCGCACGGTCGGCCACCACATGTACACCGACGCCGTGCTCGACGCCGACGGCGCCGAAATTCCCGAGACCATCCTGGACGCGGTAGTCGCGTCGCTGATCGCACTGCACGACCTGCGCGGCGGCGTGCCGTTGTGCAATTCGCGGACCGGATCGGTCTATCTCGTCAAGCCGAAGATGCACGGGCCGGACGAGGTGGCCTACGCGTCGGATCTGTTCGCCGCCGTCGAGACCATGCTCGGCATGGGGCCGAACACCCTGAAGATGGGCATCATGGACGAGGAGCGGCGGACCACGGTGAACCTGCGCGCCTGCATCTACGCCGCGCGCGAGCGGGTGGTGTTCATCAACACCGGCTTCCTCGACCGCACCGGCGACGAGATCCACACCTCCATGGCCGCCGGCGCGATGGTGCGCAAGAACGACATGCGCGCCACCGCCTGGATCGCCGCCTACGAGAACAACAACGTCGATGTCGGCCTGCGCGCCGGCCTGCGCGGACGGGCGCAGATCGGCAAGGGCATGTGGGCGGCGCCGGACCGGATGGCCGACATGCTGGCGCAGAAGATCGGTCATCCGCGGGCGGGCGCCAACACGGCCTGGGTGCCCTCGCCGACCGCCGCCACGCTGCATGCGCTGCACTACCACCAGGTCGATGTGGCGGCGCGCCAGGAGGAACTGACGACGCGCGCGCCGGCGAAGATTGCCGACATTCTCACGGTTCCGCTGGCCGACCGGCCGAACTGGTCGCCCCAGGAAGTGCAGCAGGAACTCGACAACAACTGCCAGAGCATCCTGGGCTATGTGGTGCGCTGGATCGACCAGGGCGTGGGCTGTTCGAAAGTGCCGGACATTCACGACGTCGGTTTGATGGAAGACCGCGCGACGTTGCGGATTTCCAGCCAGCACATCGCCAACTGGCTGCGCCACGGCATCGCCAGCGAGACGCAGGTCGTGGCAACGCTGAAGCGGATGGCGACGGTGGTCGATCGCCAGAACGCGGGCGACGCGGCCTATACGCCGATGGCGCCGGGCTACGACGGGGCCGCGTTCAACGCAGCGTGCGACCTGATCTTCAAGGGACGCGAGCAGCCCAACGGCTACACGGAATTCGTGCTGCACGCGCGCAGAAGGCAAGCCAAGGCGGCCGCGTAAGGAAGGGCCACGGGCTCAGCCCATAGCCTTTCCGTCACACGTACCGGTTGACCAGATTCTCGAGGTACTCCTGTCGCCCCGACCGCGGCCGGGGTTCGATGGTGTCGCGTTCGACACGCGCGGCGATCTCGGCGAGCGAGCGTTCGCCGCCGAGCATGGCGTGTCCCTCCCTGGTGTCCCAGCCCGCATAGCGCGCCGCCAGTTCGCCGGCGAGCCTGCCGTCCTCGATCATCGCGGCGGCGGCGAGCAGGCCGCGGGCGCACACGTCCATGCCGCCGACATGGGCGTGCAGCAGATCCTCCGGGTCGATCGACTGGCGGCGGACCTTGGCGTCGAAATTGAGTCCGCCGCTGCCCAGCCCGCCCGCCCGCAACACGTGATACAGCGCCAGTGCCACCTCGGGCACGTTGGTCGGGAACTGGTCGGTGTCCCAGCCCGACTGCGGATCGCCGCGATTGATGTCGAGCGAGCCGAGGAGGCCCAGGGCCGCAGCCAGCGCGATCTCGTGTTCGAAGCTGTGGCCTGCCAGAGTCGCGTGGTTCGCCTCGATGTTGACCTTGACCTCGCGTTCCAGCCCGTAGCGGCGCAGGAAGCCGTGCACGGCGGCAACGTCGAAGTCGTACTGGTGCTTGGTCGGTTCCTGCGGCTTCGGCTCGATCAGGATGGTGCCGTGAAAGCCGATGCGGTGCTTGTGGTCGACCACCAGCGTCAGGAAGCGGCCGAGCTGGTCGAGCTCGCGGCCGATGTCGGTGTTGAGCAGCGTCTCGTAGCCTTCCCGCCCGCCCCACAGCACGTAGTTCTGCCCGCCCAGCCGGTGCGTCACCTCCAGCACCGCCTTCACCTGCGCGCAGGCATAGGCGAACACGTCCGGATCGGGGTTGGTCGCCGCGCCAGCCATGTAGCGCGGGTGCGAGAACAGGTTGGCGGTGCCCCAGAGCAGCCGCACTTTCGCCTCTTCCATCTTGGCCGCGAACAAATCGGCGATGGCGTGCAGATTGGCCGTGGATTGGGCCAGCGTGTCGCCCTCGGGGGCCACATCGCGATCGTGAAAACAGAAGAAGGGAACATCGAGAAGTCGGAACAGCTCGAAGCCGACGTCGGCCTTGGCGCGGGCCAGCGCCATGGCGTCGTCGCCGTGCATCCAGGGTCGGAAGAACGTCTCGCCGCCGAACGGATCGCCGCCGGGCCAGGTCAGGGAATGCCAGTAGCACACGGCGAAGCGCAGATGGTCCTCCATCCGCTTGCCCAGCACGATCCGGTCCTTGTCGTAGCAGCGGAAGGCGAGCGGCTCGACCGCGTCCGGGCCGGCGTAGCGGATCGGCGCGGAGCGGGCGAAAAAGCTGTTGAAATCCGTCATGGCAGGTCTCCCTAAAGCGAGGCTCAGGCCCGCAGCCGCTCGAGCGCCGTCCAGTCGAACGCGATGCCGTGGCCGGGCCGGTCGGGCGCAATGGCCTTGCCGTCCGCGATGCGCAGCGGATCGGCGATGTAGCGTTCCAGGCCGAAGCCGTGAACCTCGAGATAGGAGGGGTTCGGCACCGCCGCCAGCAGATGCACGGTCAGGTCGTGCGCGCCGTGCGAGGTGACGGGCAGACCGAATGCCTCGGCCACGTGCGCCACCTTCAGGAAGGCGGTGACGCCGCCGCAATTGGTCACGTCGGGCTCGGGGTAGGTCACCCCGCCGCTGGCGATGAGATGGCGGAACTCCCAGAGCGTGCGTAGATTCTCGCCGGCCGCCACGGGCAATCCGCCGTCGCGCACGACGCGCGCATGCGCGGCCATGTCGTCGGGCGGAATCGGCTCCTCCAGCCACACCGGATCGTAGGGCCCGAAAGCGCGCGCGGCGCGGATCGCGATGTCGGCGGTCCACTTCATGTTCGCATCCACCATCAGCGGGAATCCGTCGCCGAGATGGTTGCGCATCGCCGCCAGGCGTTCGACGTCCTCGCGCAACTTCGCGCGGCCGACTTTCATCTTGATGGCGCGAAAGCCCTTGCCGAGGTTGTCGTCGGTCTGGCGCAGCAAGCCATCGAGCGGCAGGTCCAGATCGATGCCGCCGGCATAGCACGGCACGCGGGCATCGTAGCCGCCGAGCAGCTTGAACAGCGGCAGGCCGGCACGCTTCGCCTTGAGGTCCCACAGCGCGATGTCGAACGCGGACAGCGCCAGCACGGTCGGCCCGCCGCGGCCGCCGTAGTGCAGTCCCCACCAGATCCTTTGCCACAGTGCGTCGATCAGGTCGGCGTCCTCGCCGGTCGCCAGCGGCACGATCTCGCGCGCGAGCGTCGCGTGCACTGCCGCGCCGTTCCGCCCGACCGTGACGGTGTAGCCGACCCCCTCGGCGCCGTCAGCGTCGCGCACCCGCACGGTCAGCAGTTCGAACGCCTCGATGCTGCCGTGGGTGCTGTCGGACAGCACCTCCGGCAGCTTCACGCGATAGAATCCCGGTTCCACGGCAACGATCGTCGGCATCGGGCTGGGTCTCCTTCCTGTCGCCGACACTCCGACGCGGACGGCAACGCCGTCCGCGTCAAGGCATCAGCCCTTTATTGTGTGGTCTGATTGAGCCACCGCGCCACCGGCGCGGCGGTCAGCCAGTCAGTGCGATATCTCTTCCAGCGTGCGTCCCCGCGTCAGCGGACCGAACAGCCCGATCGAGCAGACGACCATCACCATGGAGAAGGCGATGAAGACGAAGACCGCCGTCACGCCGAAGCTCTGCAGCAGGTAGCCGATGATCAGGCCCGCCAGGGCCGCGGACAGCCGGCTCCACGAATAGACGAAGCCGACCGCGCGCGAGCGGATGCGGGTCGGGAACAGCTCGGCCTGGTAGCCGTGATAGGCGAACGACATCCAGTTGTTCGACAGCGTCACCATGATGCCGAGCGTGATCAGCAGCGCCGCGGTGTTCTGCTGGGAGAACGCCATACCGAAGATGCCGATGCAGATGGCGGCGCAGACGATCTGCCATTTCCGCTCCATCTTGTCGGCGATCAGGGTGCCGAGCAGCGGGCTCAACGGGTTCACCGCCGCGATGATGAACGAATACTCGAAGCTCGTCGTGATGTGGATGCCCTTGGCGATCAGCAACGACGGCACCCAGGAAGCGAAGCCGTAGAAGCCCATCGACTGGAAGAAGTTGAACACCGACATCATGATCGTCCGGCTTCGGTACCGCGGCTCGAAGATCTCGGAGAGACTGCCGCGGTGCGGCGCCTCGACGACCAGCGCACCCGGTGCCGGCAGTTCGATCTTGAGTTCCGCCGCCACCGCGGTTTCGATCCGGGCGACGATCCGCTCGGCTTCTTCCGGATGCCCGTGGCGCGCCAGCCAGCGCGGCGATTCGGGTACGCGGCGCTGGATCCAGAAGACCACGATCGCGCCCACCGAGCCGATCAGCACCACCCAGCGCCAGCCGTCGAACCCCCAGGGCTTGTAGGGAACCAGCAACCAGCCCAGCAGCGCCACGATCGGCACCGCGCAGAAGGTGATGAACTGGTTGGCGGCGAAGGCGCGGCCGCGTTCACGCGCCGGAATGAGCTCCGAGATGTAGGTGTCGATCGTCACCAGTTCCATGCCGAGCGCGATGCCGGCGATGAAGCGCCACAAGTCGGCGCCGAAGCCGCTGGCCTGGACGCACAGGACCAGGGTCGCGGCGGAATATCCGACCAGCGACCAGATGAAGATGATCCGTCTGCCGAACCGGTCCGCGGCGGAGCCGAAGACGATGGCGCCGACATAGAGGCCGGCGAAGGTGGCGAACACGAACGTGCCGGCGCCGGCCACGCCGAACCGCGCCAGCCCGCCGAAGATGCCGAGGGACTGCGGCGTGAACAGCCCGGACCCCCCCATCCCGGGAATCACGTAGGCCGTGAAGAAGAGATCGTAGAATTCGAACATCCCGCCGAGCGACAGCAGCAGGACCATGGTCCAGACGTGGCGGGACGGCGGCAGCCGATCCAGCCGGGCGGAGATTTCCGACGCGTTGCCGGCCGTGCGTTCCGTCGTTGCAGCAGCATTCATTTCACGTTTCCCATATTGACGAATGGCTCGCTTTTCAGTCGAGCCTTGTTGGCTGGCACTGGCGCCGGCCCCTTTGCGGACAGGCTTGCCGCGCATCCGCGGGGCCATTCAGGCGGCGGTGGTTGCTGCTGACAGGAACCTCCTGCGCTGCCGCCGCAGCGACCGGAAAGGCCCGGAAGACGGCGGTAAAACTGTCGTTCCGCAAAGGTTAACGCCGGATCGGAGTTCCCCGCAACGGTGATATGGTCGCCGGCAACTCCAGGCCCGCCCCGGAGCGCGTGATCGCGAAAACCAACGTTCTCAGGCCGCCAGGAAACGATCGCCCGCTCTCGGCGAGCGCGGCGTGCAGCGGGAGGCTTCGATGACGGATCGCTTCATCCATGACGCCATGAGCACGCCGCCCCGCCGCACGCGCCGCACGATCCGCGCCCTGGCGGTCGTGTTGGTCGCGGTTCTGGCCGGGCCCGCCGCCGCCGCCTCCCCCGGTACCGTCACCGGCAGCGCCGAGGCGCCGGACGGAGGAGCGATCGTGGCCGGATGGGCCTGCCGTTCGACAGGCGCTCCCGCTCCGACGGTGAGGCTTTCCGTCGGCGGTCCGCTCTCGCCCGGCCAGCCCGTCGCCCATGTCGCCGCCGACCGCCCGCCCCCGGACGGCGCCGGGCCCTGCCCGTCCGGCGCGGCACAGGGCTTCACCGCTGCCTTGTCGCGCGCCACGCTGTTCCGCTATGGCGGCCTGCCGGTGTCGGCCACCGTCGCCGGAACTGCGCTCGCCGGTGCCGTCGGCCTGCCGGCCTGGCGGGTCATCGGCGCGACGCCGCGCCGTTGCAGCATCCGCGACATGGACTCGTTGCGTTCCTGTTTCGCGCGCGCGGATGCGTTCGACCAGTTCGTCTTCGCCGCCGACGTCAGCTGCGCCGGGGAGGCCTGCTGCAAGCAGCCGGACCGTCCGCCGATGGAACTGATCGGCCTCCACGACAAGCTGATCGAAGGCAATGGCCATGCGCTGCGCCGCCGCCAGGGCGGCCAGTTCGCCTGTCCTGCCCTGCTTGTGCAGCAATCCCAGAACATCGTGGTGGACGGGATCACCTTCGACGAGGACATCGATGAACCGGCCTGCGAACTCGCCACCAAGCCGTGCGCGCCCACCCTGCGCGTGCAGTCGGCGCACGACGTTCGCCTGACCGGGGTCAGGGTGCAGGCCGGCAAGGGCTATGTCGTGTATGTCTGGGCCACCGACGGCTTCGCCTTCATCCATTCGGTGCTGTCCGATGCCGGCATCATCGGCCTGTATGTCGGCCACTACCGGTATGGCTCATCGCGCAACATCGTGGTGGCGGATTCGGTCATCGCGCGCAGCCGGACCAACGGGCTGGCGTTGCAGGG
>Ga0181520_10013948_pt1 | contig 10027 bp, 5 predicted proteins | sample PEATcosm2014_Bin_29_FD_132451 | JGI IMG/M metagenome (GOLD analysis project Ga0181520, IMG submission 132451) | Peatland microbial communities from MTU Mesocosm Facility, Houghton, MI, USA - PEATcosm2014_Bin02_30_metaG | ecosystem: Environmental > Terrestrial > Soil > Wetlands > Peat | place... | reverse complement strand
ACTGGGGGGGCATAGCTACGTGTTATGCTTTGCCGACCCAAACAACTATGGCACGAGTTGCAACGGGACCCCTGACACGTGGGAGGGCGCGGGCGGAACGTCGGTTACGGCGCCGATAATGGCGGGGATTCAGGCGCTCGTTAATCAAGCCTCCGGCAGCCGCTGGGGCAATCCTAACCCTGCCTATTACGCGCTGGCCGCAAAGGAATACGGATCCAGCGGTAACACGGCTTGTAATTCCGCTCTAGGGAATAAAGTTGCCTCTGACTGTATCTTCTATGATGTTAACCATATCTCGCTTCTTTACGGAGGAAATGGCACGGGGGGTGATATCGACTTGCCGTGCAGCGGGGAAAACTGCTACAAGCCTTCCGGCACCTATGGCGTGCTTTCGACCGCCCGCCAATCCCTAACCTCGGTTTCTGTCACAAATCCCGGAAGCGGGTACACCAGCCTTCCTTTCTGCACTTTGAGCGGGGGGGGCGGGTCGGGGGCCACGTGCAGTACCAGCACGACTGGCGTGGTCTCATCAGTGGCCCTGACGAACGGCGGGTCAGGTTACACTTCAATTCCAAATTGCAACCTGACCGGCGGAGGAGGAGTGGGCGCGACGTGTGGCATGATGAGCATTTCGCCGTCAGGGGGTGCCCTTATCGCTATAGCGGTCGTCGTCCCAGGAAGTGGTTATACCTCCTCTCCCTCTTGCACCATTAGCGGAGGGGGTGGAACTGGCGCGACCTGCACAGCCACCCTGGGGGCGGGGTTTATGGTTAGTATTACCGCGCCCGGTAGTGGCTACGCCACCATGCCCCGATGCGTCTTAAGTGGAGGTGGAGGGACAGGGGCAACATGCGCTGCGTTGGCCGAGAACACCAGTGGCGACTATCAACCGGCATTTAGCGCCGGACCCGGCTGGGACTTCGCTACGGGAATCGGCACGGTAAATGTCTCAAACTTGGTGGCCAGCTTTCTTTCCGGCGGCGTCGCGACCTTGTCCGCTTCCAGCCTCACATTTCCACCCCAACTTCTCTCCACCAGCAGCGCCGCTCAGACGGTGACTATGACCAACCCGGGTCCGGGAATCCTTATCATCTCGACTACGACGATTGTCGGCACGAACGCCAGCGATTTCGCCAAGAGCGCCGACACTTGCTCCGGAGCCACGGTGGTCCCCAATGGCACCTGCACGGTGAGTGTGACGTTTACTCCTTCGGCGACGGGAAGCCGCAGCGCCTCGCTCTCGATTGCTGACAACGCTGCGAACAGCCCGCAAACGGTTACCCTCTCCGGAACGGGAACGGGACCCGTAGTTAGCTTGTCCTCCCAGTTGACCTTTTCAGCTCAGTTGGTTGGGACCACCAGCAGTTCGCAAACGGTCACTGTGACGAATACGGGTAGCGCCAACCTGACGCTCACGGCGATTGGAATTACCGGTCCTTTTGCGGTTGCGAGTGCAGGATCCACGTGTTCAATCACAACTCCGGTGGCCGTCGGCGCGACCTGCACTGTGGAGGTTACATTCACGCCGACCAGCGCAGGCTCGGCAGCCGGGAGCATTTCGTTTACCGATAATGCGCCCGGGAGTCCTCAGACCCTGGCGCTCAGCGGCACGGGGCAGGACTTCACATTGGCCCCGCCCTCCGGTTCTTCCACCTCAGCCATGGTCACGCGCGGGCAAGCGGCGACCTACACTTTAAGCGTCGGCGGCCAAGGCGGATTGTCAGGGACAGTGAACTTCACCTGCAGTGGTGCTCCCTCCGAAGCAACGTGTACAGTATCGCCGAACCCGCTAACGGCGGGGAGTTCCGCCACCAATGTCACCGTCACTGTCACCACCACAGCAGCTACGCTCAACGCGCCACGCTCGCGATCCCTACCTCCGGTTCCGCCAAGATCGCCGGGCTTGAGAGGTCTTTCGATGTTCGCGTTGATTCTCGCAATGACGGCATGGGTCATTGATCGCCGTAGCCAAACCGGCAGCCGTTGGCGGTCGATCATGCTTCCATTGGCGGTGGGATTATGGCTGGTCCTGGGGCTGGTAGGATGCGGTGGTGGTGGAGGTGGGGGTGGGGGTGGGGGTACACCGCATGATCCCGGAACACCCTCAGGAACCTACACGCTGACGGTGACGGGTACCACGAGTTCGGGATCCAACGCCGTGAGCCATAGTACGACGCTGACGCTAAACGTGAGTTAGGCAAAGTGGGGCGACCCTCTCACCCGTCCCGCCCCGGCTGATGAGAACGCCGGTTGCGGGCCACCCTCTCCCCCAAAAGCGGCGAGGGAAGTGAATCCAAGTTACCTCTCCCATCGCACACGGGGAAGGTGAATCGCCGCAACCAGTGGCGATTGGGGCGAATGCCTGCGTCTTGTCAGTCGAGGCATGGGCTCACGAAGGGTTTTTGGCTTATTCTCGGCGAAGATGCCGCCAAGGTCCCACTTGCCGCGAGACCTTTGGGCAAACGCGGAAGTTCCTACGCGCCGCCATCGGAAACTGGTTCGAGCTTGTGAACGATGTCTGCTTCTTCCATGAGCTCTTCCGCTGTCAGTGTGCAAGCAATCTTCAGGCAGCGGACATCCTGACATTTGGGGCAGTTCACGATGATGCGGTCGAAGAGAAAATCGGAAAGTTGTGATGTAGTAAAAATGCGTGCCATGGGGTCGTCCTCTACTCCCTGCGAGGGGGGCGCTCCTAAAGGCTATTATACTCCTCCCTTAGGGAAGGGAAGCCCAATCCCAGCGCGGGGGAAAATGATTTTTTCCTAGCAGTGGCAATAAGTCCAGTGGGAACCCTGGCGATCATGGAAGATTGCAACATTCACGCATTTCGAATTGCCGGTTCCTGACTTTCGCGCCCGGTTTCTCCCCGCAGGAAAGAGAGTTGTGCTAATCTAGGGAGCGTTTCTCACGGAACAATGTTTGACCGTGACCGTCTTTCTTTATGGCCCTAATTGCGCCTTCTCTGTTGGCCGGTGATTTTGCTCGACTAGGGGAGGCATTGCATTTAATTAAAGAGGTTGGCGCATCCATGGTTCACGTGGATGTCATGGACGGGCACTTTGTTCCCGACATCAGCGTGGGCCAACCAGTGGTCAAGAGTTTGCGCAAGGCCACGGATTTGCTTTTGGATGTGCACCTTCTGGTGGAGCGGCCGGAACGCTACGTCCCGGAGTTTCTCAAATTCGGCGCGGACCGGATTGCGGTCCATGCCGAGTCAACACCGAACCTGCATAAGGTTCTTCGAGTCATCCGGAGCGGCGGCGCCAAGGCGGGTTTGGCTCTGAATCCTTCCACGGCAGTCGAAACCGTTTCCGACGCCATGGAAGAAATCGATTACCTGCTGATTCTCTCCGCCGACCTGGGATTCGCGGATTCTCCGTTTCTCCCCAGGACGCTCAGTAAGGTTCAATCCGCGTCAGCCATGCGCTCCGAACGGCGGCTGGATTTCGCAATTCAGGTTGAGGGAAGCATCGGCCTGGAGCAAGTTACGGCCTTGTGCCATGCTGGGGCAGACATCCTCGTGGCCGGTTCTGACATCTTTCAAGAGGACCCCAAGAGCCGATTGGCAGAGATGATGCGTCAGGCGGCGATGGCCAGGCAAGTTTCCAGAGTTTGATTCTGATGAGGAGTTAGAATCCTGTTCAACGGACCCGCAACAACCACAGTTCGCAAAGCGTTTGTTACTGCTACTCTGCTTGGGCTTGCCGGCTTTCTTACCGGTTGCGCGGCCGTGAATCGGCTGCACCACCCCGACCCGGCCTTGCAATTTGCTCCGGGCGAGCAGCCTGACAAGGTTCTTTTCCAGAAAGCTACCAACGAAATCGTCCATGGGCGGTACGACGTCGGGCGGTTGACTCTGCAAACCCTGATCAACACCTATCCTGACAGCGAGTATCTTTCCAAAGCCAAGCTCGCGATCGCTAATTCCTATTACAGTGAGGGTGGCGTTTCCGGATTGACTCAGGCGGAAGCGGAGTACAAGGATTTCATCACCTTTTTCCCCACCGCGCCGGAAGCTCCGGAAGCGCAATTTCGCGTGGGCATGGCGCATTTCCGCATGATGGCAAAAGCCGATCGCGACCAGACGGAAGCCAAGATTGCCGATGCGGAATTCAAAGAGTTCCTGCTGAAATATCCTGACAGCCCCATGATCACGCGCGTCAAGCGGCGTTTGCGCCAAACGCAGGAAGTGCTGGCGCAAGGCGAATACCTTACGGCGAACTATTACTTTACGCACGGCGCCTATGTGGCGGCACGGTCACGCTTCAAGGCGATAGTTGACACCTACCCGGATTTCAGTGCGGGTGACAACGCGCTCTTTTACATGGGCCAAAGCCTGGAGCATTTGAAGCGAGGGCGCGAAGCGGTTCCTTATTATTCCCATGTGATCACGGACTATCCGCTGAGCCCTCTGGCTCCGCAAGCCAAAGAGCGCTTGATTGCCATGAAAGAGCCTGTCCCGCGGCCCACCCGCGCCATGCTGGCACGTGCCCGGGCAGACGCAAGTCATCATATAGACCGCGACTGGTTGACCAGGATGCATGGCATGGTTTCAGGCTCTCCCGATACCAGCGCCACACTTTACGGCCCCGTGCATCTTGGCCCCAATTCCGGTTTTGGGATCGAGACCGCGAAGACGCCGACCGCCGCCCCCTCCGGCAATTCCACCATCGTGGCTACGCCCGTGAATGAAAAGAGCTTGGCCGCTGGGAAGCCTGCGGAGGCGGCCGCGAATCCCAGTAACGACAGCGAAAAGGCCAAGGAGAGTACCTCTGACAAGAGTCAGCCTGCCGCTGCGACTCCCACGGAGCCCGCCAAGAAGAAGGGCCGCTTTCACGCCCTGAAGAAGGTTGTTAAGCCCTTCTAATTCAGATCTTGCCTCGCAGGGGAATTACCATGACGAGGACAGGTGGTCATAACTCATCCATGCAGGCGTTGCACATACCTATTTGGATGCGCAAACTAAAGATTCCTAATAAGTTGCGCCTTGACTTCCCGGTTGTGTCGTGGTATTCCTCTGACCAATCTGGTTTGGACCAAAGTAGGAAGTAGGAGAATCCCGTGGCTCGGATTGTTCTGTTTGCCGACGATAGCCCCACCATTCAGAAGAAAGCGCTGGGGATACTGAAGGGACAAGGGTTTGAGGTTGAAACCGTTTCCAACGGGGTGGCTGCAATCAAGCGGCTGGCAGTGATCCACCCCTCAGTCGTATTGGCGGATGTTTCCATGCCTGGCCGGGATGGCTACGAAGTTTGCGAGTTTGTGAAGAAGTCGCCGGAGCATTATCTTGTGCCCGTCCTGCTTGTTGCCAGTGACATGGAGCCTTACGATGACGCGCGAGGCGCACAGGTTGGGGCCAACGGAATTATCAAGAAGCCCTTCGAGGCGCAAGACTTAATCAACATTGTGGTGAAGTTTGCCGAGGAATTTGAAGCGGCAACAGCCGCCGCTGCGGCACCCGTCATTGAGCTGCCGGCTCCTCCTGAGCCCCCCAAGGAATATGCCTTTTCTGGTGAAGAACCGGATCAAATGCCAACCGTGGTGCAGCCCGTGACCCCCGATTTTACTGCAGCTTCGGAGGGCGTCGCATTCGCTGAACCCACCGAAGAGCCGCTGGGATATTCTTACTCACCCTCGCCGGCGGAAATTGAAGGGTCGTTTCCACCGCCGCAAGTGGAAGGTGCAGCCATCCCGGAGCCCACTGCTCCGTCCGATTATTACATTGACACTTTTCCTGCCCCCGAGCCGCAAAGTGCCTCGATCGAGGAACCTCCGTTGGTCGTTGAGGAGCCTCCCGCTCCCAGCCCCTTTGCTCCACCACCGCCGCCTCCCGAGGCGCAGGAGCCAGCCACTTTTGAAGGATCGGAAGCAGCACCTCCGGCTCCCCCGGCGCAAGAGCCCGCGATTCTTGAAGGGTCGGAAGCACCACCTCCGGAGCCGGTCTTTATTGAGGACCGGTGGGAGCAAGCCCCCGAACCACCAAGTAGTAGCGACGTGATTCGTACTATGATTTTCCGCGCTCCGGTGGAGATTGCCGAACCGGTTTGGAAGGATGAAACGGCTCCCGCCCCCCCGGAGGGTGAATCCGCGGGGCCCGCGGCTCCCGGGTTGCAGCCTGAACCGCAAGCTCCCGCTGCGACACCGGAAGCTCCGCCAGCGCGGCTTCCCGAGCCTCCTTACGTTCCTCCTTCCTTGACCGTCACAAGCCTCGATAGTTTTTCTTTGGACGATGCCACTGCCGGTCAAGTGCAATTTGAATCGAATGGGGTGGATTCTCCCCCGGCGGAAGTTGTTCAGGCGGAAGTCGCTCCCGAGGAAATTGCGCCCGTAGAAACTGCTCAATCCGCGTCCGTGATCGAGGACGTTCCTGCTACTGAAGTTGCTCCGCCTGACGTTGTACAGGAGGCATCTGTTGCGGAGGTCGCTCCGGTCGAAGCTGCCACTGTGGAAGTCGCTCAGACGGAAGTTGCCCCTGAAGAAGCTTCTCCTGTAGAAATGGCTCAACCCGAGCCCGTGATAGAGGGAAGTCCTGCTGCTGAGGTTGCCCCATCCGAATCTGCATTGGAGGCACCTGTTCCGGAAGTTGCCCCTGGGGAAGTTGCTCCCGGAGAGGCAATTCAATCCGAGCCCGTGATAGAGGAAGCCCCTATTGCTGAGGTCATTCCATTTGAGGCTGCACCGGAGGTAGCTGCTGCGGGAGTCGCTTTGACAGCGGTTGCCGCGGCAGAGGTCAATACGGAAGCCACCCCGGCAGAAGCTCCCCCCCTCGAGGGCCCATCGGAAATTGCTCCAGAAGCTCAGCAGGAAGCGGCACCGACCGAGCCTCTGGTCGAACCTGCTCCCCCTCTGCCGGATTATGAGTGGGGCCTGGTCTACACTGTCGTCCACAAAGCAGTGGTGAGAATGTCGCCGCCCGTCCTGCCAGCGGAAATTGTGGAGGAACTGGCTAGACGGCTCGCAGAAGAAATTGCCTCTGAGATCGCCAACGAGGCATCCCCACCCCAGGAGTAATGAGTCCCGGCCAGGGCAAATATGCCTGCACCGGCATTACTGCTGCGCTTGGCATATTCGCTGCGGCTCAGGGAATGACAACCTGAGATGGGGAATGCCAACGGAAGGTCGCCCCTCTTTTCCGGCCTCCTTCGCAGCGCGCAGGAGCGCCACAGGGTCTTGACACGCCCGCCGGACGTTTGACTCACCTTCACACAGCCAGTATATTTATTTTGATTTCAATTTCTTGCCGCAATTGTTCAGGAGAAGGTTCTTTTGGAAACTGAGATACCGAAGGTTTATTCGCCAGAAAGCATTGAACCCCGCTGGGCCCGTTCCTGGGTTACGCAAAAACTCTATCGGCCCGCGGATGAAAGTCCCCGCCCGCATTTCTGCCTGGTGATTCCTCCGCCGAATATCACCGGGTCGCTCCACATGGGACACATGCTGGAGCACACGGAAATCGACATCTTGATGCGCTGGCATCGTATGCGCGGCGAAAACGTACTTTGGCTGCCTGGCACCGATCATGCCGCCATCGCCACGCAAATGATCGTGGAGCGCGAAATGGGTCGCGCGGCGCGTCCGGACTTGGCGGGAGCTCAGGCGAAGAGTGCCTGGCAGCGTGAAGGGCAGCGCCTCCGGCTTGAAATGGGCCGGGAAAAATTCCTGGAGCAGTGCTGGAAATGGAAAGAGCAGAACGGCGGCACCATTCGCCGCCAAATGGAGCGCTTGGGTACATCGGTGGATTGGACCCGCGACCGCTTCACCATGGACACCGCGTACACGCGCTCGGTGCAGGAAGTATTCGTTCGACTTTATGAGGAAGGACTGATCTATCGCGGGCAATATATCGTAAATTGGTGCCCACGCTGCGGCACGGCGGTGTCAGATTTGGAGGTTGTGCACGAAGACCGTCCCGGCCACCTCTGGTACATCCGTTACCCCTTTGAAGATGGCCAGGGGCACTTGACGGTTGCCACCACCCGGCCGGAAACGATGTTGGGTGATACGGCGGTGGCCGTTAATCCAACCGATGAGCGTTACCGCGCGGCGCTTGGCCGCAAGCTGGTCCTGCCGCTTCTCGGACGCGTCATTCCGGTGGTCGCCGATGATTTTGTGGACCCCAAGTTCGGCACCGGCGCCGTGAAGGTGACGCCCGCGCATGATCCCAACGATTACGCCATTTCCCAGCGGCACAACCTGCCGCGCGTAGTGGTGATTGATGAGCACGCGCGCATGACCGCGGAAGCCGGGCAAGCCTACCAGGGCCTTGATCGTTACAAAGCGCGCGAGGCCGTGGTAAAAGCCCTCAGTGAGCAGGGTTTGCTTGAAAAGATCGAGGACTATCCCCTCAGCGTGGGAACCTGCCAGCGCTGCAAGACCGTTGTTGAGCCTCTTCTTTCCATTCAGTGGTTCCTGAAAACGCAGCCGTTGGCGGAACCCGCCATTCGCGTGGTGGAAGACGGCACCGTGCGCATTACTCCCGACAACTACAAAAAGATCTATCTCGACTGGATGTATAAGATTCACGACTGGTGCATCTCCCGGCAGCTTTGGTGGGGACACCGCATTCCCGCGTGGTATTGCGACGCCTGCGGCGAAGTTATCGTGACGCGTCAAGCTCCCTCACAATGTCCAAAGTGTTCGAACGCCTCATTGCGCGCCGATGCGGACACGCTCGATACCTGGTTCAGCTCCGGCTTGTGGCCCTTCGCCACGCTGGGCTGGCCGGATGAGACTGCTGACCTGCACCGGTTTTATCCCAACAACCTGATGATCATGGGCTTTGACATCCTGTTCTTCTGGGGTGCGCGCATGATCATGCTGGGTCTGAAGTTCATGAAGGAAGTGCCCTTCCGCGAGCTTTACATCCATGCGCTGGTGCGTGACGCCGAGCGGCAAAAGATGTCGAAGACCAAGGGCAACGTGCTCGACCCGCTGGAAGTTACCGAGAAATACGGGACTGACGCGGTACGTTTTGCGTTGGCCATCAGCGCCGCTCCGGGCACTGACATTGCATTTTCCGAGGACAAGGTCGAGTCGTATCGCGCTTTCGCCAACAAGATCTGGAATGCCGGCCGCTTCATCCTGATGAACCTTCAGAAAATGCCGGAAAACCTGAGCACCCAACTGGCCCAGGCGTTGGAGCCAATTCCCGGCGTCGGTTTTGAACCCGTGGCCGCGGAAGAGCACTTGGCGCTTGCCGATCGCTGGATATTTTCCCGCCTCGCGGCCGTGACCAGGGAAATCGAAGAAGCCCTGAAGGATTACCGCTTCCATGAGGCCGCGTTCAAGATCTATCACTTCTTCTGGCACGAGTTCTGCGATTGGTATGTGGAATGGGTGAAGCCGGAAATTACCCGTCCGGCGGAAGGGGAAAAGGTTCCGCCCGTCTGGATTAATCTGGCGCGGGTATTTGAAGCATCACTGCACCTGCTTCATCCCTTCATGCCGTTTATTACCGAGGAATTGTGGCATCTGCTTCCTCTGCGCCATGCCGGGGATTCCATTTCACTGACTGACTTCCGGCTGGTCACCGAGCGGGTGGCCGACCCGATTTCAGAAAAACAGTTTGAAAAGGTCCAGGAACTGGTGGTGACAGCCCGCAATGCCAAAGCGGAAATGGGCCTGCAAAAGGTGAAGCCCAGCCTGCAAGTGGCTTCCGAGGATTTGCGGCTGCTGGAAATCTTCCGCACCCACCAGGAAACAATTCTGCGCTTGGCCTCCATGCAGGCGATGAACCTGACGCGAGGGCGATTATCGGCGGACCTGCCTGACGTCCGCTCCGGCGCTTCCTTTGATCTGCGCCTTTTGCATGAGGAGAAAGTGGATCCCGAGGCCGAACGCACGCGCTTGCAGAAGGACAAGACGAAGCTTGAGCAGCAGCTTGCTCAAGTCCGGACGCAACTGAGCAACCAGGATTTTCTGGCGCGCGCGCCAAAGGAAATCGTGCGCGGCGCGGAGCACCGGCTTACCGAGCTGGAGGAGCATCTGCGCAAAATTTCGGAATCACTTGAAAGGTTGGGTTAATCGT
>Ga0181520_10013947_pt1 | contig 10028 bp, 10 predicted proteins | sample PEATcosm2014_Bin_29_FD_132451 | JGI IMG/M metagenome (GOLD analysis project Ga0181520, IMG submission 132451) | Peatland microbial communities from MTU Mesocosm Facility, Houghton, MI, USA - PEATcosm2014_Bin02_30_metaG | ecosystem: Environmental > Terrestrial > Soil > Wetlands > Peat | place... | reverse complement strand
CCATCGTGATTGTTGTGAAACAGAGCCGCGTGCGGCGGAGTGGTCTTTCCCGACAACGCATCATAAGTCGATCCGTTCACAAGATAGATGTCCAGCCAGCCATCATTGTCATAATCCAAAAGACAAACACCCGGTCCCTTGGCTTCAAGAATGAGACGCTTTTCAGCAGTGCCCGCCGTATGATGCCAGCTTGTGAGACCGGCCTCTTTGGCAACATCCTGAAAAATAATTGGACCGGTCTTTACAAAGCCGCCCGCTGTGATCGGGCGGTGTTGGCTATCAAACTGCGCCGTTTTGGGGCCCGCATTGGCCATACCACTTTGGGATTGCTGCATCCCTTCCTGCTGCCCGGATTGCGCGGCCAATACACCCCAGCCTGTTCCAGGTATTAGGAGATTAGTAACCATGGCGCAAAAAAATAATCTGAGGACAAGAGGCAACAAAAGTCCTCCGCGGCTTGAAGTGTATGGCACTTGGCGATTCCTCCGGATGTTTGTCCATATTCTATCGTTCTTTCCCTGAGCGAGTGAAGCTGGCGGTCTGCGCTCCGGCGGAAAGTTACAACACTTCTGTCCATTGCGGCGAGGCCGCGAAGGCTGCATTAATCAGTCCCACGTGAGAGTAAGTCTGCGGAAAATTTCCCCACATGCGTGGCTCCGCGGGATCATAGTCTTCAGCAAGAAGTCCCAGCCGCGAAAGTGAAGCGCGTGTGCGGTCAAATACCGCTCTTGCTTCGTCGCGGCGGCCCACTGCGGCAAAGGCTTCAATCAGCCAGAATGTACAGATCACAAATGCAACTGAGGGTTTGCCGAAGCCGTCGTTTAGGCTATAGCGTTGTAGCCAACCACCCACGGACAGGTCTTTGTAAATGGCTTCAACTGTGCTGATCAACCTCGGATCACTGGCGGGAAGAAAACGCAGGCGAATCATTTGCAGGAGCGACGCGTCCAGATCATCTCCGTTGTAGTGGCCCACAAAACTTCTCCGGTCCGCATTCCAGGATCGGGCTATGACTTCGGCATGAATCTTATCCGCGGCGGAACGAAACTCAGTCGCGTGTTGTGGCGCGTGCAAGTCCGCGATTCGCGCCATGCGGTCCGCGGCTGCCCAGCACATGAGGCTCGAGAAGGTTTGCGGCTTCCATACGGTGCGATACTCCCAGATGCCCGCGTCTGGAACTCCGGTCAGGGAGATAGCTTTTCGCGCCAGCGCTTCAATCAGTTGCAATGCTGCCGGTGAGCGTTCCGCGCTCAGGCGTTCGTCAAGAAAGATCGGCGTCAACGCCAGAACCATCTCTCCGTAGATGTCGTTCTGTGAATGAAGAGCCGCCCCATTACCGATGCGCACCGGCTTTTCGCCGTTATAACCCGGCCAGTTATCAAGAATCGACTCTTCGAGGTTCTGCGATCCATCCACACGGTAAAGCGGGGCAAGATCCAGTTTCGGAGCTCCGCCCGCTACATTCAGGAGGTACTGCACAAACTGTTCGCGCTCTTCAAATTGACCCAGCACCCCGAAGGCGTTCAGCACGTAATAGGAGTCGCGCAGCCAACAGTAGCGATAGTCCCATGTGCGCCCGCTCCCAGGCGACTCTGGAATGGATGTGGTCATCGACGCGATAATCGCTCCGGTGTCGCCAAAGCAATGCAGCTTTAACGCCAGCGCAGATCGGATTACTTCCTGCTGGAACAATGGAGGAATGTCGCACTGTTTCACCCAGCGCTCCCAGTAGCGCAAGGTCTCGTTCAGGAATCGCTCGCACAGGGGCGCGAGGGGCTCTTCCAACGGCGCGCCCCACGTAAGTACAAGATGCTGCCGGCCGGTGAGAGTAAACGGCTGTCCGCCCAGATATGAAAGCGGTATGTCGGTGGTAAGTCGTAACTGGCTGGCGAACCCTTCAAACCGGACATGATGCGAGCCTTGCGTCGGTCTGGGGCGTCCTTTGGACCAACCCAGCCTCGGCTCGCACACTACGGCGATGCGGGGTGCGCCTTCGAGCGGTTCCACAATGCGTATGAGTTGTGTCGGGCGGAAAGCGCGGTCGTAGTGCAGAAAGCGCGGCGCAAAGTCAACTACCTTGAACGATCCCGTCGGAGTTTGAAAGGTCGTTTCAAGAATGTTCGTATTGGGTTGATAGTGCTGGACGCCGATTTCTCCGCCCGTCGGCCCAATGCGGTAGCGCCCACCATCCTCGTTGTCTAAAAGTGTCGAAAATACCGGTTCGGAATCGAAGCGGGGAAGGCAGCACCAGACAACCTCGCCGCTATTGTGTATCAGCGCGGAATACTGGCAGTTGCCGATCAACCCAAGATCTTCAAGCCGCATTTTGGCACCTCAAGGTCAGGCCGATATGTTTCAATCAAAGTATGACACGAGTGGCGCGATTCATACTCGCCCTGATCGTGGGATTAGCTTTATTGACCTGGGCGACCTCCGGAGTGGTGCAAACCACGGCGCGCGAATGGTTTGAGCGCGACGTCAATTCGCGTGCCCAGTTGGTTTTGACCAGTGCCAGGCAGTCGTTGGCGGATGCCTGGAACAACCCCGAAAATCTTCAGAGGCAGTTGGCGGCCTTGGCGCGGGACGAACGCGTGATGGGCGCGGCAGCTTGCGGCGATGACTTGAGCACGCGCTCCAGCACGCCGGGATTCCCAGTTGAGTTCAGTTGCGCGGAAGTGGGTTCCCGCGTTCGCGGCGCCAATGAGGTTGCGAGAAATGCGAGTCAGGGGTTCAGCGAGTGGAGCACCGTCTCTACGCTGCCCACCGGCCGCGTTTATGTGAGCGCCATGCCTGTGTGGAGTCAGGGTCAAGAAATAGGCTTTGCGATTCTGGTGCAGGATTTGAGCTATATTGACCGGCGTGTGACCGCCGCGCAAACATTCCTGATCGTAGTCTTTGGCATCTTGGCTATCATGGCTTTCGGGATTCCGCTTTTAGTGGCAAGAAGAGCGCGTTCGGATTGGAGCATCGAGTTGCGCCGTATGTTACGCGGAGGAGGCAAGCAGAGCCGCGAGTTTCAACCCATTCTCAGCGATATGCGCGAGCTGGTCGACCGCATGGCCAATGAAAGGGAAAACGCTCCCGGGCTGTGGACCGCGGTGCGCTTGAAACAGACTCTGAACCGGCATTTGCACGGAGAGAGAATTGTCATCCTCGCAAATCGCGAGCCATATATCCACAGGCACGCGGCCGGCGGCGGAATCGAAGTCCAGCATCCGGCCAGCGGACTTGTTACTGCGCTAGAACCCATCATGCGTGCCTGCTCCGGCGTATGGGTCGCGCACGGAAGCGGCGACGCCGATCGTGAGACAGTGGACCGCTACGATCACGTCCGCGTGCCGCCCGAGGAAGAGTCGTATCACATCCGGCGTGTTTGGCTCTCCGACGAAGAAGTGCATGGCTACTACTATGGCTTTTCCAACGAAGGACTGTGGCCGCTCTGCCACATGGCGCACGCGCGGCCGGTCTTTCGCGCAGAAGACTGGCGCCAGTACAGTATCGTCAACCAGAAATTTGCTGACGCGGTTTGTAGCGAAGTGGACTCGAAAGATCCCATTATCTTGGTGCAGGATTATCATTTTGCTCTTGCTCCCGCGATGATTCGCAAGCGCCTTCCTGCAGCCACCGTTATTGTCTTCTGGCACATCCCCTGGCCCAACGCAGAACAGATGGGCATCTGCCCCTGGCGCAACGAGATTCTCCAGGGTCTGTTGGGAAGCAGCATTCTTGGCTTCCAGACGCAGCTTCACTGCAACAACTTTCTGGATTCTGTAGACCGATATCTGGAAACGCGCAGAGACCAGGAGCAAAGCGCAGTTGTGATGCAAGGACACCGCACGCTGATTCGCCCCTATCCGATTGCGCTTGAATGGCCTGTCCGCTGGGTGGAGTCGTCGCCCAGCGTCGAAGAGTGCCGTGCGCGGGTGTGGCATGAGTTTGGATTGAAGCCGGACGCGCTGCTGGGCATCGGCGTGGACCGCCTGGACTACACCAAGGGCGTCGAGGAACGGCTGCTCTCGGTCGAGTTGATGCTGGAGCGTCATCCGGAATTTCGCGGCCGATTCAGCTTCGCACAACTTGCCGCGCCCAGCCGCACCAAGATCGAACGATACAGGCTGCTCAACGAAACCATAGAGCAATTGGCCGAACGCATCAATCAGCGCTTCGGCAAGAAAGACTATAGCCCCATCATCATGCTTCGCTCGCATCATGAACCTCCGGAAGTCTTCCGCTTCTATCGGGCAGCGGATCTTTGTTTCGTAAGCAGCCTGCACGACGGCATGAATCTGGTGGCCAAGGAATTTGTGGCTGCGCGTAGTGACCTGAAAGGCGTGCTCGTGCTCAGCGAGTTTACAGGTGCCGCGCGGGAATTAACGGAAGCGCTCATCGTGAATCCATATGATCTGGAAGAATGTAGTGAAGCGCTGGCCACAGCGCTGACGATGCCGGAGGACGAACAGCGGGATCGCATGAGGTCGATGCGTTCTATCCTGGTTCAATTCAACGTGTACCGGTGGGCGGGAAAAATGCTGGTGGATGCCGCGCGACTGCGTAGTCAGGAACGAGTGGCAGGACGCATTGCCGAGCGTTCGAGCGTAGGTGCGCCGATTTGACGATGGAGTATATACTTTCCAAGACATCGCTCCCGATTGTGACTCGGCTTGCTCATGAACGCACCTTGTGCGCATTCGACTTCGACGGCACGTTGTCCTCCATTGTCGATCATCCTGATCAAGCCATCATGCGCGCCCGAACTGAGAATCTGCTCCGCCGTCTGGCGTTACTCTATCCCTGTCTTATAGTCTCCGGGCGCGCACGTGCGGATATTCTATGCAGAATGAGCGGCGTGCATGTCGCTCAGGTAATTGGCAATCATGGTGCTGAAACAGAATCGGCGTCAAGGCCACGCCATCGAGTAGATCGATGGAAGGCCGCCCTGGAACTCGAGATAGGACCTGTTCCTGGATTGTGGGTTGAAGACAAGGGCATTTCATTGGCTATACATTATCGTCAAACTGCCCGGAAGGCTGATGCCCGCCGGCGTATACTCGCCGCAACTCGGAAGCTGGAGCGCGCGCGAGTATTCGGCGGCAAGCAAGTGGTCAACGTGGTGGAGGATGGCGCTTCTAACAAGGGCGATGCCGTGGCAGCCGAACGAGATCGTCTCAAGTGTACCTGGGTGTTATACGTGGGAGATGATGAGAATGATGAGGATGCATTCGCTCTCGGCGGCAACATGGTGCCCGTTCGCATAGGCCGGAAGCTGCGCTCCCACGCCCGCTATTACCTTCGCGCTCAAAAGGAAATTGACAATCTCCTCGAATTACTGCTGCGGCTGCGGGAGCCCGTTGCTGCTGTATAGAAGACTTTAGTTGATAACTATTTAGAGCCGTGGGCCTGAATAAATAAAGGCGAAGACAACTGGAAGCTGTTTCATCACATGGATGTTGAAAGGGCACGGCTTAAAAGCCTGCCCTGAGCGAATTCAAAAGGTGCCGCTACAGAGCAAGTAAGATCGCGGACTTTAGCCCCTGAGGGATTACCAAAGCCATTCTTGAAACACGCTCTGCTATGCTGTCGCGACGATAACGAACGATGGAGCCAGGCGGACCTTTCTGCTGTGATGGATGGGCTGGATGGTATAAATAAAAACTACCTGCCTAAGCTAACAGGCTGCGCAATTTATTTGCGCATAATTCAACAGGCGAGTATTGTATCTATGGAGCAACTGAATTGCCTTGTTCGGCTTAGTGACTTAGCCCCATGGCGGTTTGTTAAGTTGCCTGATTCAATCAGGGAGGATTACATGGGAGTATCGGAAATTCTGGCAACGATCGACAATGAGATCGCAAAGCTCCAGCAGGCGCGTGCCTTGCTGAGCGGCCTCGCCGCGCCGGCAGCGAAGAAGAAAGCGGGCCGTCCTAAGAAGGTGGTGGCTGCGGCCAAGAAAGCAGCGGTGGTTGCCCACGTCAGCGCGAAGCCGGCGAAGAGAAGGAAGAAGAGGCATCTCTCTGCCGAGGGACGCAAGCGCATTGCTGAGGCCGTCAAGAAGCGTTGGGCGGCACAGAAGGCTGCTGCAGGCAAGTAGCTGGCAGTCTTACAATTCAGGCCTGGGCTGGCGCAGGCCTCAACCGCGCCAGCTCAGGTTTTTTTGCTCGTTTCCTCTTCTGGCCAGAGCGGTGGCTGTACGGCGCGAGTCCGCTCATGCTTGAGGTCGACGAGAATGCGCGACCAATAGATGATGCCGCGCTCGTTCCGCGCCAGACGCTGTCGCGCGGCTTTGAGTTTGCGCTCCGCATAGCGCATGCGGCGGCGTAAGGCGGGGTCGAGTTGCTCGCCGTCGTGCATACCTGCCCTCAAGATTAACTACCCAGAATAATACCTGACTGCGTTTCGCCATTCTCGCCCTCACCGGAACCCTGCTGTCAGATGACCATTAGAGCCCGCCTGACTCCCTACGGCTTTTTCGATTTCAGCTTGATCATCTCGCCATCCACCACGAACTTTCCGTATCCATGATGATGAATGGTTTTGGGGTTCTTCTGTGCCGGATCGATCCAGGCCTTAACCACTTCCAGAATGAATATATTGAACGCATTGACGAGACGTGCATCGATCACCCGGCATTCGAAATTGGCAAAGCACTCCGCCACCAGCGGCGGCGTCACGCGCTGGGCTAACTCCGGCGTCAGGTCGAATCTCTTGAATTTGTCCACATCCCGTCCTGAGCAGTTGCCGATTTCCGCGACTATAGGCGCGAGTTTCAGCGCCGGAATGGCAATCACGCACTCCTTCGTCGTTCGCAAAGCTTTATGACTGTAATTCGCATTACTAACCACACAGGCAATCAGCGGCGGCTCAAACTCGACCATCATGTGCCAGGACATCGTCATTATGTTGGCGCGTCCCTTTTCTGCGGTCGTCAACAGAACCACAGGTCCTGGTTCAAGCAGCTGATAGACCTTCGACAACGCCAGACCTTTCATCACGTAACGCTCCTCGAGCTGTCATGAAAACGAGCTCAAACGCATTTCATTGTAGCGCCGTTCGATTCACGTCGCGCGAGGTCATATTAGACTATGCCGCCAGTAGATAACCCATGCAAACCCAACGAGCTTCGTCTCATGAGGTATGCTTTTTAATGAATAGGTTTGTGCAGCGCGTCCCAGGCCGGACCAACCACACTCCAGAAATTCTCGCCACTTGAAAGGAATCCCATGACCGAAGCAGGCGCGCTCGAAGCCCTCGTCAGTCAACACGTCATCACCGCCATGAAGGCCCACGATGCGGTCCGCACCACCACTCTGCGCCTCATCAAAAACTCCCTCAAGAATAAGGCTATCGAAAAACGCGAGCCACTTACGCCGGCCGAAGAACAACAGGCCCTGGCCACCATGATCAAGCAGCGCCGCGACTCGATCGACCAGTTCACCAAAGGCAACCGCCCGGAGCTTGCCGCCAAAGAAGCCGCCGAGATAGTCGTCATCGAGGAGTTCCTACCCAAGGCTCTCGGCGATGCTGCCTTGAGTAATCTGGTTGGCGAAGCCGTCGCCGAAGTCGCCGCAGCATCGGGCCAGAAGCCCACACCCAAAGAGATGGGGCAGGTCATGAAGGCCGTCCAGGCTCGGTTACAAGCCGCCAGCCTCCGTGCCGAAGGCCGGACAGTGAGCGAGATGGTAAAGAAGGCGCTGGCAGGTTAAAGGGACATGAATCTCACGAAGCGGCTCAATTATTTTCGCGAATAACTCCCACCTTTCATTTACATTGGGTGATTTTCGCGGGTACAATCTGCTTCAACGGATTGTTCGGATACCTCCGTAATCGAGCAGGAGCAACCGTTTCGCGCGTTCCCCGGCGGCTTAGATGCGCATTGCGTTTACCCCCGCCCGCAGCACCGGCGTGATTCCTGCTCTCCAGTTACCATCAAGGAGCGTCGATGCCATTCCCCGGCATTTGCTTTCGGCTGACTCTGTTTCTGCTCGTTCTGCTCGGTGTCCCACGCCTTTCAGCGCAGGGGCCCCCTTATCAAACCGACGATCCCGTGCCGGTCGACCTGCATCATTACGAGTTCTACATTTTCGGTGGCGTGGACGGCACTCCGGCGGAGATCGACTCGACCGAGCCCGCGTTCGAGTTCAACTGGGGCGCCGTTCCCAGAGTGCAGCTTCACGCCATTCTTCCCTGGGGAGTTGTCGCCCCGTCGAACAATCCCGTCTATCTTCCCGGCGGAACCGGCTCCAGAGCCTTTGGGCTTACCGACATGGAACTTGGCGCTAAGATCGCCTTTGTCAAGGAGTCGAAGTACGTGCCTCAGATTGGCAGCTTCACTATGTTCGAGATGCCAACGGGCAATTACGACAAAGGCCTCGGCGTGGGGAAGGTTTGGTATCGGCTCCCGCTCTGGCTGCAAAAAAATATCGGTCACTGGCTGCTTGATGGCGGTGCGGGCGAAACAATCGTCCCGCAAACCCAGTATCGCAACTTTCCTTACGGAGGATTCCTGCTGAAATACGCCTTCGGCGAACGGCTGGAGTTAGGAGGCGAGGTGTTTGCCCATGGCCGCGAGGGCTTTGCCGCTGCACAGACTCAGGCGTCGACAATGATCGATCTCGGCGGCTATTACCATTTCAAGCACAATCCCAACAAGCAATTCCTGTTCTGTTATGGCCACTCCGTCGCCGGCCAAACGGAAAATTACGCATACCTCGGCATGTACTGGACCTGGGGAAAGGAAGACAAGAAAGCTCCCGCCGAAAATGCATTCTTCCCGACGCAGTTCAGCAACAAAGGAATGGAGTAGCCCGCTTCCTGCGGAGTGCTCCGCGGCTCATCCGCACAGGAGGTCACCAATGGAAATCACGGCGCGCAGCTTATGGACTCTTATCCATGGCATGGGTTTCGGCGCTCTCTATCTACTGGCGTGTTCCGGAGTTCTTGTCGAACTCTATCGCCGCTACTCGCCGAAATCTGAATGTCCAATTTCTCCACGCGACGAACGATTTCTAAAGGTCTATCTCATCGCCATGGCTTTGCTCGCATGGCTTACTGTGCTTACCGGAACCTACATTATCTATCCCTGGTATCGCGCCGTTGCTCCCGTGGGAACCGTCAACCTGTCTGCCTTTCCGCAAAGCTTGCTCAAATCCAGCCCGGATACCATCGGCTGGCACTCTCTCGGAATGGAATGGAAGGAGCATGTCGCGTGGCTCGTGCCGATCTCCATCACCATGGCCGCGTCCGTTTTTGTCCGCTATGGTCGCGACCTCAGGAGTCAGCCGCAACTGCGCGGCGCGGTCCTTTGCTTTACTTTGACTTCGTTTCTCGCGGCGGGCATAGCCGGTTTCTTCGGCGCCATGCTCGTGAAAAACGCGCCCGTTGAAGGTGGGCGAGTAATTCATCTCATGCACGGAGAATAGCTATGAACAAACCTGCGCCCTCAGTCTCCGCAAGCTCCGCTGGCCTGCCTAATGGCTCCGGCGCCGCGGCCATTCTCGCCGCCGGCATCGGCTCGTTCATGCTCGCCCTGCTTGCCATCGCGGCAGACAATTCCGCTTCCCTCAAAAGCCTGCTCAATTTTTATAAGCCAAGCGGGCCGCTCTCCGGCGTAACAACCTCTGCCGTTATTGTCTGGCTCATCGTTTGGGGAATTCTCGATTGGCGCTGGCGAAACCGCACCGTAGCTCTGGGACGCATCAATGCCGTGGCGCTTCTTCTGCTCGGCTTGAGCCTGCTGCTCACATTTCCACCCATCGCCGATCTTTTCTGAACTGTGAGCCGCTCACAATCCGTCCGATTTGAAGCTATTGCATAACCCGGCCTTTGAAAGGGCGTGGCTCTCGGGCATTTCCCGGATTGCTGTAACTATATGGACAGTTATACCGACCAGATGACGCGATAAAGTTCACAGTCTCACAGTTTCACAGGAAATAGGGGGGAGGGGGGGTACCCCTGGAGGGAATAGGGACCAGGGAATAGGGAATAGCAAGGCCGCGCTGGCCTGGTCAATGTTCATTGGATTATTGTGCGCT
>Ga0181520_10013946_pt1 | contig 10028 bp, 5 predicted proteins | sample PEATcosm2014_Bin_29_FD_132451 | JGI IMG/M metagenome (GOLD analysis project Ga0181520, IMG submission 132451) | Peatland microbial communities from MTU Mesocosm Facility, Houghton, MI, USA - PEATcosm2014_Bin02_30_metaG | ecosystem: Environmental > Terrestrial > Soil > Wetlands > Peat | place... | reverse complement strand
TGTGGGCCTGTCCGCCGGATGAATTCAAATAACGTTCATCTTTTTTATTTGAAAGGAATCCGGTTTCAATTAATACACTCGGCATAGAAGCGCCGACAAGGACAAAAAAGCCTGCCTGTTTAACTCCCCTTGGTTCTAGCGCACTATTTTTGCCGACTTCATTATTAATGAAATCAGCAAACTTTTCAGAATATCTCATATATGAAGACTGCGCCATACTAACAAGAATGAAATTTTCATCTGTAAGTTTTTGGTAACGGGCAGGATTGTCTTCGTACTTAATAACACTATTTTCCCTGGAAGCAATTGATATAGCTTCTTTCGTCCTGCCGGGCCTAAGAAGATAAACTTCAGTTCCATTAGCATTGCTTGGTTTTTGAGGCGTTGCATTACAATGAATTGAAATAAACAGTTTTCCACCGGCTTCATTAGCAATCTGCCCGCGCCGGTATAATTCAATAAACTTATCGCTCTTTCTTGTATATACAACTTTAACATCTTTCATCTGCTTCTGTATAAGACTACCGAGTTTTAAAGCAACTGCCAGATTTACATCCTTTTCGCGTACGCCGTCAACACCAAGTGTGCCCGAATCTTTGCCGCCGTGGCCGGCATCCAGGACTATTACATTAAAGTCCCATTTCTCTTTTCCTTTTTTCTTGGCCGGATAATTTTCGAAGGCTTTATTATAGAGTGTAATTAAAAGGTCATTACTATTATCAATATTCAGTACTTCGCTTGTTGTATATTCTTTACTCAAGCCTATTTTTAGTTCGACATCAGATTTTATATTTCTCGATTTAATCCACTGAATTAATCCGCCGGTATCTTCCGTGTTAACTTTTGAAGTGTCTGCATGAGCGTTTTTGAAGACAACAGTGAGTACCCCGTTTTCAAACGAACTATTATAGGAATAAATTCTTTTTTTTGAATTAACCCTAACCTGTACCCCGTTTGATTTTTCTTCAAAGCTTAAGCCCGAAATATCAGATACGGAAGGTTTTGAAGATACGGATTTAAGAATTTGCTGAGACTCGTTTTTATTTATTATCAATTTATCGTGCTCCAGGAAAGACATATCCTTTCCTGAAACTTTAATTAAAATTCCCAACGAGAACTTCAGAGGGATATAAATCTGGCCATTCACTAAATACGTTGAAGTAGGGAGCTGTACGACAGTTTGCTCTCCCCCCTTTTTTTTCTGAAGCACTAAAAAAGGATCTTTAGCAGTAACATACAGAATATAATCAGGAAAATTAAGCTTTATTTTTTCCGTCTTTGAATCATAACTATTATTTACGGATAATAAATCGGCAAATGGTTTAACGGCAAAATAAATTGTTCCTTCCCTGTCGTAAACCGGGACATAAAAAGTTTTTGTATCAATAATAATTTGAAGCTGTGCAACAGTCTGTGCATTTAATAAACAGGCAAGTACAAAGAATATGGCTATAATTGATTTTTTCATTTCCAGACTTAATAAAATATCAACCAACAAAGGGAATCATAAAGCCGGTTTTTTTCTTATATAAATCAAACTTATCCTTAAAGTTTTTCGTAAGAAGTTTTTCTTCAAGTCCGGCTCTCAATATTAGTAAAGGTATTTGAATCAAAGCCAATGGAATCAAAATATAGCTTAATGTAGCAATGCCTGCGCCGAGGTCCAATAAAATCTGAGAAATATATTGCGGATGACGAATGACCCGGAAAGGACCTTTTTCAACGAGCTTGTGGTCTTTAAAAATTAAAATTTCCTGGGCGTAATTTGAACCCATAGCTTTGTAAGCCCAAATCTGAACCCATGAGAATAAAATATATACAGCAAGTCCGCAAATTCTTAATGATTGATAGGAGTTTTTATACTCGAATGTTCCCAGTTGAAACACAGCAATAATAAATGCGACTAAAGTTAATACCGAAAGGGTAAGTGGGACAGCCTGAAGATATGATTTGGGTTTCTCTTTAGTCCCGATTACAGAAGACCTTAATCCCTTTTTAGCGCCGCCGAGATTAGCTATAAACGCCGCAATAATATTTAACCCGGCAATTAAATTGATTGGATCCATAAAACGTCTTAGTCGACTTTCCTTCCGTATTTGATCATTATAGCTTTCCACTCTTCAAAACCAAGCTGTTCTGATTCCTCGATCAGCATAACCGGGATATCATTTTCAATTCTATATCTCCTTCTTGTATTTTTATCAACCGAGACCAACGTGTTGTCGTCCAGTATCAAATCGGCTTTTGTTTCAGGGCAGCATAGTATTTCAAGAAGTTCTTTGCTTATCATATTTACTTCTTTCAAATTAAAGGTTTAATTTAAAATTAAAAATAATTATCGGCAAGTAATATATGTAATTCACCTGAGTTCTTTATACCTGAAACACCCGGCTATATGATCATTCACCATACCAACAGCCTGCATAAAAGCGTAGCAAATAGTAGAGCCGACAAATTTAAATCCCCGTTTCTTCAAATCTTTGCTCATTGCGTCGGATTCCGGTGTTGAGGCAGGAACTTCTTTCAAATTCTGCCATGAATTTAGTTTTGGTTTTGCGCCTATAAACTGCCAGATATATTTATCGAAATTTTCGAATTCTTTTCTCAACAAGAGGAAGGCATTTGCATTTTGAACAGCCGCATTTATCTTTAAACTATTTCTTACAATAAGAGGGTTGTTCATAAGCTCATTTATTTTTTTAGTATCATACCGAGCAATTTTCTTAATATTAAAATGATCAAAAGCTTTTCGGAAAGCATCACGTTTTTTAAGAATTGTTATCCAGCTTAAGCCGGCCTGGAAGCCTTCGAGTATTAGGAATTCAAAAAGCAGATTATCGTCATGAACGGGAACGCCCCATTCTTTGTCGTGATATTCAATATATAAAGGGTTGCTGTTTGCCCAATTGCATCTTTGAAGATTTTTCATAAAACGAATATTTTTCTCAATAAATGAATTTACGCAAATGATAGTTAAAGTAGCCCCGGCATTTAGAGCCTGTCCCGATTCGATCGGGAAGGATTGCTAAATTACGGAACATGTTCGGCTTTTCCGCCGGAGGCGGATGAGCCTTCGGCTCAAACCAAAAAAAAAGAAAATTGTGGCTAATGCCAATAAAGTCACGGCTTGATTACTTAATAATATTTTTAATATCTGCATAACTTCAGTTAAAAAGTAATGCAGCATAAATTTACTATTACCGCTTGTTAAAATAACAAAATAGTTTTAGCTTTTACATTCAGAATTATAACTAAACAAACAACTCTGCACATGCAGGCGTTCCCGGGCACAATTACAGATAGTTGAATAATTATAATAACAGAATGAATTTTCTAAAAAGGACTAAATAATGAGTACAAATAAACTGATGGTAAAGCCTAATACTAAAGTTGATCTTTCAAAATATCCTTCCGATTTTACAGATGGTTACAAATCGGAAGAAACAACTTCTAAAAATCTGAAGAAGAACATTGAGAAGATGATAGACCTGCAGGACAAGCTTTACGCCGAAAATAAGTACTCGATACTATTAATTTTCCAGGCGATGGACGCCGCGGGTAAAGACGGAACAATAAAACATGTAATGAGCGGGCTTAACCCGCAGGGCACGCAGGTTAACAGTTTTAAGCAGCCGTCATTTGAAGAACTGAATCATGATTATTTATGGAGAATTAATAAATGCCTGCCGGAACGCGGCAAGATAGGAATATTCAACAGGTCGTACTATGAAGAAGTACTGGTAGTTAAAGTTCATGACTTAGTAGCGAAAGAAAAAGTACCTAAAGAATTTATAACAGAAAATATCTGGCAGCAGCGTTACCGGGAAATTAACGACTTCGAAAAATATTTATATGAAAATGGAACTGTTATCTTGAAATTCTTTCTTCATATTTCAAAAGATGAACAGAAAAGAAGATTTTTAAAGCGAATTGATAAAAAATCTAAAAACTGGAAATTTTCGGATGCCGATTTAAAAGAGCGTGAATACTGGGATGTCTACCAGGAATGCTACGGTGAAGCAATTTCAGCTACAAGTAAAAAATATGCACCGTGGTTTATAGTTCCGGCAGATCATAAATGGTACATGCGGCTGGCAGTTTCGGAAATAATTGTAGAAGCAATGAAAAAACTTCCCATCGATTATCCACGCCTGAATGAAGAGCAATTAAAAAATCTTGAAGTATGCAAAGAGAAGCTTGAGAATGAAAAATAGGGATTAAGGTAAATGAGAAGCTGCCTAAAAGGTAATTTTGGGATATAGTAATAACATTAATAGTTCGATTGCAATAAAATTATGCACAAAAATGTAGGTCGACTTGGTAAGTCGACCTACATATTGAACAGCTCTGTAAAATGGGACAGGTTGCGACCATCATGATAAGTCTCGGCATGTTACTACTTCATGAAGAGCATCTTTTTAGTTGAAATAAAACTACCGGCCTTTAATTGATAGATATAAACACCGCTTGCAAATTTTGAAGCATCAAAGTTTACAGAATAAATTCCGGCTGACTTATATTCATTCACTAAGGTTCTTACTTCCCTCCCTAAAATATCATAAACTATTAAAGTTACAATACCATCTTTTGGAATTTGATAATTAATAACAGTTGATGGGTTAAACGGGTTGGGATAGTTATTGCTTAAGGCATATTCCTTCGGTATAATTTCTGATTCACTATTTTGGAAGCCTACTATTGCCTGATTTTTATTCATGGAACTATTCAAGCCGCTTATCAGATTATCCGCCATCTGCATTTGTGTAATCCAAATAGGATCCGTCAGATTCAAAGCTTTGATTTGAGTAAGGATTTGTTGTGCGGTTGCTTTATCTTTCTTTATGTTAGCATAAGCAAACAGCTCTTGGAATTGTGCATTTATGCCAAGGTAATCTTTGGGATAGTTTTTAGTTAAATTAGCATAAGCGCTTATTGCCTTATCAAACTGGCCTGTCTGCAGATTATTGTCCGCAATTAATTTGAATATTAAGGGGAAATGTTTGTTGCTTGATGAAAAACTTCCAAAATAAGTTAACAGATCTTTTCTTGAATATTGTTTTATTAACTTGAACAGTTTCGTAATTGCAAGGTCTGCATATGAATCTTTTGCAAGCATACTAAGATATTGATTTACCACACCGATTGAGTCTCCCTTTGCTTCAAGATTAAATGCTGTAAATAAATCAGAAGAACTGCTGTCTGCTACAACAGGACTTGGCAAAGTAACCGACTGTACAATATCTCCTTGTTTTGAGTTATTCTCCTGGTTTACCGAGGGAGTTACACCGCCCCAGGGATCTGAACTTATAGCTAAATCAAAATAAAGCTGTGAACTGGAATCCCAAAATCTTTTTGGAGATGATCCCCAATAATCAAGTTCAGCATATAATGTACCCGAAGAGTTTGAATAGGCATCAAAGTTTGCATTATTATATACGCTGTTCTCACCACCGCCGGTATAAAAATTACCGCCATAAATTGTTCCTCCCCACGCGGCTGTTAAACCAAAGACGTTACCGGTAATTAAATTATTAGGGAATGGAGTACTACCAGGTGGTACTGTGAACGACGCAAAGCTGCCCCCGCCTATATAAACCCCGTAATTGAAACCGCCAATTTTATTCTGTGCTATATATGGGAGTGAACTATTGGCCGCATAAATACCCACGCTGCTATAGCCGTTTGTTGATTTGATGGTGTTGCCATAAATAGTCGGACTAGAAGCTGATACATCGATGTACATACCGTCCGTCAATGGATTAATTATTTGATTATTTAGTATCTGAGGCGATGAGTTGTATACATAAACTCCGTAATTGCAATGATTTATTACGCAATTTTGAATGCTGCCATTAGAGCCAGTTGTAAACATAATGCCGTGGGGGGCATTATTTATTGTAGCATATTGCACTACTGAGCTTGAAGTGCCTGGACCATAAAGCTGGATGTAACCGAGGGCGTTAAAATTAAAGGTAATACCATTTGAAGAAGTACCAACAGCAGTTAGTGTGCCTGTTACAGTTAGAGCTGAGCCGTTGGAAAAATTAAGGGTTGCGCCGGGGTCTACCTGCATTCTGCCGCTGCCCAATATATATAGGTTTTGGCCGGCATCAGCATAATTAAAAGTTACCGGGTTACCACCTTTTACGTCTAATATGCCGTTTACCGTCATAGTTGTGCCTGAAGCAAAATTTAATGTTGTACCGGGTAAAATTGTTAAAGTAGTTCCGGTATTCACCGTTAAGCTGCTTGTAATATTTACATTCCCGCTTAATGTAGTACCTCCTCCACCCGGATTTGTGATTACGTTACCGGAAATAGTCGGATTAGATGACGTTCCATCTATACGTATACCTTCTATCGATGGATTAACTATTTGATTATTTAGTACCGTAGGAGATGAGGAGTATATCCATACTCCGTATTGGCAATTGTTTAGTGTGCAATTTTGAATGCTGCCGTTAGAGCCCATTGTAAACATAATGCCGACGGGGGGATTATTTATTACAGCATATTGCACTGAAGAGTTTGAAGTGCCTGGACCATAAAGCTGGATGTAACCGGAGCTGCAAAAATTAAAAGTAATAAGAGCTGATGCGATGCCAACCGCAGTTAGTGTGCCTGTTACAGTCAGAGCTGAGCCGTTGGGAAAATTAAGGGTTGCGCCGGGGGCTACCTGCATACTGCCGCTACCCAGTATATATAGGTTTTGGCCGGCATCAGCATAATTAAAAGTTACCGGGTTACCGCCGTTTACAAATAATGTACCGTTTACCACCAGAGTTGTTCCTGAAGCAAAATTTAATGTTGTACCGGGCTGAATTGTTAAAGTTGTTCCGGCATTCACCGTTAAGCTGCTTGTAATATTTACTGTACCGCTTAATGTAGGGCCATTACCCTGATATGTGTATGTGTTACCGGAAACAACCGGATTAGAAGACGATCCATATATATATATAAATCCCGTCGATGGATTAATTATTTGATTATTTAACACTTGAGGTGATGAGTAGTATATATAAACTCCGTATGTGCAATTGTTTAGTATGCAATTTTGAATGGTGCCATTAGCGCCTGTTGAAAACATAACGCCGTAGTAGGCATTATTTATTGTAGCATATTGCAAAGAAGAGCTTGAAGAGCCTGGACCATTAAGCACGATGCAACCGCCGCTGTTAAAATTAAAGGTAATTGGATTTGAGGAAGTACCAACAGCAGTTAGTGTGCCGCTTGATGCATACAGAGTTGAGCCGTTGGAAAAATTAAGAGTTGCACCGGAAGCTACCTGCATACTGGCGCCGTATGCTATAGTAATATTTTGGTTAGCTAAAACAAAATTAAAAGTTACCGGGCTTGCAGAATTACCACCATTTACTATTAATGTACCGTTTACCGTCATAGTTACACCAGAAGCAAAATTTAATGTTGTACCCGGCTGGATTGTTACGGTAACACCTGCTGGAACCGTATAACTTGAGCTAATATTAACGTTGCCACTCAATAAATATACAGTATTATTATTTTTTGTTGGCCAAAGATTTACTGCCGGATCGCCATAAAGATTATATTGCCGCTTATATAGCAGGTATTCTTGCGCAGTAAGAGCAAGTTTAGATTCCATAACAGCTTCACCCATTATATAAGAATGACTATTATATTGGGCGTTAAGTATACCTTGATCCACAACTCCAAAAGCATATTGTTCGCTGGGCCTTGATGCAGCCACACAACCAATTGCGCCATAATTAGCCTCGTTAACAAGATATTCAGCAAGACAATCGCCGGTAATAACTCCAGACCACTGACCGCCGCCATTATCAAAATGACCGGCATCACAGCAATCGAGTATCATAAAAGCATTGAAGGTGTTTTTTAATTGATTATTAACACTATAAGTATCATTGGGATCGTTGGAATTTCCATTGGTACCTTTTAAATAAAAAATATACCTGCCGGACCCTTCATTGGCTACCAAAGCATTCCATCCGGCATGACCTTCGTAAATAAACGTATGAATATTATTACTATTAAGTTGATTATAGAGCCAGGTATTAAGAACTGACCACCCGCACATTTTAGTGCTATCAGCATATTGTGCTGAATCAAAGCTCAATGGTTCAAAAGAAGTATTTGGAGCAGTAACTGTAGTCGGAGGGTCGGTTGTATAATTACGATAAGCATAGCCTTTACTTAAATTAGAAGGAATCATATTAGTCATAGCGCTAATTGCAGTGTCAGAATATGACGCCCAAAGATCCGGTGAACCTGAAACGAATGTATAATTTTCATTCCAGTTGCCGTTAGTATTTGATTCATAGTTAATAATTTTATTTACCGTATTTCTTAACTCAGTAGTATCTCCAACAGATAATCTTCCATACATAATATCCTGATCATCATCATAAATGCCGCCGGATTGAGTCAGGCAGGAATAATAATAATCCCCGGCTGAATCATTGGCCGAAGACCAATCCTGATTTTGATATTTAGGATATGCTGCCGGCACCATTACAATTGTGTTATCATCCTGATAGGCGTCCCCAGCTAAAAGGAGATATGCCAAATGTCCATCTCCGGTGTGGTTTGCTGTGCCGTTATTATAAACATTAGCTAAAAAATTTCTGATACTAACATATGATGGATTTGTTTGAGTTGGAGGAAAATAAGCGTATATATCTTCAACCTTAACAATCACTACATCAAATCCATTATGATTAAATCGATAATTTGCCAGTGTTGATAACGCTGCGCTGTTAACAAGGTTTGTATCGGTTATAATAAGGTAATCTGCAGGTATTGCACTTGAACCAACAAGATTATTAAGGTTTGTTACCCATGTTACACTACCTGATGTTGATGCTGTGGCCCTCTTAAGAGAAGTCTTGCTTAAAACATTACCCTGAGTTGTTCCTGTAATTTTTTTCGATGCGCTTAAACTGTCCGGTACAAAATTTAAAGCTGCATGGTGCATCATATTTTGAAAAATACCGAGTTCTTTGTTAACTGCCGATTTGGGATTTACAAAAGAAAGAGTAACGTTAAAATTTGTAAATACGCTAATCGTTTTGTTCACTGGATTAAATTGCACGGGGTAAAGAGCAACTGTTGCTACTTTTTGACTCCGTACATATCCTGTTTCAACAATTTCACCGTTTTTACCGGGGTAAAGGGCATTTGTTGAATAAACAGAATTATTTATTTCATAAACTTCTATGTAACCATGATTAGGATCTAATCTTGGTGAGGGAATAACATTATAATTTGAATATTCAAGCTGATTTGAGGGAGAAATAGAAATAGTTACATTATCGCAGTCCGGTATAGCAATGAGTTTAGTTATCATCGGAACTTCCGGTGAGCCTTGAATTCCCATTACCTGGCCGCCGGGAATTGTAATGATTTGATAAGTGGTATCGTTAACTAATTTTTGTGTTACCGATATACCATTAATTTGAACACTAAAAGAAACAATACTGTTATTAGATGAAGAAAGCGCTACAGTGGGAGCACTTTCATTTTGCTGCATGAAAGGAACCCAGGTTCGTTGTGAAAATGCGCGGATTGTTATTAAAACAATCAGACAAAATGTAATTAGAATTTGACGTTTCATTTTAAACTCCTCTTAGTTAGAATTTAATTGTTTTTATCAATTTATTTTTTACTTTTACGGCCATGATAAAATAGCCCCGTCCGAGCAGGTAAAAGCATATTTATTCCCGAAAGCTTTCCCCAAAGGGATAGATACCTACGGGACAAAATGCACATAACCCGCGTGTAAGCCTCTGGCTTAGCTTAAGACAGGCGCATGGCCCGCCGGAACCCAGAACCTGGCCGTTCCTTTCCGGCGGGTTTTTTATTTATTAGGGCGGTACTCCGCTCTGATAAATCATTTTATTTCCTTTACTTCTGACATTGATAGATAATTAATTTCGGGACGTTCCCCGGATTCAATTTCTACCTGATCAGCATCATTTTTTTTGTTTCAATAAAGTTTCCTGTTTGATTATTATTGAATGAATTAACCTGCA
>Ga0181520_10013943_pt1 | contig 10029 bp, 8 predicted proteins | sample PEATcosm2014_Bin_29_FD_132451 | JGI IMG/M metagenome (GOLD analysis project Ga0181520, IMG submission 132451) | Peatland microbial communities from MTU Mesocosm Facility, Houghton, MI, USA - PEATcosm2014_Bin02_30_metaG | ecosystem: Environmental > Terrestrial > Soil > Wetlands > Peat | place... | reverse complement strand
TGCCGGTCGGATGACGTTCGGCGACATGATCGGCTATTGGGTGGGGCAGTTTGTCGGTGCGATTCTGGCTGCCTGGGTTCTGCTGGTGATTGTCGTCGGAACCCCGGGATACAGCCTCGCGGTAAACGGGCTTGGACAAGATGGTTGGGGTGCCGGTTATCAGGGTGGTTACAATATCCAATCGGCAATTCTTTTTGAGTTTGTGGCGACCCTGATCTTTGTGATTGTGATCCTGGGATCGACGCACAAGACAGCGCCTCCAGGATTTGCGGGTCTGGCCATTGGCCTCGCGCTGGTGGCGATTCACATCTTTGGCATACATATCACCGGTGTCAGCGTGAATCCGGCGCGCAGCCTGGGACCGGCCTTGTTTGCAGGCGGAACCGCATTGAAACAGGTGTGGCTGTTCTTGGTATTCCCAAGCGTTGGCGGCATTGTGGCAGGGCTGCTGTTTAGAACCAAGTTGCTTGAGGCTGAATAATTCGGTAGCTAAAGATTCTAATTAGACGAAACAATCCGGGGAGCCGGTTCGAAGAGAATCAGCTCTCCGGTTTTTGTTGGTGGTTGAATGCCTTTCGGGAATTCAATCTAACCTCTTGTCAACTGCTTCAAACGCTTCGTCAAAGCTGCAATGTTATCTCTCAACTAATAGGGTTTATGTTGTGGCGATAAATCGCAGGCGAACATAGTCCGCGGTCCAGTTGCCTTCGTGGTCTCGCAGGACAGGTGCGAGCAGCGCCACAGTCTCTTTAACAACGGTTTCGCGCAAAGACTCGGGAAGGGTGTTGAGCGCACCGCGGCAAAACGTTTGCAGCCATCCAGCCATTCCGCCCTCATTGAGTGTCGTCGGGCGGGGGATAAGGGTGATGCGCGAGACTGTAAACCCATGCCGCTCTAATCTGCGCGCATAGGTTTGGGGAGTGGGATAGTAATTCCCACGCTCACCCAGATCGGCATGACCGTGATGCGCCAGCACGGCCGCGAAAGCTACGCGGATGGCGGCTATGTTACCGTGGCCGCCCATCTCAGCGACAAAGCGGCCGGCGGGACGAAGGACGCGGTGCACTTCATCCATCATTTCGTCCTGGCCGCGGACCCAGTGCAGCGCGGCATTGGAAAAGACCGCTTCGAAGACATGATTGGGGTAGGGAAGTTTTTCCGCGGAGCCGTTGTCGGCTTTGACGCCGATCGTGCGCGCGGCGGCTACCATTTCAGGCGATGAATCGACACCGATGACGGTGGCGCCTGAGGCAGCGATGCGCTGCGTGAGCTTTCCATCGCCGCAGCCGAGATCGAGGATGCGTTCGCCAGGTTGTGGAGCTAGCCATTCAAGCACGCCTTCGGCTAGCTCATGCACGAAAGCGCCATGTCGGCCGTAGTCAGCAGGGTCCCAGGTTTGCGGCAACGACGCCCTCCGGTTTCACGCCACATACTCCGGACAACGGGGGAAGCCGGGGCAATTTTTGTGCGAAACAATACTATGCTTCAAAACCCATGCCGGTGGCAATGAGACACTTGACCGGCAGGTTAAGCAAATTCCGGTTTTCAGTCCGCGCAACCCGCCACGCTCAGCCTACGGTAACGCGAATGCCCGATGCGTGCGGAACGAGGACGGTAACCTTCCCATCCTTGAGGCGGCTGGATTTTGCAGAGGCAGTGATCTGTGCAGTGCGGCTTTCGAGGGCCGGGGCGTGCAGAGTTTCGATCCCGACCGCTCCGGTTTTACCGATGCCAAAATCCAGACGCAGGGCGAGATCGTTGCTTTCGTCTTTGTTCAAGATGATGACAGAGGATTGCCCGTTTGCCAGTTTCGCGGCGTAGGCGGTTGCGTTCACGCCAGCCTCTTGAAGTTTTGAGGTGAGATCGGCCTGGATGAAAGTCCCACCGCTAAGCGATCCCGCGAACTTGAGGCCATAAGCAACCGGCTCAAGTAGATACTCAGAACCGAAAGTTGCGATGGGCGTGTAGAAGGGATGGGGGTGCGCAGCGATCTGCTGAGGAGTTGCGCCCTGCTGCTGGAGTATGACGTCGCCGGGCAGGACACCTCCCACCGAATTGGCAACGGACTTGCCAGTGCCGCCGTGCAGATTAATTCCGGAGTAGTTATTGCTGGCGAGCAGAAGGGAATAGTCGGCCGACCAGAGGGCGGCTGCGAAGACATCAGAGACTCCAGGCTTGCCGCCACGATAGCAGGTGTTGCCTTCGGTCATTCGGACTCGAATCGCCATTTTGCCGGCGGCTGATGTGGCAGTATTCGCAGTGTTCTGGACTTTGGCCATCGTTGCAGACTTGAGCAAATTGGGAACGTTGACGTCGGGATTGGTGGCGGGGCCGCCGAAATAGTAATGGTGCGTCAGCGTTGTAACGTACGGCGGATTTTCGACAGTGCTCCACAAGTCGGCAATTTGCGTCAACCACGAGACTTTCGAAGCGACGTCTGGGATTCCGAATTTTGCATTTGGCACGCGGGCTGCGATGGCGCGAGCGAGAGTGAGCCACTCATCGAGGTAGGTCTTTGGAGACCAGGTCTGCGGATCGCGCAAGTGGCGGCTAAACAGTTCAACCTCGTTGCCGATCTGGAAGTATTGCAGGCTGGAGCCGAGAGTCTTCGCGGCGAACTCCGCTTCCTCGGCTGCGCGCTGGGGAGTGTTGGTCCCCATGTTGATGCCGTAAAGGCAGGTCCAGCCGGTCATTTGGAGAAAAGCCGCGAGGTTGCGCACCGCTTCAGCCGAAACGGCATAGTATTGGGCTTTTGGTTCGCCGGCGACTTCGCGGGTCTGCGGGTGCTCGGGCTCGGGAGAATCGGGCGTTGGCTTCCACCAGGCAAACTCACTGGTGTTGCCGCCAAGGCGCAGCACGCCGTGCGGAGTGAGAGCCCTGAATGCGCGAATCAGGCCGTTGTTCTTCGCCGAAAAGAATTCCGGATCGGTCAGCTGCTGGACTTCATAGGAGAGACCGACGAAATCCTCAGGCATCTGAGGACCAGTGGCCTCCACGGGAATGGCTAGAGTGACCTGCGTATCTTTTTGACTTTGTGCGCAAAGGCGGGCCGCGGCAGCAGAAAGCGCGGCAGTAGTAATGAAATGACGCCGGTTGATCGTAGTCATCGGAGTTCGGGCATATCCCTGGGTTATTGGATTTTGATTTCTATTCTAAATGATGGTGCGAAGCGAGGCTTCGCTGGAGTCAATCATATTGATTGCACTGGCAGGAGGGTGAGGTCATCGACGAGGCCGACCTCCTTTTGGACAAAGGGCTCGCCGTAGCGAACACCTGCCAGCAGGCCATAGTGGCGAGCCTCAGCGAATGTGCGCTCGCGAATCTCCTCTTCAGGAACAAAGAGGCCGCTGCCGGCCGGTTGGTCGGCGTACTGCGAGCGGTAGGCCATCAGCGCCTGGTGGCGCTGCTCAATGAAAGGCGTGATGTCGACGATGAAGCTTGGGCGCACGTCGGCGTAGATGCTGGCGTAGACGATTTTGAATGGTCGATGCGGTTCGGAGCCGGCATCCACTTTCTTGAGGCCCGACAGAAAGCATGCTTCAGAGCCGAGAGTTGCGGTGATTGCGTGATCGGGGTGGCGAGCGTGCCAGTAAGGCAGGACGACGACACGCGGGCGAAGCCGGCGAAGGACGCGAACAATGGCGATGCGATTCTCAAGTGTGTTAGACACCGCGCCATCAGGCAGATCGAGAGCCTGTCGCCAGCCTGCGCCAAGAACGCGTGCGGCTTCTTCAGCCTCGCGAGCGCGGTCTGCCGCAGTGCCGCGCGTTCCGGCTTCGCCTTTTGTCAGGTCGAGGATGGCGGTGCGCAGGCCACGGGCCGCCATGCGAAGCAGAGTTCCCCCGCAGGTTTGTTCCACATCGTCGCGGTGAGCGGCGATAGCCAGTACGTCGGCTTGGAATTCATTCGCCTCTGCGGGCATTGGAATCAATCAGTAGACAGTATTGTCCGAATCGGAGATCGCGTCCATGTATGCCACGTCGTAGGCCGTGCCGGTCACCGTCACATATTGATTGTCGATCGATGAGCCATCGACGGTTGAGTAGATATACACCTGCCCACCTTCGGCGGTGTAGATCTTGTGCAGTCCCGTAACGGCGGCAATGCCGGTTGCGTCGCCGATGTAGGGCTCCAGCAGGACGACCTTGTTGGTGGACGTGTTGTACATGGTGAGGCAGCCGTAGCCGCTCGCCGGGTTGGTGGCGTAGCGCACGCCAGTGGTACACCCGGTCATTGCGATCCAGAGAGTATTGTCATCGGCCTGGAGGATGCGGCTGGTCGCGCCGGGTTGACCATCGCTGATGGCAACGGGAGCTGAGGTTGTGTTGTTAGCGAGATTCACCACGGTGAGGTTGCCGCCATAGAGTGTTTGCCCCTGAACGAGCTGCGGTTGCTGGCCGACAACGTACATGGTGGTAGATACGACGAGAGCGTTGCTGGCTCCTCCGGGAATGGGAATATTTCCCATTGGCGCGGCCTTCGTGTTGGGACAAGTCCCGTTGGCGGGAAGGTTGCAGGGGAGCAAGCCAGATTGCTGGGCGAGCAGAAAGATCATCGGCGATATGGGGACAATGGAGATTGACGCCTTGGAGCCACCGCACTCGGGACCGCAATTAACAATGTAGGCAGTGCTGCCGTCAGCCGAAAAAACGGCTTTAATGGGGCGGTCGAAGACCAGCGGAGCGCCGTAATAGTTGCCGGTCGCATCGATATTGTCGGGGCTTTGCATTTGGAAGAGGCACCAACTGGGCGCCGCCTGCGGCTCACAATCGATAGCCGCCTTGGGCCAGGTGGTAGGGCCGCCAGCATACGAAAGCGATTGAGCTGCAGTGAGCTGGCGCGGGTAGTACGCGAAGTTCGAATTCTGGACGAAGGCCAGCGCGACGGAGCCGCCCGGATTCACGCTCACTCGGTAAACGTTCGAAAGCCCGAGGCCTAATGAGGAGCCAAGGCTCTGGTTCACGACGGTCAGCCCGTGAGACCCCTGGCTGGCGGCGAAGACATACTGACGATTCCGGGTGATAAAGACACTGGACGAAAGGCCATTCAGTCCGCTCACGGTACCATCGGTTTTTTCGGCTGCGTAGTCGGCCAGAGCAAGACTTCCATCGCCGGATCCATAAACGGCGCCGAACTGCTCCTCGGGCATGCTCTGAATGGTGATGGGAAGCGCGCCGCCGAAGCCAGCGACTGAGAAGGAGCCAGGAACCCCGTTGTACCCGCTGCGTTCATCGTAGAAGGCATCCACGATAACCAGGGAACCCTTGGCGAGGATGCCTGGGTTCTGAACAGCGATCATGACGCGGTTGACCAGCTTGCTGGGCGGCAATACGCGGCCGTCAAAATAGTAGGTGCTGCCGCAACCTGCCAGCGCGACGGCTGCCGCCAAGGCTGCGCAGGCGCTAATCCAAAGACTTCTCTTCTTCAAAATCCCAACCCTCTATCGATCGAGCGGAACCGTCCGCAACGTTGAATAAATGGCAATCTGGGCGCACGGGATAGGCCGAAAATGCACAGGCCCGAACCGGTTTCCATGCAGGTTATGACTCTCGAAGTATAACAAAGCGACCCGGCGCTCCGGAGGGGGTAAGCCAGTGAGCAAAATCGGGATCGAGTGAAATACGACCCTCGCTGCGGGGCTCGCGTACGGCCGTCGAAGCCGCGATTCGGGGTACTGCGGAAAACGGGGCCTCAATGCGCGCGCATTCTGGCAACACCCCGGCTGGCGATGCGATAGCATGGCAACAGAATGACCCGCTTTGCCGAGATATTTGCCGACCGCCCTGTGCTCGCCGATGGCGCCATGGGTACGGTCCTCTATGCGCGCGGCGTGCTCATTAACCGCTGCTACGACGAACTGAATCTTTCGGACCCGAATCTGATTCGGTCTGTCCATGAAGAGTACCTGCAGGCCGGGGCGGAGATTCTTGAAACCAATACATTCGGGGGCAATCGCTTCAGGCTGACTCGGCATGGGTTGGGTGCGAAGGTCGAAGAGATCAACGCGGCGGGTGTACGGCTGGCGCGCCAGGCCGTGGAGAACCTTAAAGACAAGCAAGCCGGTGAAGCATGGGTGGCCGGTTCGGTGGGTCCACTGGGAGTGCGACTGGAGCCGTTGGGGAAAACGGGCCTGGATGAAGCTCGTGCCGCTTTTGCCGAGCAGATCGGCGTGCTTGCCGCGAACGGCGTGGACTTGCTGATTGTGGAGACCATGCCGGCGCTGAACGAAGCTCGCGAGGCGCTCGAAGCCGCAAAGGCCGTGGCGCCCAATCTTCCCGTGTTGGTGATGGTTACGGTAGACGACGAGAGCGAGTGCCTGGACGGATCTTCGCCAGCGCAGGCTGCCGCGCTGCTGACGGAATGGGGAGCCGGGGCGATTGGCGTTAACTGCTCCACCGGGCCAGTGACGGTGCTGACTGCCATTGAGGCGATGCGCGCAGCCACAACGTTGCCATTGGCGGCCATGCCGAATGCCGGCATGCCCCGCGCTGTCGAGGGCCGAAATATCTATCTGTGTTCGCCGGAGTACATGGCTAGTTTTGCGCGCAAAGCGATCGCCGCCGGCGTGCAGATTGTGGGCGGCTGCTGCGGAACTACGCCAAATCACACCCGAGCGATGCGCGCGGCTATTCGCGCGCTGGACGAGACGACGCACGTGGTCGGCGGCGGCACAGCACCGGCGCTGAGCACTGAGACTCCTCCCGCGCCATTGGCGCAGCGGTCCCGCATCGGATCGTTGATCGCCGGCGGTGAGTTTGCCACGCTGGTTGAGATCGTTCCGCCGAAGGGCATTGATTGCTCGAAGGAGATCGAGGGCGCCCGGATGCTGGCGAGGATGGGCGTGCATGCCATCAATGTCTACGATGCGCCTCAGGCCTCGGCCCGAATGAGCGGGCAGACACTCTGCATCCAGATTCAGCAGCACACCGGGATTGACACGATTCTTCATTACACCTGCCGCGACCGCAACATTCTGTCGATTCAGTCGGATTTGCTGGGAGCTTCGTCGATCGGCCTGCACAACATTCTTTGCGTGACCGGCGATCCGCCCAAGCTGGGAAACTATCCTGACGCGACTCAAGTATTTGACGTGGACTCCATCGGTTTGGTGAACATTGCGCGGCGGCTGAACCGGGGGCTCGATGTTGGATCGAATTCGATTGGCGCGAGCACGAACTTCACCGTTGGCGTCTCGGCTAACCCAGGCGCTCCGGATATGGAAAACGAACTGCGGCGCTTTGCCTTCAAGGTGGAGGCAGGCGCGGAGTACGTGATTACTCAACCGGTGTTCGACCTGCGCCTGCTTGAGGAGTTTCTGGAGCGAATCAAAGACCGTCGCATTCCGTTGATTGCGGGCATTTGGCCGCTGACCGGGTTGCGCAACGCGGAATATATGAAGAACGACCTGCGCATCTCAATGCCCGAGGAGATGATGCTGCGCATGGCGCAAGCCGATACACCTCAAACCGCGCGCGCAGAGGGGATCAAAATTGCGCGGGAGATGGTTGAGGCCGTGCGGCCCTACGTGCAGGGTGTGCAGGTGAGCGCCCCATTCGGCAATTACGATGTTGCCGCGGAGGTCATAGCGAGTGTGCTGCCAACGGAAAATGCGAAGAAGGAATAGTCGCCATGCCTTCATTTGAAGAATCCCTGAAGAAGCTGGAATCGATCGTCGAACAACTGGAAAAAGGCGATCTGGCGCTCGAAGACTCGCTGAAGCTCTTCGAAGAGGGCGTGGGAATGTCGGCCGCCTGCAAACAGGAGTTGGATGCCGCAGAGGGCAAAGTGCAAATGCTGGTGAAGCAGCGCGACGGGTCAGTGAAGGCGGAGCCGTTTCTGTCCGACAAGCCTTCTTAGGCGCCAAACGTTCCGGCCGATTCTGAAGAGTGCTAGCGACTACGCCAGGATCGCGTCTGTCGCGAACCCACAAAACCGATACTCCCCGCCGAGTGCAAGCGCAATCCTAATTCGCGCAGTGCTCCCCGGGGCAGTCGTTCGCGCGCCTGCTTCCGGGGAGCGATACCGATCCGATAAACGGAGCAACCATCCCAACGGTCATTCGCTCAGCCGCCATCACGGTTGGAGAACGCAATGACCACACTCCTAGGCGGCACGAAGAGCGTCCTCATTGACACTCTGCGCGATGTGTGTCAATTTGCTGTCCGCTGATTTCTCTTCTTCCAGCGTTTTCTGAAGCAGCGTGACGATTTTGTCTTTGCCCAGAAGCTCCGCGTAGGTGCGGACTGAACCATAGCCGGCCATCTCATAGTGCTCGACGCGCTGCGCGGCCGAAATCATGGCAGCATCGCGCACGGCACCTTCCTCGGCCTCTTCGAGAACCTCAGAACCCTCTTCTAGCAAGCCCTTCATGCCGGCGCATGTCTTACCTCTGGGGCTTACTTCGAGAATGCTGAAAATCTGTTCCAGACGTTCAATCTGTCCTTGAGTCTCTTTTAGGTGACTCTCAAAGGCATCTCTGAGATCTTCCGAAGTAGAAGCTTTGGCGAGTTTAGGCAAAGCCTTCGTGATCTGTTTCTCGGCGGAATACAGGTCCTTTAGCTCATCGACGAACAGTTTCTCGATGGTATCGACACTCATTGTTATCTCCTCCAGGTGGCATGGTTCGTTGTCCGTTGAATTTGGCATGGCTCATCCGGCTGCTTCGACATGAGGCAGGATGGCTCAGCGAAAGCTAGCTTCAAAATACTTTTAATAGCATCAGTACGACGACGATGAGGAGAATCAGGCCGAGGCCTCCGCTCGGATACGGTCCCCAATTTCGGCTATAAGGCCACGCCGGGATTACCCCAATCAGCAAGAGCGCAAGAATTACCAGAAGAATCGTCATATATTCACTCACCGTCGCCGAATTAATTTGGTCAATAAGCTAAACGAGAATTCGTGTCTGCTGCGTCACACTGTCATCCGATGAGCAGAGGTGGAGTTTAGTTGGCTTCGCAGATTTCTTTCTTTTCGTCCGGGCAGAAGTTAAGATTTCGCCGGCGATCGTCCAGCGGAGATCCGCCGCCGGCAATGTCTCGCATCATTTCAGCGGCTCATGCTTCTGTGCGCGCCAAGCTCGGCGGCAAGCTGCAGCAGCGACTCATCGTTGCCGCGCGCTGCGGCCAACTGCATGCCGCCTTGCGCGCACGGGATAGCAATTGTGGGGACTCCCGCGAGGCTGAAGGGAGCCGTGAAGCGCAGCAATCGGGCGCGCGTTTGAGAGTGATCGGCGCCGGCCGGGAGACACGCTACGGGCGCGCACGGCAGCAAGACCAGCGTGTTGTCTGAGAAGAGTTCGTCCATGTGCGCGCGGAATGCGGCATGGCGCTGACGCAATGCGGAAATCTCTTCAGCCGCGAGGCCAGCGCCCCATTTCAGCCGATCGCGGATCGCAGGTTCGAAGTGATCGAAATTGCCCGCGTGCAGCCGGGCCGCTTCGCTCGCCTGAATGGGAGCGAAGATCTCGACGGCGTCGGCCCACCAATCGGGATCAAGCGCATGCGCTTCAAGGCCAAGCGCCTCCAGTTCGCGGATGACGGCGCGAAAGCACGCGGCGACTTCAGGTTCGCAATCATGAAGAAAACTTCCTGTAACAAAGGCAAATCGAGTGAATCGAGATGCATTGGCGGATTCATGTGGTGCGAAAGGCGCGGCGAGTAAAGGTGCGTCTCTAAGATTGCGGAAGAGCCAGCCCATCGTGTCGAAGGATTCGGCGAGATGCGCGCCTCCGCGCCAGTCTCCTCGCCCGATCGTTGAGCGGTAGCCCGCCAATCCGCAGAGCGCCGCCGGTGCTCGCACGGAACCGCCAGTGTCGGTGCCGATGGCAGCGACTGCCGAGCCCTCCTGGATGCTGGCTGCAGCACCGCTTGAAGAACCGCCGGTAAGCGCCTCAGGATTCGCGGGTTGAACGCAGTCACCAAACTCGGGATTCTCACCTGTAATTCCATAAGCGAGTGGATGCAGATGGGTTTTGCCGACGATCACCGCCCCGGCAGCTCGCAGTTGTTCCACGAGCCAAGAGTCATG
>Ga0181520_10013942_pt1 | contig 10029 bp, 7 predicted proteins | sample PEATcosm2014_Bin_29_FD_132451 | JGI IMG/M metagenome (GOLD analysis project Ga0181520, IMG submission 132451) | Peatland microbial communities from MTU Mesocosm Facility, Houghton, MI, USA - PEATcosm2014_Bin02_30_metaG | ecosystem: Environmental > Terrestrial > Soil > Wetlands > Peat | place... | reverse complement strand
GACACCCAAGTGTCTTCCCGATGCAGCTCAGGTAATCGCTCATGCCACCACCGGGAACGGGCGGCTCAGGGTCGTTCCCATCGGGCGCTTTGCGATCACCATGAACCGGGTCTCAACCGAAAAGACCGTAGACGGGTTCCGGGTGTACGTGGACATGGAGAAGATCAAGCAGTTCCCCATCATTGATGCGTGGTTCTCAAACAGCCCCGTATTCAGCAAGCATGCCCAGGGTAACGCCCTCCAGGAGCAGATCTTTATTGCGGGCAGACAACTCCTCTCGTACGAGAAGGTCCGGGTGCCGGTTACACTTAAGGAGCAATGGAAGCCGGTGAAGTGCCCGACCTGCGGCGAGACGGTGCCGGACTACATGGTTGTGGACGGGAAATGCGGGGCATGCGGGCCGATGAAATACTATGAGAAGATCTGAAAACGAGTTTAATTTTTTTCCTTTTTAAAAGAGAGACATACCACTTTTTTTCTAAATTTATTTCATCACACACTTCAGAGGCAATTGATGTTGTTTACATCCCGCATCAGGACATTTCGCGGGACATAACGTGGTGAGTAGGAGTGCGGGAAAAACCTTGTTACTCCGAGAGGTAGCGGCGCTCCTCGCTCACGGGGATAGCGAGGGAGAAACTCGCAATACTCCATTATCCGGATAACTTCGAATAAAACCGCAGTTAAATCAAAGTTTATAGGTTACACTGATGAAATGCACAGTGAAGGAATTACTATGAAATCACTTTTCATCTGCGCATCTGTTATTATCCTGATTATTATTTCCTGTATGACGGGGTGTATCGCGAACCAGAATGCATCGGGAAATTCGCAAACGTCAACGTCCGTATCACCCGCTTTAACAATAGTTACGACATCGGCACCATCAGGACAGAGCCAGGAAAACTCCAGCGATTGTTCAATCCCATCTCTGGTTTTCAATACCAGCCAGGAAACAACGAATGTCTCATGGGGTTTTAGTTTCAGCAACGATAAGGGGAGTAACGCGCTTCCCTATGGCTCCATCATCTATCACGGTTCCGATGGGCTCACCCGGATATTTGACCGTAACGGTACACAGATACTCATCGCAAATGATTCAGATAATCTGTCACCCACACCGGGTGGTTTGCTGCAGTCAACAAAGGTTGTGCAGGTTCCAAGCGGCGCATTTCTCCAGGATAATGGGAATATGACGCAGATCCTCCTGAATGGTACCTGCATTGGGACAATTATTAACGCAAACAGTTCATCGGTAGGGTCACCGGTACCTTCCCGCCAAATCTGTCACTGCCCCATGGCGCCTGCGATAGCAACAACAACGACACAACAATCTACCCCAACCGATGGCCTTTGTCATTGCCAGTAACAAACGAGGTGACAATTACAGTTCCACTTACGCCATCGGTTAGAATGTCTCAAAAATCGATCGGCCCGATCTATTTTAGTATTTCAGCATTGATAGGGACCACTATCTCTCATAATACCCGCCCCAGAAGAAAGGGGCAGGGGGCCCTGGCAAATTCTTTTCAGCGGGGGTACCCCTCAGTCAATTCCGGGAGGTTTGATTCCCGGACTCATGGATCCATATCAGGAACAATGACTAATCACATCCCCAGAAGCACTGGACGTACTCGCTGCACCAGAAATGGCAGTATTGTGCCATATGGACCTGAGCAGCGGCAATGCCGAGACTGCCTGTACTGCAATGGCGGTCATGGCGGCAACCGCCACCAGGGACAGAACAAAGACCACCCACCCTGTTTGCAGGAAAAGAAGTAAGGATTTGATTCGTACGTATTCTCCCGCCGGGTTAAGCTGATCTTCCCCTTACCCCTACTAAGGGCCATCGTTGAGTGCAGCATTTTTTTAGTCATGGTACCAGAATGGCCAGCTTTTGTCGGGAGGGACTGTACAGCAAAAGTACGCAGATAACAAACATTTATTAAAAGGTGCCATAACTCATTGAACAATAATTCAGGGAAAACCATGCCACAGGCATCGATCTTTATCGTGGAAGACGAGCTCATCGTAAGCGAGGATCTCTGTCAGACCCTCGAAGACCTTGGCTATACTGTAGGCGGAGTCGCACATTCGGGAGAGGACGCCCTTGCAGGAATAGGAAGTGCCATCCCCGATCTTGTGCTCATGGACGTGCGCCTAGCGGGAGCCATGGACGGGATAGAGACCGCGGGCCTCATCCGGGACAGGTTCGGTCTCCCGGTTATCTTCCTTACTGCCCATTCCGACAAAGCCAATGTCGCCCGCGCCAAACTGACAGGACCCTACGGTTACCTGCTCAAGCCGTTTAGCGATCGCGAGCTTCACACCACAATAGAGATGGCACTCTCCCGGTACCACCTGGATCTTCTCACCCGGGAAAAGGAGCGGACCATACGGGTGCTCGCAAATGCCATCCCCGATCCTGTCATGCTCCTGGACCGGCGCCTGAAGATCCTTGCCGCAAACGATGCCATGGTCCACAACCTGCGTACCGACCGGCCGGACGAGTGGCAGACGCCGGTCTTCCTGCCTGAAAACAGTGGCAGGTACGCGGCCCTTCTTCCCCGGATCGCAAAAGCCCTTTCCACCCTTGTCCCGGGAGTATTCGAGGAGCAGGAGGGTGACACATGGTATGAGATCTCACTCTTCCCCGTAGCGGGCCCGGACCCGGAAGACCCCCTGCTCCTGATCCAGTACCATGACATTACGGCCCGCAAGAGATTTGAGGAGGAACTCCGGACCGGCGGGCTCTCCCAGATTGAGCAGAACATGGAGCAGTTCCAGATCCTCAACGATGAGATCCGGAACCCTCTTCAGGCTATTCTCGGGTACGTCAACATGGACTGCCGGAAACACCAGGGCGACATCATAGAGCAGGTCAGGGCGATAAACAATCTTGTCCACCGCCTTGACCACGGATGGATAGAATCCGGGAAAGTCCGCCAGTTCCTTATCCGGCATTATCTGGAAGAGGTACACCCGGGCAGGTCAGCCCAAAAAGAGTCCTGATCCGGAGCGCCCGACCCGACCGTCAGTACCTGGATACCTCTACGCTACCAGCAGGTACATTTCTAATCCGATAAAAATGAAGAAAAGTGAGTGGGAGGAGTAAGCCTCCTTCTGTTCGTGCGGCATTCAGCTCTGCACCATACCCGGGCGGATACCGGACGATCCATCGCCCTGTTCTGGCTTGCACCCGCAGGGATTCGCCGTTTCATCGTATCCTGTTCCGTTAAAGCGCTCAACGGGTTACTCACGCGGCAAGAACCGCGTTTCTCGCCCCGGGGGGCTCGGCCGCATCATAACTGGGAACAGGCCGTGTCGTTTCTGTGCCATTGCCGTGACTCTCGCCACCCGTACTTGCATACGGCTGCGTGTCCGGAAGGTGGGGGGACTTTCCTCAGCGATCATAAAAGACCACCGTCAGCCGCTCTCTCCCTCTCACGAGAACATATGCGCGAACGATCCTTAATAAAGGTACCGCTGCTTCACCGGAGGGATAACTACTTTAACCGCCCCTGCAGAATGTGTCACAACAGAGGTACGTGCCATGCAGCTCCTGACACCAGATGAAGGCATCCTTGCCATCCGGCTCGCCCGCGGGGCCATTGAATACACCATTGCAAAGAGACCCAAACCGATGGTTCACCTGACACCGGTCTTTGCGGAGAAGCGGGGGGTCTTTGTAACCCTGACCAGGAACCATCAGCTCCGTGGCTGCATCGGCTTTCCCTACCCGGTGATGCCACTCGGGGACGCGATCGAGGACGCCGCGGTTGCTGCAGCCCTCGAAGACCCCCGGTTTCCCGGTGTGAAAAAAGACGAGCTTTCATCACTTGATTTCGAGGTGACCGTGCTGACCCCCCCGGTCCCCCTGGAATGTGCGCCTGAAGATCGCCCGGCCCATATAGAGATAGGGCGCCAAGGCCTGATTGCCCGGGGCTTTGGCACAAGCGGACTTTTGCTCCCACAGGTGGCAACCGAGTACGGCTGGGATTCAAAAACCTTCCTTGATCATACTTGCGAGAAGGCCGGGCTCTCACGGGACTGCTGGACAAAGAAGAATGTGGAGATCCTTACTTACGAGGGCCAGATCTTTACCGGTTCCTTTAAGGAATCACTTTAACAGACGGGACAGCCAATTTGTTAGGCACAGGAGTACCCTTTGGGCATGGCGATCACCTTCGAAAGTCTGGACAGCGATATTGCAGGACGCACAGGCAAACTGGGCGCGGGAAAACGGATCATAAAGACCCCCGCGCTGCTGCCGGTCATCAATCCCCACCTGATGCTGGTCACCCCCAAAGAGCTCCGAGCCATGGGAGTCGAGGCCCTGATCACCAATGCCTATATTTTTTCCCAGAGCCGGCAATATAGCGAGCGGGTAAAGGAAGAAGGTCTGCACAAACTCCTTGACTTTGATGGGCTGATCATGACCGACTCCGGCTCGTTCCAGCTCTCGGTGTACGGCCAGGTTTCATTCACGAATGAACAGACCCTCTCCTACCAGCGGGATATCGGAAGCGACATCTGGGTGCCGCTCGATATTCCCACCTCCCCGGATGCGGACAGGCCAACAACAGAACGGGAGCTTGCGATCACTATGGAGCGCCTTCGCGAGGCAAAGGTACTCTTCGGGAACGATGCCCCGCTGGCCGGGCCGGTGCAGGGCGGGATCTTCCCGGACCTCCGCGAGCGGGCAGGAAAGGAGGTCGGGGATCTTGGCTTTTCCTTCTGTCCCATTGGCGCAGTAGTTCCCCTCATGGAATCCTACCGGTACCGGGAACTTGTGGACGTGGTAATGGCAGCAAAGAGCACCATTCCCCGCTCCGCGTGTGTTCACCTCTTCGGGGCCGGTCACCCGGCCATGTTTGCACTCGCCGCTGCGATGGGATGCGACCTCTTCGATTCCGCCGCGTACGCGCTTTATGCCAAGGATGGACGGTACCTCACCACCCACGGGAGCTTCAGGATAGACGAACTCACCGATCTTCCCTGCGCATGTGCAGTCTGCCGGAGCCATACCGCCAAGGAACTCTGCACGGCAAAGGACCGGACACGCCTTCTGGCCCTCCACAACCTGGCAGTCACCCTTGCCGAGATCTCGCGGATCCGGCAGGCAATAGCTGACGGGACCCTCTGGGAGCTTGTTGACGAGCGGTGCCGGACCCACCCGCAGCTCCTCTCGGGATACCGCAGGCTCCTCTCCCACGCAGCAGACCTCGAACTTTATGACAGGGCCTCCAAAAGGCGGTTCTTCTACCGGGGAGACGAGAGCTGTGCCCGGACCGAGGTGCTCCGGTACCAGAGGCAGCTTGACCGTCTCCGCCTCGGGAAAACCGTGCTCGTGGCCTGTGATGGGAAGGAGCGCGAGGGTTATGACGACGTCCTCTTCTTCAAGCCCCCATTTGGTCCCTACCCGTCAGCCTTAAAGGAAACTTTTCCCATTGGCCCGGCCGAGATTCCCCCGTGGGACGAGGCCATGGTCCGGCAGGGCTGTCGTGGCATACGGATGCTTGCCGAGAGCCATAGGGAGAGCAGAATCATGGTCTCGGGCCTTCTTAACCGGGAGGAGATCTTTACACAGGAAGCCGGCGATGCAGCGGAGCTGGTGAGATGATCCGGTTCGAGATCAAAAAACGTGACGGCCTTGCCCGGGCCGGCATCATGTCTGGGGATGAGTTGCCAAAGTCCCCGCTTGCGTTCCCTGCCGTGCTCGATACGGCCGCAGTCTTCCCGGCCCTCTCTTTGCGGAGCGGCACCAGCGTTCCACTCTCTGCACCGCCGGCCTTTGCTGCGGATTATGTACCAAAAGATGCGGGCCAGCCGGTCACCATTCACCCGGCGCTTGATAACCCTTCAGTGAGCGGGGACGTGGTGATGGTGGCAGGCTGGCACACGGCGCTTGCAAACCCCCGGCAATATGTCCTCTGGCTCAAGGCACTTCGGGATAAAACCCCTCCCGACACGCTCTGGTATACCCCGGCTGCGGCATTGCCCTCAACCGTCCACATTCTCTGCTACGCGGGGTTTACCCTCTTTGATTACACGGGTGTGGATCTCAAATCCGCGCAGGGGCTTTTCTGCACTCCCGAAGGCGAATTTCCCGCGGACGCACAGGCCGCCGGCCTCTGCGGATGTGAAGGCTGCCGGAACGGCGACCTTGCGCTGCACAACCGGCTCGCACTGGAGCACGAGGTGGCTCTTGCCCGGTACTTTACCGGGATTCAGAAGCTCCGCGAACTTGTGGAGGCCAGGTGCCGGATGAACGCAAATTCTGTTGCTATCATGCGTCACCTTGACCAGGACTATACCTGGTCCGAACCCTTCTCCCCGGTTGCACGCAGCGGTGTCATGCGGGCAAACTCCGGTGAGTCCATGCAGCGGGTGGAGGTCCGGCGCTTTGCAGAACGCCTCCTTTCACGCTATAAGCCTCCGAAAGCTACTGTGGCCGTTCTCCTGCCCTGCTCGGCGAAAAAACCCTACTCGCTCTCCCAGAGCCACCGCCGGTTCCAGATGGCAATAGCGGGGCGTGCACACGAACTCATTGTCACCTCCCCGCTCGGCCTTGTCCCCCGGGAACTTGAGTGCGTGTACCCGGCCATGCACTACGATGTCCCGGTCACCGGCTACTGGGATGCAGAGGAGTGTGCATACATCGCGGACATACTCGCCCGTTACCTTGCGCGCCATTCCTACGAGCGCGTGATAGCCCACCTTGAAGGCGGGGCGCTCAAAGTGGCGGAGATGGCAGCGGAAAAGTGCGGGATCACGCTTGAATATTCCTGCCGGGACCACCCTACCGGGGAAGAGGCTCTTACCCGGCTCAGCCATGCCCTGGACTGCGAGCGCCGGGTCAAGGACGACCGGCTCCACGGCATGCTCTCGTACCAATTCGGGAGTGATATAGATACCAAAGGCATGCTCTCCCGTGGCCACTTCCCGGAGATCTTTTATTCAAGGAACAACCAGCAGCTCTTCTCCATTGACACCGGTACCGGCCTTCTCCGCCCCACATTCGAAGGCTGGGGCCTTGTCCCGGAGGGCTACCGCGTGACCATCAGCGACTTCCTTCCTGAAGGGGACGTGCTTGTCCCGGGCATTGTGGAGGCCGATTCCGCCATCCGTGAAGGGGACGAAGTGCTCGTGGTGGGGTCAAAGGCCCTGGCCACGGGAAGAGCCGCTATGACGGGTGCGGAGATGAAAGGATCGAAGCGCGGTGTTGCCGTCCGGGTGCGTAAAGTAAAGAAGTTGTAGGACGAACCTGTAGGATACAACTGCAGATCATCCTATGGAGTGAAGTACTTGTTTTGCTCTGATATGACCAGACAGGCCCGGTGGGTGCCATGACCGGGCCTCTTGTGATTGCTATCCCAAAGGAACTCGCACCCGGGGAACAGCGGGTGGCGACCGTACCGGACGTGGTCCGGAACCTGAAGAAATCGGGCTGTGAGGTCCGGGTGGAACACGATGCCGGTGCAATGGCCTACTATACCGATGCTGCTTTTACCGCTGCGGGAGCTACAATCGTCTCCGACCGGGACGCACTGCTGGCCGGTGCCCGGATCGTTCTTGCGGTTCAGCCACCTACCGTTGCAGAGGCAGAGCAGCTGCCGGAAGGTACCATTGTCATCGGGTTCATGAACCCGGCAGGCAACCTTGAGGCCATCAAAAAGATGCGCGACCGCAAGATCACCGCGTTTGCCCTTGAACTGGTGCCAAGGATCTCCCGTGCCCAGAGCATGGACGCGCTCAGCTCGCAGGCAACCGCCGGGGGGTATGTCGCAGTCATCCTCGGCGCTGAGCACTGTCCCAAATTCCTCCCTATGCTCACGACAGCGGCCGGAACGATCCGTCCCTCCACGGTGCTCATCCTTGGTGCCGGTATTGCCGGCCTTATGGCGATTGCCACCGCAAAGCGTTTGGGCGCCCTTGTCGAGGCCTACGATGTCCGGCGGGCCGCAGGCGAACAGGTAAGAAGCCTTGGTGCCAAGTTCCTCGAACTTGAGATAAATGCTGAGGGCCAGGGAGGTTATGCCCGTGAGCTTACGGCAGAGGAGAAGATAAAGGAGCAGGAGATGGTCTCTGCCGCTGTTGCCCGGGCAGACATCATCATTACCACCGCAGCCATTCCCGGCCGTAAGGCCCCGGTCCTTGTCACAAAAGAGACCGTTGCCACTATGAAGCCGGGCGCCGTCATTATCGATATGGCCGCAGAGACCGGTGGTAACTGCGAGCTTACGCAGGCCGGAAGAACCATCCAGGCTCATGGGGTTACCATCATCGGGCCAAAGAACCTCCCGGCAAAGGTACCCTTCCACGCAAGCCAGATGTACGCAAAGAACCTGCAGTCCTTCCTGACTCTCCTTGTGGACAAGAATGGGGTGCTCATCACCGAATATACCGATGAAATTCTTACCGCCAGCCTCCTTGTCCATGGCGGACAGGTCCGGCACCAGCCCACAAAAGACCTCCTGGAGAAGACACCATGATCGACACCACCATGCTCTGGACCGCGATCTACATCGTGATGCTGGCGGCCTTTGCCGGCTATGTCATTATCAGCAGAGTCCCCGCACTCCTCCACACGCCGCTCATGAGCGGTTCGAACTTCATCCACGGTATCGTCCTTGTGGGTGCGATGGTCGCACTCGGCCTTGCCACAACCCCGCTCGAACAGCTTATCGGTTTTATTGCAGTCATACTCGGGGCTGCAAACGTAACTGGCGGCTACGTGGTGACCGAGCGGATCCTCCAGATGTTTGACCGCTCGAACAAGAAACCCAAAGAGGAGGCAAGGAAATGATCGACTTTGCCTGGCTTATTGACCCGGTCTACATCGTGACGATCTTCTTCTTTATCATCGGCATGTACCGGATGAGCCATCCGCTCACGGCACGCAGCGGGATTGTCTGGGCCGGCGCTGCCATGCTGATCGCAACGCTCGCCACGTTCCTGACCGCAAACCTCAATAACATTGCCCTTATGGCGATCGCAATCGTGATCGGCGGCGGTTTTGGCTATATTGCCGCAAAGCGCGTGGCCATGACCGGTATGCCCCAGATGGTAGCCCTCTTTAACGGTATGGGCGGTGGGGCAGCAGCCGGAATCTCGGCAGTCGAGCTCCTCGGCACCATTGATGCGACCAGTTCGCTTGCCATTATAGGTGGTATTATCGGTGCGGTCTCGTTTGCAGGGAGCATCATCGCATTTATGAAGCTCCAGGGCTGGATGCGCCCGCGGCCGGTTACATTCCCGGGCCAGCAGATCGTTAATACCGCAGTGCTTGTACTTGCCATCCTTTCGGGTGCGTTCATCATTCTTACCCCTGCCTGGCTCCCGCTGGGGATTGCTACGTACCTCCCGCTCTTCTTTGTCCTCTCGCTCCTCTTTGGCGTGCTCATGACACTGCCCATTGGCGGGGCGGACATGCCGGTTGTCATCTCGATGTACAACGCATTTACCGGCCTTGCAGTAGCTCTCGACGGATTCTCGTTTGCATCCCCCAACTACGCGATGGTGGTTGCCGGGATTATCGTAGGTGCAGCAGGTTCGCTCCTGACCCTCCAGATGGCAAAGGCAATGAACCGCTCGATCACCAACGTCTTCTTTGGGGCATTTGGCGCAACGGAAGAAGACGGCGCTACGATCCAGGGCAGCATGAAGCCGATCGAGGCTGACGATGTTGCCGTGATGCTTGCCTACGCAGACAAGGTCATCGTTGCCCCCGGATACGGTATGGCAGTGGCCCAGGCCCAACAGAAGGTCAAGGAACTTGCCGACCTCCTCGAAAGCCGGGGCGTCACCGTGAAATTTGCCATCCACCCGGTGGCCGGCCGGATGCCCGGGCACATGAACGTACTCCTTGCCGAAGCCGGAGTTGCATACGACAAGCTCTTTGACCGCGACGAGATCAACCCGGAGTTTGCCGGTACCGATGTTGTGCTTGTTATTGGGGCAAACGACACGGTCAACCCTGCCTCCCACCGACAGGGAAGCCCGCTCTACGGCATGCCGGTTCTGGAT
>Ga0181520_10013941_pt1 | contig 10029 bp, 8 predicted proteins | sample PEATcosm2014_Bin_29_FD_132451 | JGI IMG/M metagenome (GOLD analysis project Ga0181520, IMG submission 132451) | Peatland microbial communities from MTU Mesocosm Facility, Houghton, MI, USA - PEATcosm2014_Bin02_30_metaG | ecosystem: Environmental > Terrestrial > Soil > Wetlands > Peat | place... | reverse complement strand
CGGCACACCAAGCGCGGGCATGGCCAAAGCGATGGGCATCAAGCCGGTGTCCGATCCGGACATCAAGGCTCTCACGGTGGACCAGATCGCCGCGACGGTAAAGAACGGCAAGGGCAAGATGAAGCCCATCGCCGGATTGACCGATCCCCAGGTGAAGGACGTTGCAGCTTACTTCAAAACGCTGAAGTAAGAACAAGACTGTTGAGGTAGACAGAGGTCAGGCCCGCCGCCCCCCCGGTGGGTCACCATCTCATTCGCGATCACAACTCTGGATGTGGAGGCTCGGCGAACGTGTCGGCATTTGAAAAATTCCGTGAAAGCTGGGTTCGTCCGGCATTATTCTTCGGCAACAATCCCATAAGCCTGGCAGGCGGTGCGCTTACAACCGCCTCTGGCGCGACGATGATCAGCTATTGGCTGGTCGAGATCTTTGGCCGGCTGAGCGAGAACCCCTACATCGGCATTATCTTTTTCCTGATTCTGCCGGGTCTTTTCGTTCTTGGGTTGGCGCTGATCCCCGTTGGCGTCTGGATACGGCGGAGAAAGCTGCTCAAGGCCGGAACGATCCCAGCGGAATTTCCGAAGATCGATCTCAACGACAGGATCTTCCGTCATGGGCTGGATATTGTGCTGCTGGCGACGATTGTGAATTTGCTGGTGGTGGCGACAGCCAGCTATCGCGGGGCAGCTTACATGGATTCGCCGCAGTTCTGCGGCAGCTCATGCCACGTGATGAAGCCGGAGTATACGGCGTATAAAATCTCAGCGCATTCGCATGTGGCCTGCGTGGAATGCCATATCGGTGCGGGAGCGCAAGCGTACTTCAGCGCCAAGGTGAACGGCACCAAGCAGTTGATCGAGGTAAGCCTTCATCCGTTGGCGCCGCTCGCGCCCCGGATCATCCCCGACTATCCCACGCCGATTCCCTCGCCGGTGACGAGCCTGCGCCCGGCGCGCTTTACCTGCGAGGGCTGTCACACACCTGCCAAGTTCGTAGGGGACAAACTGCTGGTGAAGTCAAGTTTCGCCGACGACGAACAGAACACCGAATCCCAGACGGTATTGATTCTCCATCTCGGTGGCGTTGACTCCATATCGCATCTGTCGGGCATTCACGGCGTGCATCTCGGGCACATCGAGTACATCGCAACCGATCCAACGCGGACCTCGATTCCATGGGTACAGCGGCAGAATGCAGACGGCACCGAGACGGTGTACGCCGCTTCGGCTCTGAACGGCGCGCAGCCTCAAGGCGAACGGCGCGTGATGGACTGCATCGACTGCCATAATCGCGCGGCGCACACATTTGTTACGGCAGAGGAAGCGATCAATCAAGCCATGACCGATGGAGCGATCAGCCCGTCGCTGCCATGGGTTCACAAAGAAGGCCTGGAGCTGCTGAAGGGCTCTTACTCGAGCGAGGATGAAGCGCGGGCGCAAATTCCGCAGCAACTGGAAGCGTTCTATCGGACTCAGCATCCCGAGGTGTTAGCGGAAAAATTGGCGCTGGTGAGCGCCGCAGGGCAGGAACTGGTGACTCTTTACAACGAGAACGTATTTCCGTTCATGAAGGTCACTTGGGGAACGCATCCCAACCACATCGGACACCAGGAATATCCGGGGTGCTTCCGCTGCCATGATGGCGACCACACCGCGAAGAATGGCACGGCCATTACACAGGACTGCTCCGCGTGCCACAACCTGCTGGCAGTGGAAGAAGCCAAACCGAAGGTGCTCTCCGATCTGGGGATTCAATAAGCCGCAAGATTTCGGATTTGTTGTGACTGGCGATGCGCGCCTCAGCCTGCGCGGGACGGAAGGCCGCACGGCACAATGGTGCCCCCATTGGGGGCAACCGCTGCGCAAGATTTTGCGTGACGAGTGTCGAAAATCGCTTGTCAGCGAGACTGGGGCGCCTGTAGACTCCGCTTGCCGGTTTTCTCAAAACAAATCATCAAAAAGCAACGGGGGTTACGGATGAGATTGCGTAAAGCTGCACCTGTGCTTATCGGGGTTTCGATGGTGTTGGTGGCTGCAGCCTTCAGCGCGCCCCTTGCAATCGCTCAAGGCGACAACAATCCCGACGTTATCGAAGTGCGCCACTACCAACTCACGTTGGACAAGGCACAGAAGACGGCGAAGGCAATGCAGAGTATCAACGAGCTTGTCGCCGCCAATCCAAGCTTGAATGCAGCGCTCGATGCAGGCTCGGACTCGACAGCAAAGAAGCCGATTACGCAGCAGGCTCAGGATATTGACTCAAAGTATCCGCAAATCGCGGCGATCATCAAGCAAAATGGTCTCGCAACCAGGGAGTTCATCGTGATCACGGGCGCGATTATCAACGATGTTCTCTGGGTGGGAATGAAGAAGCAGGGAGCGGTCAAGGCCTATCCCGCGGGCATGATCACGCCGGAAAACGCCGCTCTGATCGAAGCCAACTGGGATGCTTTCCAGGCAATCGGAGCTCAGATGACGCCGCCTGACGCGAAGTAGGGCGCTGCCGGCCAAGGCTTCATTCGATAGATGCGTTCCTGATCGCGGATCCGTTCGTGCGTTTGAGTGCGGGGTCCGAATCCAGCCGGCCGTTGGGCCGTGAGCAAACGTTCCCAGCCAGCCATGTTAGGCTGGCATTTCGCGTTCAGGAGCACAATTCCAGATGAATTCCAATCAACCCCCCCATTTCAACCTGGTAGCTGCGGCGCATGCAGCGATGATCGAAAACGGATTTCATCCGGATTTTCCAACAGGTACCGACACTCAGCTCGCTGCAATCAAGGCATCGCCCGACCTGCCAGCCGGCAACGGGCTTACGGATTTGCGCAGCCTGCTGTGGTCATCGATCGACAATGACACTTCGAAGGATCTGGATCAGATTGAGTGGGCCGAGCAGTTGACGGATGGCCGCATCCGCGTGCTGGTGGGAGTGGCCGACGTGGACGAGCGCGTGCAAAAGGGTTCGGTGATCGACAGTCACGCGCAGAGTGAGACAACTTCGGTTTACACGGGCGTTGTGGTTTTTCCCATGCTGCCCACCGATCTTTCAGAGGGCATTACTTCGCTCAACGAGAATCAGGACCGCGTCGCGGTGGTGATTGAGTTTGCGGTTGATGCCCAAGGGACAGCATCGGATGGCAAAGCTTACCGCGCGTTAGTGCGCAATCGCGCGCAGCTTGCATACCCGAGCATTGGAGCATGGCTTGAGGGCAAGGGCGCGCCACCGGCAAAGGTGGCAGCCAGCGCAGACCTGGCTGCGCAACTCAAGTTGCAGGATACGGCGGCGCAGAGAATGGAGGGCGGGCGCTTCCAGCACGGGGCGCTCGATCTTGAGACTATCGAGACGCAGCCAGTGATGCTGGCCAATCAGGCGGTGGACATTACACGCCTCGAAAAGAATCGCGCCACATCGCTGATTGAAGAGTTCATGGTGGCGGCAAACGGCGTGATCGCCCGGACGTTTGAAGATGCGAAGGTTGCGTCAATTCGCCGCATCGTGCGCACACCAAAGCGCTGGGACCGCATCGTAGCGCTCGCTGCGGGATTGGGCACGACGCTGCCTGCGGACCCGGATTCAAAGGCGCTGAACGATTTTCTGATTGCGCAGAAGCAGAAGGATCCCGATCACTTTCCCGATTTGTCATTGGCTGTGGTAAAGCTGATGGGGCCCGGCGAGTACGTGCTGGTAAAGCCGAATGAGCCATCGCCCGGCCACTTTGGACTTGCAGTGCAGGACTACACGCACTCGACGGCCCCCAATCGGCGCTTCCCCGATATGGTGACGCAAAGGCTGCTGAAGGCATGGATCGCCAAAGCACTACAGCCCTACTCCGAAGACGCGCTTAATTCCATCGCGCTGCGATGCACCGAGATGGAAGACGCTGCGCGCAAGGTGGAGCGCGAGATGCAAAAGAGGATTGCCGCGGTTGTGCTGCACCCGCGCATCGGTCAGAATTTCCCGGCCATTGTGACTGGCGCTACCGACCACGGAACCTTTGTGCGCACGCTGAATCCCCACGTTGATGGAATGGTGGTGCAAGGAGCCAAGGGCCTGGACGTTGGTGACAAAGTGACGGTAAAGCTGGTCGCGACTGATCCGCAGCGAGGATTCATCGATTTCGCTGTGCAAGGACAGAGTTTGAATCATTAGAATGAACAATGGACGGATTGTTCGATAATTTATGTACGCCGCAGGTGCTGGGAACGCATATCTACGCGTTCGAGGGGCTCTCCGCTACGTCTAATTAGAAGCTGCCGAAGCTTCAGAGCGCTCGATCCAGCGTAAGCTCTTTGGAATCAGGGACAAGAAGATAGGATTAAACTGAGCCGCCGCTTGCCAGCCCGTCTGCCTTCGAGACAGCTGATGGCGGTAGATAGATCTTCAAGACCGGTGATTGAATGATTTCAGGTTTTTGCCAGGATGCTAAAACGCTTCTTCTCGGGACGATCCTGAGCTTGCCTTGTTACGCAGCGGGTCAACAAGTCCAGGTTGCTTCGCCAATACCCGTCGTGGCCGCTGCTCAGGAAGACGCGATTCCCGATGCCCCAACGCCGCAGATCGAACTCGCCCTGAATTTTGATCCTCAGACTGGACAAACGCAAAGTGGGCAGCCATCTCCCGGTTCCGATCCGCCGCCGGCGACGGTTACAGCTCCCGCCCCACCCACGCCAGATCCCGCTTTGAAGAACAGTGCGACGCAAAGCAGTTCCAGTGCGCAAAATCCGGCGCAACCGCCCGACACTCAGGAAAGCCAGCGCCAGAAAGCTGCCGAACAAATCAAACAGCAGGAGAAGCAGCGGATTGCAGGCATCCTGCCCTCGTTCAATGTTTCCTATCTCAAAGACGCTGCTTCAATGACCGCAGGCCAAAAGATGAGCCTCGCCTTTCGTTCTGCAACCGACCCGTATACTTTTGGCATCGCATTCATCGTGGCCGGAATTGATGAAACGCATGGCGATGAAGCGGGATTCAAATGGGGCCCGGAAGGGTACTTCGAACGCTCTGGCGCCGCCTATCTAGACGCGTTCGACGGAGCGATGATCGGCAACGGCATTTTGCCGGCCGTGCTTCACCAGGACCCGCGCTACTTTCGTCTTGGCTACGGGAGCTTCCACCATCGGTTGTTTTATGCCATCGCGACAAGCTACATCTGCAAGCATGACAACAGCCATCGATGGGAACCGAACTATTCGAATGTTGGCGGCAATATCATCGCCGGCGCCATCTCCAATCTCTATTACCCGGATTCGCAATCGGGTTGGGGCCAGACCATCACTACAGGTTTGGTTGTCACCACGGAAGGCACCTTTGGCGGTGTGCTTCAGGAGTTCTGGCCTGACATTTCACGAAAGTTCCTGCACAAGGATCCGACTCACGGTCTCGATGCCCAGGCGCGCGCGGCGGACGATGCCGAAAAAGCGGAAAAGAAGCAGACCCAGGAAAAGCAGAACCAAAACTAGCTCAGGAATCCTTCAATTCAAGTTGAACCGCTCCTTTTGGGCCCGCGCGGCATCAGAGTAGATGCGGAACAAGAGATTCAAATCCCCGAGAGAGTTTTTTCATGGATGCCATCTTCATGCTTCGGAATTTCCTATCGAGGGGCCGTTATTCGCCGGTTGTATTCGCCGCAACGTTGATTCTCGGCTTAACCGCCTCTGTCGTCCTGGCCGCCCAACAGGTTGAGGCCGATAACCCACACCCCGACGTTCTCGTAGATTCGACTGCGGCTCCTGCTTCGCAGGACGCGAACGACCATGCTCCAGCTGCTCCCGCGCAATCCGCACCAGGCAGTGACGCGGCTGCGCAAACAAACTCAAATTCGCAGAGCCAAACCGACGGCCAGCGCCAACAGCAGACCAAGCGCATCCTCGGCATCGTCCCCAACTTTCGTGCCGTCAGCACCGACAAAAAACTACCGCCCCAGTCGGTGAAGGAAAAGTTTGTGACTGCCACGGAGGACTCTTTCGACTATTCGTCCATTTTCATTCCCGCTTTGCTCGCCGGTTACGACCTGGGGATCCGCGCCACACCAGAGTTCCACGAAGGTGCCGCCGGGTACGCCCGATACTTGTGGCACTCAGGCGTCGACCAGACCAGCGAGAACTACATGGTGGAATTCTTCGTCCCCGCACTGACGCATGAAGACACACGCTTCTACACGCTGGGCCGCGGTGGGTTCCTCAAGCGCGCCGGCTATGCGCTCAGCCGCGCCGTCGTCACGCGCACGGACTTAGGAAAAGAGACTTTCAATTTCAGCGAGGTGGTCGGCGCAGGCGCGGCCTCGGGCCTCTCGAACCTCTACTACCCTTCTGCAACACGCAGCCTTTCAAACACTGGAACGCAATGGGGCGAAGATATTGCCATTGACGCTGCTGCCTTCTGCGTCAAGGAGTTCTGGCCCGACGTCAACCACCGCCTCTTCCATAACAAGGACGCGGCCACGACTGTGCAGAAATAGTCCAGTAGCAACCGATCGCCGATCCGGCGCTCCGCGCTTTCCCCGCAACGCAGCGTTTGCAACCTTGCGCTATCATTCCTGCATCGCGAGGGCGCGGGCAAGCCCTGAATTGAATCTGTGGTTCCCGTGCTCGCGGCAGGAAAGGCTAATCATGGATAACTCTGCTTTTGCCGTTTTTCTCCTAGTCGTTGCCGGAGTCGTCGGCATCTTCGTGCTGGTTACGATACTCAAGACCATGTATACGGTGCGCACCTATAGCGCGGGCGTAGTGGAGCGCTTTGGCAAGTTCAATCGTGTGGCGCGCCCGGGCTTGCAGTTTCTGTTGCCCTATTGCGAAACGGTGCGCCTTATCGATCTGCAGGTACGCCAGGCCGTAGTGAACGTCGAGACCAAGACCAAGGACAATGTCTTTGTCACCATTCCGGTCTCAGTGCAGTACCAGGTGGTGGAGGCCAAAGTCTTCGACGCCTACTACAAGCTGAGCAACCCGCAGGCGCAGATTGAGAGCTATGTCTTTAACTCGATTCTGGGCCACGTGCCGACGCTTACGCTCGATGAAGCCTTCGAGCAGATGCAGCAAATCTCCGGAGCAGTCAAGCGCGACCTCGACGAAGTGATGGATACGTTTGGGTACAACATTCTGCGCGCGCTCGTCACTGACATCGTGCCCGATGCCAAGGTGAAGGCGGCGATGAACGACATCAACGCCGCGCAGCGCGAGCAGATCGCGGCCCAGGCCCGAGGTGAAGCCGACAAGATTCTCAAGGTGAAGCAAGCCGAAGCGGAAGCGGAGTCGAAGGCGCTGCAGGGCGACGGCGTGGCGCGGCAACGGCAGGCGATCATTAAGGGACTGCAGGCTTCCGTCGAGCAGTTCAAAGTCGCCGTGGAAGGATCGACCGCGCAGGACGTGATGGCGATGGTGCTGATGACGCAATACTTCGATACGCTGCGCGAGGTCGGCGTAGCGGGCAAGTCGAGCACGATTCTGCTGCCCAGCTCGCCCGGCACGGTGAACGATCTGATGACGCAGATTATGGCGGGGTTTCAGGCCGTGAAGCCTTCGTGATTGGCGGTGCGCATGAGCCTAGCGCTTGGCTGATGCGCGGCGCTTCTTTGCGGGTTTGTGATTCAATTCGACGCGATGTTTCCACGCGGTGTGCAAGGCGCCGCGCAGCGAGTCTTCATCCGCCACTTTGAGACGGATGTGCGTCATGCCCGACCGTCCCCATCCGCCATGAATCGGCAGAAACAGATCGGGACGCTCGGCAAGAAAGGCGGCCTGCTGCTCCGGAGTGAGCTTGAGGTTGCCGTAGCCCTCCTTTACCGAGGCCAGCGTCGCAAAGATTTTCCCACCCACGCGAAAATCCACTGCGCCCATGTGTGAGCCTTCTTCGGCGCCCTCGAAACTGAGCGCGATGCGTCGAAAATCGGATGCGTTCAAGGGCGCTCCTTCTCACATCGCTAAGCGGGCGATCCCGCAAATTCTTCGTTGAGCCATTCGGAAAATGCGGCATACTCTTCGTCACGGCCGAGGAAGTCGCGCACCATTTCGCGTCCCGGTTTTGAGCCGCCCTGTTCGAGGACAGCCTTGCGGTAGCGCGTGCCGGCCTCGCAGCCCAGTAAATCCTCCGGATCGAACTGGCCGAAAAAGTCGAGCGCAATCACCTTGTCGAACATATAAGTGTAGTAGTTCGACGAGTAGCCGGTGAGGTGCCCAAAGCTCGCATACATGCGATTGCCTTCGAGCCAGGTCCAGGGCTGGAACTTGAGATAGAGATCGCGTGCTAGAACGTCGGGATCGAGGGCGGCAGGGGCTTGATCGTGCAGGTCGAGTGAGAGAGTTGTGTAGTAGAGCTGCGTGCGAATCCAGTCGGCCCTGCCGAACGCGCCGGCGCGCTTCATGTTCTGGATGAGCTCTGAAGGAAGAACCTCGCCGGTCTGGTAGTGCTTCGCGAAACCCTGCAGCAATTTTTCGTTGCGGAAGAATTCCTCGAGCATCTGCGAGGGCACTTCGATGAAGTCGCCTTCGGTGGCGAAACCGGAGAGCCCCGCCCACTCCGTGTGCCCGCCGAGAATGGCATGCATCAAGTGGCCGAACTCGTGGAAGAACGTGACGACGTCGGAATATTGCAGCAGCCCCGGATCGCTTGCGTCCCCGGCTGGGAAGTTGCAGATAAGCGCAGCCTCTGGCATCGCGCGGCCACGCACGCCTGTGACGACTGGAGCGGCGGAAAACCACTTGTCCTTGCCCTCGCGCGGATGCATGTCGAGATAGAAACGGCCGACCATTTTGCCGTTGTCGAAGACCTCGAAAACCGAAACATCGTTGTGCCACGCTGGCGCCGATGACGGACGGAACTCGACCTTGAAGAGCTGCGCCGCCGTCTTCAATACGCCGGCTTCGACCTGTGCATAGGGGAAGTAAGGCCTCACCGACTGCGAGTCAAAGTCGAATGCAGAGCGCCGGAACTGCTCATACCAATAGCCGCGGCTCGTGATGTCTATGGCAGTGAGGTTCGGCTGGCGCTTCTGCACGAAGTCGAGCACCAGCTTTAGCTCGCGGCGGGCGCCCTCACGGCTGGCCTCGTCAAGCTTGGCCAAAAACGTGCGGACATTGGCTGCCGACTTCATCATCTGATCGGCAGTGGCTAGGTCGGCCCAGCTTCTGAAGCCGAGCACTGACGCAATTTCCTGGCGTGTAGCCAGCAGATCGAGCAGAATCTGCCGGTTTGCCGGATAGGCGCGCGTGTTGTAGGCGAGAAACATGCGTTCTCGTAACGCGGCGCTCGAGGCAAAGGTCATGACGGGCTGCATGTCAGGCGGATCGGTCGTAATCGTTACGCGGCCTGAGCCGCCCGCCGCGGCTGGATGGCGCGCGATGTAGTCTGCAGGCAAACCATCCAGCTCTTCCGGCGATGCTTCAATGGTTTTTCCGCCTTCCTGGATGTTGCGGCTGAACTGGAGCGAAAGGCCGGTGGCTTTTTCCTGCAGCGCCTGCAGACGGTCGCGCGTGGCCTTGTCCTTATCGACGCCGGCCAAGCGATAGCTGAGCAGCGTGCGCTCGACAAAGTGCTTCGTGGCGGGGCTCGCGGCATCGACGTTGATGGCGGCCAGCGCCTCGTACACTTCACGGTTAAGGCTCAAGGCCGCGCCTGCCATGGCGACGCGTTGCGCTTCAGCCTGCGCCTGGTCGCGAACTGCTTTGTCGGCCGCCACGGAATTGAGAATCCCGGCCTGCGCACCGGCGAGGTTGAGCTGCTCGATCGCGGTATCAAAGAGCAGAAGGGAATTTTGAGGCGTGCGGGGGCCCTCGACAGCCAGCAATGCGGCAAGCGCACTCTCATGAGCGGCGAGGCGCTCGCCCACCCAGGCGGTGAGCGCTTCAGCCGACGCAGCGCCGCCAGCCTCCCATGCGTGAAGAGTTTGACCGGCGGCGGTGAGGTTATCAGTAGGCATTGCGGGGGGTTCCTCCAAAGTTCTAGATTAACAAGGCGCCTTCAGAGCCCGATTGCGAGGATCTGCCGGGCTCTACGGAGTGTGCCGCAAACACGCTATCATGCTTTCGTATCGCACT
>Ga0181520_10013939_pt1 | contig 10030 bp, 6 predicted proteins | sample PEATcosm2014_Bin_29_FD_132451 | JGI IMG/M metagenome (GOLD analysis project Ga0181520, IMG submission 132451) | Peatland microbial communities from MTU Mesocosm Facility, Houghton, MI, USA - PEATcosm2014_Bin02_30_metaG | ecosystem: Environmental > Terrestrial > Soil > Wetlands > Peat | place... | reverse complement strand
GGCATAAAACGCGCCGCTGGCCAACACGAGGGCAGACAAAAAAGCCTTACGCTCATCTTTAAATCCCATCAAACCTAAAAAATAAACCGCCATGACCCCCAGTATCGCAAATACAGCCGGGAAGAAACGTGCCGTAAAAGGAGACTCCCACCGCGTTTTAAAAGCAGTCTCTAAGAGCCAAAAGGTCAACGGTGGTTTTTCGAATTGGGGCTGGCCGAAAATTAAGGGTGTCATCCATTCATTCTTGGCAGCCATTTCTTTGGCGGTCAGGGAATAAAAAACCTCATCCGGATCGGTGAGGCTAAATAAATTATTGCCGAATAAAAATAAAGCGCCGCAGATCAAAAAAAGAATGGAAATTCGCTTAAGGAAGAATGGATGCATAATGAAAAAAATTGTACGAAGTTATCTGAGCCATTCATATAATTTAACTATTTGATGAGCACTAATTTTAAACTAATCCTTTTAAATTGCAAACTTATTTATATTTACTCATATCTTAATGCTTCAATCGGATTAAGCCGTGAAGCCTGCTTGGCTGGCCAAAGCCCAAACACCACGCCAACTATCAAAGAAAAAATAGTGGCAAGAAGCACCGATGACATCGAAACCTGGACCGGCCAACCCGCAAAAATCGTGATTAAAAACGAAACACCCCAGCCAAGCGCAATACCTGCCAAGCCCCCCATAAACGACATCAGCACGGCTTCAATAAGAAATTGCGTCATAATGTCTTTATTATTAGCGCCTATGGCCTTGCGCAAACCAATTTCACGGGTACGTTCCGACACCGATACAAGCATGATATTCATGATACCTATTCCCCCTACCAAAAGGGAAATTGTTGCGATGGCCCCTAATAGCAAAGACATAGTTTTTGTCGTCGATGTCAACATGTTCTTAATATCCGCCATGTTGAAAATCGAGAACGAATCTTTCTGGTCTTGAGTAATCAAACGATGACGTTTAATAACAAGTTTGCTTACTTGTTCTTGAGTGGCTTCAATTAAATCAGCGCTTTTGGCTTCCACATAAATAGAGTCAATGTATTGCTTGCCTAATAATCTATACATGGCGGTAGTTATAGGGACAATAACAGTATCATCCTGGTCTTTGGGGCCAGTTGTCCCTTTAGTAGGCAGGATACCAATGACCTTAAAGTTAATCAGATTTATTTTTATGGTTTCTCCAATGGGATTAACATTCCCAAAGGTGTTTTTTAATACCGTTGCTCCGATAAGCGCCACCTTATTTCTCATCTTAATGTCTTCCTCATTAAAAAACCTGCCGACCACAGGATGTGATGAACGCACTTGTTCATAATCTATGGAAACACCCTCGACTTGAGTGTTCCAGTTTTTATCTGTATAAATCACCTGTGCCCTGCCCGTCACAGACGGACTAACGCCCTGCACATAGTCACTTAATTTCGCTATACTTGTCACATCCTGAAAAGTAAAACGTGTCGTGGTCCCCGCTTGTAAGGATACCGCCCCTGATTTCGACGCCCCAGGGCTAACAACAAGAAGATTGGAGCCAAGAGAAGTCAGTTGTTTTTCAATAGATGCTTTTGCTCCCTGTCCCACGGCAAGCATGGCAATGACCGCCGCAACACCAATAAGGATGCCAAGGATGGACAAAAATGTGCGCATTTTATGGGCCAGCATGGCAAAAATTGCCTGCCGCATATAATCCAGGAACTCCATCCCTCCCCTCAAAGTACCCTTGGAACTCGACAGGACATTCTTTATAGCATCCTTCGCCATCTCTACCTGGCCCCTTACTTCATTAGAAATGGTCTTGTCTGAAACAATTTGCCCGTCCTTCATACTTATGATTCGCCTGGCATGAGCGGCAATTTCTGGTTCATGCGTCACAATAACTATTGTTTTCCCTTTCTGATTCAACTCCTTTAATATGGAAATTATTTCATCCTTGGCCCTAGAGTCAAGATTACCCGTTGGCTCATCGGCAAAAATGATAGGAGGGTCATTGACCAGGCTCCTGGCAATGGCAATTCTTTGCTGTTGACCTCCAGACATCTCATTGGGTTTATGAAACATCCTGTCCTTTAACCCCACGGCTTCTATCTCCAGAGCGGCCCTTTGTGTTAAATGTCTTTTCCCGGCATATATCAGAGGAAGTTCGGTATTTTCAAGGGCTGTCATCCTGGGAAGTAAATGAAACTGCTGAAAAACAAACCCCATAAGCTGGTTTCTGACAAAAGCCAGTTCCTTATCCGAGAGTTTCGTTACGTCTTCCCCTCCCAAAGAATATTCACCAGAATCTGGCCTATCAAGCAGACCCAACACATGCATAAGTGTCGATTTCCCTGACCCAGAGGGCCCCATAATAGCGACAAATTCTCCTTGAGAGATTTTTAAAGACACCCCTCGAAGGGCCTCGACTTTCACATCGCCCATCTGATAAACTTTGTATAAATTCTTGGTCTCTATCATTTTTTTATACTGGTGGTTGGCCGCTTTGGTTTTTCTTAACAGGCATCTTGGGCATAAACGGATTACTGCCCGTGTTGCCGGCCATAGGCAAAGAATATTGTTTTGTGGTAACAATTATCGTATCTGAGACGTTGACGCCAGATAAAATTTCATAGTTCTTGTCATCACTTAACCCGAGTTTAACGATACGCCTAATAGGATTTTTGCCATTTTCCTGTTTTACCCAACAAAAATTTTCGTCATTTTCCTTTTGTATCGCCTCAGTTGGCAAAAGAAGAGCGTTATCTTTTCTCTGTGTTTCAAAGTTGACCGTGGCGTTCATGCCCGAACGGAAAAATGGCGGGACATTTTTAGAAAGCAAATCAACATTATAGATCGTCACATTATTGACAGTTGAAGACTCATAATAAATATGTTCCACCACTGCCTCTATTTGCGTATCTGGATAAGCATCCAGTGAAATAAGCGCCTCTTGCCCAAGTTTGATTTTACTGATATCTGTTTCATCCACTTGCGCACGGACAATCAAATGGTCGGATAAAACAACCACATCATCTGTCGTGGTTACCGTTTGACCTGGCTGAATCGTGGCCACGATAACTTCTCCATCGATGGGAGACAGAACAGGGATAGGCTTATAAATTTCTTTCCAATGATTCAAAACATTAGTCCCTTGCCCTTGCGCCGCATCCAAGAGCGCCGCCCGTTCGGTTGAGCTCATCCATGCTAAAGTCTGACCTATTTTTACCTGTTGGCCTTCTTTGACCAAAATAGTCTCAATACGGCCATTGACTTGGGGTTTCACCTCTAAGCGGTTCTTGGGAAGAACGGTGCCTGTCGTAGAAATAGTGCTCTCAATGGTGCCTATGTGCGGTGTGATTTCTCTTATTATTTCCTGGGCCTGACTTTTATTTCTAATATTAAAAACCACAAAACCCGCAACCATCAATACGGCACCAACGATAAGAATTATTCTTAATTTTTTATTTAACATATTCCAACATCTCCCCTTTGGCCTGGATCCAATTGGCCTCAGCTAATAATGCATTGTCTTGAGCACTTAAAAAACTGGTCTTGGCTTGCACCAAATTATCTTCGATAATCGTCCAATTATCATAAGTCATAAAACCCGTTGAAAACTCCGCATTGGCTATCTCAGAGCGCTCCACAGCGGCGGCTAATTGTTTCTTTTGTACCTCTACCGTCTCGATGTCATCCTGCAAGGCCACCCATTCTTGTGCAAGTGCATAGACAACGCTGTCTTTCTCGCTTCTTTCGTTCTCTATAAATTGATGTAATGTCGCTTTAGCCTGGGCCACCTGGGCCAGTCTCTCACCACCCTCAAACAGAGGAAACGACACTTTAAGCCCTAAATCCCATTCATTCCCTCGAGGAGACCAACGGTCTCCTGATTTATCAACCCCCGAGGATAAACTAAGCGAAGGAGAAAAATTCCCATAAGTAGATTTAAGAGAAAATTCTGCGGCGTTTTTCTGTGCGGTGACCTGTAAAAGGGAAGGATTATTTTTCGCTATTGATTCAAAATCAGGCATTGTTTTTTCAGTATCAACCACAATAAGGTCTCCTTTTGCAGTCATCGGAACAAACTGAGTACGCCCCATTTCTTTGGTCAGTTGTCTTTGCGCAAGACCGATGTCCCTTTTGGCCTGGGAAACCTGAAACTCGGCTTGTGCTAAATTAGCCTCCGCCGTCAACAGCGCCCCTCGATGCTCCAAACCCGACTGATACCGCAACTTAATCAAATCAAGATTGCTTTTTCTTATTTTGACAATATCCTGCGCCACAAGTACCAATTCCTGGGCATACAGCAAATTTATGAAGGCAGTTCTCAATCGAAGTCTCACCTGAGTAGATGTGTATCTATAACTCTGTTGAGAGGCTTTAATTGTCTGCTGGGCGGCTTTGACACTATTGACCGTTTTAAATCCGTCGAAAATCAATTGGGAACCTGAGACGCCATAAGAAAATGAATTTGCTGTTTGGGAGGGGGCATTGCCATTTCCGAGGCCACCAGTTACGGCTGTTTTACTGCGGGATGCGCTTACATCACTGGTGATTTGAGGCAACAGACCACTGGCCGTTATGTTTTTACTGGCCTCGGATTCTTTCACAACATCCTGGGCCGCTATTAAATCAGGATGGTTCAAAGAAGCTTCTTTAATGCAATCCTGCCATGAAAGGACCTCATCGGCCATTACCGAATTATAGGGAATGACCCAAAATGTCAGTGTTATAAAATAAATCATCCCTCGACTCAACATAACCTCACCAAATTAAACCTTTTTACTGGCTTATTTCTTTTTTCATCTTGCTCAAATGTTCTTCAAAATGTTGAAGAAACTTATTAAATTCCTCCTCAGGGACAAGAGTGACCATTCTTTCCTGATGCGGCGGGCCGGACATAATGATGACACTGTCTCCAGGTTTTATCTTCATGGCCTGCCTCGCCTCCGCTGGAATAACAATCTGCCCTTTTGTCCCCACTGGCACCTTGCCAAAAAACTTTGGAAATCCTTTCATGTCATCCTCCCTTGTCTTATTAGTATCCATTGTATGAAAAGTATTACCATACATACAAAGTATACCACCTCACCGTTTTTTGTCAAATACGCAGTTGTTTTGTTTAAAATTTAAAACTTAACTATTTAAGGAAGGGAAAAATGGTGGCGGGGAGTGGATTTAAACCACCGACCTGTCGGGTATGAACCGAATGCTCTATCAGACTGAGCTACCCCGCCAACGATCAAGCCTTGAAGAAAAATGATTTTAGACGAGAAAAACCGAATTGGCAAGCATTTCTGTTTAAACCTTTTTAAGAAATAAAATCCCTAAAGGCGGAATAACCAAAGACAATGAAAATGGTTTGCCATGAAAAGGCTTAGGAGAAGCTGTTTGCCCTCCTCCATTGCCCTGATTACTGCCGCCGTAAATCCCCGCATCAGAGTTTAGAATTTCTTTCCAATCGCCGCCTTCCGGCACGCCGATACGATAATCTTTCCACGTCTGGGGTGTAAAATTACATACAGCGAGGACTACGCTCTTTTTATCCGCGGATTTACGTATAAAACTAATGATGCTGTTTTGATAGTCACTAAAATCAATAAATTCAAAACCCTCAGGGGAAAAATCCCTTTCAAATAATGCGCGTTCGTTACGATAAAAATGATTTAAATCCCTGACCCATTTTTGCATCCCTTGATGCGGGGCATATTGCAAAAGATGCCAGTCTATACTGCGCTCATGGTTCCATTCGTCCCATTGGGCAAATTCCGCCCCCATAAAATGGAGCTTTTTACCCGGATGGGCAAACATATACCCCAACAACAAACGCAAATTGGCCAGTTTTTGCCAATGGTCTCCGGGCATTTTGCCCGCCAAAGAACCTTTGCCGTGGGTGACCTCATCGTGGGAAAGGGACAATAAAAAATTTTCTGAATAAGCATATAAAAATGAAAACGTCAGGTCATTGTGATGATACTTGCGATAAATCGGGTCTTTGGTCATGTACACAAGAGTGTCATGCATCCAACCCATGTTCCATTTCATGCCAAAACCCAGCCCCCCCAAAGACGTCGGCCGTGACACCCCGCCCCAGGAGGTTGATTCTTCGGCGATCATTTGCGTATCAGGAAAATTGGCATAAATAACTTCATTGAGCCTGCGCAAAAAATAAATGGCTTCCAAATTTTCCCGTCCGCCATACTGGTTGGGGATCCATTCATCACCGCGGGAATAATCCAAATAAAGCAAGGAAGCAACGGCATCCACGCGTAAGCCATCCGCGTGGAACTTGTCCATCCAAAACATGGCTGAAGAAATTAAAAATTCCCTCACCTCATTACGGCCATAATTAAAAATGGCGCTCTTCCAATCAGGATGATAACCTTTTCTCGCGTCCGCGTGTTCAAAGAGGTGCGTGCCGTCAAAATACACCAGCCCATGCTCATCGGTAGGGAAATGTGACGGCACCCAATCAAAGATAACGCCGATACCGTGCTGATGAAGGCAATCCACTAAATACATGAAATCCTGAGGCGTGCCATAACGGCTGGTAGGAGAAAAATAACCTAAAGTCTGATACCCCCAAGAACCATAAAACGGATATTCCATCACCGGTAAAAATTCGACATGAGTATAACCCATGGAATTTAAATACTCGGGTAATTGAACGGCCAATTCCCGATAAGTCAAAGGACGAGGGTCCCCTTCGAGGACTCTTTTCCATGAACCTATATGCATTTCATAAATGGAAAATGGCGCGTCCAAATTATTATTACGGTGACGGTCCTTCATCCAGTGAGCATCTTGCCACTCATAGCCAAGATCCCAAACAACAGAGCCGAAATTCGGAGCAACTTCATTATATAGGGCGAAAGGATCCTGCTTTTCTACCTGATAAGACCCTTCACGAGAAACAATAAAATATTTATATATTTCGCCTTTGGTCAAACCCGGAATAAAACCTTCCCAAATGCCTGAAGAATCCAAACGATGCTTTAAAGGGTGCGCATTCCTCTGCCATTGGTTAAAATTACCGATGACCGAGACTTTTTTAGCATTGGGCGCCCACACGGCAAAATGAACTCCCGGCTGACCGTCGACAACCGCTATACGGGCCCCTAACTTTTCATAAAGTTTAAAGTGGCTGCCTTCTTTAAAAAGATAGGTGTCGTGGTCAGTAATAAAAGAATCCATTGTTTTAACTGTCTGTTCATTCATAAATGACTCTGTTTCCATTTTTCAGCGTATTGCCTCCATACCTCTTCGACAAAGCTCCCTGGCATAGTCGGTCCACACCCCCTGCCCCCAGTAACGGAAACAACTTGTTTGGGACAAAAGAAGGTATAGCAGGGCTTCTTTATAGGAACGGGAAGTTGGGGGCGCCTCGTTTTTTCGATCAAATTTCTCATGAAAAGCCGCGCTCAATTGGTTAATGGGACTGAGCACTTGATCATACCCCTTGACCCAATCGCGGTCGTTAGTCCATGATCCTTTATCAAGATTAAAAGAGGGATCCGTTTTCTGAAGTTCCTGGATGGCCTTATTGGCGGCTTGCGGTCCGAATTTTTTGATCTTCTCCCAGATGCGATGCTGAGAAATTGGCTGCACCGGCGTGAAATCAGCGGGGTTGATGCCATCCTCTTGTAAGAATTCCAAATATTCTGAGCCATTTAAGGCAACCGTACCTTCTGTTCCAAGGCCTTGAATGGATTGAATGTACATAGGGGGAAATTCATTCATCATCACGCCGCCGTTTTCACCATCCCCGATTTGACAAACAAACGGCGGGACCGGTTTGCCGCAATACTCTTGCCTGGCAAGCCCTCGCGCCTCTGATAAAGGCTGCATTTGAGCGACAAGTTTTGTGTCAGATCCTTGTGTCTTAATAAGGACGGTGATTTCCTGGGTTTGTCCCAGAGAATTCTTTGCGACCAACTTATGAGGGAAATGAGGGTTATTGATACTGCGGCCATTAAGATCTTCGATGGTATGCTCCTGCACCATCAGCCACTCATAACCACATTCCTTTAACGCTTTGACATATTCATAGCAAACATCCGGATGGATAGGCAAATGCATCTCGGGCGCGGAAAACCCTTTAATACGCTCCTGCGCTTCTTTGCCAAAAATGGAAGCAAAATGATGACGGAACGCCGATATATGAAGTTTAATGTCCGGCACAGGCGTCGATGTGACAACGGAATGCGACCACATTGTCCCAAGCCATTCAACGTAAGGATAATAAGATTTATCGCAGGTGATTTTCTTCAAATTTTCCAGCGCCTGCCCTCCATTGATCTGGCGCAACCCCCAAAGAAGATTACCGGAATAATCCAGCATAACGCGGGGACTTTTCCCTTCCCTGACCAAGTTCGGTATAATATCCGATAATCGCTGGTAACACTGAAAAAATACTCCGGCATTATGATTGTCGCCAACCCCCTGGTTTTCAAACATGTACTGCAGATTTGAAATCAGCCCGGCGGTGCGAAGATTACTGCCTTGCGCCGGAATGGTCGGCTGATGCATATGAAGAGCGATGCCAAAAGAGGACCTTACTTTATTAAAATCAACGTTTGAACAAGACGAATAAAATTTTCTTTTTTTCGTTGGCTTGAATTCGTTGGCTAAGGCATAAATATTCGGCAAATTCTCGACGATATCGTTCATAACCTATCTCACTGAATGGGTAATTTTAACAGCGCGGCCCTTGGAAGCGACCCGACGAGTAGTCTTATCTAAATAATATTTAACACAATTCGTGTCCCAAAAGAGATTGTCCCTGGACTCAATTTCTTTAAGCCAAGCTTCATCGATACAATCCTTTTCTAAATCATTAAATAATCTATAAAACCGGTTTAAATGCACCTTGAATCTCTTTTCCGCGTAAGCCACCATCGTTTGCGCCTTCATGATAAATGGCCAGTCGCTGGCTTCAGCTAAAAGAAGTTCACGCGCTGCCTGATTAAGGGCCCGATAACGCAAAGCGGATTTAAATAAATTCTTCCTGAAGTCCCCTTTGATCAAATCGGAATCCCTCTGGGCCAGATTTTTCATAAGCTTTCCGGCTTCATGAAGATAGGGGTATATCCAATCGTTGATGGGACCTTCAAGCCAAAACTCACTAAATCCTTTATATCCCCAACTCGATTGACTGGGCATAGCCACTTGATTGGTTGAATACTCCTTCAAATATTCGGAAGGTGTGATCATTTCAAGGGTGTCTTGATCGTAGAAAATCTTTCTGGCCAGAAAATCAATCCATTGCGGCCCTTCAAACCACCAGTGACCAAATAATTCCGCGTCATAGGGGGCGACAATGATCGGTTTACGGCCCAGATGAGGATAATAATGCTCAATTTGTTTCTGGCGATTAAACATAAAATTTCCGGCGTGTATCGCGGCCTTGTCTTTGGCCCACTGCGGCTGGTAAGGTTCTTTATATGGGGTATTACCGGTAATGCGCCAATACTTAATTCCCGTATTAATGCGAATGCCGTCGGGATGGATATAGGGTTTAATATATTCAGAATCCAGCGTGAATCCGATATCGCGGTAATATTCACGATAGACCGGGTCGCCGGGGTACCCTTCCTTTGAACTCCATACCTGTTTAGAGGATTCCCAATCCCGTCCAAAAGCAGCGACACCACTGGGGCAATAAATAGGAGCGTAAACGCCAAATTGCGGCTGCGGGTCCGCGTTCATAATCCCATGAGAATCGCAGAAGAAATATTTAATCCCTGCCTGCTTTAGCAGATCATCCAAACCCGGATAAAAACCGCATTCAGGAAGCCACATCCCTTTGGGCTCAACGCCGAAATGATTGCGGTATTGGCCTATTCCGATTTCAATCTGGGCCTTAACGGAAGATTTATTGATGTTTAAATTCGGTAAAAAGCCGTGTGTTGCGCAACACGCAATGATCTCCAGGCATCCTGCTTCCTGGAATTTCTTAAACGCATTAATAAGATTTTTCTGATAATGACGGACAAAGATCTCACGCGCATCAATAAAACGGTTATAGTACATGAGCGCCAGTCCGTGAT
>Ga0181520_10013938_pt1 | contig 10031 bp, 7 predicted proteins | sample PEATcosm2014_Bin_29_FD_132451 | JGI IMG/M metagenome (GOLD analysis project Ga0181520, IMG submission 132451) | Peatland microbial communities from MTU Mesocosm Facility, Houghton, MI, USA - PEATcosm2014_Bin02_30_metaG | ecosystem: Environmental > Terrestrial > Soil > Wetlands > Peat | place... | reverse complement strand
AGGACGGCAGCGCCAAGCCCGCGCCCATGCTGATTGGCTTCCGCGCCGTCTACGTTTTCGATGTGGAGCAGACCGAAGGCGCGGACCTGCCCGAGTTCGCGCACAACATCACCGGCGAAGTCGGCGGCCATCGTAGCCGCCTTATCGACTTTCTCGCGCGGCAGAATATCGCGCTCGAATACTCGGAGAACATCGCGCCCGCTCTCGGCATTAGCTACGGCGGGAAGATTGCCATTCTGCCCGGCCAGTCGCCCGCCGAGGAAGTCGTGACTTTGGTCCACGAGCTGGGGCACGAACTTTTGCATAAAACCGACCGCCGCACCATGACCACCGCCACGGTGCGGGAAACAGAGGCCGAGGCCGTCGCCTTCATCGTGGGACAGGCTATCGGCCTTGAGATGGGCCGGGCGTCAAGTGACTACATCCAGATGTACGCGGGCAACGCGGCATTGCTGGCGGAAAGCCTCGAAGTCATCCAGCGGACCTCCGCCGTGATTCTCTCAGCCATTCTTGCCGAAGACGCGGGCGAAGAAAAGAAATCTCTCGCGGAGGTGGCGTAATGCAGACCCTTCTCCGCATTCTTGAGCGGGCCGGAGGCTACCGGCCTACTCTGTACCTCAAAATCGAAAATCCGCCCTACATGGCTTTGGTGATCGAGGCCACGCCGGAACCGGGACCGCTCGGGCTTCCGTCAATCTCCGTCGCGCACTACGGCGAACAGAACGGCGACCTGATGCGCGACCCGGAGATGTGCTTCGAGCTGTCGAAGCCGCCGCTTGGCGACCTCGCGCTCTCGGCATGGTACTACCATAACGACTACCTCGGCATCGAGCAGTATTCGCGCTATCGGAACGCGGAGAGCTACGTTGTCGTTTCCGCCCTTTACGTACAGCACGAACAGTTCGCGCGGCAGTGGGACCGAAACCTCCGCGCACAGGGTTTTCTCGAAGCCTTCACGGACACGTCCATTTGCGGCTAGTCCGCTCCCTTGCGGAGCGGACCTCACGCCCGACGTGTCGCCGCTCCGCGTGCCTTCACCATTCAACCGCTCGAAAGGAGCATAAGAAAATGACTACGACCGTTATCAACGCCACCGAGTACCGCGACCTTCCGCTGTCTCAACTGAACGAATCGAAGACCAACCCGCGCCGCGTCTTTGACGATGCGGCCTTGAAAGAACTCGCGGCATCCATCCGCAGCCAGGGTGTGCTGTCGCCCTTGCTCGTTCGTCCGCTCACCGAAAACGGCTTCGAGATCGTAGCCGGTGCGCGGCGCTACCGCGCCGCGCATATGGCCGAGGTTCCGACTGTGCCGGTGCGGATTGTCCATCTCTCCGATGCGGAGGTCTTGGAAGCGCAGCTTGTCGAGAACCTGATTCGCGCCGAGATTCACCCGATGGAAGAGGCCGAAGGCTTCGCGCGTTTGCTTGCGCTTGAGGAACCGAAGTACAGCATCGAGCAAATCGGAGCGCGTATCGGCAAATCCGCCGTTTTCGTGGCATCGAGATTGAAATTGGTTGATCTTGTGCCCGCAGCGGTCGATGCCTTCTACGCCAACGAAATCGGCCTCGGCCATGCACTGCTACTGGCGAAGTTGCCCGCAGACCAGCAGACAGCGGCACTCTCGGCCTGTTTCAAGGAAGCCTACAACGGAGAGCGCAACCCGGTGCGGATTCTGCTCCCCGTGCGCAACCTGCAATTCTGGATTGAGTCGAATGTTCTGCTCATTCTGAAAGATGCACCGTTCGATAAGCGCGACGCGCAGCTTGTCCCCACGGCGGGCAGTTGCGCCGATTGCCCGAAGCGCACCGGACACAACAAGCTACTGTTTGGCGATGACCTCGGAAGACAGGGCGACCGCTGCACCGATCCCGGCTGCTACAACGCAAAACTCGCGGAGCACGTGTCAAAGGCCGTTGCCGCCAAGCCCGAGCTTGTGCGGATCAGCACCGCCTACGGCACGCAGAAGGAAGGCAGTCCGGTTCTGCCGCGCAACAAGTACACCGCGATCCGAGACGACAAGCCGAAGTCAAAAGAAGAGGCCCAGCGTCCCGAGTTCAAGGTGTGCAAGTTTGCCACCGATGCCATTGTCACCGAGGGCAGCGAGGTTGGGACGATTCACAAGGTGTGCGCAAATCCCGATTGCCTGATCCATCACCCGAAGAAGGCCAGCGGCGCAAGCGCCAGCGATGCGCAATTCAAAGCCGAGCAAGAGAAGCGCCGCCGCGAGGAAGCCGTCGCCAACGCAACCGGCTTGCGTGTGCTGGCCGCCATTGGCGCAGCGGTTCCGGTGCGGCTGATGAAACGCGACCTGCTGTTTGTGACTGAACATATGGTGAACCTGCTCGACGAGAACCGCGTCGCGATTCTTGCCCGGCAGCACGGCATCAAGAAGGCCAACGAGAACGAATCCATCGGCAAACCGTTCATGGCCTTTCTTCGCCGCGCCGACGAAAGCACCCTGGGCCGTGCCGTGGTCGAGGCCGTTATCTTGCTTACGGCTTCACGCGGCAATGCTTCGCAAGCATTGCGCGACGCGGCCACAGCCTACAAGGTGGACACAGAAGCGATTGCCGCCAAGGTCAAGCAGGAGTTCGCGGAGAAGGAGAAGGCGAAGGCGAAGACCGCAAAGAACGCCGCATCCAAGGCGCAGCCAAAAACCGCCAAGAAAGCGGCAGCGGCGTAACCGCCCAATCAACAGAAAACACTTGTGCGGAGCCAGCCAGACCGGCTCCGCGTTCTTTTGTCCGGCTGCCCGTTTTCCCGCCCTTATTCGCGCTCCCGCCGCAGCGGGAGGACATTTTCACCCACCCACGGACAGCGTCGGCGACATGCGTCGCCTCAGCATCTGCATACAGAGAGATCGCTACGGACACGCTTTTGTCGGGTTTTCTTTTCTGCCTTCTAGTAGAAAGACGTTGTCTTTAGGCAGACTTTTACGTGTGCATAACGCGGCCTGCGATGAGTAGGGCCATAACGGCCGCCGAACTATAGTTCACCGAGGGCATATTTGAGTCGAAGACCGGCAATCACTGCGTCGTAGACGGCATTGGCCTGATTGGTCTCACTGGTGATGCGCAACGTCTCTGCGTCCAACACCTCTGTATAAGGAGCGAGACCATTTACATAACGATCTCGCACCACTCGCACGTTTTCTTCCGCTTGGGCAATTGCGGATTGTGTGACATCTACTCGCTCACTCGTTGTCTGAAGATCTATCCAGCTCTGGAATACCTGTAGCCCAATGAGCGAAGCGAGTTCGTTCCGCTGCTCGGACAAACCCGCGGATTGAAACTCGATCGCGCTTCCGCGATTGCGAGAGGAACCGCCATCGAAGACATTCCACTTGATACCAAGGGCGACGATCCACTGTCCGTCGTGCGCCAGATACCGGTCCTGCAAATAGTTGTAGCCTCCGGAGAGACCCACCAGCGGAAAAGTTTCTCTTCGCACAGCCACGGCCTGATTGTGTACGGCGGCGCTTTGGCGATCCAACGATTTCAGTTCGCTACGCTGTGCCAGGGCTCGCTGGATCAGGGCAGGCACCTCCTCGTCTGTTGTTTCGGTCGATATTTCGTCCAGATTGACAGGTTGATCCAGAGCTCTCCCTAAAAGACGGTTATATGCAGCGCATGCCAAATCCAGAGTGCTTGTTGCCTGCAAGACTTGTTGCCGGGCATCAAGCAGGGCCACTTGAGCAGACAGTTGAGCATTCTTTGCCGCCATGCCTTGTTGAGCAAGATTTTCAACATCATGAGCGTGTGCTTCCAGGGCGGTTTGATGACTTTCGGCTACTTGTCGCCCTCGATAGGAACGCAGTACGTTCACATATGCTTCGGCTACACGAAGCTTCAGATTCTGCTCGTACGTGGTCTCGTCAAGCTTGGTCGCCTGCAGTGAAGAGGAAGCAGCGGCAATGCCGTGCTCGATGCGTCCCCCCGTGTAGATCGGCAACGTTGCTGTGGCGTTATAGACGGCGCCGTTCCGTTGCATGAGGGGAATTTGAAACGACTGCCCCAGCAAATCCGCCTTGAGCGACGGCAACTCGCTAAGAGCAACGTAATCCGCGCTCATTCCCGCCGAGGGCAACCGTGCGGCTTTCGCCGCCGCCAACTGTCGGTCGGCGGCAGCAGTATTGAACCGCGAGGCCTTGAGGCCGTGATCCGCGGCCAGGGCAGCGGCCCACGCCTGTTCCAGCGTCTCTGCCACAGCGTTGCTTGGCAACTGCACTACCAGCAGGATTGCCAACGAGAATATGCTCAAGAACTTCTGTAAACGATAGGCATGCATTATCGCGTTTCTCATTCTTCACCGTCCTGCTTGTTCCGCCGGCTCCTCTTGCTCTCTCTGGAAGAGCAGAAGAAGGAGACAGGGAATGACGATCAGAGTTAGCACTGTGGAGGCTACCGTGCCGAAGATCAGTGAAGTGGCCAAACCGGAGAACACTGGATCGGTGAGCATAATCATGCTTCCAAAGATGACGGCCAGGGCCGTCAGAAGGATAGGGCGCAGACGCACTGCCCCAGCTTCGAGAATGGCTTCTCTGAGGTCCATGCCTTGTCTCCGATAGTCCAGCACAAAATCAATAATCAGCAGCGAACTGCGCACCACAACACCGGCCAAAGCGATGACGCCGACCAAGGAGGTGCATGAGAACGCCTGGCCGAGAAGCCAGTGACCGGGAAAGACACCTACCAGCCCAAGAGGAATCGTCAACATCGCGACCATGGGCAAGGTGAAAGACTGGTAATAGGCCACCAGGATCAGGAAAATACTGACTATTGCCAGGACCAAGGCGAGCAGCAAGTCGCGATACGAATCCAGCATCAATCGCATCTCACCGTCCCACAGCAGGCTATAACCGCTGATGGTGTCCGGATCGGTCTTGTAGGGGCGCAAGTTGCCGGTGGCCAGTCGGCTGCCGTCGGACAGCGCCATGCCCTCCAGACGCCGATTCAGGTCGAGCACCGCATAGATAGGCGCGGTGCCAGCCAGCTCTCCACCGACGTAAGTGACCCGCTCTCCGTCCTTATGCTGAATAGGACGGTCGGCCCAGGCTGGCTTAACTTGCACAAGTTCAGATAGCGCCACCTGCTGTCCTTGCCGGTTAGTGACCGTCACGCGCGATAACAGCGTGGGATCGATCTGATAGCGGCGGGGAATCTGTAGCCGGATCGGCACCGGGTTCTTCTCCCCTGGGGGGTGAGCGTCGCCCATCACCTCGCCATCGATCAGGCGGCGCAAGGCGATAGCCACTTCGGCGCTTGTGACTCCAGACATCGCTGCCTTTTCCCGGTCGACAACGAGATGATATTCATAAATGTCTTCCACTTCGCTGGCTTTGACTTCCGCCATGTCGTATGTCTGTTGGAAGGCGCTTTTGACTTGTTTGGAGAGGGTGCGCAATTGCTGTGGATCTCGACCGTAAATCTCCGCCAGCACGGTAGCGCGCATCGGCGGTCCCGGTGGGTCCTCTACTACTTGCACAGTGCTGCCGGGATAACGCGCGGCAATGGATGCAATGCGGAGACGCATCTCGCGCGCGATTTCGATCGAACTTCTGCTGCGCGTTTTTTTGTCCGAGAGGTTCACGCGGATTTCCGCCACGTGAGGCCCAATCTTGTTCCCCGAACCACGCAACATGCCATTGAAATCGATCACGCCAGCTTCGCCGAGCCACGTCTGGTAATCGCGAACTTCAGTAGTCTGACGTAGTAGCGCACCAATCTCGCGAGCGAGTTGATCCGTTGTCTCCAGCGGGGTGGTTTCAGGCATGTCGAGGGTAATGTTGAACGTGTTCGTGTTGTCCTTCAGCAGCAATGAAGTCTCGATGCCGAAAAACGATTGAGGGCCGCTCAGGCCGCTTGGCCGTATGAATTGCCAGAGAGGTTGCAGCAATGACAAAGCGAGCATCGTCAGCACGATCAGGAAGAGCCATCGACGCAATTTGGCGCTGTTTAGAAGGGGCAACATGGCCGCACGGTAGTAGCGGCGCAGATGATGCGCCGGGTCGTGATTCTCCAGGGCGCGCCCCTCCGAGGACAGCCAACGATTTGCCGCCCACGGAACTACGCAATACGCGACCAATAGCGAGGCGGCCATCGCCACTGGTACCACGATACCGACTGGATGGAAATATTGTCCTCCCATGCCCGTCAGGATCGGCAAGAGCGACAAGAACACCGCCATTACCGCCACGGTGGCCAAGTTGGTAGGGTTACCAATCTCATTTGTGGATTGCACCGTTACTTGGCGCTTATCACCTTGACCGAGCTGCCCATAGTTGCGATGAATGTTTTCGATCACCACGATGGCAGCATCCACTACCAACCCCAGCGACATGATCAGACCGAACAGGGTGACGCGATTGATGGTCAGACCAAACAAGTAGGCCGAGCCCAGAGTTAGCGACAAGATCAGTGGCACCGTGGTGCCGACGATCGCCGCTTCTTTCAGTCCCAGGAATACGGCGGTGACGATAAAGACGGCGAGTATCGCGATTCCCAGGTGCTCAATAAGACGATTCACCGCATTGTTGGCCTTCTGACCGTCGTTGCGGGTTACCACCACATCAACTCCAGGAGGCACGAATTGCACTTTCATCCTGTCGATGCGTTTGAGGAGATCATTGGCGAAAAACACCGCATTGGTGCCGCGCTTCTTGGCGATGGCAATGGTCACCGCGGGCATCTCAGGTAACTGCGTCCGGCCAAAGCGTGCATCCGCCGGACCGTAAGCTAGACGGGTAAGAGTCTCTCTTTCTTCTGGCGGAGCATCAACGATATGTGCCACGTCGCCGAGATAGATGGGCCTGCCAGCGTGGCCGCCAACGATCAAATGCTTCAGATCGTCATCAGAAGCCAGGAACCCATCCAGAACCACCTTGCGGTTCTGCCCTTGTTGTACCTGTGTGCCCAGAGGGGCCGAGACGTTTCCGGCTGCAATAAGCGTACGTACTTGATCCAGAGTTACACCGAAAGCTTGCATACGCTCAGGGTCCAACTCGATGCGTATCTCCCGGTCGCGACCGCCCTTGACGTAGGCGATTGACACCGTATCCTGGCTTCTCAGTCCCTCGATCATCCTGTCGGCCAGCCGCTTCAGGGCGTAGTCGTCATATTTATCGGAAGCCAGAGTGACGGTGACAACCGGCACATCGTCCACGTCCATGCTCCGAATCAGCGGAGTTCCCGCCTCAGCAGGAAGGAGGTCTCGATGACCCAAGATGCAGTCGTAAAGCTTGACCAGGGATTTCTCCTTGTCCTCACCGACCTTGAACTGCACCATCACACCGCCCATTGAATTTACGGCCGTGGCATAGACATGATCGACGCCCGGAATCTCCTTGATCTCCCCCTCGATTGGACGGATGACCAGCTCTTCCACTTCCGCGGCTGATGCTCCTGGCAGTAAAACCCGCACCTCGGCGGCGGGCACAATAATCTGCGGATTCTCCTCACGCGGCGTCAACGTGACGGCAAGCACTCCCACCAGGACACATGCCAGCACGAAGAGCACGGTCAACTTCGAGGTAATGAAAATTTCCGCCAGTCTGCCGGCGATGTTGAGCTTGCGATCAGTCATTGCGGGCCTCTGTGCCAACAATCCTGTCGCCATCGCGGAGAAGAGCATCCGGGGCGGTGACGAAGCGCTCGCCCGGTTGTACCCCTGCGGTCACTTCAACGCGATCCGGCCATTCGCGCCCGGTATGCAGCCAGCGGAAATTGGCCTTGCCTTCACCATCCACAACGAATACACCGTACAAGCCTCCACGCTCGACTAACGCCTGACGAGGAACCACGGGCAGCTTGCTTTCCCCAATCTGAAAGGCGGCGCGTCCGAACATGCCCGGCGTCAGTCCAGCTTTCTCAGGCAGGGCAATTTTCATCTGGTAACTGCGGGTAGCGGGATCGGCGGAAGGGACAAACCGGCTCACGGTGCCTTTCAGCGGAGCGCTCAGCCCGTCGATCCTGACCTCAACCGGCTTGCCGACGGCAAACGCAGCCAGCGATTCTTTATCAACCCCCACGTCCACGAAAGCCTCAAACAACAATCCGTGTCCCGCTTCCAGCGTCAATATCGGGGCTCCGGGCACGGCTAGGTCGCCAGTCCGTTTCGAGCGCGCTACCACCGTCCCATCCACGGAACTCCTGATCACGGCATACTCGCGCTGAGCACAAGCCGTGTCCAAGGCGGCCCGGGCCTGGTTCAGGGCTTCGTGCGCAGCATCATTCCTAAGAGCAACTTTGCGGAACTCGTTGTCCGAGACAGTTCCATGCTCCAACAACTGTTGGAAATGCCCTTTGTCCGCCTCCGCATCGCGGAATGCCGCTTCTGCCGCACTCACTCCCGCCTGCGCCTGTCGGATGTTGCCTTCCACGTCCGACGGATCAAGCCGCACAAGCACTTGCCCTCGCCGCACCCGGTCACCTTCCTGAACCAGGAGAGCGCGAATATAGCCGCTGAGTCTGGAGGTGACATCGACGCGCTGATCCGATACGACAGAACCGACAGTGGTGTATTCGATCGGAGCGCCAACGGTCACTTGCATGACTGGAAGGTTCCTGCTCCGCGCAGCAGGCTGTCGTTGGGAGGTTTGATTCTGGTGGCAGGCAGTCAGGCATACCGTTAATGTCAGTGGCACTACAATCGCGATCAGCTTTATCCGTTTCAAGGCGTTGGTCTCCATAATCAGACCACGTCACGTTGCCGGGCCATGATGGACCGTTTCCGCGCAACCGCACAAAACATGGAAGTGATGGCTTCTTCGCCCGCGAGGGACCGAACCGGTGTTATGTCGCACAGCATCATTGGCTATCGGCCTCCATGCCTGATAGGCTTTGGCGCAACAGTTGAATCACATGCTTGGTCAGGACAGCAGGGTCGGTATTTCGTGATTGATAACCTGACAAATACTGGCAAGTGTTTTCAATTTCAAAGGGAAATACGACCATGCTCGCGATCGAAATCAACAGCCGACTGGCGTTATATCCAGATCCCAGTTTGCCAACGAGCTTCTGAACGGTGGAAAACAACTCGTTCAAGGCGGCGGTCGCAAGTTTCTTCGGGTGCTGCCTGTCGCTGTCGAGCTTTACCCACTGAATGAGACGAACAAGAGGCTTGTTATTGGCGAGCATCTTGATGGATACGCGAATGATCGATTCAAGTTGCTCCAAGGGGGTAGGCGCGGCCTCTATGGCAGCTTTCAGAACATCCGTAACCTCCCGGAAGGCATAGGCCACGGTGTCCACATAAAGCTGCTCTTTGTTGGAAAAGTGGTAGTACAGCGCGGCCGGAGTGAGCCCTACGGCAACTGCGACATCCCGCATGGAAACCCCGTCATAACCAGTCTCCGCAAAGAGCGGAATCGACAGCTTGAGAATCTTTTCATGCATATCAACCTTGGGTGTACTTTTTGCCATTGAGCCTCCGGAAATCTAACAACGTTCCTTGAATATCGAATCGAGCCATTCGCAAGCCGCACTTTGAGCGGGCACAAACTGCGCCAGTGCCTGCGCTACAAAAGCGCTCGCTCCAACTGGGGCAGGATGGCTTCGGTCGCTTTCACTCCCGCCAGAATCTTGTTGCTGCCGTTCGTGAACTGATACCACGGCGTCTTTTCCTGATCGACGTGGATTACAACGTCCGCTTGCGAAGCATCCCGCAAAGACATGTGGTGCCGCATAATATTCAGCGAATTGTCGGCGATGCTGTACCACTTTGGCTTCCATTCGCTCTGGCCGTTGTGTCTCTCCAGATTCACCGCGATGACAACGTCCAGGCCAGCATCCCTTGCAACACTTGCCGGTACGGGCGAGGCAAGTCCTCCATCGGCGAGAATTTTCCCTTCGACCTCGACGGGAGAGTAGGCAAGCGGAATCGAGATGCTGGCACGAATTGCCAGCGCCAGACTGCCGCTGCGCAATACGACGATTTCCCCGCTGGCGAGGTCCGTGGCGACGGCAGCAAACGGTATCCGGCACCCCTCGATTCGCTCCCCCCCCACGTACCCTTCGATCAACGCACTCGTCT
>Ga0181520_10013937_pt1 | contig 10031 bp, 8 predicted proteins | sample PEATcosm2014_Bin_29_FD_132451 | JGI IMG/M metagenome (GOLD analysis project Ga0181520, IMG submission 132451) | Peatland microbial communities from MTU Mesocosm Facility, Houghton, MI, USA - PEATcosm2014_Bin02_30_metaG | ecosystem: Environmental > Terrestrial > Soil > Wetlands > Peat | place... | reverse complement strand
CGGGGCGGTGGACCACTCCAAACCCATCCCGCTCTACTACCAGTTCAAGCAGTGGCTTTCGGTCTGCATCGCCAACGGCACCCTCGCCCCCGGGTCCCGGCTACCGGACGAGCTCGAGATCTGCCAGCGGCTCGGCGTGAGCCGGGGCGTGGTCCGCCAGGCGCTCACCGAGCTCGGCTACGAGGGGCTGATCTACCGCCAGCGCGGGCGGGGCACGTTTGTCGCCGTCCACAAGACGGCCGAGGGCCTCATCAGCGGGCTGCGGGGCCTGGTCGACGATGCCGCCCTGCGCGGGCAGTCCGTCGAGAGCAGGGTGCTGGTCCTGCACCAGGTACCGGCCACCAACGGCGTGGCCACGAGCCTCAGCATCGCCGTCAACGACCCGGTGGTCGAACTCGAACGGGTGCGTTCCCTGGAGGGCGAGGCGCACGTCCTCACCATGACCTACCTCCCGGTCGCGCTCGTGCCGGGCCTGGACGAGCGGGACCTCAATGGTCCCGGGTCGCTCTACGAGATCCTCCGGCGGGACTACGGGCTGCCCATTGTCTCGAGCCGGCGCCGGGTGGAGGCGACCACCGCCGGCGCCCGGGAGGCGCGCTTGCTCGGCGTCGACCGGGGCGCGCCGCTGCTGGTGCTCTACAGCGTCAGCTACACCACCGAACGCCGCGCCGTCGAGTACTTCACCGCCTTCCACCGGGGCGACCGCAGCGCTTTCGAGGTGGAGCTGTCCAGTTCGGGCAGCGCCGCCTCACGCTTCGAGCGGGTCCCTCCGGGCCCGGAGGGGGCTCTCGCTTGACCGGTCGTCTCTCATGACTGGCCCGCTGTTCGTGGGGGTGGACGTCGGCACCCAGAGCGCCAAGGCGGCCGTGTTCGAGCTCACTGGCGTCTGCCTGGGGGAGGCGGCCGTCCCCCTGGCCCTGCACCGCCGGGGCGCCGACGAAGTCGAACAAGAACCGGAAGATTTCTACCTGGCGGCGACGGCCGCCATCGCCTCGTGCGCCTCCGCCTCGGGCCGGCCCGGCGATGTGGCCGGCATAGCCGTGGCCGGCCAGATGGCGGGCGTGCTCGGCGTGGGCGCCGACGGCCGGGCGGTCACGCCATACGACTCGTGGCTCGATTCGCGTTGTCGCGGCGAAGTCGAAATGATCGCCGCCCGTCTCGGCCACCGTCTCGTGGCGCTCAGCGGTTGTCCGCCCATGGTCGCCCATGCTCCAAAGATCTCCTGGTGGCGCCGGCACCGGCCCGATGCCTACGACCAGGTGGCACGCTTCGTGGTCCCGGGGGCCTTCGTGGCCGGCCGTCTGTGCGACCTGGACGCCACCGGGGCCTACATAGATACGACCTACCTGCATTTCAGCGGGCTGGCCGACACGGAGCACGCCACGTGGTCGCCCGAACTGGCCACCGGGTCCGAGGTCGAGCTGGACAAGCTCCCCCGCATCTTGGCGCCCACCGACATGGTGGGCCACCTCAGCGCCGTTGCCGCCCGCGACTGTGGCCTGCCGCCCGGTACCCCGGTGGCGGCCGGGCTCGGCGACACGGCGGCCGGGGCCCTGGGGGCCGGGATCGTGGCGCCGGGCCAGCTGCTGGACACGGCGGGCACGGCCTCGGTACTAGCCCTGTCCACCACCGCCTTCCGGCCCGACCTCTCGGGCACGCTCGTCCAGATGCGGGGCGCCGTGCCCGGGCAATGGCTGGCGCTGGCCTACCTGGCCGGCGGCGACCTGCTGCGCTGGCTGCCCGAGGTGCTCGGTGCGGCCTGCCTGGAGGACCTGATAAAGGAGGCGGCGGGACGCGGGGGGGCGCGGTTGTTGTTCGTCCCCCACCTCGGAGGGCGCATCTTGCCCGCCGCCCCCGAGGCCCGGGGGGCGTGGGTCGGCCTCGACCTGTCCCAGACACGGGGCGACCTGGCCCGAGCCGTCCTGGAGAGCGTCGCCTTCGAGTACGCCGGGTTCCTCGATGTGGCCCGCCGCCTCTTCCCCGACGTCGTCCTCGGCGACGTGCGGGTGATCGGCGGGGGCGGCGACGACGCCTTGTGGAACGGGATCAAGGCCTCCGTCCTCGGCCGGCCCTACGTCCACCTGGGCCGGGAAAGCTTCAGCTGTTGGGGCGCGGCCCTGGTGGCGGCGGCGGCGGCCGGGGCCGTGGACGACCTCGCTACCCTGTCCCTGTCGAGCACGGCCGAGGTGGACCGGGCCCTGCCCGACCCCGACCTGGAAGCCCTTTATGCCCGCCGCCGGCGTGACTACACCGCCACCGTCAACCTGCTCGTCCCGGCTCCCGAGGGCCGGCCCCATCAGGAGGTACACGTATGAAGAGCCGCTTCCGCCTCGCCGTCTTGGGCGCGGGCCGGGCGGGCATGGTGCACGCCCGCAACGCCGCCGGGTCGGTCCCCGGGGCCGAGCTGGCCTGCGTCGTGGACGCCGACCCCGTTGTGGGCCACAAGGCGGGCGAGGAACTGGGCGTGGACGTCTTCCCCAACCTCGAGGAGGCGCTCTCGATGGCTGGCTTCGACGGCGTGGTGATCACCGCCCCCACCTTCGCCCACCCCGAGCTGGCCGTGCTGGCCGCCGGGGCGGGCAAGCACGTCTTCTGCGAGAAACCCATGGCGCTCTCCCTGGCCGACTGCGATGCCATGGCGGCGGCGGCCGACAAGGCGGGGGTCGTGTTCCAGGTCGGCTTCGTGCGCCGTTTCCAGCCCGAGTTCGCCGAGGCCAAGGCCCGGATCGAAGCGGGCGAGATCGGCACCCCGATGGTGGTCAAGTCGCTCACCCGGGGCCCGGGGCTGCCGCCGGTGTGGGCCCATGACCTGCGCCGTTCCAACGGGATGCTGGCCGAGGTCAACAGCCATGATTTCGACTGCGTGCGCTGGCTGATGGGATCGGACATCGAGCGCGTCTATGCCGAGACGGCCAACTTCAAAGGGGCCGACCGGGGCGTCACCGCCGCAGATTTCTACGACAACGCGGTGGTCTCGCTCCGCTTCGTGGCCGGTGCCATCGGGACCATAGACGGGACCTGCCCGGCCGACTATGGCTACGACGCCCGGGCCGAGGTGCTCGGGACCGAGGGCCTACTGGTGGTGGGCGACAACCGGGCCGTGCCCGTGCTCGAGATCCGGACGCGGGGCCTGGGGGAGGCGCCCACGTGGTCCTCCTGGCCGCAACGCTTCGAGCCCGGTTACCGGGCGGAGCTGTCCGGGTTCGTGCAGGCGGCCACTCACGGCACGGCCCCCCTCGTGGGTGCCGCCGACGGCCGTGCGGCGGTGGCGGCGGTGATCGCGTCCAACACGTCCTGGCTGGAGGGCCGCCCCGTGACCGTGGCGTCGCCGGCGGCGCTGCGATGAAGGTCCTCGCCTACCGGGGCCCGGGCTCGTTGGTGGTGGAGGAGCGGCCCCAGCCCCGTCCCGGGCCGGGGGAGGCGCTACTGAAGGTGGACGCCTGCTCGATCTGCGGCACGGACGTACGCATCGCCAACGGCTCCCACCGGGCCTATGCCGACGCTCTCGGACGCGTCCCCGGCCATGAGGTCGTGGGGACCGTGGTGGAGGTGGGTGCCGGGGCCCGTGCCGCCGAGGGCGAGCGGGTCTTCGTGGCGCCTAACTACGGCTGCGGGAGGTGCGCTGCCTGCGCCCGGGGCCAGGTGAACATGTGCGAGCAACCCCGGGCCATAGGCATCACCGAGGACGGGGGCTTCGCCGAGTACCTCCTGTTGCACAAGGACCTGGTGGACCAGGGCAACCTGCTGTCCTTCAACGTCGTCACCGCCACCGCTACCGGGGCCACCACCGCCGCCGGGGCCACCGCCGCCGGGGCCACCACCGCCGCCGGGGCCACCACCGCCGGGGCCGCCGCCGCGCCCGGGGCGGCCACGGGGCTGGACATCGGTACGGTGGCCCTGGCTGAGCCTTTGGCCTGCGCCCTCCGAGGGTCGCGCGCCTGCCGCATCGGCGAGGGGGACGTCGTCCTCGTGTACGGCGCCGGGCCTGTCGGCCTGTTCCACCTCGCCCTGGCCCGCCTGGCCGGCGCCGGGGCCGTGGTGGTGTGCGAGCCCAACGCCGATAGGCGCCTGCGAGCCCTGGCCTGGGGCGCCACATCGGCCCACGACGCCGACTTCGACCAGCTGCAAGCGGCGTTGGTCAGCGCCGGTGCCCCCAAGGGCGCCAACGTGGTGATAGTGGCCGCGCCCGTGCCCGCCGCCCAGGCCCAGGCCCTGGAGCTGGCCGGCCCCTGGGGGCGGGTCAATTTCTTCGCCGGCCTGGCCCGGGGCCACTCCCGCGTCGAGCTCGACAGCAACCTGGTCCATTACAAAGAGCTCGTCGTCACAGGTACGTCGGCGAGCACCAACGAGGAGTGCCGGGCCGCCCTGGAGCTGATCGTCGACGGCCGGGTGGACGCAGGCTCCCTGGTGGAAGCCCGCTTCGACCTGGCTTCGGCGGCGGACGCCTTCGAGCTCGCCGCCTCCGGCCGGGCGATGAAGGTGCTGGTGACGCCGTGACCCCGACCCCCCAACAAGACCGAAAGTGCCAACGAGACCGAAAGTGCCAACGAGACCGAAAGTGCCAACGAGACCGAAAGTGATGGCCCGAACATGACCGCAACTGCCATGGACCCCTTCTCCTTGATGCTGGACTTCCGCTCGGGCGCGCTTTCCCCGCATACGTCACGTACCGAGCGTCACCTGTCCGACATGAAGGGCTCGTATTACGCCGACGAGGCGGCGCTGGAGCAGCTCGTGCAGGGCGGCGACCCGCTCGTGTACGAGGTCCTCCAGTACGACGTCCCCGAAGAGGTGGGCCAACTGATCTGCTGCACCACCGTCCTGCACCCCGGCACCGTCGGTGACGAGTACTTCATGACAAGGGCCATTTCCACTCGGTGAGGGGCACGGGCGAGCTGTACCTCGGGTGTTCCGGCCACGGCTACCTGTTGCTGATGACTGAGGACGGGGGCCGGTCGGCGTCGCCCATGGGCCCGGGCACCGTCGCCTATGTCCCCCCGTACTGGGCGCACCGGACGGTCAACACGGGCGACGAGCCCTTCGTGTTCTTTGCCGTATACCCGGGCCAGGCCGGCCACGACTACGGGACCATCGCGGAGAGCGGCTTCGCCCAGCGTGTCCTGCGCACGCCCGAAGGCCCTGTTCTGAGATGACCGGGACGGCGCCGTTGTCGTGCTCGCCGCCGCTACGCCCTCTGCCCGAGTGCGTGGTGGTGGTCACGCCCCGTTCGTTCGGGATGCACGACCCGGGCCTGCGCCGGCGCCTGGAGGCCGAGGTGGGGGAGGTCCGCTACCGTCCCGGCCCGCTGGCGGCGGCCGAACTGGTCGAGGCGGTCCGTGATGCCGACGGCCTGCTGGCCGGGCTGGACCACGTGACCGACGAGGTCTTCGCCGGTGCCCCGCGCCTGCGGGTGGTAGCCCGCTACGGGGTGGGAGTGGACCGGGTCGACCTGGCCGCGGCCGGCCGGCACGGGGTCACCGTGACGATAACGCCGGGCGCCAACGCCAACGCCGTGGCCGAGATGACGGTGGCTTTGCTCTTCGCCCTGGCCCGGCCCCTGGTCGTCGGCCATCAACGGGTCGACGGGGGCGAATGGCCGGCCCTCAGCGGGTTCGAGCTCGCCGGGCGGGCCCTGGGCCTGGTGGGCCTGGGCCGGATCGGCTCGATGGTGGCGGCCAAGGCCGCCGGGCTCGGCCTGCGGGTGCTGGCCTACGACCCCTACGTGGCCGCCAGCGGCAACAGGGCCGCCACCGGGACTGGGACCGCCACCGGGACTGGGACCGCCACCGGGACTGGGACCGCCACCGGGACTGGGACTGGCGGCGGCCACGTGACCATGGTGGACCTGGCCGCTCTGGTGGCCGAGTCCGACTTCGTCTCCCTCCACGCCCCGCTCACCGACCAGACCCGGGGCATGGTGGACCGGGCGCTCCTGGAGCAGATGAAGCCCGGGGCCGCGCTCGTCAACACGGCCCGGGGAGAGCTGGTCAACGAGGCCGATCTGGTATGGGCGCTCGACGAAGGCCACCTGCGGGCGGCCGCCCTCGACGTCCTCGCCACCGAGCCGCCCGGGCCCGACCACCGCCTCCTGCGGCGCCCCGACGTGCTGGTGACGCCGCACATGGGCCCTCACACGTCCGAAGCCACCTCGGCCATGGGGGCGTGGGCGCTCGACGACCTTCTCGCCGTCCTTTCCGGCCGAGCACCGAGGTACGCGACATGAGCACTTCAGCGCCATCCCCTGGCGGCGCCGCCGCCCGCACCTTCACCTTCATCGGTGTGACGACGGGCAAATCGGCCATCATGCGCATCTTCCCGGCCTGGGCCGAGCACCTTGGCCTCGGCGACGTCCGCATGGCCGGCTGCGACCTGGCGCTGCACGCCCCGCCCGAGCGCTACCGGGAGGCCGTCGAGGTCATCCGCTCGGGCCCGTCGGAGTTGGGGGCCCTGGTCACCACGCACAAGATCGACCTGTTCGCGGCGTGCCGGGACATGTTCGATTTCGTGGACCCCTACGCCGAACTTTGCGGGGAGGTGTCCTCCCTGTCCAAGCGCGACGGCCTGTTCCGGGCCCATGCCAAGGACCCGATCTCCTCGGGGAGGTCGTTGGACGAGTTCATCGAGCCGGGCTACTGGGCCTCGGGCGGGAGCGGGGACGGGAGGGCGGACGGCCCCGAGGTCCTGCTCTTCGGCGCCGGCGGGTCCAACCTGGCCATCACTCTGCACCTCATGAGCGGCCGGGCCGCCCCGGACCGCCCCCGTCGGGTCGTGGTGGTCAACCGCAGCCCGGCCCGGCTCGAGTCCATGCGCGCCGTGCACGAAAAGCTCAACGCGCAGCACGGCGAATTGAGCGAACAGGTGAAGGTGGAGTACGTCCACAACGCCGACCCGGCCGAAAACGACCGCCTCATGGCCGAAATGCCGCCGGGCTCACTTGTCGTCAACGGGACGGGCATGGGCAAGGACAGCCCGGGGAGCCCGGTCACCGACCAGGGCGTGTTCCCTGAAAGGGCCCGGGTGTGGGAGCTCAACTACCGGGGGGAACTTGACTTCTTGCACCAGGCCCGGCGTCAAGAGGCTGCCCGGGCACTGTTTATCGAGGACGGCTGGCGCTATTTCGTCCACGGTTGGACGTGCGTGATCGAGGAGGTCTTCGACGTACCGATGACGCCCCAAGTCGTGGGCGAGCTTTCCCGCATTGCCCTCGGGCTGCGCCGCGCTTAGTCAGAATTTCCGTCAGGGAAAAGAAAACCTAGTATAGGAAAGAAGGGGTTCTCATGGAGATCGGGATCGACAGCTATTGTTTCCACCGGTATTTCGGAGAGATTTACGCCGGCACACAGAGCGACCCGGGCACGCGGTGGCGGATGGAAGACGAGTTCTTGGACTTCGCCCTAAAGCAGGACGTCGGCGAGATCGCCCTGGAGGCGTGCTTTTTCGATGCCCTGGACGACGGCCTGTGCGCGGAGATAAAAGCCCGCCTCGACGAGACCGGCGTGGACCGGGTACTGGGCTGGGGGCATCCCGAGGGGCTGTGGGGCGGCGACAGGCCCGACGAACTCGAGGCCCTGAAGCGCCACCTCCCCCAGACCCGCAAGCTCGGCTCGACCCGCATGCGCATCGTGGCCGCCAGCATGAACTATGCCAAGTCGCCCCGGGAGGAACTGATCGGCAAGGTCATCCCCTTGCTGGCCGAGGCGACCAAGGCGGCCGAGGAGGAAGGGGTGGTGCTCGCCCTCGAAAACCACATAGATTTCACCTCCCGGGAGATCGTGCGGATCATAGAGGCCGTCGGTTCGCCTAGTCTGCGGGTCAACTTCGACACCGGCAACTGCCTGCGCCTGTTCGAGGACCCCGTCGACGCTGCCACCAGGCTCGCTCCTTACACGATCTCGACCCATACCAAGGACATCGCCACCCGGCGCAAGGGCGGCAGCCCCTCGGACAACTTCACCTGGTGGCCGGCGTGCGTGGCCGGCGAGGGCGTCATCGACATGCCAGGGGTGGTAAAAGCCTTGCAAGCCGGGGGCTTTGACGGCTCTCTCAGCCTGGAGGTCGACCTTATCGGTGAGCAATGGTCGATGTTGGCCGAGGAAGAAATCGTGACCCGGAGCCTCGCCTATCTCCGCACGCTGCTCCCCGGCGCGCCGCGTTCCTGAAAGGCCCGGACCATGCCGTTGCATACCGCTCCCCGCGATGAACGCCCCGCCATCGGTTTTGGCCTGCTCGGTTACGGGTTTATGGGCCGGGCCCACTCGCACTCCCTGCACAGCATCGGGCATATGTGCTGGCCCTCGGCCGCCCGCCCTGTACTCGTCGCCGTGGCCGGCCGTACCGAGGCCGGCGTGGCCGAGGCGGCCACCCGCTATGGGTACGCGTTGTACACGACGGACTGGCACGACATGATCTCCGACCCGGCGGTGGACGTTTTCGACAACGTGACCACCGATGCCGCTCATGTCGGGCCCACGTTGGCCGCTATAGCCGCGGGCAAGCACGTCATCTGCGAAAAGCCGCTGGCGTCCACCGCCGCCGACTGCGCCCACCTGTACGAGGCGGCCGCGGCCGCCGGGGTCAAGCACCTGGTGTGTTTCAACTACCGGTTCTTCCCGGCGGTGCGCCTGGCCTGGGAGCTGGTCCACGGGGGCGAGCTCGGCGAGCTCTACCAGGCTCGTTTCCGTTACTCCCAGGAATGGCGGGCGGCGCCGGGGCCGCTGCCCCGCGCCGCCGGGGCGCAGGCCATCATCGCTTGCCACGCGGTGGACCAAGCCCGCTTCCTGTGCGGGGAGATCACCTCCGTCCAGGCGTCCATATCGAGCCCGGTGACGACGCCGGACCGCCTCTACCGGGGCGGTCCCATCGACCAGGACGATGTGGTCGCCATGGTCGCCCGTTTCGACAGCGGGCTGCTCGCCACCATCGACGCCTCGCTCGTCGCCCCGGGCCGGCGCAACCACCTGGCCTGGGAGCTCAACGGCTCGCTGGGCAGCGTGGCCTGGAGCCTGGAAGACCCCAATATCCTCAAGGTTTACCGCACCAGCGGCGGGCGCACCTCGGGTTTCACCGAGGTGATCACGTGCGAGGCGGACCATCCCCTGGTGGCGCCCTGGTGGCCGTCGGGCCACGTCCTGGGCTGGGAGCACGGGCATGCCAACATGCTCGCCCATTTCATAGACGCGGTGGCCGGGGACAAGGAGGTGGGGCCCTACGGCGCCACGTTCTTCGACGGCCTGCGCGCCGCCCAGGTGGCCGAGGCGGTCGACGAGTCGGCCGAGACCGGCGACCGCGTCGAAGTAGCGCCCGCCTCGGTGCCGGCCGGGTGAGCCCGGGCGTCCCCAGCTTGGAGCAACTGCGGGAGGGTTTGCTGGGCGAAAGCTACTTTGCCGACGACGGCATCCTGACCGCGGTGTACCTGGCGCTGGCGTTGGGGCGGCCCCTGCTCGTCGAAGGCGAGCCGGGTGTCGGCAAGACCGAGCTGGCGCGGTCGCTGGCCAGTTTCCTCGGGCGCGAGCTGGTCCGGCTCCAGTGTTATGAGGGCCTCGACGCCGCCCAGGCGCTGTACGAGTGGGACTACCCCCGCCAGTTGCTCCACGTAAGGGCGGGCGAGCAGGTGAAGGACCTGTACGGTGACGAGTTCTTATTGGAGCGGCCTTTGTTGCGGGCCGTCCGGGCCGGGGAGCGGGCCGTCCTGCTGGTCGACGAGATCGACCGCTCGGACAGCGAGTTCGAGGCGTTCCTACTCGAGTTCCTGGACGGGTTCCAGATAACCGTCCCCGAGCACGGCACCATCCGGGCCGACCAGCCGCCGCTGGTGATAGTCACCTCCAACCGGACGCGCGAGCTCCATGACGCGTTCAAGCGCCGTTGCATGTACCACTGGATCCCCTTCCCCGAACCGGCCCGAGAGCTTGAGATAATCCGGGCCCACGCCCCCGGGGTCGAAGAGGCGGCGGCCACCGCCCTGGTCGAAGCGGTGGTGGCGGTGCGCGCCCTGCCGCTCGTGAAGAGGCCCCGGAAAGCCGAGACGATCG
>Ga0181520_10013935_pt1 | contig 10032 bp, 8 predicted proteins | sample PEATcosm2014_Bin_29_FD_132451 | JGI IMG/M metagenome (GOLD analysis project Ga0181520, IMG submission 132451) | Peatland microbial communities from MTU Mesocosm Facility, Houghton, MI, USA - PEATcosm2014_Bin02_30_metaG | ecosystem: Environmental > Terrestrial > Soil > Wetlands > Peat | place... | reverse complement strand
TACACGATGACCTGCAGGGCCGTCATGACATGGCGGAGTTTGTCATGACATGACGGCCCTGCCGGCGGCGGAGAATTATTTCTGGCGGGTTTACATCACCGGCTCCTACACGATGACCTGCTGTCCGGAGTACCTGCGTAAATTCAACCAGCCGGTGCTGTACGACCACAACCAGCGGATCAAGACGCACACGACCACGCTCACCGGCTTTCTGCAAACAAATCCCGGGGTGTATTCGCATTATGTGCTGCTGGATCACCAGGACTGGCTGGCCTGGCACGATCCCAAGGCGCTGTTGGAGGAGTGGGAACTCATTCTGGCCAACAGCCGGCCCGGCACCAAAATCCTGATGCGCTCCGCCGGCCTGGACCTGAGCTTCGTCCCGGAGTCGGTTCTTGCGCGCCTGCGGTTTCAAGCCAAGGTGACGGAACCGCTGCATCTCACCGACCGGGTGGGGACCTATGGCAGCCTGCATTTTGCGGAAGTCTTATGAGCGTCGTTTTCACCCCGCCCATCCGTCCGGGAAAGGCGGCCCCCATTGAAACTTATTACCGGTGGCACGCGCGCATTTACGACGCCACGCGCTGGAGCTTTTTGTTTGGCCGCACCGCCATCCTGACCGAGGCGGCCGCGTTCGTGACCCCGGCACGGATTCTGGAGGTGGGCTGCGGCACCGGTAGAAACCTCGTACACCTTGGCCGCCAGTTTCCCAAGGCCGCCATCACCGGGGTGGATCTCTCGGACGCCATGCTCGAAGTGGCCCGGCGCAAGACCGCCCCCTTTGGCTGCCGCGTCAATCTCTGGCATCGTTCCTATGACGCGCCGCTGCTGGACGCGAACGGCTACGACCTGGTGCTGTTTTCCTACGCGCTCTCGATGTTCAATCCCGGATTTGAGACCGCGATCCGCGCGGCGGCGGAAGATCTGGCTCCCGGCGGCTGCCTGGCGGTGGTGGATTTTCACGCCACGCGTTTCCATTTTTTTGAACGCTGGATGGGCGTCAACCATGTCCGCATGAACGGCCAGTTGCGTCCGCTCCTGCAATCCCTCTTCGTGCCGCAGGTCAACCGGATCAATCAGGCCTACGGCGGGGGGTGGGAGTATCTCACCTTTGTGGGCCGTAAAAAGCAAGTCAAGCCCGCGAAATGAACGGGTTGCCTTTCAGATAAAACCGCAGGGGGCGTTTTGCCCAGTGCCTGGCGTAATCCACGCCGATGCGCGGGCGCCTGACGATTTCCAACGCCATCGGTGTTCCGGGATCGGTGATGAAAAAGCCGGCACTCAGGAGGTCATGGCCGTTCAAACGCCGGTCAATATCCATCGCCCGGCACAACAGCCCCGGTCCCTGGGTGCGACCGGTGAGGGACTGGACCGGTTCCAAGGCACGCAAGAGGACGGCCGCACCGTTGCCCTCGGGTTCCGTGACGACATTCATGCAGTGATAAATGCCGTAGATGAGATAAACGTAACTGTAACCCGGCGGCCCGAACATGACCTTGGTGCGTTCGGTCAGGCCCTTGGAGGAATGCGCCGCCAAGTCGTGCGGGCCCAGATAGGCCTCCACCTCCACAATCCGACCGATCCGCACCCCGCCGGGGGTGACATGGACCAGATGCCTGCCGAGTAATTCCCGGGCGACCACGGTGGTCTCGCGGTTATAAAACGAGCGTGGCAGCGGTGAATGGAGAGGGCGCTCGGTCGGCACTTTATTTCCAATACCCTTCGGTGCGATACCAGCCGTGGGGGCCTTTCACCCAGTAACCGGCTATCCAGGTTCCATGAACATGCGGAGGATTCGCCCAGTGGCCGCCCATCCAGACCCAATGCCCGTCGGACCAAGCCCAATCCCCATGAATCCAGACGTAATCCGGTCCGGGGGCTGCGACCACGATGGTTTCCGCGAGCGGCGCGGGCGGAGCATCACTCACCACCACGACGGTCGGGGTGCCGCTGACGATGGCCAGGGGATCGCTGGCGGTGCCAATCATGAAATTCACCACGCGGTCGCTCACCCCGGCATTGCGCAAATCAATGATGTCTTCCGAAGTCAGATGGAAGCCGGTATGGGTGCTGACGATCTGGCTGATGACCACATCATCGCTGATACCGGCTTTGACGAGGGCTTTGACGTCCGTGGTGGTCAGCGGCTGCTGCTGGTTCACCCGGACATAGGTTGTGGGAGCCTGCGCCTGCAAACGCGCATTCTGTTGCTGATCGGCGGCCAGCCCGACCAAACCGCCGGCCACGGCGCCGGCGGCCGCTCCAAACGCGGCGTCGGTGCCGGCATGACGCGGCCCGCCGATGGCCGCGCCCATGAGGGCGCCCACGGCCGCACCCGAAAGGATGCCCGTTCCCGTGTTGTTCGGCGTGCCATCCGAATTCACGCAACCGGTCCAGACGACCGCCGAGGCCGCCAAAATCAAACTCACTGTTGGTAGTTTCATAAACTTGGTATTCATAAAATCATTTCCATTGTATGAAATGTTCGCCCCGGCGGGCAACCGCATTTCAACGCCTTATTCCATCAACCCATACGCCCCCCGGCTGGAAATCTTGCACGGAATTTCCGCAAACTACATATCTTCATATCAAGATGGGTTGATATTTGAATTTGACGAACGGTAGCCCATAACATATGCTGTCGGGGTTATTCTGAAAACCAATCAACGCGCGTCATCATGAGAATCAACCGGGCCACAGAATTGCACCGCCTGCTGCAGGAGCGAATTGTCGTCATAGACGGGGCGATGGGGACGATGATCCAGCGTTACAAGCTGGCGGAGGCGGATTATCGAGGCACCCGATTCACAGCCTGGCCCAAAGATTTGAAGGGGCTGAATGATCTGCTCAACGTCACGAAACCGGCGGTGATCGAGGAAATCCACCGCCAATACCTGGAAGCGGGCGCGGACATCATTGAGACGAACACCTTCAACTCCCAGTCCATTTCCCTGGCGGATTACGGCATGGAAGCGCTCGCCTATGAACTGGCCAGGGCCGGGGCGGAATGCGCCCGGCGGGCAGGGGATGCCGTGGAATGCGCCCAGCCGGGCCGGGTGTGCATCGTGGCCGGGGCGATTGGGCCGACCACCAAGACCTCGTCCATTTCCACGGATGTCAACAACCCCGGCGCCCGCGGCTGCACATATGATGAACTGGTGGTTTCCTACGGTGAACAGATTCGCGGCCTGCTGGATGGCGGGGCGGATATTCTGCTGGTGGAAACCATTTTTGACACGCTGAACGCCCGGGCGGCGTTCTTTGCGATTCAACAGATTTTTGAGGAACGCGGGATTCATCCCCTGCCCTGCGGCGTGAAGCCGGACCCGGAGCAAACCGTGGCGCCGATTCTCGCTTCGGTCACCTTTATTCAAGCCGGGAGCAACCGGGGTGTCACCGGCCAGACGGTGGAGGCGTTCTGGGATTCCATTTCGCATGTTCCCCTGCTATCCGTGGGCATGAACTGCGCGCTGGGGCCCAGGGAAATGCGTCCACTGATCGAGGAATTGTCGAAGCTGGCCCCCGTCTACGTCAGTTGCTATCCCAACGCCGGGCTGCCAAATCCCCTGCTGCCCACCGGATTCCCAGAAACGCCGGAGACGCTCGCGCCCCAACTGCATGAATGGGCGCAGAACGGCTGGTTGAACATTGTGGGCGGCTGCTGCGGCACCACCCCGCCCCACATCAAGGCCATCGCTGCGGCCGTCCGGGGACTGAAGCCGCGCACGGTCCCGGTGATTGAACCCTACCTGCGCCTGAGCGGACTGGATGCGCTGACGATCCGGCCCAATTCCAATTTTCTGAACATCGGCGAGCGGACGAACGTGGCCGGGTCGCCCAAGTTCGCCCAGCTTATCAAGGCGGGCGACTACGAGGGGGCGCTGGCCGTGGCGCGCCAGCAGGTCGAAAACGGCGCACAGGTGATTGATGTCTGCATGGATGAAGGGATGATTGAAGGCGTGCCGGCCATGACGCGTTTCCTTAACCTCATCGCCTCCGAACCGGACATCTGCAAAGTGCCGGTGATGGTGGATTCCTCGAAGTGGGAGGTCATTGAAGCGGGACTGAAATGCCTCCAGGGCAAGGGCATCGTCAATTCGATCTCGCTTAAGGAAGGCGAGGAGAAATTTCTCCGCCACGCGAAACTGGTTTTGCGCCACGGGGCGGCGGTGGTGGTGATGGCCTTCGATGAAAACGGCCAGGCCGACACCCTGGAGCGCAAGACCCAGGTCTGCCGGCGCGCGTACGATCTGCTGGTCAACCAAGTCGGATTCCCGCCGCAGGACATTATTTTCGACCCCAACGTGCTGACCGTCGGCACGGGCATGGAGGAACATGCGAATTACGCGGTGGATTTCATCCGGGCGACGGAATGGATCAAGGCCAATCTGCCGCTGGCCAAAGTCAGCGGCGGCATCAGCAACATCTCCTTTTCGTTCCGGGGCAACAATGCGGTGCGCGAGGCCATGCACAGCGCGTTTTTGTACCACGCCATTCGGGCCGGGATGGACATGGGCATTGTCAACGCCGGGATGCTGGCCGTTTATGAGGAAGTTCCGAAGGATCTGCTCGGATTGGTGGAGGATGTCCTGCTCAACCGCCGCGCCGACGCCACGGAACGGCTGATCAAGTTCGCCGAATCGGTGAAACAAAAGGGCAAGGCCGAGGTGGTCGAAGACGCCTGGCGTTCGGCCCCGGTGGAGGAGCGCCTCACCCACGCGCTGGTCAAGGGCATTGTGGAATATATTGACGCGGACGTGGAGGAGGCGCGGCGGAAATTCGCGAAGCCGCTGCAGGTGATCGAAGGCCCGCTGATGGCCGGCATGAACGTGGTCGGCGATTTGTTCGGCACGGGCAAAATGTTCCTGCCCCAGGTCGTCAAATCCGCGCGCGTGATGAAAAAGGCGGTGGCGTATCTGATGCCCTTCATGGAGGCGGAGAAAAAAGCCAGCGGCGACACCGCCAAGAACGCGGGCAAAATCCTCATGGCCACCGTCAAGGGGGACGTGCATGACATCGGCAAAAACATTGTCGGCGTCGTGCTGGCCTGCAACAACTACGAGGTCATTGACCTCGGCGTCATGGTGCCCTGCGAGAAAATTCTCCAGACCGCCCGCGAACAAAACGTGGACATCATCGGCCTGAGCGGCCTCATCACGCCGTCGCTTGATGAAATGGCGCATGTCGCCCGCGAGATGGAACGCCAGGGGATCCTGCTGCCGTTGTTGATCGGGGGGGCCACCACGAGCAAGGCGCACACGGCGGTGAAAATCGCGCCGGCGTACCAGCAACCGGTGGTGCATGTTCTGGACGCCAGCCGGGCGGTGCCGGTGGTCAGCAGCCTCATCAGCGCGGCACAGAAACCGAATTTCACGCGCGAGCTGAAGGCCGAGTATGACCGCATCCGCTCCCAGCACGGCGGGCAGACGGCCAAATTGATTTCGCTGGCGGAAGCCCGGGACCGGGCGGCCAAACTGAATTTTAGCGACCTGCCCCGGCCGGAGTTTGTCGGCGTCCGGGCCTTGTCCGCGGCAACCACGACGCTGAACACGCAGCACACGGCGCGCATGACGCTGGCCGAACTGGTGCCGTTCATTGACTGGTCGCCGTTCTTCCACGCCTGGGAATTGCGGGGTCGTTACCCGGCGATTCTGAACCATGAAAAGCACGGTGAGGAAGCACGCAAACTGTTTGCCGACGCACAGGGGCTGCTCGAAAGAATCGTCACCCAAAAGCTCCTGCAACCGAGCGCCGTCTATGGTTTGTTCCCGGCCAACGCCATCGGCGATGACGTGGAGCTTTACACCAGCCCGGCGCGCACGGACGTGTTGCAAACCTTCCATTTCCTGCGCCAGCAAATCATCAAGGACGACGGCAGCCCCAACTGGTGCCTGGCGGATTTCATCGCCCCGCGCGACAGCCATCAGGCGGATCACCTCGGCGGCTTTGCCGTGACGACCGGGCACGGGCTGGCGGAACTGGTCAAACAATTCAAGGCGGATCACGACGATTACAACGCCATCATGGCCGAAGCCCTGGCCGACCGGCTGGCCGAGGCCCTGGCCGAGTGCCTGCACAAGCGCGTCCGCGAGGAATGGGGGTTTGGCCGGCTGGAAAAGCTCACGCCCGACGAGTTGATTGCCGAACAATACCGGGGCATCCGCCCGGCGGCGGGTTATCCCGCCAGCCCCGACCATACGGAGAAAGGGACGCTCTGGAAGCTGCTGGACGTGGAGCAGCACACCGGCATCAAGCTCACCGAAAGTTATGCCATGTGGCCGGGCAGTTCCGTGAGCGGGCTGTATTTTGCGCACCCGGAAGCGAAGTACTTTGCGGTGGGCAAACTGGGGCGCGACCAACTGCTGGATTACCACCGGCGCAAAGGGCTGACCCTGCAGGAGGTTGAACGCTGGCTCGGACCGTACCTGAACTACGAACCGGGCAAAGCCACCACCGGCTGCGCCTGCGGCGGGCCGCATTGAACGGCGCCGCGTCGCCGGCCGAAGGGGCAAAAGCACCAAAAATTTGAAAAATTTTTCCGTGGTTTTGCGGTTCTTTCCGTGGTTTTGCGTATTGAACCCGGTTTGACGAACCACAGCGGGTCACCGGGGAACGCGGGTTCAGCCGAACGGCCTTTCCGACCGCGCCTTCTCCGACCGACCCGCCGCCCGACTCCAAAGATATGATCATCTTCATACCCGACCGGGTAGCCGAGGGGGTGGGACATCCTCAGGGTATCCCCCAAAATAGTTTAAAAAACTTCAACCGGGGTCAAGCGGTTGGGAGGCAAAGCGGCCAGCCTCAGATCCTGGAAGAACCACAAGTCAACGGGGGGGAGATTGGCTCTCAATTGAAGGCCATGTGCATTATTCAATTTCGAGATGGGTGGTTTATCATGTGCATGACACGAGTTCCACCGCGCCCATGCGGAGGGAATGGCCGTTAACGGATCACCGCCAATTGCGGCCCGACGCCTCAAACATCGCCCCGTTTCTGTACCAACTGAAAAATCTCCATGCCACCCACTATCAGAGGATCGGAGAGACGATTCAACTGATCGCCCCTTTTTTTGAGGATTTTCTTTTGGAACCCGAAAAAAAGGGGACAATGAAGTCGTGCGGCTTCAATGGAAACAGAAAGGCAGCAGTTTTCCTTTTCAGCCGTGGCAGTTTTCCGACGGCACCATCAGATTCGTCTGTCTGGCGACGGCGCTTCTCCAACCGTCGCCACCTTCCACAATCGTGATAGACGAGCCGGAGCCTGGCTGGCATCCAGTCGCATTGGAGGCGCTCTCAGCATTGGTTTATGAGGCGTCCTTGCGAACGCAAATTGTCATTTCCACACAGTCTTCCCAACTCCTTGATCATTTCAAACCGGAACACATAATCGTGGTCGAACGGTCCAAAGACGAATCGGTTTTCCGACGGTTGGACAAGGATGATTTGGAGCAGTGGATCCAGGACTATTCGCCCGGCGAGCGAGGGAGACCTTTTTAACGTTTGGAAACGGGTGAGTTTTGTAGATTATCATATTTTTCCCTGACGGAAATTCATTTTGAGGCGGGGGCGGTTTTCCCCGGCACCGCCGCCGGCTCCGTCGGGAACTGATGGGTCCGGCGAGGCAGGCAATTGTGAAGGATGAACGGGAAAGGAGGGAGTGGGCAAATAGTGCGGCGCTCGCCAGAGTCGCCGCTACGCGAACGGGAGATGGGGAAACGTTCGGTGCGCGCGCGGGGTGGCATGACGATGCCGCACCTACGGGGCTTGGATCGGTTTTGGGATGGGGAGGCTACAAATATTCCAGCCCTACGGGCTTGAAGCCGATTCCCCGGGGTTACTGGGGACGAGCCAGAGCGCGGGTCTGTGACCGGCTTATGCCGTCCAACAACCTGCCCGGTTGGGTTCACAGGTCTCCTTCGCACGACCAAAGCCGGCGGCAAGCCGGCGCTCCGTCCGGGTTGGCGGAGGGGCGGGCCAACTGGGGACGAGCCGTCCCCACCCCAGCGGCTGGGAAGGGCAAAGGCAATATTAGGGCGGCGCGGCAGCGACCGCCCTACCGGTTGGGGGTTGTCATGCGGCGTTCGCACAAGCAAAGCCGGCGGCAAGCCGGCGCTTCGTCCGGGGCGGGAACGCGCCCGGATTGCCCGGTACTGGGCTTGGACATTCATTTAAGAGGGTCGGCCCGGAGTTCATACAACTGATTAGTCTGGCCTCATAAGGCATCACGAAAAAACAACTCGATCATTCCGGCTGGTTCTTTTGGCCGCTGGCGGCGTTGCCCGCTCGTTACAGATCCTGCGGATATGCGCCTCGCGAGCGCCTGGCCAGCAGCCAAAATTCCTGCGCCATAATTGCCCAAGTTATTTTTTCGTGATGCCTAAGCCGCTGTTTGACGGGCGAAATCAACTCAAAAATGAAAAACTGCAAAGACGGGAAATCTTAACCACTGAGACACGGAGGACACGGAGGGGGTGAAATTTGAACAGAGACTTCCTCGGAAAAATTCACCCATTGCGCCCCGGAACCGGCGAGTCTTTGCAAAGTGGGACGGGCTTCCAGCCTGTCCCTCTCTCAGGAACCCCGGACGGGCAGCAGTCCAAGGCCGCCATGGCCCCTCTGTTTCTGATGTTCAGGGGCCGGAGAGGAGGGTTCGGCCGGTGGTTATTTCGGCGGAGGGCCGGCGGCGGGGCGCTCGCCGTCTTTCCAGGTGTGCTGTTCGACGGCCTGGCCGGCGTGGCAGGTGATTTCGGCCTTAACACAACCGCTCTCGTAATAGGCGCGGCCCAGGCCCTCGATTTGCCCATTTTGCATGGGTATTTCCTCGGAGAGCGCGCCATCCTGGTACCAACGGCGGTAGAGGCCGTGGATTTTGCCCAGGACAATCGGGGCTTCGGAAAGTTTTTTCCCGTTGGGCCACCACTTGGTGCGCAGGCCGTCGGAGTAGTTGGTGCGGTAATTTTCACGGACCTGGAGCTGATGGTTGGTATACCAGCCCTCGGACAGGCCATTGAGCAGGCCATTGGACAGCGCGGAGCGGGACATCAACGCGCCTCCCGGATAAAAATCGAGCATGACGCCGGTGAAGGGATTGGTGCGGCCTTTTTCAAACCAGACGCCGCCGGAATGGAGGAGGTTGGTGCGGGACAGTTCCGGGAGCGGCGGGGGCGGCGGAGGCGGGACCGGGCGCCAGGTCAGGACCAGCGCCAAACCCAACCCCAGACACAGAGCCGCCGGGAGGAGCAGCACACGGCCGCCGGGGCGGGTGGAGCTGACAGGCTGGTCGTTCACCGGGCGAGGCCAGCTCACTGGAGCGAGAGCCGGAAAAATTGCATCGTCGGCGCGTTCGTGGGCTGAACGGTCTGGATTTGCAACGGCTGGATGACGGACGAATAATAATTGGTGACGGCACCCGGGCCGAGGGCGGGGATGGTGAAGTTTAGAGGGGTCCAGTTCTTGAGATCAGGGGAACCGGAGGCGGTGTAGGTGCGGCCGGTCATGGTGGTAAAGGCCAGCACGGCCGAGGCGGCGCTCTAGCTGACAAGTTGCACACTGAAATCGTCCGCCGGGTTGAAGGGGTAATTGCCGAGCAAATACTCCTGCTTGAGGGTGCGCCCATCGCCGGTGTAATCGGTGTTGGGATTAATGGCCCCCAAGGCAAGGTTGAGGCCGATTTCATCCAGGAAAATCTCCTCCCATTGATCAGGGATGCCGTCCCCGTTGGCATCCGTACCGAGGGTCAAATTCTGGAGGGTCAAGGCGGCGGGATTGCCCAGCACCAAATAACCACCGGTCATTTCAATGGGCAGATTGGTCTGGGTGCCCACCGCGACATAGAGCTTGTACTGCGTCCCGGCCACCAGGGCATTGGACACATAAGGAACCGTGGTGATCCCCGCGTCCATGGGCACATCCACCATATAATTGATGCCGACGGCAAAACCAGGATCAACGGTGCCCGCCACCTGCACGCCAGCGGGGGTTTGCACGATCACCTGGTCCGCCGAGTCCATCAACGGCGTGCCGTATTGGTCCC
>Ga0181520_10013932_pt1 | contig 10035 bp, 7 predicted proteins | sample PEATcosm2014_Bin_29_FD_132451 | JGI IMG/M metagenome (GOLD analysis project Ga0181520, IMG submission 132451) | Peatland microbial communities from MTU Mesocosm Facility, Houghton, MI, USA - PEATcosm2014_Bin02_30_metaG | ecosystem: Environmental > Terrestrial > Soil > Wetlands > Peat | place... | reverse complement strand
CCCATCCCTTCTTCGATACGGTCGAGGTGCGCGCCTGCGACATTCCCCTGCGCGCCGAGGAGTCGGTGGCCATCGCCGCGCTCATCCAGGCTACGGCGGCCTATCTCTACAAGCTGCACGAGGCCAATCAGGACTTCCGCCAGTACGCGCGGCCGCTGCTGATGGAGAACAAGTTCCGCGCCGTGCGCTATGGACTGGACGGCAAGCTGATCGATTTTGGCAAGCAGCAGGAGGTGCCTCTGCGCGACCTGATCGAGGAACTGCTCGCGCTGGTCGATCCCGTGGTGGATGAGTTGGGCAGCCGCGAAGCCATCGAGGGGATTCGCACCATCCTCAAGACAGGCACCGGTGCGGACCGTCAGCTCAAAGTCTTCGAGCAGTCAAAATGCGATATGAAAGCCGTGGTGGACTACATGGCGCAGGAGACAGCGGCGGGACTGTAACAGCACCCGCTTCAATGCGCCGCGTAGTCCTCGCGAAAGGGCGTAAATACGTCGAGCACCTCGGAATTCTCAAGTGCTGAAGCCTGGTGCTCAACGTTGCTGCCGACAACGAGGCTATCGCCGGCGCGCATTTCAATGGTCTGGCCATCGCCCTCAAACAGAATGCGCCCACGCACAACGTAGACAAGCTGCGAATGGGGATGCTGGTGGCGCGCGCCCTTCCAGCCTTGCTCCAATTGATGGCGAACCAGCATCAGGTTCGGATCGTAAGCTAATACCTGGCGGCGCATTCCCGGTTCCGGCTGCGAGACGGCGGCGGCATGTGACGGTTTGTAGACAACTCCTTGTTCTGCCATTGGTTCTCCACTGAAACCGACTTCAGTTATACGCCCAAGTTTGCTCTCTCGGAAGTCCGCTCATTCACTGTCATCCTGCGCCGTAGGTGCCTTTCGGCTTTGCGGCACTTCGCTACTCATGGACGGGCTGCATTGGCCATCTTTCGCAGCGCCCCTGCGGGGCGCTGCGCATCTCTTTTCGGCTTTCCCAGGGCTATCTTCATGCCGCCCCTTCGGGGCGAATACACGCTCGCCTTGTTCATGCCGACCGTAAGGCCCAATACGCCGGGCACGCCTTCATTGCCGCGTCTTATTGATTCGGCCTTGAAGTGTCGCATCAAGTCGGAATTGTCATCCTGAGCGAACGGGGCCCCAAACGTACTTCAGTTTGGGGGTGGTGAGTCGAAGGATCTGTGGTTGCCTTTCCTTCATTCCGTTCAGTTGCTTATGGGCCGGATCAATAGTCCCGACGGAAAGGATGGGAAACGAAGCTCCTCAACCGGCCCCATGGGCGGGCAGCGGGGTCGTAGCGAAAGCTACGCTGCGCCGAGGTTTTCTTCCTTCAGCACGCGCTGATACGCAGGCAGCGTGAGGAACTCGACGAACTCGGGCGACCGCACCAAGTCGCGCATCAGCTCCGCGGCCTTCTCGTAGGCGGCGTAGCGCGGGGCGTCCACGGCGGTCTTCTGGCGCTCAAGCTCGGCGGCTATGAGGCTTTCGACCAGCGGAATATCGACCACTGTTCCGTCGATGAGTGTGGACTGGCGGTGCACCCACTGCCAGAGTTGCGCGCGGCTGATCTCGGCGGTGGCGGCGTCTTCCATCAGGTTGAAGAGCGGAACGCAGCCAATGCCGCGCAGCCACGCCTCCAGATAGCCCAGGCCAACGGCGACATTCTGCTTCAATCCGGCTTCGGTAATCTGGCCTTCGGGAATCCGGAGCAGGTCCTCGGCGGTGGCGTGGAAATCCGGCAACTGTTTCGAGATTTGGTTGGGCTGCGGCATCAGGCGGTCGAAGATCTCCATCGCCACCGGCACCAGCCCGGGATGCGCCACCCAGGTACCGTCGTGGCCGTCGCCGGCCTCACGCTCCTTGTCCGCGCGCACCTGGGCGATGGCCTTGTCGTTGGCCACCGGGTCGCTCTTGATGGGGATGTAAGCCGACATGCCTCCGATAGCGTGCACGTTCCGCCGGTGGCAGGTCTTGATGGCCAGCTTGGAGTAGCTGCGCATGAAATGGGTGGCCATGGTCACCTGGGCGCGGTCGGGCAGAACGGCGTTGCGGTCGTGGGAAAACTTCTTGATGAAGCTGAAGATATAGTCCCAGCGGCCACAGTTCAACCCGGCAGAGTGTTCGCGCAACTCGTAGAGAATCTCATCCATCTCGAAGCTGGCGAGAATGGTCTCGATCAGCACCGTGCCCTTGATCGTCCCTTGCGGCAGGCCCGTCTTCTCTTGCGCGCGGATGAAGATGTCGTTCCACAGCCGCGCCTCCAGGTGGCTCTCCATCTTGGGCAAATAGAAATACGGACCGCTCCCGCGCGTCAGCAACTCCTTGGCGTTGTGGAAGAAATAGAGCCCGAAATCGAAGATGGAACCGGACATTGCCTCGCCATCTACCAGCACATGGCGCTCTTCCAGGTGCCACCCGCGGGCGCGGACAAAGAGCACGGCGGGGCGCTCGTTCAGCTTGTACTGCTTGCCCGTGGCGGGGTCGGAGAAAGTAATCGCGCGCCGGATGGCATCGCGCAGGTTGATTTGCCCCTCGATCAGATTGGACCAGGTCGGAGTGTTCGAGTCCTCAAAATCCGCCATGAAGACCTTGGCTCCGGAGTTGAGCGCATTGATGATCATCTTGCGGTCCACGGGGCCGGTGATCTCCACGCGCCGGTCGAGCAGGTCGGCGGGCAGCGGCGCAACGTTCCACTCGGCTTCGCGGATGGCTTTGGTCGCGTCGAGGAAGTTGGGCTTTTCACCGGCGTCGAGCCGTTTCTGGCGTTCGTGGCGCGCTTCAAGCAGCGCCCTGCGGCGATCATTGAAGGCGCGCTGCAAATCAACGAGGAAGGCCACGGCCTCCGGGGTCAGGATTTCCGCATAGCTTTCACTGATTGGGGCGAGGATTTCAACGCCGGGAAGGCCGAGGGAGAAAGGCATGGAGCGAGCTCCTTGTGGGGGAGAAATATTGCTGACAGGATCATAGCCGGGCGGCGCGGCTCTTGACTTGTGCTCCCTCACGAAGAAGCGCCGACTCCTCCAAAAACGCTGTCATCCTGAGCGACCTGAGCGGAGCGAAGGGAGTCTGCGGTTGCGTTTGTTGATCCTGCCCAGAAACAATTAAATGGAATGAAGGAAAAGCGGCCACAGATCCTTCGACTCACCACCCCCAAACTGAAAAGCGTTTGGGGCCCCGTTCGCTCAGGATGACAGTCCTTACTGGATGCAAGAATGACAGCCCTGACTGAATGCAAAAATGACAGCCCTGATTTGATGCAAGAATGACAGTCCTGACTGGATGCAAAAATGACAGCCCTGATTTGATGCAAAACTTCAGGGCCGAATCAAGAGGTTTGTATCCGCACGCCTGCGGGCCAGAGAAGAACCTGGCGCCGGGAGGGAACCCACAGCTTTTCCCAATCGCACTTTCATTCCAGTTCAACCGTCCGTTACCCTCCGGGATTCCGTATCCTGTACATGGAGGGTCTGTTCCCCAAGCATGACCGAAGCTGCCGCACATTTGCTCTCTCTCGCTTATTCCGTCGAGTTCGTTCCCGGCGCTCGTTCCGCTGTCCTGACCTGCCTGCGCATCGATCCGGCGGAGAAGGTCACGCTGATCACGGACCGCGTCACCGAGCCCATCGCCGCCGCACTGGCAGTGCAGTTGGCCGAGCGCGGCTGCTCATGGAACGCCTTCATCCTGGAAGACCTGGCCCCGCGCCCGCTCGTGGACATGCCCGCCGAGGTCCTCGCGGATATGGAGACCTCGCAAGTCTCCATCTTCGCCGTCCAGGTGCAGGCCAATGAACTGGGTTCGCGCATGCAGATGACCGACGTGGTCAATCGCCGCCATATGCGCCACGCCCACATGGTCAACATCACCGCGGAGATCATGTGCCAGGGAATGCGGGCCGACTACGACCTGGTCGACCGGCTCTCGCAGCAGGTTCTCGATCGGGTCCGCAAGGCTACGCGCATCCGCGCCACCACCGCGGCAGGCACTGACATCGTGGCCGAGATGAATCCCGGCTACAAGTGGTTCAAGACCTCCGGCATCATCTCGCAGGAAAAGTGGGGCAATCTGCCCGGCGGCGAGTGCTTTACTTCGCCCGGTGAGGTTAACGGCACATTTGTCGTGGATGGCGTGGTGGGCGACTGGCTCTGCGCCCGCTACGGGCTGCTGGCCTCGACGCCTCTGACCATCGAGATCGCGCAAAACCGCATCGTCTCCTGCCTCAGCGCGAACAAGCAGCTTGAGGCCGATTTCTGGGCCTATACCCATACCGACGAGAACTCCGACCGTGTGGGCGAGTTCGCCATCGGCACCAACCTGGGCGTCCAGCGGGTCATCGGCAACATCCTCCAGGACGAAAAATTCCCCGGCATCCACATTGCGTTTGGCAATCCGTACGGCGAGCATACCGGCGCGCCGTGGCGCTCGGGAACGCACATCGATGTGGTTGGCCTGGGCTTCAATATCTGGCTGGAAACTCCCGCAGGCCAAGAGCAGATCATGCGCGATGGGCGATTCCTGATAGCGGCATAGGTCTTTGCACTTGTGAGCCAGTGCGTTCCTTCCCAGGTCTCAAAATCGAGGCCTGGGGCACACGGGCTTCGCTACCGTCTCTTCCTCGCGTTCGTCCAAAACGTGAAACCTCTTAATTTCCCGCATTTGGCTTAGCACCGACACTCGAAAGGAACGGAGAGTGAGATCGTTGCGTACCATAAGAGCATGAAGAGAATCGCCTTATATATAGCGGCCGGTGCGGCTGTTCTGGTTTTTGCGCCTATCCTGGCGCGTGCCGCCAAGCCGGTTTCGGCTCAGGCGCAGCACCCTGGCAACTTCAAAGTCCCATCGATTGGCGAGGCCTTGCGGCTCTCCGACTTTGCGGGGATGGAGCCCCGCCCGGAGCTGAAGGACAAACTGCTCCACATCTCCGGCTTCATCCAGAACTCCCCACGCGACGGCGAGCCCCCCACGCAAAAAACCGAGGTCTGGCTCGGCTATACCAAGACTGCCTTATACATCGTCTTCATTTGCCACGACGACCACCCTGGCGAAATTCGCGGGCACCTGGCGCGCCGCGAGAACATTTTGGCCGACGACAACGTGTCGGTGCTGCTCGATCCATTTCAGGACCGCCGCAGGGGCCTTCTATTCAGCGTAAATCCGGCGGGCGTGCAAGCCGACGCGGCGTGGGCAGAGAACAACGGCCCGGATTACAGCTACGACCAGGTTTGGGACTCGGAAGGACGCGTCACCAAGGACGGGTGGATGGCTTTGATGGCGATTCCGTTTCGCAGCTTGCGCTTTCGCTCCGGCCGTTCGGACTGGGGCGTGGTCTTCATGCGCAATTTGCCGCGCAACAGCGAAACCGACTTCTGGCCGCGCGTTGCCGCCAACGTCTCCGGCATCTTGAGCCAGGAGGGAACGCTCGAAGGCATCGAAGGCGTGACTGGCTCGCATAATGTGCAGATCAATCCTTATGCCCTGGCGCAGAACGAGCGAACCCTGGAGAACGTCGACCCACTCAATCCCTATTTCAGTTCACGGCACTTTGAAGGCACCGCGGGTGGCGAATTCAAGGCCATACTCAAGGACCGAATGGTCTTTGATGCCACGGTCAACCCCGACTTCAGCGACATTGAATCGGACCAGCCGCAGTTCACGGTCAATCAGCGCTATCCAGTCTACTTTCCCGAACTGCGGCCTTTCTTCCTTGAGAACGCGAACTACTTCAACACGCCCATCAACCTGGTCTATACGCGCAACATCGTTCATCCGGAGTTCGGCGCGCGCGTGACCGGAAAAGTAGGCCACACCAACGTTGGCTTGTTTGCCACCGACGACCGTGAGCCGGGGCAAACCGTGGCTGCCGGCGATCCGCTCTACGACAAGCGCGCCCTGTTCGCGGTGGGGCGCATCTCCCAAGATTTCGGCAAAGGTTCCAGCATCGGCGCCATCTATACCGACGAGGAGTTCGGCCAGGGCTGGAACCGCATTGGCGGAGTGGATTTCACCTGGCGAATCGATGACCACTGGACCAGCCTCGGCCAATGGGTGGAAAGCTCCACTAAGGGAACCACCGACAGCGGAATCCCGCCCACTTATAGCGCCGGGCCGGCGAGCAACGTGCAGTTGACGCGCTCCGGACACGCGTTCAACCTGCAATCGAATCTTCAGGACTTCAGCAACGGCTTTCAAACCCAATTAGGGTTTATCCAAACAGCGGACATTCGCAGCGATCAGACCCACATGACCTATCAGTGGTTCCCCAAACGCAAGGCCCTCCAAAGCTATGGCCTGGAAACAAATCAGAACGTTGCTTACGACCATCAGGGCGATCGCGTCTACCATTACTCCACCTTCGATCCGTTTCTCCTGCTTGCGCGCAACGTGGTGATTGCGCCCATCGGCGGTGAGAACTCAGACACGGTCGGACCGCAGAACTACTCGCTGCTCACGCACAACATAAACTTCACTGAGAACTTCGGAGGCATCGTAGTGCGCGGCGCTCCGTTTTCGCAGCTCAACCTCAACATCGTCGCTATCCGAAGCGGCAACGTGAACTACAATCCGCTCGCGAGCCGGGCGCCGTCCCTGATGAATCAGCAAACGGTGCAGGCGCTATTTACCGTGCAGCCCATTCGGCAAATCACTGCCGACAACACTTATCTGCTCGACCGAGACCACTCCGTTGCCAATGGCGCACTTGTTTACGAGAGCCAGACATTCCGCACCAAGATCAACTATCAGTTCACGCGTGCTTTCTCGGCGCGCGCCATTATGGAGTACGACTCGACACTGGCCAATCCCCTCGAAACATCCCTGTCGCGGGTCAAGCGGGTCGAGACAGAGGCGTTGATTACCTGGCTTCCGCATCCCGGCACGGCCATCTATGTCGGCTACAACAACGACTTGCAGAACCTGGACCGCGCCCTCTGCAACCGCTTGTCGAACGGCTCCTGCGACCCGAACAACACCGCTCCGCCCCGCGCCCCGCAGTTTTTGAACGACGGCCGCCAGATCTTCATCAAGGCGTCGTATCTTTTCCGTTTCTAGAACACCGTAGACCAGAAAAATGAAACCGCGAAGGGCTGCGGCATCATCTAAACCCCAGCTATGACGATCGCTTCCTCACACCCACTTCGCACTCTTGGCAACTCCGACCTTCATCTCACCCCTATTGGCTTCGGCGCCTGGGCCATTGGAGGCGGTAATTGGGAATACGCCTGGGGTCCCCAGGACGACAACGAGTCGATCGCCGCCATCCATCGAGCCCTCGACCTGGGCGTCAATTGGATCGATACGGCGGCCATCTACGGCCTGGGCCACTCCGAAGAGGTGGTTGCCCGTGCCCTCAAGTCCTCCTCCCACAAGCCCTATGTCTTCACCAAGTGCTCGATGCGCTGGAATCCTGACCGGTCCATCTACCAGACGCTGAAGGCCGCTTCGGTAGCCGAGGAGTTGGAGAAATCGCTGCGCCGGCTGGGTGTGGAAACCATCGACCTCTACCAGATCCACTGGCCCAACCCGGACGCGGAGATCGAAGAGGGCTGGGAGGCGCTGGCGCGGCTCAAGGAACAAGGCAAGATTCGGTGGATTGGAGTCTCCAACTTCTCGGTCGCGCAGATGAAGCGCGCGCAGAAGATCGCCCCCATTACCAGCCTCCAGCCTCCCTACTCGATGCTGCGCCCGGCGGTTGAGAAGGAGCTGCTTCCTTTTGCGCAGCAGAACGGCATCGGCGTGATCAATTACTCGCCCATGGTCTCCGGCCTCTTGACCGGAAAGATGACGGCGGAACGGATCGCCGCCTTCCCGGCCGATGACTGGCGCCGGAAATCCGTCGAATTCAACGAGCCGAGGCTGAGCAAGAATCTGCGCCTGGTGGAGTTGCTGCGCGAGATTGGCAACGACCATAATGTTGCGCCAGGCGTTGTCGCCGTGGCCTGGACGCTCCACCACCCGGCCATCGCGGCCGCCATCGTGGGTGGGCGCAGCGCCGCTCAGGTAGAAGGGCTGGCCGCGGCGCTCGACTTCCGTTTGAACGGAGAGGAATACTCCCGCATCAATGAGTTTCTCGCCGCCAATCCTGCCTGAAGACCTGCTCCCCCTTGCGCGAAAAACCCCGGCGCGTGGCCGGGGTTTTCTTGTTCGGGGCAGAAAAGGAAACTACATGGCGGCCACGAAATCGGGGACCACGACGGCAGCATGCTCCTGCAGAAACCGTGTCATCCGGGCGGCCATGGCGGTGTACATCTGAGCGGCGCGGAAGGCATTCACTCGGACGCCCTCGCCAGCCTGCGAAAACGCGTACTGGCCCATGGCCATCAATACGCAAAGGCGAATGTGCATGGCATCGCTGCGCAAGGTTGCCAGCATTTCCAGGTCGACGACGGGTGCGTTCTTGGCTGCAAAATCCGCCATTTCCAGCATCACGCAAGCGTTCTGGTGCATCACCCAAAGACCCTTGGGGCCTTCCATGCGCTGCCAGGCGTCCTCTGAGGTAGCGTTAATTTCCTCTTTCCAGAGGAAATGATCGCTCACCTCCCGGGCGCTCCAGTCAGGGCGCAGGCGCGCCAACAGGGAGTCCCAGGTTTGGGCGTTACGCCTGCGATTGGCCCCTAGCCAATGAACAAGGTAGAGCGCAACGGCCGCAATTGCGGCGATCTGAATCAAGAGCAGAGCCATTGGTGATCCTTACGCCGGGATTCGGTAACCACCATTTCCCATCGAGCATCCCGGCTTCTTCCTACCATTCCTCTTATTAATACCAGAAAAACAACATTTTGGGGATGGAAAAAAGGGGCATTTTACGGCTTTAGTTGTAGAAAGGGTACTCATCCGCCCCCGCGCCGGAGTAACGATCCGGGGGTTTGAGCCTCGCGGTCGTTTCTTGACCACCGACGCACAGGCAGAAGCGGCAAAGTAAGAGCATGGGAAAACCGTCTCCCCGGCTGCTCTACTTCCACGGCTTGCGCATCTTGGCTTCCGCGTGATCCACCAGGGCTGCCCGTGTGGTTTTCGCCGTCCCGGCCATGGCCAACAGCAGGTTCTGCATCTGCGGCGTGAACTCCCGCCGCTCGGCTTCCTGTTGCACGAAACACCAGACCCAGTAGAGCAGCGAGCAGATATAGCCAGCCACTTCCACTTGGGCGAGGTGGCTATACTGCGAGCTCGACGTCTGGTGCGTGTGGACCATTGCCACGGCAAGGCCGACCAGCGAATAGAAGCCGAGCCCAGTAGCCACCTGCAGTTCACGGTTTCTCCAGCTGATTGAAAGCAGCTGACTGCAACCGCTGAGTGTCAGGAAGAAGACAATCCTGAGAATTGAGGCAGTTTGCTGCGTGCGCATCAAGACATGCCATTGCGGCGGCAAGCTGCCAAATCCGGGAATGTTCGCGAAGGGCCAAATTGCTGCAGCAACACCCAGAACTAGAATTCCAACCACCGCGAAGGCGCCCCTCGGCATAGACCGGCGCAGCGGGCGGAGCACCGACCAGGCCAACTCGATCAGCACGCAAAACTCCAGCACGGAATCGACAATCGCGGCCGTCAAATAAGCGGTGAAATAGCTGTTCGGTGCGGAACGGAAGAAAAAAAGGCCCGCATCGCTGAGCAGTGACCACAGACAAAAAGCGGAAAAGATGGGCAGTGTTCGCCAGATGCGCCTATAGAGGAGCAGCCCAAGGACAGCTGTTTCAGATGCAACTCCCGCGATCCAGAGCGCGGTATCCAGGCTCATCTTTGGCATCCCCTCCGTGCCCTCCGACGGGGCGCGTAGAGTTCAACAGTGACTCCCTTGAGGCTAGGCTAGCACGCACGGACTAGGCACTCGGCAAAAACCTGGCGTTTGGCTTCGGCATGGGCGGCAGAGGCGCGGTAGGAATCGCCGCGACGCTGGTCGGCTTTGGCATGGGCGGCAGAGGCGCGGTAGGAATCGCCGCGACGCTGGTCGGCTTTGGCATGGGCGGCAGAGGCGCGGTAGGAATCGCCGCGACGCTGGTCGGCTTTGGCATGGGCGGCAGGGGAGCAGTAGGAAT
>Ga0181520_10013931_pt1 | contig 10035 bp, 8 predicted proteins | sample PEATcosm2014_Bin_29_FD_132451 | JGI IMG/M metagenome (GOLD analysis project Ga0181520, IMG submission 132451) | Peatland microbial communities from MTU Mesocosm Facility, Houghton, MI, USA - PEATcosm2014_Bin02_30_metaG | ecosystem: Environmental > Terrestrial > Soil > Wetlands > Peat | place... | reverse complement strand
GCTCACGAAGTCTTCCTTGTTTCCGGAAGTGGGAATGGAATCGGCCGACGCCGGATGAGCCAGCACCTTGTTTTCCGATGCCAACGCGGCGGCGGCGACCTGCGCGATCATCAGCCCCGATTCCAGGCCCGGCAAGCGGGTTAGAAATGGCGGAAGCTCCGAAGTGAGCGGGTTCACCATGCGATCGATGCGCCTTTCCGCGATTCCGCCTAGTTGGGTCAGCGCCAGGGCCATGAGGTCAAGCGCCAACGCCAGCGGCTGGCCATGAAAATTGCCGCCCGATATGACCTCGCCTTCTGTGACGAAGACCAGAGGATTATCCGTGGCGCTGTTCATTTCGATCTCGAAAACCCGGCACGCGTAAGTCAAGGCGTCGCGCACCGCGCCGTGGACCTGGGGCATGCAGCGCAGGCTATAGGCGTCCTGAACACGTGAGCACCCTTCGTGGGATTTGTTAATGGTACTGCCGCGATTGAGCCGGGCGAGGTTGCGCGCAGAGATCATCTGTCCGGGATGCGGCCGCGCCGCGTGCAGCCGTTCATCAAACGCGCGCGTGGAGCCGCGAAGCGCGTCGAGCGACAATGCGCCGGCAACGTCTGCCGTATTGATCAGAATCTCGGCCTCGCGCAAGGCCAGCAAGCCGAGAGAAAGCATGGCCTGGGTACCGTTCACAAGCGAGAGCCCCTCTTTGGCCTCCAGGGTCAGGGGCTTCAGCCCCAGGGAATTCAGCGCCGCCGCCGCACGTTGCCGTCGGCCCCGAAACACCACGTCGCCTTCACCCACCAAAGCCAAGGCCACGTGAGCGAGCGGCGCGAGATCGCCGCTGGCCCCTACAGAGCCGCGCCGAGGGACAACGGGATGCACGCCACGGTTCAAGAAGGCGCAAAGGGTCTCGGCAATCAGGGGCCGCACGCCGGAGAGTCCGCGTGCCAGCGTGTTCGCCCGCAGCAGCAGCAATCCGCGGGTTTCCGCCGCGCTTAACGGCTCACCCACGCCGCAGGAGTGACTGCGAACCACGTTCAGTTGCAACTCGCGTGCGGCGGACGGGTCAATGTGTTCGGTGGAAAGGCTCCCCACGCCGGTGGTCACGCCATAGACCACTTGTTTTTCCGCGATGATCTTCTCGATTAACGCGCGCGATTTCCTCATCGCCGCGCGCGCGCGTGGGGAAAGACCTACCGGGCGATTTCCCAGCACCACGGCGGAGAAATCCCGCCGCGTGAGTCTCTGACCGTCTAGGAGTATGGGTGCGGACATAAGCTTCGTGGGCGCAAACAGTTGACTCGTTCTGCATGCGACTTCAGAGTGTACGGGGCTCGGCCGTCTTGAGGGCCGCCGAAAACAGCTCACGGTACTTGTCAGGCAGGGAACGGGGGCGGCCGTCGCGATCGGTGATAACGTGCACGGTTTCCCCTTCCGCCAAGAGGTCATCGGTCAGCGGCCGTAGGACCTCATACTGGAAAATCAGGACGCGTCGGCGGAATTCCTTGAGACATGTGCGCACCAGGATTTCGTCGTCGTAGCGCGCCGGAGCTTTGTATCGGCAACGCGCCTCCGCCACCATGATGTATAGGCCTGCCTCATCTTCCATGTCGCGGTAGACAAACCCACTCTGGCGGCAGAAGTCGGTCCGCCCGATTTCAAACCAGATCAGGTAGTTTGCGTGATAGACCACTCCCATCTGGTCGGTCTCGACGTAGCGGACGCGCAGGGTGGTTTCAGTCCAGAAGCTCGGAGGGTCGGTGTTCACGCTGTTCCTCTTTCGTGCGTTCGAAGGAAGTCGTTCACACGCAGTCTATAGGAAAACCACGGCTTCGCAAACCCTGACGATAGTTTCACAACAGGCTTTCGCCCACGTCGTCGATCGGATTCGCGAGGACGTGCCGCAAGCAAGCAAAGAAACCCCGCAACAGCGTCTCGAAAAAGCGGTGGCGTTCCTGCGCCGGAAGGATCTGGGCTTGGATACCCGCACTCTCCGCGCGGTCGACCTGTTGGAAAAACTCCGTCGCGGTGGGCCAAGACAAAGTCACGGCCGGATGCTTGGCGGGGCGCCGTTCCACTTCAAATCTCCCGCGGTGGAGGAACACGGTCCACTCCAGGTCCCAGTCTTCTATAATCCACAGGGTGATGATTTCCGCCTCGCGGATCTGGTGCCGCAAAACTTTGTCCCGCCCCATCAGAACGAAAGCGCGTTGGATGATCCGGCGCGCCGCGCGTTTTGAGAGTGAGGTGGCAGGATCCTGCCGGGGCAGTGTCTGTTCGGGTGATGGAGTATTGGGCATTTCAGAGCTGTCAGCTTATCCGGCGGGAACTCCCTTCACATTCTTGCGGATAAATTCGACGATGGTCTCAGTTGACGCGCCAGGCTGGAAGACCTCGGAGACGCCGGCCTGCTTTAGTCCTGGGATATCCTCGTCGGGAATAATGCCGCCCACCACCAACAGGACGTCGGACATACCTTCGGCCCGCAGGAGTTCACAGATGCGAGGAATAATCGTGTTGTGGGCGCCCGACAAAATCGAGATGCCGATGGCATGAACATCTTCTTGGATGGCGGCGCTCGCAATCTGCTCGGCGGTCTGGCGCAATCCGGTGTAAATGACCTCCATACCCGCGTCACGGAGCGCGCGCGCTACGATCTTGGCCCCACGGTCGTGGCCGTCTAAGCCCGGCTTGGCAACGAGTACACGAATGCGTCGATCATCCATGGCGAGTTGATTCCAATTATCTCTCAAACACAGTCTTCAAATCGAGCGAGAAGCCCGGGAGCAGGTCAGGGTCTTCGAGCGGCTCATGCTCGCGGCGGACAGAGCTCCCACCGTCGGCGCGGAAAACGTGCACATCCCGAGTCTTGGGATAGAAGACCCATACCGCCTTAGCACCGGCAGTGAGATACTGCGCGACCTTCTGCGTCAACTCCTGCGCGAGATCGCTCGGAGAGACGACTTCGATCGCGAGCGCAGGGGCACCGGGAATGCGCCTGTCCAAGTCAACTTCACGCATTTGATCCGCCGGAACGAAGGAGACGTCCGGAATTCGCACGGTCTCGGAAGTGAGTTGATAACCGGTTTCCAGGAAAACCCTGCCGAGGTGTCGCGGGTGAGCGAAATCCCTTAAGGCCGCCGCGATGTTGTCTCTCACCCAGTTATGTCTCGGCATCGGTTCGGTCATGGTGACGACCTCTCCCTCGTTGAGCTCATAGAGGATTCCTTCCCTAACAGGAAGCTGATCGAATTGTTCAATTGTCAGGAGGGTCTTGGTTGCCACGGAGCAGTCTCCCTTCGATCCATCATCTGTAACGCCGAGCCGCGGTGTAGGTCGTCACCGCGTTCCCTTCGGCAGGGAAAAGCCGCGGACCTACACTACAGGTCCGCGCTACATTCGCTGCCGTCTGCGGTTCATAATTCACAATTCATAATTCATAACTCAGAATTACTCTTCATCTGAACGCCGGCTCTTCGTAAGTGCCGAACACCTTGCGCAGGACGTCGCACATTTCGCCCAGCGTCGTGTAGTCGCGCACGCATTCCAGGATGATGGGCATCAGATTTGCGTCGGTCGCGGCCGCGCTTGCCAGTGCCTCGAGCGCCTGCCGGACGCGGGTGCTATCTCGCCGCTTGCGCACTTCCTCTAGTTTTTCGGCCTGGTGGCGCGCCACGCTGTCGTCGATCACCAGCAGCTTGATGGAGCGGTCCTCCTGGGTCACGTAGTCGTTGACGCCCACGATGATCTTTTCCTTGCGCTCGACGGCCTTCTGGTAGGCGTACGCGGCGTCGTGAATTTCCTTTTGGGGGTATCCGCGCTCGAGGGCAGGCACCATGCCGCCCATGGCGTCGATCTTCTCAAAGTAGTCGTAACAGGCCCGCTCCGTCTCGAGCGTGAGCCTCTCGATGAAGTAGGAACCGGCCAAGGGATCGACCGTATTCGTCACGCCGGTTTCGTGCGCCAGCACCTGTTGGGTGCGCAGGGCGATAGTGACGGCTTCTTCCGTGGGCAGCGCCCAAGCCTCATCCAGAGAGTTCGTGTGCAGCGATTGTGTTCCGCCCAGCACGGCGGCGAGCGCCTGGATCGTGGTGCGCACGACATTGTTATACGGCTGCTGCGCCGTCAGCGAGCATCCCGCCGTCTGGGTGTGAAATCGACACAGCCAGGAGCGGGGATTGGTTGCCCCAAACCGCTCGCACATGACGCGCGCCCAAATCTTGCGCGCCGCCCGGTACTTCGCCACTTCCTCGAATAGATCATTGTGGGCGTTGAAGAAAAAGCTCAGGCGCGGCGCGAATTCATCCACCGGCATTCCCGCCCGCCGGACCCACTCCACGTACTCGATTCCATCACGCAGGGTGAAGGCCAGTTCCTGCACCGCCGTCGAGCCCGCCTCGCGAATGTGGTAGCCGCTGATGGAAATCGGATTCCACCGTGGAACCTCGCGCGCGCCAAAAGTGATCGTATCAACCACCAGGCGCATGGAAGGCGCCGGCGGGTAAATGTACTCTTTCTGCGCGATGTATTCCTTCAAAATATCATTCTGCGTGGTGCCGGAGATTTTCTTCCAGTCGGCCCCACTTTTCTCCGCGACCACCAGGTACATGGCCCAGATCATGGCGGCGGGCGAGTTGATGGTCATCGAGGTGGTCACTTGTTGGAGCGGCAAGCCCGCCAGCAAGGTTTCCATATCGGCGAGGGACGAAATGGAGACGCCGCATCGGCCCACTTCACCCTCGGCCAGCGGGTGGTTGCAGTCGTAACCCATCAGCGTGGGCAAGTCAAAGGCGATGGAAAGACCCGTCTGGCCTTGTTTCAGTAAATAATGGAGCCGCTCGTTGGTGTCCTCGGGGCTCCCAAAGCCGGAAAACTGCCGCATCGTCCAAATCTTGCCGCGGTACATGGTGGGGTGAATCCCCCGCGTGTAGGGGTACTCGCCGGGGTCGCCAAGATCTTGGGAATAGTCGAACTCGGAAAGGTCAGCGGGGGTGTAGAGCCGCTTGATCGGAACCCCGGAAAGGGTGGTAAATACTTCCTCGCGCTCGGGCGACTTAGCCAGCGCCGGCTTGAGGATTTGCTCCTCCCATCGGTGCTCGCCGGGAGAGGGCTGGGGGTGGGGAATCTCGTTGATGACCTCCGCGCCCGTCTTTTTGTTTTCAGTCACGCCGATGTTACACCCCAGAGGCATGGTAGAGCAGGGGCAGATTCAAAGTCAAACGCCGGAACTGAAGGCAACGATGAATTATGAGCGATGAATTATGAGTTTACACCCACCCTTCACTCTCGCGCCGCCGCCGATTGGCGTGACGACGGTTACCAATCCCTCCGTTTCGCTCATTCTCAGGTTGCAACCTTGCCAATTTGACCATTCCCGATGCGCCCGTGAGTTACTGCAGGGTCACCGGTTTCGGTGTCTCCGCCGAGCCGGGGATGTTGGGAACTTTGGTCACCTTTCCTTGCAGAGCGTCATTGAGCTCAACGTTGTAGTCGGAAAGGATGGTTCCGGTAACTTGACGGAACTGTGTGAGGGCCTTGGCGTAAGTCGAGCGGGCCGTGACCTCGTTCCCTTCGGCCGTCGACAGGTCGCGTTGCGCCTGAATCACCAGGAACACGGTCGATTCACCCAGCCGGAACTTCTTTTGCTCCGCATCGAGGGCCTGTCGATTGTAAGTCACGGCCTTGCGCGCCGCCTCAATGCGGGCCTTGGCTTGAATCACGCCGATTTCAGCGTTGCGGACGTCCTGCTCCACCTGGTTTTTCGTCCGCTGGAGAGTCTCCACCAACTGGCGCTCTTCGAGCATGGCCCGCGCCGCGTCGGCCTGAGCGCTGCGGTTGCGGATCGGAATGGCGAGCGAGAGGCCCACGGAGTAATTGGGGTAGTCGTTGTGGAAGATCTGTGAAAGAGACGTGCCGGCGCCGCCGTATTTGTTACCCGTGATGGGCGGCGAGGTGGCAACGCCGGTGGTGGTGCTGACGCATTCAGTCGAAGAGGGAAGGTAGCCGGCGGGGCAAGCGCCGTAAATCGGCTCGACGCCGGAGAGTCCGCTGCCGGCATAGGTGGCGAAGAAATCCAGGGTGGGCAGGAGGGCGTTGCGATTTGCCTTGATGACAATGGATTGGTAACGCAGGTTGAGATCGGCCTGTTCGATTTCCGGCCGGTTTTGAGCAGCAATCTCCAAGGCTTTGGTGAGAGGAGGAATATCATCCTGCTGGGGCTCGGGAAGCTTGTCAAGGGTGTCCACCTGTGCGCTCACCAAATCGGCGTCCACTTTCTTGGCCACAGCTGTTTTGATCAACTCCCCTTGCTGCTCGACGTTGGTCTGGGCGACAATCAGGTTTTGCTGGTCGGTCGCGACTTCCGCCTCTGTCTGCACCACTGAAATTGGGGCGAGGGTGCCGATTTCCACTTGGCGTTTGTTGTCTTCCAGAAGCTTTTGGGAGTAGGTCAGCGTCTGCTGCGCAACGGCCACTTGTTCGTTGAAGGAAAGGTAGTCCCAGTAAAGGTTCAGGACCTGCGCCACGGTGGTCATCACCTGCTGGCGAAAGACGCTTTTGGCGATTTTCACATCGTTCTGGGCGATGCGGATGAACTTGGCGTTGGCGCGATATCCAAACCCGTTCAGGAGGTGCTGGTACATCCCCAAATAGAGCGTGGTGGGAACCACGGGATTAAATAGCAAGTTCGCGGAAGTGTTGGTTTGTGTGTAACCGGGCAAGGCAACAACATAGCTTGTGCCGGTTAGGAAACCTTGGACGTAGTAAGGAGAGAAGCTGGTGGTCTGAGTCGTTACTACGGGGATTCCGCTCACCACGGTATAGTTCAGAGGAGAGGTCGCCCGGTTCCAACCGACCTGCACGCCCGCACTCGGATCACAGCAGGGCACAGCCCCAAAGTTGAGCGCCCCGCCAGCGCCCGTGAGACCACCCGAGCTCACCGAACTGGAAGCGCTTGATGCACTGCTAAGGCCGCCTCCGATTGCGCCGGAAAATAACGCCGACGAGGAGAATGCGCCCTGCACGCCACGGGGGGCGCCGCCGCTCTTGGCGCGAAGGAGGTCGGTTTCGGCGTAAGCTGGCTGATAGCGAGCAATCGAAATGTCCAGGTTGTTTTCGAGCGCGAGCGCGATCGTGTCATTTAAGGAAAGATGCAACTTGCCGTCGCTAAGCAACGAGTGCAACCGCTCCGAATTATTCATGTTTTTTTCGGGAACGTAGGGCGTTTGATACGGGTCCCAAAACGTTGGGAACCAGCGCGTGTTCCCGTATTTCATGACATTGAAGTTTTCGACGGGCGCGGCGTTGGGCTCCGGCGTGGCCACCTGCGCATTAAGGCAAGGGGCTCCAAATACGAGTATATTTACTGCGAAAAGCAAGGCGACGAGGCGTTGACGGTTAGGCTTCATCGAATGTCCTTCTCCCATATGCGGAAAATTTCTTCTGTCATCGGCACTATCCGGTATTACGCAATCATTGGACGCAAAGTTTCACGGATTGTCATTAGACGTTGACTTCGACACTGACGGAAAGTCCACTCCCGAGTAGGCGGAATGCCTATGTCGGTCGGTAGCTTTGTAGGTTCGCCGGAACTGGGACTACCGGGCGCTCGAATGCCGCCAGCATTCCCTGGCGCGAGTGGCCGCCCCGGAGTCCGAGGACTAGGAAATGCGCGAGCCTCTGGACCAGTGCATTCAAAAGCAAAGCATGGAAGTTTATCACCCGAATGCCGGGTAAACAACCTTTGTGGTTCCCGTTTGTGCTGCCTGCGATGCCCAGAGGGCATCTCTCCGCACCCGTCGGCGTTGAATTATTGGACGCCTACAATTATTTAACTAACCAGATAGTTAAATAACACGCTGCGGGTCTTCAGGTCAAGCGGATTCCGCCTCGTTCTTGACGGCCGGTTCGTTGGCCTCGCCGCCAGTGGGGGATGGTAGAATAACGGGTTCATGCGAAACATTCGATTAACTCTGGCTTACGATGGAACCGACTTTTGTGGCTGGCAACGTCAACCGGATGAGCCCACAATCCAGGCATGCCTTGAAGGCGCTCTGCACAAGTTGACGGGGGCTCCCACCGAAGTTTGCGGGTCGGGGCGCACCGATGCCGGCGTCCACGCCGAGCATCAAGTGGCGAACTTCCACACCGAATCCGCTATCCCTTGTGCGAATTTTGTCAAGGCTCTGAATGATCTGCTCCCGCCCACCGTGCGCATTAAGGTTGCAGAGGATGTCGCCCCGACTTTTCACGCGCGGTACGACGTCCGGCGCAAGACCTACCGTTATCGAATTGTGACGGCTGCGGTATGCTCCCCGCTATTGTGCCGGTATGTTCACCACCACCCGTATCCATTAAATCGTGCATTGATGTCGGTGGCGGCGGGGGTTTTTGCGGGTGAGCATGATTTTACCGCCTTCGCTGCCGCCGAAGCGCAAAGCGATGAGGAAAACAAGTCCAACGTCCGCACGGTTTTTGACTCGCGCCTCCTCTGGCGGCCCAAATCCTCGATGTTGGTGTATGAAGTGACGGGGAAGGGCTTCCTCCGCTACATGGTGCGCAATATTGTTGGAACCTTGATCGAGGTGGGAAGAGGCAGGCTTGATCCCTCCGACATGCTCACGATCGTTGAGGCGCGCGATCGCAGTCAAGCCGGCCCCACTGCGCCCGCGCCAGGGCTGTGCTTAATGAATGTCGAGTACGGGCCTCGTGAGAACGGGTGACCTGCAATGAATCGGTTCAAAAAAATGGCCCGATCAGGCGGTCATTTCCGCTCTCCGCTTGGATTTCGGCAACCGGTTCGAGTAATATAGCTCGTGACTTTCGATTCGGGGCCCCTGCGCGGGTGAGCTTGCGTCATCCAAAATCGCAAATCCGAAATCCAAAATGGAGTGAGCCGCAGTGAGCACAGCAACCTTGAAGGTCAAAGATAAGAAGCCCGGCCAGCGCGCCTGTGACGAAAAGGACGCCAAGGGCGAACTGTGCGTTGGGCATCTGAAGCGGTGGTATTACTACCACCCGCTGCGGCTCGCCTTCAGCGACGAAGAAGAGGCGGCCCGGAAGGAATTCGGCAAGAACGCCGAGATTTACCGCTGCGAGCGCTGCCACACGCTCTATCGCCCGGTGGCGGCGGATAATTCGACGGCGGGGCAAAAATTCAACGTTCGCCCCGTAACCCTTTGGGGCGATTTCTTCGGCAAAAACCCCAAGTAACTGTGCACGAGCCGCGCGTCCGAAGCGGGCAGGGAATCCCCCATCCTCGCCATCGCCTAATCGCTAAAAAAGAGGTTTCCAGGATTGAGCCAGCGCACGAAAGCTGAATTGCTCCTCGTCGTCGCAACCTTCATTTGGGGCTCGACTTTTGTGGTCGTCAAAGGCGCCCTTGCCGACGCTTCCCCTTTCCCATTTATCGCGATCCGCTTCATTTTCGCGGGTCTACTGATGTTCGCCGTCATGGCGCGCGGGAGGTTGCCCCGCGTCGTTCTTCTGCCCAGTTTGTTTCTGGGAATTCTGCTCTTCGCCGGTTTCGCGTTTCAAACCTGGGGGCTGAATTTTACGACGCCTTCCAAGAGCGCATTCATTACCGGCTTCAGCGTGATTCTGGTGCCGTTGCTTTCTCTCTTTCACGGGTATCGCCCGCGTTCCGCGAATGCCGCGGGCGCGATCTTGGGCTTGCTCGGGCTTTACTTTCTCGTTCTGCCGGCCGGGACCGGGGCGGTGAATCGTGGTGATTTGCTGACTCTCTTTGGTGCCATCGCCTTCGCCGTCCATATCGTGCTGGTTGGGGGCTACACGCGCCGGTATTCATTCCTGCACCTCGCCCCGGCCCAAATCCTGGTGGTGGGCATTCTCTCCACCCTTGCCGTGCCTTTAGGCCCAGCCTTTTTCGTGCATCGGACCGCGCGCCTGATATTCGCCCTTGCCGTGACCGCAATATTCGCGACAGCATTTTGCTTTAGCACCCAGGTGTGGGCGCAGCAGTATACGCCGCCGGCACACACGGCTTTGATTTTTGCCTTGGAACCCGTCTTCGCCGCGCTCGCCTCGCGCGTCGCG
>Ga0181520_10013930_pt1 | contig 10035 bp, 6 predicted proteins | sample PEATcosm2014_Bin_29_FD_132451 | JGI IMG/M metagenome (GOLD analysis project Ga0181520, IMG submission 132451) | Peatland microbial communities from MTU Mesocosm Facility, Houghton, MI, USA - PEATcosm2014_Bin02_30_metaG | ecosystem: Environmental > Terrestrial > Soil > Wetlands > Peat | place... | reverse complement strand
GGCCCGGTCAAACCCAATCCAACCGGGTCAAATCCAATCCAACCTTTCAAAGCAGCAGGGCAGCCGGAACCCCGGAGGCGACACTACCGGGCTAAGACCTTGAACCAATGTACTTTACACTCAAACAAGTCTCCGCTCCACCCCCGTTCCGGGTCAACCCAGGTCAAGGCCGGTCAAACCTTCGATTCTGGCGATTCTTTCCCCCATCTGAGCCAACCGATAAACTACCGAACAAGTCGTCATTAAAGAAAGCAACCAGTTGATGAGATTGAAGGGGTCTATAATCGAGATAACCAAGGGGTTAACGTGATCTCCTTTTTAAAACCACGCTTCGCCTTCGTGTAGAATATGCCGGATCAGGGCATGATAGACATCGGTGGATTCGATCCTGCGGGCCTCCATCAGTTTCGGCTGGTTGGTGATGAACACCGGCCAGTCCACCGCATCCGTTGGGATGCTGCCGTGCGAGCCTTTCACCAGGGAGGAATCCAGTGGGATGACATCCATCAGCATGCGGAAACCGAGTTTTTTTTGCAGCAAACGCCAGGCAATTTTCAGTTGCGGCAGCGGCAGGGTGGGATCAAGAAACAGTTCCACGGGGTCGTAGCCCGGCTTGCGGTGGATGTCCACCGTGCGGGCAAAATCCGGCGCGCCCGCGTCGTCGAGCCAGTAATAATAGCTGAACCAGGCGTTCTCGGTCGCGACGGCGATAAGATCGCCGGCGCGCGGATGGTCAAGGCCCGCCGACGCTTTCTCCGCCGGGCCCAGCACTCGGTCCACCCCGGCGGTACCCAGGAGCAGGGTGCGCACCTCCTCGGTGCGCGAGGGGTCGTTCACATAGATGTGGGCAATTTGATGATCCGCCACGGCGAAGACCCGGCTGGTTCCGGCATCCAACATTTCCCGGCCCAGTTCGTCCTTGATGGAAAGCCAGCCCCGGTGGCGAAAGAGGCGGTTCAAGGGCACCGCCTGACTGGCATTCGTGAGGCCGTACTCGGACAGCAGCACCACGCGGACATCTTGTCGTTCAAAAAAGGTGATCAGCTCGCCAACAATGGCGTCAATGGCGTGGAGGTCGGGAATGATCACCGGGTTGAGTCCCGGCCGGCCCGGCGTGCGCCCGGACGGATTCCCCGGGGCGAACGGACCGTGCCGTTGCAAATTGTAATCCAAGTGCGGCAGGTAAACGAGGTTCAGGGTGGGATGATGCTTTTGGTCCACCCATTGGGCGGCGTTGGCAATCCAGCGGGAGGCGGCATCGGAGGGGCCGGCGGGCGATTTGACCCCGGCGGCCGGCCCCCAAAAGCCGAAGAAGGGGAATTCGCCCAGATCATGTTTGATCGCGGTGCGGAGTTCGTAGGGCCAGGCGTGAATGTCGAAGACTTTGCGTCCATCGGCGGGATACATCGGGCGCGGGGTGATGGAGTATTCGACGCAGGCATACATGTTGTACCACCAGAACAACTGGGCACAGGTGAAGCCCGGCAGCCGGGAACGCAGGACGTCCCAGATCTTGTCGCCGCCCACGAGGTGGTTGGATTGCTTCCAAAACTGCACTTCGGCCAGTTCGCGATGATACCAGCCGTTGCCGACGATGCCGTGCCGCGAGGGGGGGGTGCCGGTGAGATAATTGGATTGGGCGGTGCAGGTGAGGGCGGGAAAGGCCGGGGCAATGTGAGCCAGCGCGCCGCGCTGGCGGAAGGCGGCGATGGCGGGAGTGTGTTCGCCAATGAGGGACTCGGTGAGACCGACGACATTAATGACAGCCAGACGGTTCATGGTTGGCGGCACGCTGCCGGAGTTCCTGGACGGCTTCCAAAATGAGGGCGGGCTGCATTTCATGCGTTTCCTCCGCGCGTCCAATGCCGCGCAGGAGGGTGATGGTCAAGGATCCGCCCAGATGTTCGCGAAATTCTTCAAGTCCGTCGAGGATGTGGTAATGGGAACAGGAGTCATCATTGAGCAGTTCGCCGGCAAAGAGGGTAAAGCCGAGGCGTTCGAGCAGGTTGAGAATCCGGTCGGCGGACCGGGCGTCCAGCCAGCCGAGGCGGCGCGAATAGACGACGTCCAGGGCGATGCCGATGGCGACGGCCTCCCCATGACTCAGGCGGGAGCGGGTGAGCATTTCCAGTTTGTGCGCCGCCCAATGGCCAAAATCGAGTGGCCGGGCGGATCCGGTTTCAAAAGGATCCCCGCAGGTGGCGATGTGGTCCAAATGCAATTCGGCACAGCGATAAATGAGCCGCTTCAGGGTGGGCGGATGGAAAGCCGAGAGCGGGTCCACCGCCGCTTCAATTTCATCAAAAAAAGCGGCGTCGCGAATGCAGGCGACTTTGACGGCCTCGGCATACCCGGCGCGCTTGTCACGCGGGGGAAGGGTGGCGAGCAGGTTGAAATCATTGATAACGGCAAAGGGCGGGGCGAAGGCGCCCATGAAGTTCTTTTGCCCGAAGGCATTCAGGCCGTTCTTGATCCCCACACCGGAATCGGCCTGGCTGAGTGTGGTGGTGGGAATGCGCACCAAACGGACGCCCCGGTGCGCGGTGGCGGCGGCAAAACCGACCACATCCAGCAGCGCCCCGCCCCCAATGGCGACCAAATAGGAATGCCGGTCAATATGATGGCGATGAAGGTGCGACAGGAGATCGTTGACAATGGTCTGCGAGTATTTGGCCCGCTCACCCCCGGAGACGAAGATGGGGGATCGGGTCAACTGCAAATTGCCCGTGCAGGTGCGGAAATAATGCGACACCTCCTCCTCCAACCGGGGCTGGGCCAGGGCCAGGGAATCTTCGAGCACCACCAGCACTTTGCGCGGCCGGGCTTCGACCAGGATGCTTTGCAACACGGGATTGGCCGGGGCAAAAACGTCTTCGGTGAAAAAGACGCGCAGTTGCCAGTCAACCTGAATGGAGCGTTGAAGCAAGGCCATGGCGGACAATTTGCAGGCTGACCGGGCGTTTTTCGAGACTTATTTGAAGAAACGGGAAAAGACCAAATCATGGCTAAATAATGTGCGGGCTTTGCCGATGTCAATGGACTTGGTTTTGCATCCCTGGCGGCTGGTTTCGCATCCGGGGAAGTTACCTATGAGATTGCGCGGAAAAAAATTGTATCCCCGCCTCCAAATGCCAGGGCTGTGGCAATGCGGATGGTGGCTGATCATGGTTGTTTACGCGGCCGGTTCTTTGCGCGCCCAACCATTCCTGGGTGATGCGCCGCTGCCCCCCGCCGATGTTTCCGGATTGCCTGGCGCCGGGGTGCATCCGAACATCACGGGAGGGAATGTTCTGAACGTGAATACCAGTTCGCGCGAACAGACGCGGGAGTTTTACGATGCGATTTATCAGGCTTCCGAGGGGGTGCCGATGAATTCCACCGCCGTAACGGCGGATTGCTATCCGGGCACGAATTGCGCGGGGTTTTGCAGCGCCACCCTGCTGCGGGTCAATTGGTTCCGCGCGATGGCCGGAGTCCCCGCCGCCGTGACTTTCAACGTGAGTGAAGGCACCAACGACCAAGCCGCCGCCCTCATGATGTCCGAGAACAATGAGCTCCAGCATGTCGGCTCCTGGACGGGCTGGGGCTGTTACAGCCCGGCCGGCACCAACGGCTCGGGGAATTCCAACCTGGCTTTGGGCGAAGCTGGGCCGGACGCGATCACAGGCTACGTTTGGGATTTTGGGGCGAACAATTTTGAGGCGGGCCACCGGCGCTGGGTCATCTATCCGCAAACCCAAGTCATGGCCACGGGGGATGTGCCCATGGAAAACACCAATTATTCGGCCAATGCCCTGTGGATATTTGACGCCAATTACGGGGGCCCCCGCCCGGTTACGAGCCAACCCTTTGTCGCCTGGCCTCCGGCGGGTTACACCCCTTGTCAGGTGGTGTTTCCACAATGGTCGTTTGCCTTGTCAAACGCGGATTTGAGTGCGGCGACAGTCAGCATGGCCAGCAACGGGGTGGCAATGGCGGTGACGCAACAGACCTATCTCACCGGGTATGGCGAAAACACGCTCGTGTGGTATCCCACCGGTCTGGATCCGACCAGTTATTTGACCGTTTTTCCATTCAGCGGCACGGACACGATCTATTCCATCACAGTTAGCAACGTGGTGACGACGGTTGGGACCAACAGTTTTTGCTACAAGGTCACGGTGTTTGACCCCGGAACAACCGGCGCAGATTATTCTCCCCTGCTCATTTGCGGGACCAATCAGCCAGCCATCAAGGCGGCCAATCCTTACCTTTGCACCCCGGCGACTAATCCCAACACCACGGGCTATCAATGGCTGACGGCCCAAGCCACCAACGGCAGCCTGGTTGACAACGCCCTGAACGGCACGACAAATTTCACCGCGTCGCCGGCCCAGGCGTATCCGCTCGTCACCAATGCGCCGGATGGCAATGCGGGCAACTGTTTCCACCTGACGCATATCATTCCCGCGCCCCTGCTGTTGCAGTTAAACGAACAGTTGTTTCCCTCCAACAGCACGACGGTGAGTTTCAAGAGCCTGCTGGGGTGTGCCACGACCAGCGAAATTGCGTGCGTGCAAATCTCCACCAACGCCGGGACAAGCTGGGTGAATCTTTATTCGCAAGCGGGCACGAACGGCCCCGGGGAAACCACCTTCACGCAGCACACCCTGTCGTTGTCCAATTATGCGGGTAATAGCGTGCTGTTGTGTTTTAATTACAACCTGCTGACGGGAGGCAATTATTACCCGTACACCTATAATTACATCGGCTGGTGCCTTCAGAATATTGTTGTGACGAACACCCAGCAACTGATCAATCCGGCCACCAATGCCACCGGCTCGACCAACTTCACCTTCACGCCCACGCAGACGGGCAGCTATATTCTTCAAGCCCGGGGAGTGATTTTCAACCAATACCCGATTGATTGGGGAACCGTGAAACAAGTGACGGCCATAGTTGGCCCGGCGGTCATCGTGCTGAACGCCCCGAGCAATACTCCCAGCCAGGTGAAAATCAACTTCACGCTCGAATCCGGCTCGGCCCCCACGTTCCATCTGTTGCAGGCCAGTCAGCTCACCGGGCCTTGGACCACCAATGGCACCGCCGTGCTGACCACAAACATTGCGGGCAGTTCCTATCAGTTTACCACCACGAACGGTCCGGCCATGCGGTTTTACCGGGTGCAAACACCGTAGGCGCTGGGGGGACTTCCCCCCGTCACTCATCACCCGCCACGCGAAACGGCTTGTCCCCGGGGATCCTCATGCAATAAAACGAGCGGTACACAAACACCAGCGCCACCAGGAAACAGACCGCGCCAATCACGAGCGGAACCGGGGAGCCGGGATTTTTCCGCTTCATTTCCACGGCAATTTCCACGGCGAGGAGGCCGAAGAGGGTGGTGAATTTGATGATCGGGTTCATGGCCACGGAACTGGTGTCCTTGAAGGGATCGCCCACCGTGTCGCCCACCACCGTGGCGGCGTGCAACGGGGTGCCCTTCTGCTTGAGGTCCACCTCGACGATTTTCTTGGCATTGTCCCAGGCTCCGCCGGCATTGGCCATGAAGATGGCCTGAAACAGCCCGAAGAAAGCGATGCCAATCAAATAGGCGATGAAAAAGTACGGATTAAAAAACGGCAGGCCCAGGGCGAAGGCAAAGACGACAATGAAGATGTTGAGCATGCCTTTTTGCGCATAGATGGTGCAAATACCGACGACTTTTTTACTGTCGGCCAGGGAGGCGGTGGCGGCGTTGAGATTGAGGTTCTCCTTGATGAAGACCACGGCCCGATAGGCGCCGGTGACCACCGCCTGGGTGCTGGCCCCGGTGAACCAATAAATGACCGCGCCCCCCATCAACAGGCCGAAGATAATCTGGGGCTGCACCAGGCTGAGGTGGCCGATGACATCGCCGGAGGTCTTTTGCAGCAGCATGATGATTCCGAAAATCATGGTGGTGGCCCCCACAACGGCGGTGCCGATGAGCACCGGTTTGGCGGTGGCCTTAAAGGTGTTGCCCGCACCATCTCCCTTTTCGAGTTCCAGCTTGGCTCCGGCGAAATTCGGCTGGAAATGAAATTCCGCTTCAATTTCCCGGCCGATGTCCGGCAGGGACTCGATGCGGCTCAATTCATACACGGACTGGGCGTTGTCAGTGACCGGCCCGAAACTGTCCACGGCAATGATGACGGGGGCCATGGCCAAAAAGCCAAAGGCGACCAGGCCAAAGGCGAAAATGGGCGCGGCGAATTTGAATTCCGACGGCATGAGCGCCAGCAGGTCCGCGTTTTGGGAAAACACATACGCCGCCAGCATGAGAGCCAGAATGACCAGGCCCATCCAAAAGGCGGAAAAATTGCCCGTCACGAAGCCCGACAAAATATTCAGCGACGCCCCGCCTTGATCGGAAGCGTTGGTGACTTCGCGGACGTGGCGGGAACTGGTGCTGACGAAAATCTTGGTGAACTCCATGATCAGGGCGGCGGCCAGGGTGCCGCAGCCCACGATGCCGGCGAGCACCCACCACAGGTTGCGCAACGGCACGTCCCGCAGGACACCGTCCACCGCCTGCGGCATCGTAAAATCACCCAGCAGACATCGCGTGGCCAGAAAGGAAACGCCAATGGAAACCAGGGAGGTGAGCCAGACCAGATCGGTCAGCGGAGCCTCCCAATTGAAACTCTTGCGTCCATGATACCGAAACCGGCAGATGATCCGGTTGAGATAAAACGAGCCGAGCGACGCCAGCACCATCAAACCCTGAAGGACGAAGAGCCAGAGGATGAGCTTGCCGCACAGCAGCGGCGAAGCGACCAGGGACAGGGCAAGAAAGGCGATCAGGGCGACACTGGTCACCCCGTAGGTTTCAAACCCATCGGCGGTGGGACCCACTGAATCGCCGGCATTGTCCCCGGTGCAATCGGCGATGACGCCGGGATTTTTCGGGTCATCCTCGGGAAGGTTGAAGACAATTTTCATCAGGTCGGACCCGATGTCGGCGATCTTGGTGAAGATGCCGCCGCCGATGCGCAGGACGGACGCCCCAAGGGATTCGCCGATGGCAAACCCGATGAAACAAGGCCCGGCCAACAACGGCGGCACAAAGGCCAGAATGCAAATCATGCAGGCCAGTTCCACGCAGACCAGCAACAAGCCGATGCTCATGCCGGCCCGCAGGGGGATGAAGAGCGTGTGCAGGGCGCCGCCCTGCAACGAGGAAAACGCCGTGCGGCTGTTGGCCGTGGTGTTGATGCGGATGCCAAACCAAGCCACGGCGTAACTGCCGAGAATGCCCAGAACGGAACTGGCCAGAATCACGAGCACGCTGCCCCACGGTTTTTCCTGCAACTCCTTGAAATAATAAACCATGCAGGCGGCAATCAACAACCAGAGCACGGCGAGAAATCTGCCTTGTTGGAGCAAATAGGTTTTGCAGGTTTCCCAGATAACCTCCGACACCGCGCGCATGGAACGATGCACCGGCAACCGGCGGGTCAGCCGGTATTCCAGCAGGCCAAAGGCGGCGCCAATGGCGCAAACAACCAAGCCCCACATCAGAATCGTGTGGCCGCCCCAGGGGCCAAAGGACACCTGATCCAAGGCCGGCAGGTTGAGGTCGGCATCCCCCGCCAGGGCCGTGACCGGGACAAAAAACAGGCCCGGCCCAAGCAGGCGGCGATTAAGAAACTGATTTCTGAACATAAGTGAAAGGCAGCTTGCCGCAACCGGGTGAAATTTCCCAGTGTTATTTTTGGGCAAAAAAAGGGACGGCGCGAAGCCGTCCCTGAGAAAGGAACCTGACGAAAACGCCGGATTAGTTTGCGGCGGGCGTGGCCGGCGTGGCCGGGGTGGTCGGAGCGGCGGCGGCGGGTGCGGCGGCGGGCGGGGTCGCAACTGGACGGCGGCCGGCCTGCGGCATCTTCTGGTATTTGGCAAATTGCTCGGCAGTCAAAATTTCCTTCATTTTGGCGGTGACTCCGTCGTGAAGCGCGATCAGCTTGGCATGGCGGTCTTGCGTTGAAAGGCTGGTGTCCTTGCGGAGGTCGCTCAATTGTTTCCGCTGATCGTCCAAGATGGCCTGAACCTTGGGCTTCTGGTCGTCAGTGAGTGACAACAGCCTGGTGTATAGTTCGATGGGCGAGCCCATGCGCCGGGCCGGCGGAGTGCCGGCTGGTGCGGCGGTCGCGGGGGCATTGGTGGCGGTCTGGGCGTTCACTGCGGTGCCCATCGTCAGCAAGCTGCCCAAGGCCAGCGCGGCAATCAACGTCGTTTTATTCAATTTCATATATCGGTTTTTATTGGTTTATTCCCGCAGACGACAATTCTTGTGTCGCATTGGGAAAGTCAGTTTATCAGACGGGGCCATACGGTCAAAGGTTACATTTTACGGCCTTTTCAGAGTTGTTTGAACACCCGTGCGGCGGCGGCGACGGTGGTTTCAATATCCGCCGGGGTGTGCGCGGTGGAAATAAAGCCGGCCTCGAACTGGGATGGGGCGAGGTAGACGCCGGCGTTGAGCAGGCCGTGGAAATATTTCTTAAACCGGTCGCGGTCGCTGTGCATGGCGTCGGCAAGACGGTGCACGGGATGATGGGTGAAATAACCGCAAAACATGGAGCCGCAACGGTTGATTTGCATGGGAACCCCGGCGGATCGGGCGGCGCCGGCCAGTCCGGCTTCGAGTTGCGCGCCGAGTTCTTCCAGTCGCTGGTAGGCTCCGGGCAAACCCGACCGGCCCGCCGGTTGGGGGGAGGGAGCGTCCGCCCCCAATTCCTCCAAGGCGGCGATTCCGGCGGCCATGGCCAGCGGATTGCCGCTCAGGGTGCCGGCTTGATAGACGGGGCCCAGCGGCGCCAGGTAATCCATGATTTCGGCGCGGCCGCCGAAGGCCCCCACGGGCAGCCCCCCGCCGATCACCTTGCCGAAACAACTTAAATCCGGCGTGATTCCAAAGCGTTCCTGGGCGCCGCCGGGGGCCACGCGGAAGCCGGTCATCACTTCGTCGAAAATCAAGAGTGCGCCCTCGGCTTGGGTGATCTCCCGCAGGAATTCGAGATAACCGGGCCGGGGCAGGTAGAGTCCGGCGTTGCCGGGGACGGGTTCAACAATGATGCCGGCCACTTGTTGGGGGTTCGCGGCAAACACGGCCTTGACCGCCTCGGGGTCATTGTACGGGGCCACGATGGTGTGCTGGGTAAAGGCGGCGGGAATCCCGGCGCTGTCCGGATGGCCAAAGGTCAGTGCGCCCGAGCCGGCACGGACCAGAAGCGAATCCACATGGCCGTGGTAACAGCCGTCGAATTTAATGATTTTATCGCGTCGGGTGAAGCCCCGGGCCAGACGGATGGCGCTCATGCAGGCTTCGGTGCCGGAACTGGTCATCCGCACTTTCTGAACGCTGGGAACCCGGGAACAAATCATCCGGGCCAGGGTGACTTCGAGCGGATTGGGGATGCCAAAGCTCGTGCCGTGGTCGGCGGCGGCCTTGATGGCGGCAATGATTTTGGGGTGGGCGTGGCCGAGGATGGCCGGCCCCCAGGTCAGGACATAATCCACATATTCGTTGTCGTCCACATCCCAGATCCGGCTGCCTTGGGCGCGATTGACAAAGAATGGCTGGCCGCCCACGGCGCGGAAGGCGCGCACTGGGGAATTCACCCCGCCGGGAATGCAGCTCAGGGCTTCGGCAAACAGGGCTTCGGAGCGGGTGTGATTGGTCATAAGGGATCAGTGCGAAAAGGTGGTGTTGAGCGGGCCGTGTTCGGTTTGCACGACCATGCCGGTGGTCACCTGGTGCCGGGCAAACCAGCCGTCGCTGGTTTCCAGAACAAACCGGATGTTGTCGGTGGCGGAGACCACGCCGTTGGTGTCGTTCTTTTCCAGGTGGTGAATTTCCTGGATGACGCCGTCGGGCGAGATGTAGGCGGCGGAAATGGATTCCGGGCAGTTCTTCATCCAAAAATCCGCCCGCATGGGCTGGGTGAGGTCAAACAGCATGGCGTCCGTGTCCACGATATTGGTGCGGAACATCATGCCGGTCTCCAATTGAAT
>Ga0181520_10013929_pt1 | contig 10037 bp, 10 predicted proteins | sample PEATcosm2014_Bin_29_FD_132451 | JGI IMG/M metagenome (GOLD analysis project Ga0181520, IMG submission 132451) | Peatland microbial communities from MTU Mesocosm Facility, Houghton, MI, USA - PEATcosm2014_Bin02_30_metaG | ecosystem: Environmental > Terrestrial > Soil > Wetlands > Peat | place... | reverse complement strand
CTCTGCACGTGCTCAGCAGAACTACAGCCAGTTGAGCAACAAATCGCTCAACTTTAAGCTGCCTCCACAGACAGGTATCGTCCTGCCTCCGACGACGGGCAATTTTGGCTATAGCGAAGCCGACATCGTCGCACATTCGAGCGTCCTCAATTTCGAACTTCTCAATCGATACAAGCAGCAGAAAGCTCTTGAGTCCGCCTCGATCTTGAGCACAAAAGACGCCCGCGACATTGTGGTGCTTGCGGTCGCCACCGCTTATTTCCAAGTGGTAGCAAGCGAGGCTCGTCTTGCAACTGCCAAGGCGGCCCTTGAGTCGGCCCGAGAGCTGGATACACAAGTCACAAATCAATTTAACTCCGAACTATCTCCGGAGATTGATACGCTTCGTGCACATGTAGAACTGCGGACAGCGGAACAACGCGTTGTGGATGCGGCCAATGACCTCGAAAAGGACAAGCTGACGCTCGATCGAATCACCGGTATTCCATTGGCTCAGAAATGGAATCCTCACGGCCAATATGACTATACGACATTACCGCCGCAACCGGACGATCCTCGGTTAACAGCTCAGACACGTGCTGATGTAGCCAGCGCAAAACAGGAAGAACTGGCTGCGGAGCTAGGAGTGAAAGCGGTGCGGGCAGAACGGCTCCCGGAGATCTCCTTTAATGGAACCTACGGAGGCGGAGGCGCCAATCCCGCCAATTACAATCAGGTATATGTGATACAAGGCACTGTCTCTGTGCCCCTTTTCACCAGCGGCCGCATTCGCTCTGACGAGCATGCCGTCGAAGCCGTCCTGGTCCAACGCCAAGCAGCCTATCAGGACATCCAGGGGCGAGCGGAGTATGACCTCCGTGTCGCGCGGCTGGACGCAGAGTCCTCGGAGTCTGCGGTCAAAGTCGCCGCCGAGAACAAGACTCTGGCTGAGCGTGCGCTCACCCAATCTCAGGATCGATTCTCTAACGGCGTGACCAATTACCTCGAAGTTCTTAAGGCGGAAGAAGCGGTTCTGAACGCCGATGAGAACTATATTGCTAGCCTATTTTCTTTCAACGTGGCGAAGACTTCACTGGCGCGAGCGATGGGCTCAGCCGAGACTAGGCTTTCTATTTTTTTTGGCGCCGAATGAGCGCAGACGATCGCGACAGCTTAGAAACTTAAGGAGACATACATTGACCACCGCAGCAAATGTGAGCGAAGCGCCGGAAACAGCCTCCGCTGCAGATCAACCGGACGCACCCGCCGGCGCCAGGATCAACAGGAGGCATTTTCTCTTCGGGATCCTTGCCCTGGCTGCGGTCGTGGCACTGGGATACTGGTTGTACGCACGGCACTACGAAGCTACCGACGACGCACAGGTAGACGGGCATTTCGCACAGCTCAGTACACGTATCAATGGGACTGTAACGTATGTAAACCGGCAAGTTGAGAACGACCGTTACGTTACCGCTGGAGAGTTGCTAATCGAGCTTGATTCACGAGATTACGAGGCGGCTCTCGAGCATGCCAAGGCTACGCTCGAAACAAAAGAAGCAGCTGCAAACGCCGCTAAACTTCAGGTGCCGATTACCCGGGCATCTGCTTTCAGTCAATTGCGGCTGGCACAAGCAACCACGGAGCGAGCGATAGCAGGGGTCGCCGCGGCTGAAGCGGCACAGGCCTCTACTGAAGCCAAGGTTCAGCAGGACGAAGCCGTCGCAGCACGCGCGGAAAGAGATCGCTTGCGTTATGCAAAACTAGTCGAGAAGCGTGAGATTTCACGATCCTACTACGACGCTCGGGCCACCGAGGCTACCGCGACCGCTCAAGAGCTTGCCTCCGGCCGTGCTGCTCTCAAAGAAGCACAACAGAATGTAGCTGCGGCCAAAGCTCTTGTCGCACAGCGCGAGGCGGAAGTAGCCAGCGCACAAACAGCGCCCGAACAGTACTCCAATGTGCTTGAAAGGCAATCCGCCGCACACGGAGAACTGGACCAGGCGCGTGCCGATGTTCATACCGCGGAACTGAATCTCAGCTACACACATATTTATGCGCCCGTCAGCGGGGTTGTTGGACATAAAACAGTGGAAGTTGGTCACCGTATTCAGCCCGGCCAGTCGCTACTCACCGTGGTTCCCCTTGACGATATTTGGGTAACGGCGAACTTCAAAGAAACGCAGCTTCGCCATATGCATCCCGGACAGCCCGTCACACTCCACATAGATGCCTACAGCCGCGATTACCAGGGCACAGTAGAGGATATGGCCGGAGCAGCGGGGCCACTCTATAGCCTGTTTCCGCCGGAAAACGCGAGCGGTAACTACGTGAAGATCGTGCAGCGATTTCCGATCCGTATTCGCATTAACCCGGGTCAAGATCCGGATCACCAACTGCGCCCTGGTATGTCCGTTGAAGCGACGGTTCGTGTGCGCTAAATCAGGTCTTCACGCTGGGAGAGGAAATGATGGGTCTCTCGCGAAGGGTTCGAACAGTTCCGCGCTCCTCCCCTTGCTTAGCGATGTGTGCTGGACTGTCTGTTTAGAAATGACAAAAGGAGTAGCAAAGCATATGAGAATTCGAGATATTCAAATACAAAGAGTTAGTCTCATTTCCATTCGGTCCTTCGAGCAAGTTGTTGCTTGCATCGATGCGCAGATCGGCCATCCCGACATGACCGCATTCCGTAAGAACATTTCAGAAACACAGAATAAATTCGAACTGGAAAAAGCTGTTCAATCGGCGACCGGACCGACTGACCTGATGGAATTTGCACGGTACGATTTAGGTCAGATTATCAGGAAAGAAACAGGGGAAGCGACACCAATGATTCTGCGCCTTGTTGTAGGAAATCCCCTGATCATGAAGCAAATGGTAAGGGCTGTTCGGGATGCCGGTTCCTACGCACCGGTAACAATTCTCATCGATGCCCGCCCGGATGGCGTGCATCTTTCATACGACAGAATGGCCTCTTATCTCGCTCCGTATGGAAGCGACGAAGCTCTCAAAGTAGCCAGAGATCTTGATGACAAGATCGAAACTTTGTTGGCAACAACCACGAAATGACATTGCGCACCGGCCTCTATCAGTTTCTTCTGAACGCCTTCTGAATCGCAATCACGGATCGACCTGGTTCGATCGGAGCATAACTTGAAAGTGTCGGGAAAATCACGTGAGTGAAAGAGAAACGTCTTTCGTTTTGGGCCAGGGGCAACCTCCCAGAAGACCCATCAGTCCTTGGTTCATCGCCGTAACCGTGACGATTGCGGCTTTCATGGAACTACTGGATACGTCGATCGCCAACGTGTCTCTTCCGTATATCGGTGGTGGACTCGGACGTAGTTACGATGAAGTTACCTGGATTCTTACTACCTATCTCGTCGCGAACGCTGTTATCTTACCCATGAGCGCATGGCTAAGCCGCCTGTTCGGACGGAAAACTTACTATCTGGCTTGCGTCCTGATGTTTACCGTTTCATCCTTCTTTTGTGGCCTTGCGCCCTCGCTTGGGTTCATGCTTTTCTGGCGGGTTGTGCAGGGGGTTGGCGGCGGTGGTCTTGTCCCTGTTGCACAAGCGATTCTAGTAGATACTTTTCCTCCGGCAAAACGTGCCGCCGCATTTGCCCTCTTCCAGATCGTGCTTGTTACCGCTCCGGCCGTCGGTCCAGTGTTGGGAGGGTGGATTACTGACAACTATAACTGGCGCTGGATCTTTTTTATTAATATTCCGATTGGCATCCTCTCGCTGTATCTCTCGAACAAACTTCTTCACGATCCCCCAGCGTTTACAGAAGAGCGGCTCGCAGCAAACGCAGCCAACCGTATGTCGATCGACACAACAGGGATTCTCCTCATCACCGTTGCATCGGCTACCCTCGAAGTCGCGTTGGATCGCGGCCAGATCGACGACTGGTTTGGAAGTACCTTCATTACGACCATGATCATACTCGCGGTGTGCGGATGGATCGGTACTATCGCATGGGAAACCCATATCAGGGATCCAATCATCGATTTTAGCCTTCTGGCCAACCGTAATTTCGCCATCGCCAGTTCACTCTTTTTTCTCTTTGGCTTCAGCTTATTCGGAACGACCACGCTCGTTCCACAAATGCTTCAATCACTCTACGGTTACCGGGCTATCGACGCGGGACTTGTGCTCGGTCCGGGAGCGCTCGTAATTACCATTCTCGCACCGGTGGCAGCGCAGCTTTTGCAGCGGAATCTTGTCTCGGCGAAGACTCTACTTTTCACGAGCCTCTGCTTCATATCTCTCTCCATGTTTGTTTACAGCGTCATGACGCTCGACACGAACGGCGGACATTATCTAGCGATTCGCGCGCTCCAGGGAGTCGGGTATGGCCTTTTTCTCGTGCCAGCCAACATGATCGCCTATTCCCAGTTGAGGGCTGATCAGAACAACAAGGCTTCAAGCCTTACAAACCTATTTCGGAACTGGGGAGGTAGCTTTGGAATTTCCTTTATCATAACGGCATCTGAAAGGCGTGCGCACTTTCATCAGTCAAATCTTAGCTCTCACTTGAGCTCCAGTGCGCAGAGTGTGCAGCAGAATTCGTCGGAGATGATGCACTATCTCATTCAGCACGGATTCACTAGCGCAGATGCCGGCTCAGCGTCGCTAGGGGTGGTTTACCGGCAATTACTGCATCAGAGTATATTCCTAGCCTTTATGGATTGCTTCAGGGTAATTGGTTGGCTTACTCTCTCGATGATTCCCCTGGTGTTCTTTGTCCGTAAATTCAAAGTGGGAGGAAGTGCGCCAGGAGCACACTGAGTCATGGTCTAGAATTGGACCGCCTAAAGTCGGATTCGCGGTGATGAGTTCGGCCGCCTCCAAAGGTTTTTCCCAAAAGCCACCCGTAGCAGGAGCACTTGCAATCTTTGCAGCATTATTCACCAGGATATCGAGGCGACCGTGTTCCGCCCTCACACGTTCAAACAGTCTAGCTACGGCCTCATCGTCTGCATGATCAAGAGCAACGGATATCCGCCTAACAGCGCCTCCGGGAATACCACGAGACGCACTCCCTCCATGGCGGCTTTGCGGCACATGCGTTCTGCCTTTAGGAGCGTGGCCGGGGTGTCGAATAGCACCGATCCAACTTGCGCGGAACCTACTTTGACTGTCTGCAATGAATTCAATGGAATCCTCCTCTTGATTCAAACACATGTTTGCGAGAGTTTAGCAGTCCGAGGTGCAAATCTGGATTTGTGATTCTGGACGGCGCTTCATGTGACCTGACTGCAATGCGTATCGGTCAGCGACTCGGCGGAAACGATAGAAAATATCCTTTCTTCAACCGCGCTGAGTCAACACGATTATGCTGTGAAAAGCGGATTTACACCACGGGCTGCTAGATGTCGGTTTGAGGCGCTCAGCCGAGTCGGACGCGAGTTATAGCGCTCGTTGGGCCAATCCTTTGCCGAAAGAAACATTGGCCTTCGCCACCTCAAAGATCATTACGAAGACATCGTCCTCACGTACGTACCCAGTGGAAACAAGCCGGTCATTGATCTCCTTGATAAGTTCCTTCTTCTTCTCCTCAGGCCGTCCCTCAATGAAAGTGATCTCAATCATGAGAAGATCTTTCGTGTACTTGAGGTCCAGATACTCGCCGCTATGGATGAAATGTTGGTCATCGTACTCGTTGATCATTGCATAGCGGTCAGCGTCAGGGATTTCAAGCACCTTGACGAGGGAGGCCTGGATCGCGTCCGCGATTGCCGTTTTTGTTTCCTTACTACGTCCTGTTCGCAGATTGATCTTTACCAAAGGCATAGTAGCTCCATGTGGGTAGATACCCGGGTTAGGTTAACAATAGGATCAGCCCTTCTCCTGCACAAATCATTAGGCCCGTCAGAGAGAAACTCATTGGGCGTTTTGTTGCAACCGGGCCTGGTAGACCGCAAGATGGGTGTAGGCAACGGTGAGTAGTGGTATTTGGATCTTGGCTTGCTGTCCGCGCTCCACGAGGTCACCGATAATCTGATCGGCTTCTATTGGGCTGCCTTTCTGTAGATCACGGTACATCGATGATGTCAGGGTAGAGCCCTTTGTTGTTAGTAGCGCTCTTGTACTGGCGAGAAACTCTTCACTCGGAGGACAGCCCACGGCTTTCACTACGGAACCGACCTCATCGAAGAAATGAAGCACGAAATCTATTCCGTCTGGCGCCGCTACGATTTCGCCGATATTCCCTCGCATGAGGCAGGTTACGCCGCCGATAGTGGCGAGAAGTACCCATTTCTCCCACATCTCCCGCTCGATTGCCGGCGACAGTCGGGCATCGAAGCCGGCACCTTGCATGAGGGCGTCGAGTTGCTTGATGCGTGGTGTTTCTACCCCATTCATCTCCCCGTAGGCAAAATCCTGGAGCTTGGAGAGTTGAACGATGCGTCCTTGCTCATCAACGATGGTCGCCACTTTGCAAACGCATCCCACCATGGCGTTTTTGCCGAAGCGCTCGACGAGCTTGTCTACGTGCTTCATGCCATTGAGGACCGGCAGGATCATCGTATCCGGGCTGACGGCCGGAGCTAGATCATCCAGCGCGGTGTCCAGTGAAAAGGCTTTAACCGTCAACAGCACGACGTCATATGATCCACTGATCTCGCCGGCGGTGACGAGTTGCGGCTTAAGTGCTACATTGCCGTGCGGACTGACGATCTGCAAGCCGTGGGACTGCAGATACGCCGCACGGGCAGGCCGGACTAGGAAGGTTACATCGCGACCAGCTTCCGCCAGACGGCCCCCAAAGTATCCGCCGGTTGATCCGGCACCTACAACTAAAATGCGCATCGTTCTCTCCTTATGAGCAAATTTCACTTCTTATCGGCTGTTTGTTTGCGCCGACCGGGGCGGTATGGCAATCGGTAACCCACCGACAACCAGAAGTCGTATCGTAAGCGCAGTGGTTTGCCATAGCCTGCCACCAACCCGCCAAACAGATTGTTCTTCGCGGCGGCGGCATCGAGATGGAATGGCTGTGGATCGAACTCTGACGCGAAAGCGATCATATGGTCTTTGTCCCAGGTATGTGCTCCGCTCGTGAAGCACTGCCCATCATGCAAATCTTCAAGATAAAGAAACCGCTTCGCAGCTCTTAACCGGGTGCGGTTCATGGTCAAACATCTCCGCATAATTGTTCACTTCATCAGGTCCTGTCCAACAAACGGGCGGCCGCAGCCGAATTCCACTGATGAGTTCAATCGATGTTGAAATAAATGGCTTGAAATACATACAGGCATATGCCTATAGTATATGTATGTGCATATGCCGTCAATATTTTTTATCCATTCCGCGCAAGCCTTCCAGGACTTAAAGAAAGCCAACTAGAGCGGGCACGCAAATAAGAGCACAAGCGAGACGCATAAATGGGGAGCGAAAGTATGAGTTCGACCGGAGTGTCTTTGCATACTATCCAACTGCAACTCAATGACTTTGTTTCGACTAGTCCAAAGAATATTGTCGCCGAACTGGAAATGTTGCATATTTACGACCAGCCTCTGGTTGGCGTAGCCAGCGCAGAAGATACGCTCTGGCAGAAGCTCAAAGAGCCTGATGTGATCGGCCCCCTACACTTGTCGCCTGCAGAATGGCTCAGCAATGCGAGATCGATTATTTCCTGCTTTCTGCCTTTCACTGAACGAATACGCTCCGCCAACCGGTCACAAGGTTGGCCCGCTACGGAATGGTTGTATGGACGTTGGGAAGGAGAAATGTTCAGCAATGCCGTGCGCCGTTGGTTGATAGATATATTGCAACAAGTGGGCGGCCACACTTTGGCTCCTGCTCTGGATGAGCGATTTGCCGTTGTTCAGCGACGAAGTAATTGGTCTGAGCGGCATGTTGCGTTCATCGCGGGCCTTGGTACTTTCAGCCTGAATCGGTCGCTAATTACCAATCATGGCTCTGCCGGACGGTTCGTCAGCGTGATCACCGATCTCGATTTGGAAGCCACACCGCGGACATACACCGAAGTGGACGAATATTGCACGAAATGCGGCGCTTGTATCCGCCGGTGCCCGCCTATGGCGATCGACAAGAACGGCAAAGATAACGCGATTTGTTCAGATTATGGAAGCGAAACGAAAGTCCGCTATGCGCCGAGATACGGTTGTGGCAAGTGCCAGACCGGTGTCCCCTGCGAAGCCGGAAGGCCGCCAGCTCGGAAGCTTGGAGTTGTTTTGTCACCTCCACTCTGAACATACGGAGTGGGCATTTGTGAGGTCATATCTCGGTGCTCGGTCAGGGAGTTAGCCTGAGAGAAGATAGCGAGTCCGCAGGTACAATTTCTTACTACGCCGACCGGCAGGTTTTGATTGCTTCAATCTGTTTGTCAGCGGTGTCAGTGATAATTAATCCTGTTTCCGTTTGGAATGTGAGGATACGTACAATGACTACTCTGTTTGATCCTATCAAGATCGGTGCCTTGGAATTGCCGAATCGAATCATCATGGCTCCGTTAACCCGAATGCGAGCTTTCGATCGGCGTGCCCCGGGCGAACTAGCGGTGGAACATTATGTGCAGCGTGCCAGCGCCGGTCTTATTATGACCGAAGCAACGTCGATTTCGCCGCAGGGTGTGGGTTATCCCAATACACCCGGGCTCTGGTCAGAATTTCAGGTGGAAAGCTGGACGCATGTGACCGCTGCGGTTCACCAGACTGGAGGACGAATCATCTCCCAGCTATGGCACGTGGGGCGGATTTCGGATCCGGTGTATCTCGACGGCAACCTGCCGGTAGCTCCCAGTGCGATCGCGCCAGAGGGACACGCGACGATGATTCGTCCCAAGAAGCCCTTTGAAGTGCCTCGGGCGCTGGAGACCGAGGAGATCCCCGGTATTGTTGAGGATTACCGAAAGGCGGCTGCGAACGCAAAGCGCGCTGGATTTGATGGTGTGGAATTGCATGCGGCCAATGGTTACTTGCTTGATCAGTTCCTCCATGACGGCTCGAACAAGCGAACAGACCGCTATGGTGGCTCAATCGCGAATCGGTCCCGATTCCTGCTGGAAGCAGTAGACGCGGTACTCACCGTCTGGCCGGCTGATCGTGTCGGAGTTCACCTGAACCTGATGTCCAACACGTATTCGATGTCCGACTCCAACCCACGAGCTTTGTTTGGTTACGTCGCCGAACAATTGAACGAGCGTCACTTGGCATTCATCTTCGTACGGGAAACGCTGGAGGACCCGGTCCACCTGATCGGTCCTCTGGTTCGGAAAGAATTCAAGGGCGCTTATATTGCAAACGATGGGCTCACCAAGGAATCAGCCGAGCATATTGTCGCCAGCGGCGATGCTGATGCGGTTTCTTTTGGGCGGCTATTCATAGCAAACCCTGATCTGGTGGAACGTTTTCGCCGCAACGCACCACTTAACTCCCTGAATATGGATACCATCTACAGCAAAGATGGTACAGGCTATAACGACTATCCAACACTGGATACGAAGACTGTTGCGATGTCAGCAGCAGAACACAATCCCGGGGGGAGATAGGCGGACTTCAGTCGGCGTCCTGCGCTGAAAGCATTGAACGGTAGAGTCCGAATTGCACTTCCGGGAGTTCAGCAGAGTTCGATCATTCGACGCCTTGCCGCTGTTGCCAAACGAGGATGGAGGTCTGCTTACAAAGTACAGATCTTCGTACGACATGCAAGTCTGGGTGTAGCCAGAACAGAAAGGGTTCACCATGCAAGGTTTTGCCCGATCTCTTTCCGGGTTTTGAGCAGGTCAGGGTCGAAACCCCATCAGGGTGTATTTTGGCACGCGGGGGGGCGCCGTCATGGAGAAGCTTGGGTACACAAAGTTCTTCTTGGCTGGTCATGACCGTGAAGGTCGTGTCGCCTATCGCATCGCCTTCGACCACCCGAACCGGCTTGATCGCGTCGCGGTCTTAGGCATTCTGCCTACCTGGGGAATCCGGTCGAAGGCGAACGCGATTCCGGTCTGAAGCCGAACACCATTCCGTTGTGAATCCGAACAGTATTCCGGTCTGAAAGTGAACACCATTCCGGTGGGAAGGCGAACAGTTTT
>Ga0181520_10013927_pt1 | contig 10037 bp, 3 predicted proteins | sample PEATcosm2014_Bin_29_FD_132451 | JGI IMG/M metagenome (GOLD analysis project Ga0181520, IMG submission 132451) | Peatland microbial communities from MTU Mesocosm Facility, Houghton, MI, USA - PEATcosm2014_Bin02_30_metaG | ecosystem: Environmental > Terrestrial > Soil > Wetlands > Peat | place... | reverse complement strand
TCAACCTGCTCAAAAGCGAAACGTCAAAAAGCAAACTCAGCATCCGCTCCAAAAGACTCTGGGCGTCTTGGAAACCGGACTACCTGAAAAAGTTGCTCGGAATTTAGATGCGTTCGCCCTGGCATTTCAGCCTCTCAGCCTTTCAGTCTTCCAGCCTTCCGGCTATGATCGCTTCAACTTTGAGGGAGCGAGCGCATGCCGAGGTTCGTTTTTGAGAACGGGCGTTATTACAAGGACGGCGAACCCTTCTTCTTCATCGGCGTCGATTACCAGTATTACCGCGACAAACGCGCCAACTGGGCGGCGCGGCTGGCGCAACTCAAGGCCGGCGCCGCGAACGTCATCACGTTCTACATTCCGTGGCGGCATCACCTCGTGCACGACGCGCGGACGGGCGCGGTCCGCTACGATTTCGGCGGCGACACGCTCGACTCGCGCGATCTGCGGACGTTTCTGCGGCTGATCCGCGAGGCGGGCCTCTACGCCTTCGCCAAACCCGGGCCGTTCGTGCATTCCGAACTCAATATCGGCGGCCTGCCCGACCTCGCCTCGCCCTCGTTCAACGGCGAAATCGAGCCCGTGCGGCTGCACAACGGCGCGCCGCTCTTTTGGGAGTACGACCACACGCAATTGCCGTCGCCGTGGGACGCGCGGTTTTTCGAATTGGCGCGTCAATGGCTCGGCGCCGTCGCGCAGGAGTTGACGCCGCTGCTCGGCGACGACGGCCCGCTGATCGGCCTGCAATTGCTCGACGAAACGCTCTACTGCACCAGCAACGACGCGCCGTGGCACTTCGGGTACGACGCGCCGAATCTGCGCTTTTATCACAAGCTGCTCCGCGAGAAATATCGCACGATCGCCCGCTACAACGAGTTGCACGCGACGGCCTGGGCGGCCTTCGAGTTTGCGCCGCCGCCGCAGCTCGACCCGGCGCGGCCCGTGGCGACGCGGCGCGAAGAATTGCTGCAGTACATCGACTGGGCCGAGTTTCAATGGCGCGTGCGGCGCGACGCGTACGAACTGTACAAGAAGCAACTCGGCCTCGATCTGCCGTACCTCTCGAATTTCGCGGGCATCACGCCGCCGATTTCGGAAAACGTGCCCGATCAGCAGGAGCCGTCGGCCAAGGATTCGCCGCCCGAATATCTTCGGCTGTACCCCGAGTGGTGGTTCGCGCAAAACCGCGTCGATCAGGACGCCGACGTCTGCCAATACGGCATGATCTCGTGGCTCGGCGTCGCGGCGTACAACGTCGCCGACGCGTCGAGCGAGCCGGGCGAACTGGGCGGCAACGAGGTGTTCAACCGCTATATCAACACCGCGCGGCGGCGGCGCGGGCTGAACGTCGAAGAAAATTGGGGCTTTTCAAAGCTGTATCATCCGCTCTCGAAATACCCGATCGTGCCGTTTTTCCAAACGCTGGCGTCGCTGGCGGGCGGCTGCACGGGTTACGTCGTCTTCACCGGCGTCTGCCACGGCTACTGGCTCGACGAACTGGACCGCACGACGCAAAAGCAGCACCGCACGTTCCCCGACGCCGCGCCGATCGGCGAAAACGGCGAAGTCGGGCCGATGTACGACGCCATGAAATTGCTCGGCGATTTCTTCGCACGCGAAGGCGCGGCGCTGCTCCGCGCCGAGATGGACATGGATATTTGCTTCCTGCTCGTGCCCGAGTACGCGGCGATTTCCTCGTGGGTCCCGGGCCCGGCGCAGTGGGCGCTGGCCGAGGCGCCGCCGCGCGTCGGAACCGACGTGCTCGAACCGGCGACGATGATCTGCAACCGGTGCGGCGTGAACTACGAGTTCGCCGAACTCGCGGCGCTGACGGTCGACGAACTGCTTGCGAAAAAGCGCCTCGCGATTCACCTGGGTTTCTTCCTGCCGCGCGCGCTGCAGGAGAAGCTGATCGCTTTCGCGCGCCGCGGCGGCCAAATGATCGCCGGCGGCGAACTGCCGCGTTACGACGAATTCATGCGGCCGTGCGCGGCGCTGGCGGAGTTCATCGCGACGGAGCCGGCCGGCGTTTATTACAACACGGGCAACATTTTCCGCGACGAGCGGGCGTTGCTGGCGAATCTGCGCCGGGCGGGCTGGGAGAAGAAAGTCGCCGTTTCCGAACTTCTGCGGGCGTTCGTGTACCGCGCCGGCGACGAGTTTTTCGTGTACTTCTTCCATTTTGGCGGCCGCGGGGTCGCCGAGAACTTCGTCGAGTTCTACGGCCGCCGGCTCGGGCTGACGCTCGGCGCCAAGACCTGCGGCGTGGTGCGCATCGCCGGCGACCGCATCCGCTCGTACCTGGTGAAGGGCGTCAACGAATTCGAGAACGAAACCGCCGCCGTCCGCCTGACGCTGGGCGCGCAGACGATCGAGATCGTCGGCGACGGCGCCGCGTTCGATCTGTAGGCGGGTCGGGTGAACGTGGGACGGGATTCGGAACTCGGGGCTCGGGATTCAGGGTGCGGGCGCAGGCCATCCGCAATCCGCAATCCGCAGTCCTTAGTCTTCGCGTTGCTGCTCGCGACGTTTCTTGCGTATCGCCTGCTGTTGCTGTGGGGCTCGCCGGTCCTCGAGCCGGACTTCGACGAAATGATCACCGGCCTGCTGCCCGATCATCTGCTGCACGGGCTGTTCATGCCCGTCTACATGCACCAATACTCCTCGCATACGGGCGGCGTGGTCGTCGAAGGCCTGATGTCATATTTCCCGTTCCGCTGGCTCGGCGAAACCGCTTTCGCGCTGCGCCTGGCGCCGCTGTTTTTTTCGACGCTGTTGCTGGTCCTGCTCTTTCTGCTGGCGCACCGCTACTTCGGCCCGGCCGTCGCCTTCCTGGCCGCGGCGTTTTGCACGTTTCCGCCACGGTACTGCCTCGACCGCTCGCTGCGGGCGTTCGCCAATCACGCCGAAATTGCGACGTTTGTGCTGGGCGGCATGTTTTTGTACATGCTCCTGAACGAGGGCCACGCGTCCGGCAAACGCTGGGACCGCCGGCGCGTCGCGCTGCTGGCCGGCCTGGGCGCCACGACGGGTTTCGGCGTTTATTTCTGCTATCTGAATCTCATTTTTCTGCTGGCCGTTCCGGCATTGCTGTGGCGCGGGGCCGGCTCGCGGCGCGATTTTCTCGCCGACGCCGGCGTGTTCGTTGCGGGCTTCGCCGCCGGCTTTTCGCCGTGGCTGCTGTATCACCGTTTCGACCACGACAATGTCTTGGTTCACTTTGCGAGCGGCTTCACCCTGTCGGCGGCCGGCCGGCCGTGGGTCGTGAACAAGAACCCGCTCGTTTTGCTGCCCGAGGTGTGGCAAAAGCTGACGGTCACCTGGCTGCAAGCGGACGACGTGTGGTGGGGCGAGTCGCTGGTGGTCCGCGGCTGGGTGCTCGACGCGGCGTTGTTGACCGTTTTCGCCGCCGCGTGGCTGCGGCTGACGTGGCAGGCGCGCGGGGCGCTGGCCGCGTTTTTCCGCGGCCTGGGGCGCATGCCGCACGACGATTTTTTCACCAAACGCGAGCGCTTCGTCGTGCCGCTCCTGCTCTATCTGCCGTGGCATTTTCTGGGCTTCGTTTTCTGGCCGGGGGGCGGCGCCGGGTATCCGCGCTATCTGCACCCGGAATTTCCTTTCTTGTTTCTGATCGTCGCGCTGTTCGTCGTCGATCTCTGGCGGCGGCGCTGGCGCCGGACGGCGGCGGTCGTAGCGGCGATCGTGCTCATCGCGGATCTGGCCGGCAGCCGGGAAATGTGGCGGAACTTCGCACCGGGCGTAGGCGCGCGGTGGCCGGGCCATGCGTATTCGATGGGCGTATCCATGTTCAACCGCTGGCTGTCGTTCCGCGACCCCGGCTTCGATCCGCCCCAATTCGACCGCATCGCGAAGGCGTTTTTCGGCGGCCCCGCTTTTGCCGCGGGCATCGACGCCGCCCGGGAGTTTTCGCTGGGCGACGACCCGGCGATCGACCGCAATTGGCCGGTGACGGCCGACGCGGCGACGCAACACGAATACGTGCGCGGCGTCGGCTTCGTGCGCTGGGCGACGCTGCCGACGGACCTGCCGCACATGCGCAACGCCGACCGGCGGATCGCGGCCGACGAGCGGGAGTCCTACTGGGACGGCATGCTGCTGTTGGCCGGCGAACCGTTCCTGTCCGGCTTCGTCGCGGGCGTGGCCTATCTCGAAGGCCGCGCGATCGACGGGCACGTCGCGGCGGCGCGCGACGCGGGGCCGGGGAATTTCGCGCCGTTTGTCGCGGGCCTCGGCGCGGCGTCTGTCGTCGTGGATTCGCCGCGGCCCGAGCGCCAGGCGACGGTCCGCAATTTCTTTCCGGCGGAACTGGCGCCGCAGTTCGACCGCGGCGTCGCGTTGGGGCGGGGCTGGCGCCGCCAGGTCACCGGGGTTTCGGCGAGCCCCGCGTCGCCCTAAGATAAGCGACGCGTCTCGAGGCAATCTCCCGCGAATGGGCGAGACCCCGCGCGGCGCAGAGGCGGCATGGCGAAACAGCTTTCCAGACAGCGGCTGCGGGTTGTCGTCCAGCGGACCGGCAAGTTTCTGACGGGCCCGTTCGGCGCCTTTTTGCTGGCGTTCCTGCTGGTTGTCATCGTCTCCAACGACCGCCGCGACGTCGGGCTGCACTTCGCCCAGGTGGCGGTGTTTTGGCTGCCGTTGCTGCTGCTGTTGAATCTGCCGCGGCTGCTCGAGCGGTGGCGGCAGACGTTGCTGGCGCTTGCGGCGACCGCGCTGGCGCTGCTGGGCGTGTATTTGCTTGGCCCGCTGATTCTGCATTACGTGGTGTTGCCGGCGTATTCGCTCGACGTCGACCACCGGCTGACCCCGTCGTCGGGGTACACGAACGCCGACGGTGTGATCCCGGATGTGCCGGCGAGTTACTACGGGCGCGACGATTTCAATATCATCTTTCTGGGCGATTCGTTCACGCAGGGCCTGAACCTGCCGAACTTCCGCGACGCGTTTCCGTTCGTCGTCGAAAAGCGGCTGCGCGAGCGCTACCCGAACAAGCCGATCAAGACCGTCGATTTCGGCTGGATCGGCTCCAGCCCCGTGCTCGAAGCGCGGCAATTGCGGCAGATCGGCGCGAAATATCATCCGAAGCTCGTCTGCCAGTGCTTCGACATGACCGATTTCCACGATGACATCCGCTATACCAACGCCCTCAAGGAATACGGCCTGGAGAAACCGCACGAACTCTCGATCTTCCGCGCGATGCTCGTGCGCTTCAGCCTGCTGGTCGGCGTCAACGACTTCGGCGACTGGCTGCGCGGCAACCTGCTCATGAAGAGCAACGAACTGCACAACAAGCAGGTGCGCCAACTGGGCTGGACGCCGCGCGAAATCGACAAGCCGGAATACGCCTACGGCGAGTATTTCTTCACGTTCCAGCCGCTCGCGAAATCCGAACCGTTTTTCGCCACGTCGTGGAGCGCGATCAACGAAACCGCCGACATCGCGCGCGGCCTGGGCGCGAAGTTCGTCTTGTTCGTCATTCCGCGCTATCAGCAGTACAACCGCGCCGAGTGCCCGCGCGATCCGAAAAAAGCGCAGTTCCCGCCCGGCGACGAATATCTCTTCGAGGTGTTCAAATACTTCGACAAGATGAAGGCCGTCGCGACGTTTCCGATCCATTCGCTGTTGCCCGACTTCCAAAACGCGCACGTCTTTCCGACCGTCTTCGAAGACGATTTCCACCTCAATGAAAACGGCCACAAAATCGCGGGCGAGGCGATTGTCGGGGATTTGGCGGCCGACGGTTTGTTCGACGGAATCCCGGACGCGAAGCGGTAATGGGTCTGCGTCATCGAAGTGGTTTTGGCTGTCGTCGGGCGCCACCCCTTCGCAGTCGCTGACGCGGGTTGGGTCAGGGCAATCTCTCAATGCCGCGCGACGGAAATACTCTGCCCGGCTCTCTGCACTACTATCGTTCGATTTCTTGTTTTGGCGCAACGATTTTCCGGGCCGGCCGCAGATTGCGCAGATGTACGCGGAGGCACGGGCCGCGAATGGCGTTTGACAGGACGGAACACGTCATGGCCCGTGCCGTATCGGCGGCCATCTGCGTTCATCTGTGGCAAAAAAACCTTTGGTTGCGGCCCGAAGGGTCGCGCTGAGACTCCGTGTGATGCCCGACGCATAATCCCGAACCCCGAGCCCCGATTGTCGCTTTCCCAGTCCCCAAGAACATCCGGCGGCGCCCGGGTTTCTTACCTCCTTCGGCGACTGCAACATGCTGCGCGGCGCCGGATCTGTGATTTGCGGACTTTCGGCGAACGCTCGCTAGCGTGCAGTGGCGCCGATTCGGAGGTCCGAATGGGCCGCCGCCACGATTCGAGATTCGCTTTTCCGGCCCTGTCGCGACGCCGCCGGCGCGGCGAGCAAAGTGCGGTGGAGCGTTTTTTGTGAGCGACAACGCGTCGATCGGATAATAAAAAAGGCTCGCCGAGTTTTTTTTCGTCGCAACGCGACGTGATTTTCGCGTGAGGTCGACGCCCGGTCCAGGCCGTTCACGCAGTATATATTGTTCTGTATTTACAATTCGTTGTCGCGACAGCCGCGCGAGCCTGCTAGAGGCCGGGAATTAGGTTCAAGACGTCAAGGGCAGATGTGCTGTGAAAAGAAAAAGGTCGTTTGTAATTTGACAGCATCAGCCAGCGTGCCAATATTATTCGAATTCAGGATGGCGCGCCTTCTTTGACAGCGCCTAGAAAACAAGGACCGACAATTTGTCTGACCGGAGGTTTGTAATGAACCGAGTCGTGACGATTGCGTTCTTGGCCGCCGTCCTCATGGTGCTCTTGCTCTCGGCGACTGACGCGGGCATCGCCCAAGACACAGCCGCAGACGATGACACCGCGCCCGCCGACGATGACAGCGTTCCCTCCACCGATGACGATACGGGGCCCAGCGACGATGAATCGTCCGATGATAGTGATTCCGGCGACGACGCGGACGATGCATCGCCAGGCGCGGGCGGGTCACTCTCTGTCTCGGGAAGAGTTCTCGACCCCTTCACGGGCCAGTTTATTTCGGGCGCGCTCGTGGCCCTCGTGGACGCGGGCTCGGGATCGTTTCTGACGCCGAGCGCGAGCACCTCGACGACCTCCGACAACCACGGCGGCTTCACGTTGACGCTGCCTTCCGGCTATTCGCTGGACGGCGTCGGTCTCGCCGCCGCTGAATTTGGTTATTATACCACATACGTATTTGGCTTGGACGCGCTCGGGGAGCAAACTTCCCTCGCCGACTTCGCCTTGGACATTTTCCCAATTGCGCTCGTCGAAGAGCAAGGCAGCGCGTTGGGAGTCGTGCTCGGAGATCCACAATCCATGGTCGGAGGTTCGGTGATGTGGCGGGCGGACGGCCAGAGCGGCGCCGTGGGATGCGCCACCGTGGCGACGGATCCGAACGACGAGAGCGCTGTGCCCGCCGAAGCCATTTTTTATGACAATAACTCCGGCTTTCCGGCCGCGGGGCTCACGGAAACGATCGCGACGATGAGCGGCGGCGGGTACTTTATCTTCAATGTGCCCGTTGGCGCGATCCGGCTGACGGCGGATAACGCCGGCGTGACGACCTCCGTCGGCACGTTCGCGTACGCCAACGCCGTGACCTTGATGCCGCTCGTTTACCAGGGGGCCGGCCCCTATGGGTGCGAAGAATCGTTCACCGGGACCGTCACCGATGCGACGACGGGCCTTGGGGTCGGCGGCGCAACCTTGGCGCTGCTCCAGACGTCCGGCGCCGAATTCTCGCCGCCGATCGCCGCCACCGCCGACTCCGGCGGAAACTACAGCCTGCTCAGCCCGTGGTCGTCCGGATTGGCCGGCCTCGCCGTCGCCGCTCCCAGTTATTTCAACAGTTTTTACTGGGGCCCGTTGGGGAGCATATTCGTGACCATGGGCGGTCCTATGCTGATGCCGACGGCCGCCATCGACGGGATCGAGGAATCCCTGGGGGTCGCCCCCGATGCGACAAAAGCCATCGTGGTGGGGGAAGTAGCGTATACGGACGGTTCGCAGATGCAGCCGGTCGGCTGTGCGACCTTGGGGGTCCTTCTCGACGACGATAGTTCGCCAGCGCCAGACGGGGAAGCGACCGAGATCTTTTTTGACGGGCAAGGCAACCCGACGAATGCGCTTTCGAGCACCAACCCAGCGAACGGAAATTTTTTGTTATTAGGCGTTAGCTCTGGAACCAACGTGACGATCCAGGCCCAGGCGGGGACGGCGACCGCGTCGACCTTCCTGCCCCAATTGCTGGCTGGCGGAATCTCTTTCGTTACGATCCTCTTTTCGCCGACCACCTCGGCGGGGAACCCGACGCCGGTGAATTGCCAATCCGGCGACGACGACTCCTCGCCGGCCGACGACGATTCCGCGCCGATTGACGACGACGCCGCGCCCGACGATGACAACGACGACAACGATGACGACGCCACGGACGACGATAACGACAGCGCCCTGGTTGACGACGACAGTTCGCTGGCCGACGACGACACCTCTCTTATCGGCGACGACACCTCTCTTGTCGACGACGATTCCTCGCCGGCGGCTGACGACGACGATTCCTCGAATTCCACGACGATCGCAGGAGTTGCTCAAGGTTATTTTAATGGGACAGTGGGGGCAGGAGCGACGGTATGCCTCGTCGACGCCGCGACCGGCGAAATGCTCGATCCGCCCGGGTCGACCGTCGCCGACGACAACGGACACTACACGCTGGTTGCGCCGTTGGGCCGCGACGCCCTGGCCAACGTCGGGGTGAAGGCGACCCTCGCCGGCTACCTCGACGGCTACACGTTCAACATCCTGCCGTTCAACGGCGGGCCGGGCGTGCTTACCCCGCCGGTGTTCCTGTACACGACAGACGAGGTGGCGGCGCTCGATGCCGGCGTCGACGTGACGCAGGCCGCGACCGCCGGCGTGCTCTGGGGCGCCGTAATGTGGACCGCCGGCGGCAACGTCGGCGGCGGCGTCGGCTGCGCGACGTCGGCGACCACGCCGGCGTCGACCACGGCGTATTACGGCCTGCCCGCCAATCCGCTGGCGGCCGAGACCGGCGCGAACAATAATTTCGATTTCGACTTTTTTAACGTTGCGCCCGGCGCGTACAGCGTCGTGGCGACGGTCGGCGACGACGACCAGCAGGCGTCGCAGGCGGCGTGGGTCGGCGCGGGCGGGGTCACCGTGGCGCTGGTCATTTATGGCTCCGGGAATCCGACGCCGGCGGATTGTTCCCCGCCGGTCCTGATGTCGGGGTTGGTCTACGCGGCGACGCAGCCGTCGCCGACGCCGGTGGCGGGCGCGGCGGTCGAACTGCTGGTCAACGCGACGGGGGCGCCTTTCGCGCCCGAAGTGTCCGGCACGACCAACGGCTCCGGCGAGTTTTTCCTGGCCGCGCCGGCCGGCACGACGACGGTCGGCCTGAAGGTCACGGCCGCGGGTTACATCGATAGTTACGTGTTCAATGTGCCGGCGCAGGGAAACACGCCGCCGGTCGTATTGTTCCCCGGCACGTTCGCGGAACTTTCGGAAATGGCGGCCTCGTCATTTGGCGTGACGTTGGATGCCGACGACGGGCAAATATTCGGGTCGGTCATTTGGCCGGACGCGAACGGCAATCAACTGCCCGTGGGTTGCGCCGCGGTGACCGAAACGCCAAGCTCCGGCGCCCTCATCTATAGCGACGCCAACGGAAATCCGACGCCGGGTTTGACGCAGACGGATCCAAACAGCGGCCGGTTCTTCGGCTTCAATCTGACCGCGGCCGAATCGTGCGTCTTCTCCACGACGCTGGGCGGGCAGGCCCCCGCGGCGACCGTGCCCTACGTTTATCCCGGGGCGCTGACCTGGGTCACCCTGCCATTCGGCGGCGCCGCCAATCCGACGCCGGCAAATTGCCAGTCCGCCGATGACGACGCCTCGCCGATTGACGACGACACGTCGCCGGCCGACGATGACGACGATGACAACGACGACAACGATGACGACCTGAGCGATGACGATGACGATACGGCGCCGCTCGACGACGACACT
>Ga0181520_10013926_pt1 | contig 10039 bp, 9 predicted proteins | sample PEATcosm2014_Bin_29_FD_132451 | JGI IMG/M metagenome (GOLD analysis project Ga0181520, IMG submission 132451) | Peatland microbial communities from MTU Mesocosm Facility, Houghton, MI, USA - PEATcosm2014_Bin02_30_metaG | ecosystem: Environmental > Terrestrial > Soil > Wetlands > Peat | place... | reverse complement strand
TGTCCGGGGCATGATCTGCATGAGTCCCCGCGCTCCTGTGCGCGAAAGGCACTGAGGATTAAATCCGGATTCTTCGCAAATGACAGCTTTGATCAAAAGAGGGTCAACCCCGTGCCTCCGCGCGGCTTTGCGGATTAAAAAGTCAAAATTATTTTTTGTCGTTCGCGACAGCAGGCGCTCCTGCTGCATGTTGGCCTGAATGCCTGCAGCCTGGCAGGCAGCCATGCCGGCAAGGAAGTTTATATGCAGCAGTAAGGGCTTAAAAGCCAGGAAACACAGGGCGATGCTGAAATAAATATTTCTGAACAGCGGAAATGTGATCCGCTGATCAATCGCCTGACTGATCCCGCCTCTTAAGGATGGATTTTCCATGTCTTCAGCCTACAGGAAGTGCCGCGGTGATACCATCCGTCGAAGGGCTAAAAATCAGGTTCCAACAGGCCCATGGAAAATTGGGCCCGTTATCGGCTTGAATTGAATCCGTTAGATTATCGGGAGGTCTTGCTTTTGTGTTCTTTGGCGAGAAGAGTGGCTTTACGACGCAGGCCGCCCGGTCCAGAATACCCTGTTAGATGACCAGTTGAACCGATAACCCGATGACATGGGATCGCAGGGGCGAATGGGTTTCGGGCGAGCGCTTGACCTACGGCCCGGGCGGCGTTTGGATGCCCGATCAACCGGGCGATTTCACCGTAAGTACGCGTTTCACCCGCCGGAATACCGGCGCAGGCCTTCCACACCTTTTGATAAAAAACAGGATACTTTTTCATTTTTGTTTTCAGACTCACCATAACTTTATGCTATCTATTCTTCGGTGTAATTTTCCAGCTTGATCGGGATAGGCTGTCCGAATGTGGAAATAGGTTTTGAGAAAAGGCTCAGGTCTCCGACGACCATGATGATGGACTGTTCGGGATGGAGATATTTTTGCGCCACGCGGCGCAGGTCTTCCCGTGTAACAGCTCCGATCTTCTCCGTATAGGTATCAAGATAATCGGAGGGATAGCCGTCGTATTCCAAACGCATGATTTCCCCCGCGATCTGCGCTGAAGAGGTGAAGTTTTCAACGAAACGGTTGCGGATGGACTCTTTTGCCGAAACGATTTCTTTGTCGGTAAAAGGCGCATCCTTGACCTCGCCCATGATATCGAGGATGGCTTGGATCGCTGCCGGTGATTCCGGTCCCCGCGTCTGGCAAATGGCCACGATCAATCCGAGGTCTTCAGGCTCAGAGAAGGCGCTGCCAACCGCGTAAGCCAGGCCTTCCTGAGTGCGAATCACTTTGAACATGCGCGAAGTACCGCTTCCGCCCCAGAGTTCATCGAACACTTCCCAGGCGAAATGGTCCGGGCTGAGCCGCGCGAACCCTGTGCCGCCGATGCGAATCTGGGTTTGCGTGATGGGTTGTTCCACGTAAAAAACTTTCCTCGCAGTAGTGGGCTGCACGCGCGGCACGCTCGGGAAACTCACTTCTTTTTTCTCCCAGGAACCAAGCGACTGCTCGAGCTTGCGTTTGATTTCGTCAGCGGAAAAATCTCCGGATACGGCGATATAAGAATTGTTAGGGTGGAAATAGCGCGCGTGCATTTCGAGAAGATCATCGCGCTTGATGTGGTCAAGCGTCTCCGGCGTGGGCGTGCGCGCGTAGGGATGGTCTTTTCCGTAGGCAGCTTTGTGGAATTCGCGGCGGCAGACATCCGCCGGATCATCATTCATGCGGCGGAGCGCCTCGTATTGCTTCGATTTGGCGACTTCAAAAAAATCTTTGCGAAAAAGCGGGTGCTCCAGAACATCGGTAAAAATAGGGAAAAACCGGTCAAAATCTGAAATGCGGCAGGTAAAACTAGCGCTTGTGCTTTCCATGGAAACGGCAAAAGACATTGTAGCGCCCGCGGTTTCCAGTCCGCGCTGTATTTGCTCCGGCGTATAATGCTGGCTGCCGCCCAGCGTGAGCGCCTCTCCGAAGATTTCGCTCAAACCTGTTTTTTCGGGTGGATCATACTCCGAACCTGCACGGATAAGCATTTGAACCCGAATGAGCGGCAGTTCGTGGTCCTCGAGCAGGAACACGGTCAGGCCGTTCGCCATCTGGTACCGCGCGGGTTTTGGCGGATGAAAAGTGAGCGGCGGAAACTCCGGCAGCTGCGGAGGATTGCTGAAAGAACAGGGCAGAGGGCAAAGGGCAAAGGTAAAAAACAGGATTCCGGTTATTTTGAAAAAGGTTTTCATCCTTACTTTCCCCCTTCTCCCTTTTCCCTTTGCTCTGATGTCGTCACCAGCATTCCCACGTTTTCCTTCGATTCCTTGAATATCTTATTGGCAACGCGCTGTATGTCCTGAGCAGTGATCGTTTCCACTTTTTTCTGGAATTCGAGAATGTGCTTCCAGTCCCCGAATACCGTCTGGTTGTAGACGAGCGTATCGGCCATTCCGCTGTTGGTCTGCATTGTCTGAAGGAGTTCGATGTCCACCCCGGCGCGCACTTTCTGGAGTTCCCAGTCCTCAATAGGTTTCTTTTTGAGATTATCCAGTTCCTGCCAGACGGCGCGCTCGACTTCCTCTGCGTTGTGCGGCGCGCGCGGCACGGCGGAAATGATCAAGAGAGAGTTGTATCGCTCGCCGGGTTCGTCACTTGAAGCCTCGATAGCCGATGCAAGCTGTCGGCGCTGCACGAGAGCCTGATAAAGGCGCGAAGTCGTTCCTTCGCCCAGCAGTTGCGCGATGGCGAAATCCACCGGGTAATCAGGGTCCGGATAAGTAGCGACAGGAAATCCGATAAGAACATACGGCTGGGCCGGAGTGCGTACGGATATTCGCCTCAAGCCGTCCTGGACCGGCTCTTCGGTTTTGAATGTAACAGGCGATGGCGCAGCCTGCCAGGTCCCGAAGTAACGGTCTACCATGTCAATGGTTTTCGCGGCATCAACGTCGCCGACAATCGCGATAGTCAGTCGGTCCGGCGTATAACAGCGGTGATAAAAATCCTCCAGATCGCCAACATTTAGATGGCTTAAATCCGAAGGCCAGCCCAGCGTCGGAAAGCGGTACGGATGCGCAGTATAGGCTTCGGCGAGAAAAATTTCCAATAACTTGCCCACGGGATTTGTGTCCACGCGCATGCGGCGCTCTTCCGCGACCACATCGCGCTCCTGGTAGAACTGGCGGAAAACCGGGTTTTTCAGGCGGTCGGAGTCAAGGATAGCCCAGAGCTCAATCTTGTTGGAAGGCAGGTCAACCACGTATTGAGTAAAATCCCGGCTGGTCGCGGCATTAAGCTCGGAAGCGCCTTCTGTTTCATAAAGGTCCCAGAGTTCGTTTTCGACCAACAGTTGCGCTTCTTTCCGTTCGAGATTCTGAATCTCCTGAAAATTATTATCTATCAGCGCCTGGTCCCCCTTGAGACCCTTGGCTTTTTCCGCATCAATGGCGCGATGCAGTTCATCAATGCGTTCAAGAAGTGGGCGCTCCGCGGCGTAGTCGCGAGTGCCGAGCGTGGGCGTGCCCTTGAACATCATGTGTTCGAACATGTGAGCGAGGCCGGTTTTGCCGCTGACTTCATCTACGGAACCTGTGCGGAACATCATGCGTATGGCTACAGTAGGAGAAAAATGGCGCTCAAGGATCAGAAGCTTGATGCCGTTGGGACACGTATGTTCAATAACGCGCTGTTCAAGGGAAGTAGAATTTGGGGCTGAGTACAGAATCCCAGCGCATGAGAAAAGTAGTATAAAAAAATGCCACCGGATTTTCATCAAGGGTATTGTAGATGAATTGTGTTTGTTATCAAAGGAAAACGCCAGGTTTAAACAGGCGGTTGAAGGTATTCGGCTATTACCTGAGGGATCTTTAGATAGTGGCCATCAGCGGTTAAAACTTTCAGACCATGCTGCATTGCGCTGGCCGCAATCCACAAATCATTGGTGGGTACGGGAGTTCCAGCTCGCCAGAGTCCATTGAGGATCACCGCATAACAGTCAGCGGTTTCTTCATCGATCGGGATCAGGCGTGCTCGAGGAGATTCAAGAAATGAACGTAGCTCCGCCTCATGTTTTCGGGGGTTACCGCCTTTGATGAATCCCGCTTTTAATTCACCGATAATAACCGGATTGAAGAATATCTCATCAGCCTGCTGTAAAAAGGCCTGAACATCCCGATGTCCGCGCATGAACAGGGAATAAGCGGAGGTGTCGAGCAGGAAACGGGTCATTTCCACAACTCCCTATCGATGTTTCGTTGCCGGGATAAAGCCTTATCAATCGGGGATGCTTCTCTCTTATTCCAGGAGCCGAAAAGATGGTCCAGATCATTATGCTGCTGTTTTGTCGTAGAGCCGCCCATTCGTTCTTCCAGAAGGGACAGGACGGCCTTATTGAAACTCGTATGAGAGGAATGAGCTCGTTCCTTGACCATTTCAGCCAGTTCGCGTGGTATTTTTCTTAGAGTAATAGCTTTCATGATGTCATCCCTCTGTATTTATGATTCACTTTGTGCATCACTATGCATCTAATTTAGCATCATTATCAGGATATATCAAGACTAAAGTCAGGTCTGTTTAAACAGGCGGTTGAAGGTGTTCGACGATAATCTGCGCTGATTACGCAGAGCCGAGGAGGGAAGAGCGGAAATGTAAAGTTGTGTCGTTGTCGCGGTGGGCGCGGTTGTAAGCCTGATGCATTCTTATTTTGGCCCGAAGGACCAGAGGTGCGGCGCTCAAAAGTAGAAAGGGATTGAAGGTCTGGAGGGCCGTTCGGATGGCGTCCCAGTAGACCGTGCGGGTTTCGAGAGCGATCGATCGGGCGGCGATGCGCCGGATTGCGGCTACATCGTCGGGAACCTTCGTGTGCGCATCCGCGAACCAGGCCGCGACCGCATCAAAGACGAAGAACCCCGCCTCTGCTTGGGGGGTTAAGACTTCCTGAATCCAGAAGCGTTCTTCTTTCGAACCGCGCACGCCAACGGCCTTCACGCCAAGGAACCGTAACACTGACGCGGCGCGCTGCCCGAAAAACCGCGTGACGCCGTGGGTGAGGAGGCTGCCGGATTGCCAGGCCTCCAGAATTTTCAAAAGCCGGTCCCACCTTTGCATAGTATCAGTGGGATTTGGGACATACTGGGGCAAATTGTAGATGAAAGTGAAAAATTCCGCATCCCTGGCGCTTGCTTTTTCCAATGCCTCTCTCCGCGCCGCTTCGTCGGGAGGCCATTCATATAGGCCGACCAAATAGGGAGGAGTAGGTTCATTTTCCCCTCGTATTGGACATAAGAATTCGGGTAGTTTCGTTCCAACCCTTTTAAAGCATCTCACGTGGTGCGATGGTTGCGGAAAAGATAATCCGTCAGCTCGTCGAAATTGGAAGGATATTTGATCTCGGACATCTCGCCCAGGAGTGGAACCGCACGAGGTAGTGCCAGCGGTTCGCCTGTCCGTCCGTTAATAAATTCCCGTATTGCCTTTCCAAGAGCATTACCAGGGAATAATTTGCGCTGGATTTCCTCAATGATCGCTTGATGTTACAGAGGGGTGCGAATCGAGGAGGTGTTTTGCGCGGCGCTGGCGATGGAATGTCACGGCAAAGCGGTGTGCCTCATCGCGGATGTGCTGTACGAGATGCAGCGCCGGAGAATCATCCGCCAGGCGGATGGATTCCGCTTTGTCGGGCAGGAAGAGCTCCTCCTCATGTTTGGCAAGCGCGGTTATTGGTGGCATAACCCCCTTCCCCCCTCGAGGGGGAAGGTTGGGATGGGGGGCACCCCCCACCTCCGTCCTCCCCCTCAGGGGGGGAGGAGATTTCAAAAATGATTTTTTTAAAGCGCCAACCGCTGCCCTTAATTGTCCTTTTCCCCCGTCGATCAGGATCAGATCCGGGAGCGTTTTTCCTTCTGAGATCAGCCTGCGGTAGCGCCGACCTACGACTTCCGCCATGCTGGCGAAATCGTCAATGCCCGCGACCGAGCGTATTTTGAATTTGCGGTAATCCTGCTTTTTCGGTATACCGTACTCAAAAACCACAAGCGAGGCCACTGTTTCCATACCCTGCAGATGTGAAATATCAAAGCATTCGATGCGCAGGGGCGGTTTCTTAAGATCTAAAGCTTGCTGAAGCTCGGTAATCGCCCGGGAACGGCCAACGCGTTCTTCGAGCTCATCCATTTTTACTTCCCGGACCGTAACGCGTTCTTCCATGTGCTCGAGGGCCGCAAGATTGTCCCGTAATGCGGCAGCTTTCTCGTAATCCATGCCTTTCGATGCTTGCTGCATCTCTCGCTGCCAGACGTCCTTCAGTTTGTGAAAATCGCCCCGGAAGAAGGTCTCCGCCTCTTTTTCGATCTTCCTGTAATCTTTTGCTGAAATGCGGCCAACGCAGGGCGCAGGGCATTCTTTGGTGTGATAATAAAGACACTGGCGGGCCTGCTGCCGCGGCAGCGGATGTCCTTCTGAAAATCCGTATTCGCATGGGCGCAGCAGAAAAAAGCGGTGATTCCAGAGGTATTTCAATAAATGCCGTACGTAGCCCACGCTGGGATAAGGACCGAAATATTTTGCTCCGTCGCGCCTTACGGTCCGCGTCAGGAAAAGCCGCGGGAAATCTTCATTCATGGTCAGCTTTACGTACGGATAGCTTTTGTCGTCCCGCAGCATGACGTTAAACTGCGGTTTGATCTGATTAATGAGGCTTTGTTCGATAAGAAGCGCTTCACGTTCGCTGGCCGCGGGGATATAATCTACGTGACTTATTGCCGCAACCATCGCACGAATATGCGGCGTATGGGCGGCGCGGTTCATGAAATACGAAGATACGCGCTTATGAAGGTTGCGCGCCTTCCCGATATAAAGGATGCCTCCGGCGCGGTCGCGCATCAGATAAACGCCTGGTTTATGCGGAATTGCCGATAGTTCCATGTTTAATTAAAGTATAAGTTAGTTTTCGAAATAAATCCCGGGAGGTTAAAAATGGGCGAAAAACGTATGGGTCTTGTTGTTGGCGGAATACTGTACCTTTCATTTTTGATGCCACTTTTCCACCGTCTGCCTTCCTCCGCCGCTGTAACGCTGCTGCCTTTTTCCGGCTGGAATTGTTATGCGCCCGTTCTTCAGAACCTGCTTTTCCCTCACCCCTATATTATGCTCGTTATTAACGCTGCTCTATTGATATTAACCGGGATTCTCATTATCAGCCCAAAACCACCGAATAAAATCAATAACGTTCTGTACGGACCTGCGGTTCCCCTGCTGTGTTTTCTTTTAAATCCTCTTATCCTGGCGCGGACAACGGCAGGATTTCAGGGAGAACCGCTTTTCATCCCCCTGTTTCTTACGGCTTTCATCGCCATATGGAGTGGTATGGCAAGCTGGTCGGATTTTATGCGCGCGATAATTTTTTCCTTACTGTGTATGACGGGCGTCTGGATATATGTTCCTGCGGTTGTGTGGGTGCTGGAGGCTATGATCCCCTGGATTTTCTTTAACCGCAGGCCCTTTGTGGCATTATGGACCTGGCTTGCGGCTGTTGTCGGAGGAACCGTTCTTTTCACCGCCAGCTGGTATTTGTTCGGCCTGTTATCGCATGGCGCGGCTGCTTTCAATCAGCCTTATCTGGAAGCGCTGCGTTATCTTACCATGGGGACGGTTGCGGGTTCTTTACTGAGAGTCGTCGAAATCTTTTCCCCTTTCGGCATAATTCTTCTTGTCTGGAAGGCGTCCACGACTTTTAAGCGCATGGTGTATGAACGTCGCGCGGGCATAATTGAGTTTTCCGGTTTTCTGACTTTCCTGCTTGCCTGGCTTAATATGAAGGGAGAAGATTACCCGGTGAGCCTGGCTGCGGTCGGATTTTTGTTCCTGGGTATGGTCTTCAGGCGGGAGGCGCGTCCGTCTCAGATCGAACGCAGGCTGGAAGCTTTTCTGATCAGCGGAATGGCCATTTTCTTTCTTCTGCGCGATATAGCTTTGTGGCGGGGCTGATTTAGGTGCGGAAATCGCCCCGGGCGATAGGCATGCGGCGGCCGATGCCGAAGGCTTTGGGTGTGATGCGCAGTCCGGGCGGGGCCTGCCTGCGCTTGTATTCGTTCCTGTCGATCATCCTCAACACGCGCGATACAAGAGGTTCGGGGTATCCCCGCGCGGCAATTTCTTCCACATCTTTCCCCTCTTCGATGTACGCTTCCACGATCGCATCCAGAACATCGTAAGGCGGCAGGCTGTCCTGGTCGGTCTGATTCGGGCGCAGCTCCGCCGAAGGCGGTTTGGTGAAGCAGGCCTCGGGAATCAGTTCCTTCCGGCGGTTAATGAATCGTCCTAAAGCATAAACTTTCATCTTGGGAACGTCGGAAATTACAGCCAGTCCTCCGTTCATGTCTCCGTACAGCGTGCAGTATCCGGTGGATATCTCTGATTTGTTCCCGGTAGTCAGCAGCAGCATGCCGAATTTGTTTGAAACGGCCATGAGCAGCGTCCCGCGGATGCGCGCCTGAAGGTTTTCCTCGGTCACGTCCGGCGGCCGCCTGCCGAAAGCGGTTTTAAGAGTTTTTCCGTAGGCTGAAAACACCGGCGAAATAGGAAGGGAAATCAGCCGTATCCCAAGATTGCGCGCCAGTTTCCGGGAGTCCGTCACGCTGCCGGATGAAGAATAAGACGACGGCATGGATACTCCCAGAACGTTTCCTTTGCCCAGGGCTTCAACCGCCAGAGCGCAGGTAACGGCAGAATCGATCCCGCCGCTTAATCCCAGAAGAACTTTCTGAAATCCGCATTTGCGGGCATAGTCGCGAAGGCCGAGAACAATAGCGTCATGTATGTCTTCGACAGGATCGTGTTCCCGATATATGGCCGATCCTTCGGCGTCGAGATCAAATACCAGAAGGTCTTCGCGAAAGCTTTTCGCCTGTGCCAGTAGGCGGGCGTTTGAGTCTACGGCAAAGCTGTTGCCGTCGAAAATCAGTTCATCGTTGGCGCCGACCTGGTTGCAGAAGAAAAATGGCCGGCGCACGTTGTGTACCTGTCCTTCGGCAATGCCCAGCCGGACGCGGGTTTTCCCGGCGTGAAACGGCGAGCTTGAAAGGTTCACAAAAAAATCTGCGCCGGCTGCGGCCAGGTCGCGGACAGGATTACGGTTGTAAGGGGCCTGCGGCCACAGCGAGGCCTGATTCCACATGTCCTCGCAGATGGTGAGGCCGATTTTCTTGTCTTTGAATGCAACCGGCTGGTTTTCCCTGGCCGGCTCGAAATGACGCGCTTCATCGAAAACGTCGTACGTGGGCAGGAGCGTTTTGGCCCGTACGGCCTGGATTTTATTCCCGTATAGAAGAGCGGCGGCGTTATAGAGCGGTTTGCCGCCCGGATGGGTATTGCGGTCGACAAATCCTATAATAATAGCTGTATCGTCTGTTTGCGAAGCCAGTTCATGAACGGCTTTCCGGTTCCTGTCTACAAAGAAAGCCTGCTCTACAAGATCACGCGGCGGATAACCGGTAACGCAGAGTTCTGGAAATATTACGAGATCGGCCTTCTGCCGGGACGCCTTGGATGTCCAGCTGCGGATCAGGCGGCAGTTGCCGGAAATATCGCCGACGGTAGGATTAATCTGTGCTAATGCGATTCGCATAGATAATAGATTGTATCAATGTGTAAATGGTCATGCGCTATTGGATTTTCTTGGAAGAACAGGTTCAGGGGCCTTATACTGCGGATGAATTAGCCGCGCTGGGGAATTTTTCTCCAGGGTTGCTTGTTTGCGAAGAAAACCGCCAGGAGTGGATTCCTGTGGACAACATTCCCGAACTGGCCAAAAGGCTGTCAGGAAATACGCGCAATGATATGCCTGATTCCCCCAGACCCGCGACCCCCGCCGCCAAACCTCCTGCCGCCGTACCCCCAGCGCCACAGACAACAGGGCAAAGCCCGCAGGGAGGATCCGCCGGTAAAAAGCCTGCGGTGTTTACAGCCGCGCCAGAAGGGGTGCAGGGCGAGCTTTTCGGCAGCGAGCCCGGACAAGAAAAACTTTTTGACAATGGCGAGGGGTCCTTTTATTACGGCCCTCCG
>Ga0181520_10013924_pt1 | contig 10040 bp, 5 predicted proteins | sample PEATcosm2014_Bin_29_FD_132451 | JGI IMG/M metagenome (GOLD analysis project Ga0181520, IMG submission 132451) | Peatland microbial communities from MTU Mesocosm Facility, Houghton, MI, USA - PEATcosm2014_Bin02_30_metaG | ecosystem: Environmental > Terrestrial > Soil > Wetlands > Peat | place... | reverse complement strand
GGCCAAATCGAGCGAGGTACTTGCGTAGTCGGTCGGCGTCTTTGGGCGTGGCCTTTTGGGTCCGCGAGTGATCGAAGAGTTGCCGACCGGCCTCGGATATGGTGCGACTGCGCTGGCAGATTGAGACTACTTGCTCCAGTTGCAGGCGGTTGAAGAGGTCGAGTTCCGCATTTTGCTCCTCGCTGAGAAGCTTCGACAATGCCTGGGATGTGCCGCTCCTGCTTTCCGTGCGCCACCCGGCATTCAGTCGGGCAATCTCTTCTTCCACGATCTCGACGGAGATTCTGCCACCGGAGCAGAGCGTGCTCATGCGCGCCACGGCTGCGTTGAGGTCGCGGAAGTTGCCTTTCCAGATTGCGGTCGGGGACAAAGCAAAGTCGAGAAAGCGGTTGCGAGTTTCGCGATTGAAGGTGACCCGCGTTCCAGTCTTCTCGGCATACTGGTCGAGTTCAAATTGTAGATTGGGTTCGATGTCCACTTGCCACTCGCGCAAGCCGGGCAGCGTAAATGTCCGCAGATTGATGCGAGCTAAGAGAACTTCGCGGAAGCGTCCTTCTTCGACATCACCCGATAGATCGTGCCCGCATGATATGCTCATTCGTAATATTGAACTCTCATTTGAACGATTTACAACGGATTATGAGCGAAAGCAATCTTCCAATGGAAGTCAAGACAGACGATCCGCAATCTCAGGAGTCAGTCATCCCGCCTGCCTCGGCGTTGGTTTCGATTGACCGGGTCACCAAGACCTTCGGTTCCAAGGTGGCGTTGAAGGACGTTTCTTTTTCCGTTCCGCCGGGGCAAATCTGCGGATTGCTAGGCCCCAACGGCGCGGGAAAGACGACGCTCTTCCGTTTGCTGATGGGCATCCTGAAGGCCACCGAAGGCAGGCTGCTGGTGGACGGGCGCGATGCCTTCGAAGAGCGCGTCGAGGTCAAGCGGCTGATTGGATTCCTGCCCGACGAGCCGATCTTTTACTCCTACTTATCCGGTCAGGAGATTCTGGAATTGAGCGCGGCAATGCATGGGTTGAATCCGAGCGAGACCCTGGACCGCATTGCGCCGGTGATTGCCAAACTCCGGCTGGCCGAGGACATCGAAAACTATGCCGAGGATTATTCGCGCGGCATGAAGAAAAAGCTGGGGCTGCTGCTGGCGATGCTGCACCAGCCGAAGCTGCTGGTTCTGGACGAGCCGACCAATGGACTCGATGTTGAATCGACGCATCTCTTCTATGACTTGATCTCTGAGACCGCCGCGCAGGGAACGACAGTTCTGTTCTCGACGCACCTGATGGATCATGTGACCCGGCTCTGTTCCCATGCCGTGATTATCAACGAAGGCAAGCTGGCGGCGAATGGCTCGCTGGAGGAGTTGCGCGCTGCCTCCGGTGAAGCCAGCCTGGAGGAAATCTTCCTGAAGCTGACCGAGCGGCCACCACAGATCGAATTACAGGACCAGAAATCGGAATCTGAACAGCAATCTTCACTCGGATTCAAACCCTTCAAGCTGAAGCGTATCTCAAGGCGGTGAGATCATGCGCAGGGATTTGTTCACAGAAGTGATTGCAATTTACCCCGTCCGTCCTTAAGCCCACGAATACGACAGATACGATGAATTCGATGAATCAAGAGCCAAGTTTCTGGAATACTGTTCGATTGCTTCTTGTCGCGGCGCGTATGCGGGCAATGGGCCGCAGGGAACGTCGACAGGAGATCCTCAACAAGAAGGCAGGTAAACCGGCAGGTCGGCGTACATCCAGTTGGGGGTGGATCGGTACTGTTGTATCCGTATTTTTTCTCTCCTTGGTTCACGGCATGGCGGCACTATCACTCTATTTTGTCATCAGTGCGGCGGAACGCATCGATGCCGAGCATCAGGGCAAGATCGCAGTCAGCAGTTGGTTTTTGGAGGCAACACAGACGACTCAATCAAGCGGCTGGAATCCGCCAGACTACGCATCCGAGGCGAAACGAATTTCAGAAGAATACGGTGGCAAGCGGTCGGAGATTGAATAGAAGCTTCGCGTATCGTTTCAAAATCACGGCACAAGAGACTTCGTTTCTGTTCATGGTCCGTCTTCAGGAATCAAGGCGTTATCCAACGCTTCCCCTTTGTCACAAATGCTGGGATCGATCATGCTTTTGTGGTGGGCCGGGATGCTGATCCTTCAAGGGGAGGGCTTGGAACTTGACTTGCAACGGCGCAGGCATCCGATGTGGGAATGGTTGTTTTCGCATCCGGTGCAGCCGGGAGCGATCTTTCTCGCAGAGATGCTTGCGCCCCTCGCAGCCAATCCGATGTACTGGACCGCTCCGGTCTTCGCAGGATTGGTTTACGGATTTATCTACGGTCCTGGATTGGGCGTTCTGGCTGCAATTCTCATTGGCATACCGATCAGCCTGGGCGCGGCCTGCGCGGGTAAAGCGCTTGAGATTGCCGTGGTTCTGCGTTGTTCGCCCCGCACGCGCGGAGCCATCATCGGCTTGATGAGCTGGCTGGGGTATGCCTCGATGATGATGCTTTTTCTGGGTATGTTTTTGATCCCCAAAATCGTCTCTGTCCTGGGAAGGTTGTTGCCGCTCTTTACTGCGCTTCCTTGGCCATGGCTGCGGTTTTTCCTTGGTGGAGACTCAAATGGCTCGTATTCGTATCTGACCGGCCTCTTCACTTGCTGGATCATCGCCGGTCTGATGATTTTGAGCGCGGTCTGGTTCAGCACCTGGGGAGCGCAACAAGGCTTGGCTGGCAATTTTTCCGCCGCAAGCTCGCGTCCTTCCAAGTCTCTTGCAGGCGCGGCAAACTTCGGCAAAGACCCGCTCTATCGCAAAGAATTACTCTGGTTCCTGCGCGACCGCAGCGCCATCGTACAGTCAATCCTGATTCCCATCACGGTTGCCGGCGGACAGTTATTCAATATGCGTTATTTGCTGGTTCACGCGCAGGATAATTGGAATTATCTCTGTGGCGCGGCCATCATCTTTGGAACTTATTTTCTCTGGGTGCTGGGGCCCAAGTCGCTTTCCAGCGAAGGCGCGGCGCTGTGGATTTCCATGACCTGGCCACGCGGCCTGGAGAGTTTGTTGAAGGCCAAGGCTTGGCTCTGGGCGCTGATCTCTTCCGGCTTGGTGGCGTTGGTGCTTTGCTATGCGGCACTTGTTTTTCCCGCGCAGATTTGGAAGATTGCGCTGGTCGGTGTGGCGTGGTTTTTCTTTGCTCGCAGCATGGCGGAAAAATCCGTCACACTGGTTACAGTAACCTCCGATTCCGGAGAGGCGCAGAAAATTCCGAGTGGACGCCGTTGGGCGACTCAACTCGGTATGCTGACCTTCGCCATAGGCATCCTCACGCAGCAATGGCACATCGCCTTCATGGGAATTGTATTCTCGTACTTAACCTCTGCCGCCATGTGGCAGAACTTCCGCGCCCGCCTGCCTTATCTCTATGACCCTTGGTCCGAGAAGATTCCGCCTCCGCCCACGCTGATGCACGCCATGATTTCGATCAGTATTCTGGTCGAGGGTGGAGCAATTGTCACCGGAATTATTGCGGTATTCGCGGGGCGCGCGCATTTGGGCGTGGCGCAAGCCGTAAGTTATCTCCTTAGCTCCGTAATTGTCTCCTTCGGCGTGGCGAATTATCTCGCCAATCGCGGCGTGCGCACAGAGGACGTGTGGTGCTGGCAGGCTAAGGTTGATCGAGACACGGAGGGCCTGCCTTGGTGGCGCGCGCTGGGCTTCACAGACCCAAAAATCTATTCCTGGCTTCTGGCTGGCGCGGGCTGCGGGTTTGTTCTGGGCATGATCGGACGCGGTTATCTCGCCGTCTTGCATCTGATTCCGATGACCGCCGAGATAATCCGCAAAGGGCAGGAGCAGATGGCGAGCATTCCCGACATGCGTATCTCCTATGCGGTGATGGCCATCGCTTTTGCGCCCTTTGCCGAGGAGTATCTCTTTCGCGGGCTGCTCTTCAGAGCTTTGAACAAGGAGTGGGGCGGCTGGAAGGCAGTCGTCGGCAGCGCGGCATTTTTCGCCATCTACCATCCGGCGCTCTCCTGGTTTCCGGTCTTCCTGCTGGGCGCGACCAATGCGCTGATCTTCAAGAAATCTGGCCGCCTGGCACCCGCCGTGATTCTTCACATGGTCTACAACGTTGTTGTTCTAAGCTGAAGCTCCCAATAAAACCACCTTTTCACCCCATGCTCTACACTGGAGTGCAATGCTTTTATCTGTCACAACAACGCATGAGCCGGCGACGGATCTCGGTTATCTGTTGCACAAGAACCCCGCGCGGATGCAGGCCGAGGAGTTTTCCTTCGGCAAGGCATACGTATTTTATCCCGAAGCCAACGCCAACCGGTGCACCGTCTCCGTCCTCTTGGAGGTGGACCCGATCGGTTTGGTGCGTGGTCGGCGCGGTCCAGCAGGCGAGGGCGGTCAGCTTCAGCAATACGTGAATGACCGTCCCTACGCGGCCAACTCCTTCCTAAGCGTGGCGATTGGCAGGCTTTTCACCACCGCCATGAGCGGCAAGAGCAAGGAGCGGCCTGAGCTTGCCGAAATGGCTCTTCCGCTCACAGCCAATCTGCCGGTGATTGCGGCGCGCGGTGGAGAAGCGGTTGTGCGCCGGCTCTTTGAGCCATTGGGATATGCCGTTCGCGTTGAAACTCTGCCGCTCGATGAGCAGTTCCCGGAGTGGGGCGAGTCGCCCTATGTCTCGCTTGAGTTATCGGCAAACATCCAGCTTCAAACGCTTCTGACGCATCTTTATGTACTGATCCCAGTGCTCGACAACGAAAAGCATTATTGGGTGGGCGAGGACGAGATCGAGAAATTGCTCAAGCGCGGCGAAGGCTGGCTCAGCCAGCATCCAGAGAAGGAGTTGATCGTCCAACGCTACCTGAAGCGCCAGCGCAGTTTGACGCGCGAAGCTCTGGTGCGTTTGACGGAGGATGATTTGCCCGAAGAGGAAGCAAAGGTCAGCGACCGCGATGAAGAAGAACAGAAGGTCGAGCGGCCTCTGAACCTGAACGAGCAGCGCATGGGCGCGGTTCTTTCGGCTCTTCGCGGAGTAGGGGCCAAGCGTGTGTTGGACCTGGGTTGCGGTGAAGGCAAGTTGCTGCGTTCTCTTTTGTCCGATCATCAATTCGAGCAGATTCTGGGCATGGATGTCTCCTGGCGTTCGATTGAGATTGCCAGCGAACGCCTGAAACTGGAGCAGATCGGCGAAAAGCAGCGGGCAAGAATTGAACTGATTCAGGGATCGTTGATGTATCGTGACAAGCGTCTGGAAGGCTTTGATGCGGCTGCCGTCGTTGAGGTCATCGAGCACTTGGCTGCAGCGAGGCTAGCAGCCTTTGAGCGTGTCTTGTTTGAGTACGCAAAGCCAACCAGCATTGTTCTGACCACGCCCAATGCGGAATATAACTGTCTGTTTCCGACTTTGCCCGCTGGCCAGTTACGCCATCGCGACCATCGCTTCGAGTGGACACGAGCGGAGTTTACGAAATGGGCGGAGGCCATTGCGACTAGGTTTGGCTACTCAGTGCGCTTTCAACCAGTCGGGACAGAAGACGCAACTCACGGAGCGCCAACACAGATGGGAATCTTTACAAGAACGGTGGAAGTCGCATGAAGATATCAATTCCCGAGTTGTCGCTCGTCATACTCATCGGCCCGTCCGGTTGCGGCAAATCCACGTTTGCCCGCAAGCAGTTTCTTCCCACCGAAGTTGTCTCGTCGGATGTCTGCCGCGCATTGGTTTCCGATGATGAGAATGACCAGACCGCAACCGGCGATGCCTTCGACCTGCTGCATGAGATCGTGCGCAAGCGCCTGAGCCGTGGCAAGCTTGCTGTGGTCGATGCCACCAATGTGCAGCCTGAGTCGCGCAAATCGATCATCGAGTTGGCGCGTGAATACCATGTGCTCCCCGTGGCTATCGTCTTCGATTTGTCGGAGCGGCTCTGTCAGGATCGCAATACTCTGCGCTCGGATCGTCAGTTTGGACCGCATGTCGTGCGCAATCAGATTCAGCAGTTGCGCCGGTCACTACGCGGTCTGGAACGCGAAGGCTTTCGCTACGTACACAAGCTCTCATCGCCGGAGGAGATTGAAGCTGTCACCATCGAGCGCCAGCCGCTTTGGAACAACAAGCGCGACGAGCATGGCCCCTTCGACATCATTGGCGACGTGCATGGCTGTTTGGATGAGTTGCTGGAACTAATGGCTTCGCTCGGATATCAGGTGCAGCGTAGCGAAAAGGCATTTACAGTAACGCCTCCCGATGGTCGCAAGCTGGCCTTCGTTGGCGATCTCGTGGATCGTGGTCCCGCCACGCCCGACGTGCTGCGCTTGGTGATGACCATGGTGAATGCCGGTCAGGCGCTCTGTGTGCCTGGCAATCATGACATCAAATTGATCAAAGCGCTCAGAGGCAAGAACGTTCAGATCGCGCATGGACTGGCGCAATCGCTGGAGCAGTTGGCCGGTGAGACTGCCGAATTTCGTGCTGAAGCCAGCAAGTTTCTCGATGGACTGGTCAGTCACTACGTTCTCGACGATGGCAAGCTGGTCATCGCTCATGCTGGCATGAAGGAGAACATGCAGGGCCGTGGCTCGGGCAAGGTGCGTGACTTTGCGCTCTACGGCGAGACCACGGGTGAGACCGATGAGTTTGGCCTGCCGGTGCGTTACAACTGGGCTGCGGACTATCGCGGTAAAGCGCAGGTCGTCTACGGTCACACCCCGGTCCCTGAAGCTGTCTGGCTCAACAACACGGTGAACATCGATACCGGCTGCGTCTATGGCGGCAGGCTGACCGCGCTTCGCTATCCGGAGCGTGAGATTGTTGACGTGCCCGCAAAGGCCACCTACTACGAGGCGCGCAAGCCATTCCTTCCTGTGGAGGAGCGCGCTCCGCGTGCCTTGCAGCAGACGGCCGACGACGTGCTCGATATTGAAGATGTGATTGGCAAGCGCATCGTGGATACGCGCCTGATTCCGCGCATTACGATTCGCGAAGAGAATGCAATCGCCGCTCTCGAAGTCATGAGCCGTTATGCAGTCGATCCCAAGTGGCTCATCTATCTGCCGCCGACGATGTCGCCGTCTGAAACCTCGAAGCTGCCGGATTTGCTGGAGCATCCGCAAGAGGCTTTTGCCTATTACCGGCACGAGGGAGTGCCGCACGTGATCTGCGAGCAGAAGCATATGGGCTCGCGCGCTGTGGTGATTGTTTGCCGCGATGAATCTGTTTCGGTCAAGCGATTCGGCGTGATCGAGCCTGCGCTGGGCGTGGTCTATACGCGCACCGGTCGCCGCTTCTTTTCAGACGCTTCGCTGGAGCGTGAGTTCCTGGAACGTGTGCAGAAGGCGGTCACACTTAGCGGACTTTGGGAAGAGTTGAAGACAGACTGGCTTTGCCTGGACTGCGAGCTGATGCCGTGGTCCGTCAAAGCGCAGGAGTTGCTTCGTGTGCAATACGCGCCGACAGGAACGGCCGGCATTCATGCGCTTGCTGCTTCAAAACTGGTTCTTGATGAAGCACGGCCGCATATTGCTGGGCTCGACGAAATGGCTGATCGGACCGCTGCGCGAGTGGATTCGTTGGCAAAGTATCGCGACTCCTATCGGCGCTACTGCTGGCCGGTGGCGTCCATCAACGATCTGAAGTTGGCGCCGTTCCATCTGCTCGCCTCAGAGGGCGCGGTCCACACTGACAAGCAGCACACTTGGCACATGGAGATGCTGTCCAAACTCTGTGCTGCTGATAGCGCATTGCTTCTGGCTACACCGTTCCGTCTCGTCGATCTCAACGATCCGGCCAGTTGCGAGGCAGCAACTCAATGGTGGGTGGATCTGACAGCGCTTGGCAACGAAGGCATGGTCGTCAAACCGCTCGACTTCATCTGCAAGGGTAAGCATCGTCTAGTGCAACCCGCAGTCAAGTGCCGCGGGCCGGAGTATCTACGCATCATCTATGGACCGGAGTACCTGTTGCCGGAGAACCTGGAACGCCTTCGCGCCAGAGGCGTCGGCGCCAAGCGTTCACTAGCCAGCAGGGAGTTCGCTCTCGGTATCGAATCGCTGGAGCGCTTCAACCGCCGCGAGCCTTTGCGCCGCACGCACGAATGCGTCTTTGGTGTGCTGGCCCTGGAAAGCGAACCGGTGGACCCGAGACTTTAATCCGGGAAGCTGATGCAGTTGTTTTGAGCATCGCGCCCGTAATAGCGCTAACCAACAACGATAGCCCCGGGCTCAGAGGCACGATGGTGCCACACCCGCTCTAGAACTTGCATTAGCCAGCATTCATTCACCGCGCTCGGGTTCATCAATGCTCGCCATAGAAACCATTGAAAGGAACATTCGAGTGAAAGACGGTGTCTAATCCAGTAGTACAGAGTTTGCTAGCTAGTTTTCTGAAGGATCAGAGGTGGACTTCCGTGAAAGACAAAAGGTTGCTGCGTCTCACTCTCATACTGTTTCGCCTCGTTCGTGGTTCTGGGCTTCGAAATGTTGTTGTCGTACTGACATTTCTGACCATTTGGACGCCTGCGGTTCTCGCGATCAAGTTGCCAAGCGGCTTTGATCGTTGTTCCACTCTCGATTCTTGCTTGGCGATTCTCGATAGTGTCGTTCCTGCTCAGGATGATGGAAGCTGGGAAATCAGCGATGTTGTCGCCCGCAGATTAGAGAGGTTTGGTCCCGCTGCAAAGCTCGAATTGCTGAAGCGTGCGACAGGCTCCCATCCTGGATGGAGACGTATAGCGGGACTCATCCTGGAGGACTGGAAAGGCTTCGATGCAGCAGATATTCCCGCGCTTCGGACTGCACTTCAGATCGATCAGGGAGGATGGGCAGCGTGTGCGCTGGAAAAGATTGCTACCCCAGATGCAATTCACCTGCTGGTTGACGACATCCCACATGGAGAGGCGAACTGTACCGAGGCAGCGTTAGAGCGCCTGGGACCCAAGGCCATGTGGTATATGTTAGCGGCATTCGAAGATGATAAGGCTTCGGTTGAAGCGGCCAGAATCGTTGAGGGGATGGAACCTCTTCCCATTAATTTTGCGGCTGGATGGGTTGCCACCGCCTTAGACGCACAAAGACCGATCAAGCAAAGAGTAGCTGCGTTACGAGCGCTCGCCGCGCTGGGAGCAAAGGCTGAACCGCAAGGTGAGAAACTTCATGGACTGCTCACTGAGACAGACCCGCTCCTCCGTGCAGAGGCAGGGAAAGCTCTTCGTGCCCTGCGTGATCCCATTGCCGTTATCGATGCAGCCAAAGCCTGCCAACCTTCTGCCGAGAGATTTGACTTTCTTGCCCTGAACTCATCTTTATGCCTAAGAGAGATCGCCGAGTTCGGGCCCGCTGGTCATGCTGCAGGTGAATTTTTGATACCGTTCTTGGGCTCTTCGAATAGCACAGAGCAAGCCTATGGCATCCTGACCCTGGGCTTTATCGGCTATCCTCCAGCTACTCCCAGAATCGAAACTGCGCTCGCTTCCAAAGACTGGCGCATTGTCTATGCTGCTATCTCCAGCGTCGGCTGGTTGGGTGACAAACAAGCGATACCTGCACTGAACAAGTTGGCCGCGGATTATTGGTTGGTAGAAATCAGAAAGCAGGCCGCATATGTGTTGGCTGCGCTGCAATCAGCGAACGGACAAGTTGAGCGTGGATCATGGATAACGAATAATCAAGGGGATCATCGAGACCCAGCCTGGGTGATTACTGAAGGGGTTGGCGGAATGAGATCATCCTGCTCCAGCAATCGATGGAGATGGCTAGGACAGACTTTCACGTTACGCCCAGAGTCAGAGATTGAAGCTCATTCGTTGTATTACAGGAGTGAAAAGATTGCTGGAGAACTCATCGGAACCGATCATGGCGAATGGGGTGGTTCGCTGACCTGGGTCCCTTATCAAGGCACGCCTGTCGTTCTTGCTCGTGAAAATGTGCATAGCCTTGACTATGTGGACGGCGGAGCGATTGTCCTGTTTGGTCTCGCTCACATGGGGTTTAACTATGGCTACG
>Ga0181520_10013923_pt1 | contig 10041 bp, 11 predicted proteins | sample PEATcosm2014_Bin_29_FD_132451 | JGI IMG/M metagenome (GOLD analysis project Ga0181520, IMG submission 132451) | Peatland microbial communities from MTU Mesocosm Facility, Houghton, MI, USA - PEATcosm2014_Bin02_30_metaG | ecosystem: Environmental > Terrestrial > Soil > Wetlands > Peat | place... | reverse complement strand
GCTGGTGCAGATGGGATCCGTGCATTCTCCGCAGGCCTGAGAATCTCACCGTGTTCCGGACCATCGCTTGAATTGCGCCTTTCGGCGGAATGTTCGATGGGCAGCGTTAGCTGGTTTTCAACGGCCCCCAGCGAAGACGAGCCTCGTTGTCCCTCAAGCCGCGGCAGAATTCCCTCAGCGTCTTGGGACCTTCGCCGTATTCAGCGCCACGGCTGCGCGAATAAGTGCTTTCAGCGCCTTCTCATTCACCTTGTCGCCTTCGTGAAAGTCGATCGCGCGCCTCAGCCGGCCCTCGAGACTGGAATTGAAGAGACCAGCTGGATCGTCGAGAAAGGCGCCTTTGGCGAATGTCATCTTGACGACGCTCTTGTGGGTTTCTCCTGTGCAGATCATCCCGTCGTGCGACCACACAGGCACACCCCAGGGATTCGAAGGCTTCACCCACTTGCACTCTTCCACGACTTCCGGGTCGGCTTGCCTGATCAAAGCGCGAATGCGGGCAAGCATCTCACCGCGTCAGTCGCCAAGATTCTGGATTCGCGCGTCGACGAGTTCCGATGCGGATTCGACCGTCTGCGTACCACTCTTCTTCGTCATGAGCCTTCGCCCTCCTCCCTGAGCTTCTAGGGCCGCCTGTCCTGGCAGCTTTCCCCGCCGGATTTTCCAGATTTTATAGCAGGGGACGAATCTTCAAGGGAGTTTCTTCGCTTCACCTTGGCACGGATTCTCGCAAGAGCGGCGTAGCACAAGGGGCAAGAGCCGCATCGAGCCGGGCGAACGGCGCATCGAAACGCGTTTCGGCGTATCCTGTATGCAGGACGTTTCGCTATGAAGACCTTTACGCTCGACGAAGCTCAATCCCTGCTGCCCCTGCTCGAATCGCTGCTCAAGCGCGCCATCGAAGGCAAGCGCGAGGCCGAGGCGGTGGAGGCGAAGCTGCTCGATCTCGCCCGCCGCATTTACCTGAATGGCGGCATGCGGGTGGACACCGCCAGGGTCGCCGAGCAGCGCGCGCAGATCGAAGCTCATATGAAGCAGGCGCGCGAGACGATAGCCGAGATCGACGCAATCGGCGTGCAGGTGAAGGACATCGAGAACGGCCTGCTCGATTTTCCCTGCCGGCTCGATGACCAGGTGGTGCTGCTCTGCTGGAAGATGGGCGAGTCCTCCATCGACCATTGGCACTCGGTCGAATCGGGCTTCCAGGGGCGCCAGCCTGTCGATGAGCGCTTCAAGCGCCGCACCAGCTCGGGCGGCCGGCCGAACTAAAGTATTGGCGCAATTCTCATGCAAGCGACGATACCGCCGAAGTGTTCGAAGGCGGAGAGCGTCAACTTGAATTCCTGGTCAATTGCAGTGAGCCGTGGTCGTCGATGCACCTGCACCGCCTTGCTCGTAGGCTTTCAACACCTTTTCTTGCTCAGCTAAAGGTATGACGCACCACTGGTCTCTCAGAGCGTCAGATATTGCGGTGCGTGAATATGGTTCCATACTCCATCGACCAGCAGCCATCTTGAATTGTGTGCCGAATATCTGCGGCTGATTTACTGATTGAAGGTATCGATCCATGGTTGCCGCAGCCATCCATTTAGCGCGTGAGAACCCTTTGCTCGCAGCAGTGACGGCGAGAACATGCGCCAGCATCAACTCGTTTGGATCCCCCGAATGCTGAAACAGCAGGGCGATGAAGAAATACTCGCGTCCGGTCTCAACTTTGCCTTGAGCGAGAAGTTCCTTAGCCTTCGAATGGCGCACCGCATCGTGTTCAGCGACGGTCGGCTTGATGGTACATGAATCAACTTGGTGACTTTCTCCGAACATGTCGTTGCATCGGTCCCACTGATCTTGCAGTACAAGTTCAAGAATTTCAGGTTTCACATCAGGTAGCGCCGGTTTGGTGGGGGAGTGCTTCGGGCTGTCCTGCTGTCCCGTCCCTTGAGCATGCGATCCGAGCGCCGGGAAAGAGCAGAGCGCCAAGATCGCTACAAGGGTTGCGAATAAATTGGAAATCATGATGCGCGAATGATATCAGCTGCTAGAACGCTTGGTGGCCCACGAGCTACCTCAGCCGGCGAACCCCAGCCACGCGCCCGAATGCCTTATCAAACGTAATCAGCTCACTCGCCCCGGACTCGATGGCAACCTCTCGAATCAGGTGGTCGGCGAACCCGGCCGCGCCTTTTCGGCACGCCTCCAACGCTCTCCATGCCAGGGCCGGCGATTCGACGACCACGCCCCGCGTCTGAAGCAGGCTTTCGATTTCGCTCAGAACCCTTACTCTGTCCCATCTGCCGCGAAGCACCCACGACAGTTCGGCCAGAACCAGCAGCGGAACGAATACACCGCCCGCGGAACGTGCTGCTGCAAGGGCAGAACGGGATTTCCGGGTTTGGACCTGATCGTCGTTCAGGTAGGCCCGCGCCCATACATTGGTGTCGGCGGCAATCACTACCATTGCCTCCCGGCCTTGGCCGCGTCCATCTCCTCGAAAGTCATCAGGCCGCCTGCCCCACCGTCCAAGTCTTGACCGCCTGCATCTGCCATTCTCCACAGGTCTTCCAGGTCATACAGCACAGGCTCGACTCTGACCGCGCCACTGGCGGGAATCGTGAAGCGGATCCGGCTGCCTCTTTGGATTCCAAGGCGCCTCCGCAATTCCTTGGGCAATGTTACCTGCCCTTTGGAGCTGACAGTCGCTTCTACGGCAGTGGCAGTCCCTTGAATGGCCCTCTCTTGAGCAGTCGAATTCATGATTCACCTTCCTTACATTATGGACCTTCTTGCCTTACTCCTCAAGAGTGCGGGTCGGGTCGATTCGGTCTCCGAGGGGTAGGACGTCCTTCCGCAAACTGCATCGATACCGAATCGAGCGCTTGAATTTCCTCTCAGCCGCAATAAGATTGTTCTTGCCGGAGTTTCTGCGCCCTTGTACATCCCCGAAAGCGAAGTTCGCGAAGCCCTCACCTACGCCGCGCTGATCCCTGCCATCCGCGAGGCGCTCATCGACCTTTCCGCTGGCCGTGTCGAGCAGCCTCCGCGCACCATTCTGCGCACCGGCAGCGGCGAGGGCATTCGCAACGGCTGGTTTGCCGTCATGCCGGTCATCGCTGGCGATTTCATGGCGGTAAAGACCGTCACCTTCTATCCCGGCAACGCCGAACTCGGCCTGCACACGCACATGGCTGTCGTGGAGCTCTTGCGCCGCGCAACAGGCGAAGTGATTGCGCTGATGGACGGCCGTCTCATCACGGAGATGCGCACCGCCGCGGTCTCCGCTGTGGCGCTCGATGCGCTCGCAGCACAAAACGTAACCAGCCTGGGCATTCTCGGCTCTGGCGTCCAGGCGCGCTCGCATCTTGCGGCCTTGCGCCAAGTGCGGCCCGGCGTCACAGACATCCGCATCTGGAGCCGCACCCCCAAGAACGCGCAGGCTCTTGCCGACGAAGTCAACGCAGGCGGATCTGGGGCTGACCGGGTCAACGCCCGTGCAGTCCCCGTAGAAGAAGCCGCTGCCGCCGACGTCGTTCTCACCGCAACCTCCTCAACGGTCCCGGTGCTGGAGGGCCGCTGGCTCTCGCCCAATGCGCTCGTCCTGGCTGTTGGCGCCACAGGAGCCACCCTGCGCGAGCTTGACGATGAGCTGATGCGCACGTGCTTCGTAGTGGCAGAGTCGCGCGCCGCCGTGGAGCGCGAATCCGGAGATGTTCGTTTTTCCGGCGCAAAGGTTCAGGCGGAGATCGGCGAGATTCTCGCCAACCCGGCCGCCAGGCCGCGCGACCAGAAGATCCTGTTCAAATCCGTGGGCCTCGCCATCGAAGACCTCACCGCCGCGCGCCTCGTCTGGCAGGCCCCAGCTGCAAGATCGATATAGAAACTGCCGGCCCAAAATCGAACTGCCGCCCAATTCCCAATTGACCCGCCGCAGATTCTCGAAGCTGGTGAGCAACCGCGCACCTACCTGCGTCTAATTCTGTATGGGACGAGCAGACCCCCAGCGCGACACGAACGACTGCCAGGCGATACCCTTGAGGTGTGAGTAGCTCAGCCGCGAATCGCACAGAATGCGACGCGAGTTTCGAACCGCGCCGACAATCGGCGTACAAATCGGAGCAATCGGTACGTGTGAGACGAATTGGCAATCGCCACTGGTGAATCGGGGCCACAATCCAGCCCTCGGGGAGCAGCAATGAGACGAGAAAGAATGAGAAAAGCAAGGTGGGCTGGGTTCTTTCTTGTGGTCCTGCCGCTTCTGGCGGGGTGTAAAGGTTTCTGGGATGCTCCCAGCAGCGGCACCAACTTCTCTCTTTCCAACGGCGGCAACATCTCCATCAGCCCCGGCGCCACGTCCGGCAATACCTCCACCATCACCGTCACGCCAGCCAACTCGTTCACCGGGACAGTCAGCCTCACGTGCTCAGTCAGTGCCCCCACCAACGCCAGCAATCCCGCCACGTGCAGCCTTTCTCCAACGTCGGTAGACATAACCGGCACGTCGGCGGAAACGGCTACGCTGACCGCGACCACCACCGCTACAACGACCGCCGGAGCTTACAACATCACCGTGTCCGGATCTTCCGGCAGCGAAACGGAGAGCACCACCGTTTGTGCCGAGGTGTCCAGTTCTTCGAGCACATGCAGCAGCACCGCCGGCACCAGCGGCATCTTCTATGTTCTGACCGCTTCTTCAATTGAGGGCTACACCGTCAACTCCGGCGCACTGAGCTCAGTATCCAGTTCCTACACTCTGAGCGGAGCCTCTGCCGTCGCCATCGCTCCCAGCGGCAATTTCCTCTACGTTGCAACGGTGGGCAACGGCATTGTCGTCTACACCATCGACTCCAGTACCGGCGCCCTCACGCAAGGCAACGAAATATTTGGAGATTCAGCGGTTCAGGCCATGCAGATTGACCCATCCGGGAAATGGCTGCTCGACGCCAATTTGGCGGGGACACTCACTGCTTACCCCATCGAATCCACAGGTGCGCAAGACACAACCCGAACTTTGCAACAGGTTCCATTGGCCAGCACCACAGTCCAGCAGATGGCCGTCTCCTCCACCTTGGTCTCCGTAGCCTTGGGTGGAACCGGTACGCAGTCGTTTGCGTTGAATGCGAACAACAACACTCCTATCGGGAACGCATTCACACCCACCCCTCCCCCCCATGGGAATGGTGGCGCCGCTATCTCAGTGGCAATCGACCCGCAGAACCGGCTCCTCTATATCGGCGAAACCGGAGCCTTCACTTCCAACACCAACTCCGGCGCATTGCGCGTTTTTACGATCGGCACAAACAACTTGACGGAACTCGGTTACGCAACGCCCTATGCGCCCCTCGGAACAGGCCCGCACGCCATTCTGCCTGACCCCACAGGTAAGTATGTCTATGTGGCCAGCGGGCAAACTCTCGCTGTGGGGGCAATCACCGGCTATTCGGTAACCCCGTCCGCACTCACGCAGATCGGCAGCGGCACGGTTGCCACGGGAACCCAACCGTACGGCCTGGCTGAGGACAGTACCGGCAGCTTTGTGCTGGCGGTGAATAACCAGGGCAGTGTCCCCTTGAGTGCTTACACGTTCGACTCCACCACCGCGGGCCAGCTGGATGTCGCTTCGGTTACCGGCTCGCTTACCTCCAACCCCATCGCCATCGTCGCCATCCCCAAGCAGTGAGAGCCCACCCCCAGCAATGAGGGCAGGGAATTGAGTGCAGTGAACAGGGAAGCGACCTCCGTCTGAATCCGGCCTCGGCTGGGAGGGCGTGATGGGTAGTTCAAAGCCGAGGCCTGCAATCTGTACGCGCGCCGCGCAGAATTGGATTTGTACCCTCGCCGCTTTCTCATTTCTTGCCCGGTGGTTCTCCTTTTTACGCCCGGTGGTATTCTCTGATTGATCGCCGTTCTTTGATCGATCCCATCTTTGTTGATTTCCGACCGGTTGTGCCCACGCAAACCTTAGCCTCATTCCCCATTCGCTTCAGTCCCCGCAAGACTCCGGAAATCTCAGCCCGGAACGTCTCCGTGCGCCAGCCCGCTCTGCGTCCCGCCCCTTTGCATCTGGCTCCCCTGTCTTTGGCTTTGTGCCTCTGCCTCCTGGTATCTGTCGCCGGGTGCAACCGTTTCCGCCATCAGACGCACGAATACGTTTGGGTCACTGCCCGCCAAATGTATCTCCACGACCGGGTTGCAGCGGTTTCCAATCGTGTGGCCGAGGTGGTGAATGGCCAGAAGCTCGAAGTGCTCGACCGCGCGCACCGCTTCATCAAGGTGAAGACAGAGAAGAACGAGGTCGGCTGGATCGAAGAGCGCGCCGTTATCGATCAATCAAGCTACTCAGCCTTTGCCCAGCTGGTGACCGACCGCCAGCACGACCCGGTAGTGGCCAGGGGCGCCGTGCGCGACGAGGTCTACCTTCACATCCGCCCGGGCCGCGATACAGAGCGCTTTCCGTTGCTCCCGGCCAACGACAAGGTCGAGCTGCTGGCGCGCGCATCCGCACCCAAGGTTGCCCTGCCGGCTTTCCACGTTCCGGCCGCCACAACCGCACCCAAACCCCAGCTCAGCGCTGCGACCGCAGGGCAGGCCTCGACGCCAGCCTCGACGCCCTCATCCAGAACCACCACGCAGGCTCCGGCAGCGAACGGCAAAGCGTCAATGCCGGCACCGGCAGCGAAGTCCGCGTACCCAGTGTCGAGTCAGCCAGCGGCGCAGCCGGGCCAGCCCGAGCCTGTGGTAATGGAAGACTGGTGGCTGGTGCGCGACGCTCAGGGCCGCACCGGCTGGCTGCTCTCCGGACGCATCGACATTGATGTTCCCGACGAGGTCGCGCAGTACGCTGAAGGACAGCGCATCGTGAGCGCCTTCGTCCTGGCAAAGGTCACCGACTCTGGAGCGGACACGCCGGACCACCAGGTGGCCGAGTGGGTCACGGCTCTGGCCCCTCCGCAGGCAGGCCTGCCCTTCGACTTTGACCAGGTTCGCGTCTTCACCTGGAGCATGAAGCATCACCGCTACGAGACGGCCTTCCGTCTGCATCCCATTCAGGGATACCTCCCGCTGAGGATCACGACCGCGGACGCACCCGGCGGCAAGATCCCGGCCTTCAGTTTTCAGATCGCAAGCGGGCCTAACGTCGCCATTGATCCCGCCACAGGCATCTCTCGGCCGGCCTCCTCGCGGACCATCAACTACCAGATGATCGACACGCGCGTGCAGCGCATCGGCCCGGATATGGCGCCAATCCCCACCGGCCACGTCGAAGGCGAAAAGCCCAAACCTAAAACCGAAAAGGGCGGCAAACCCGCCAAACCGGTGAAGAAGAAGGGTCGCTAGGCCGGCAGATGGTTGCTGCGGACGGGGTGAGTCTCGCTATTCGTCGAAAGCCGTCTCAAGGTTCTGGCCGCCGTAGAATATCCCGTGAAAAGTTACCGTCTCCTTCTCTACGACAAAGGCAATCGAAACACGTCGCCGGAAGCCCATGACCCGCAGCCCTGGCGACAGATCATCCCGCCGCGTGCCGCGCCTGGGAAAGGTGGACAAGCTTTCGCATTGATTCACAATTGCATCCACATATCGCGCGGCAATTTCGGGATTGGCAGCTAGCCCAATGCGCGCAAAAAGTTCCATCAACTGCGCCTCGGCTCGTGGAGAATAGACCACCGCGTACAAGCTATCCCGCCTTTTGAAGTGTCTTGTACGCTCGCCCGAGCGAAGCGCGCACCTGCTCGCCGGTTCTCACCAGCGCAGGGTTCTCCCTCACGGCTTCAATCGACGGAACAACCTCGCTGATAAGCCACACTTCGAGCGCTCGGTCGTGCATCTGGAGCGCGCGCAGCCCGTCGCGCAGCACTTCGCTTTCCGAGGCGTACGCACCGGATTCGACCTTGCTGCGAACCATTTCAGCCAACTCGTGAGGAAGGGTAATGCTGAGCTGCTTTGTCGAGCGCATGTGGCCCCCTAGTCGAATAGGATTCAATCCTATTCCATTGTGCCACGATCCTTACGCTCTTGCATGAGCATTCGGCCAGAGACGCGGGAATTTATCGAGGAATGGTCTGTCTGGAGAGGTCCGGTTGCCGGTCCCAACTTGGAGGACCGGGAGACTTCGAACCGCAGTTTCTTACCCCCGCCTTCTCAGCTCCAGCTCCACCACGCGCAGCATCTCTGCCTCCGGCGCCGGCTTGCCTGTCCATATTTCGAATTGCCGAGCCCCCTGCTGCACAAACATCTCCAGTCCGCTCACCACCGCAACGCCGCGCGACTTCGCCAGCTTGATCAGCGGAGTCTCCAGTGGGTTGTAGACCATGTCGAAGACCAGCGACGCGTTCAGTTCCTTCTCGGCGATGGGCATCGTCTCCCTGCTGCCCACCATGCCGCAAGGCGTGGCGTTAACCAGCACGTCAAACTTCTGCTTGGCAAAGACCTCGTGCTTCAGCGACTTCGCTTTGGCCTGCCGTGCCAGCGTTACCGCCTTCTCATGGGTGCGGTTCACCACGTAGACCTCGGCCCCTTGGCCCACCAGCGCAAAGACCGCCGCCCGCGCCGCGCCGCCCGCGCCCAGCACTGCCACGCGCGCGCCCTGCAGCCGCAGCCGCCGCTCCAGCGGCCTCACCACGCCGGCCACATCCGTATTGAAGCCGTAGAGCTTGCCGTCCGCGCCCGTGCGCAGCGTGTTGCATGCGCCGATCTTCGCCGTGAGCGGATCCATGTTTGCCAGTTGCGGCAGCACTTCCTGCTTGAGCGGCATGGTCACGGCCACCCCGCCCAGCGGCAGCTCGCTGACAACCCTAAGCAAGTCGCCCAGCGCCTTCACCTTCAGCGGCAGCATGATCGAGTTCACGTTTTCGCGCTTAAAGGCGGTGTTGTGCATCAGCGGCGAAAGCGAGTGCGAAATCGGGTTGCCCGCGACCCCAAAGATGCGCGTTGCCGGGTCGATCTGCTCGATGCGGTAGAGGTCGCGCAGCGCGCGCGCCGTGATCTGCCCCGGAGCGGTCTCTGCACCGTCCTCCGACGAGCCAAAGGTGAAGGACCCTCCCGCGCGTGGCCCAAGAACGCGGCTCAGCAGCCCCTCTTCGCCCATGGCAATGCCCACCACGTGCGCCCCGAGCGAATGGTCCTCAATCAGCTTCAGCACGGCCAGGTTGTCGCTTAGTGTGCGGGCAGTCGAAACCACCTTCACAAATTCCGGCTGAAAGGCCTCGATCCGCTCGGCTGCCTGTTCCAGTCCCTTGGTCCGCGTAAAGTCGTGAAAGCTCACGATCAGCGCGCACCCGGCTTCGCGGAGCCCCGCGCGGAACTTTGCCAGCTGCCCTGACTTTGCCTCCTCGGCCGATTCCACCTCGAGGTCGACAAGCTGGCAGCCGGCCTCTGCCGCTGCTAACAATACCTCGAATTCCTGAGTCAAGGTCCCAACGAAGTTGCCGCCGTGCTTCTTGCGGCGGCAGGTGCCGATGGCCGTTACCTCCCGGTGCCTGAGAAGAAACTCCTTTACCTTGGGCAGCGCCAGCGCGGGTTTAGCAACGTAATCCAGCCGGAACTCCAGGAACTTTGCCTCCGGCAGCGCGTCGGCCAGGGCCGCCTCGGCCCGCGCCACAAGGTCCTGCGGCGACGCGGCTTGAATGGCCACGCACAGCTTTCCCAACCGCAGCCGGGGCACAACGGGTGGGGCCGGCGCGGGGCTTTCAGCCTTCGGGATGGTTGCGCTACGAGGCATCGCCGCTCCAGCGGAATCGGAGTAAATGTACCCCGGAGCCTACGCGGCCAAGTGGCTTTCCCCCCAGGGAAAAGCCACCCTCAAGGGCTTCTGTCAGGCCACGCATACTCCGGTTCCGCTCTAATTGACGCATCTTAATGATGTTGTGGGTTGGATGCAAGGCGAATCGGTCCCCACCGCGACGGGGCGTTCCCGACCCCACAACCACAGCCCCCAACCCGCTCGCTTGTGGCACTCTAGAACTTTGGAGGAAATTGCCGCCCATGCCTGCTGAACCCGCCGTCTCTGCTGCCCCATCCACAATCGGGTCCCTCCACGCCTGGGAGTCCGGC
>Ga0181520_10013920_pt1 | contig 10043 bp, 5 predicted proteins | sample PEATcosm2014_Bin_29_FD_132451 | JGI IMG/M metagenome (GOLD analysis project Ga0181520, IMG submission 132451) | Peatland microbial communities from MTU Mesocosm Facility, Houghton, MI, USA - PEATcosm2014_Bin02_30_metaG | ecosystem: Environmental > Terrestrial > Soil > Wetlands > Peat | place... | reverse complement strand
CGGGGGTGAAAATCACAACCTATAATCATCATGCTCGGCTCCTTCCGCCCGAGTGCTTGGTCGTTGTGCAACTACCAATGTACTCAGATCGAGGGAGCCGACGCTGTCATGAAATCAACCTCCCGGCCGGCTGTACTGGCGGCGTCCTCGCCGCCAAAGCAAAGCCTCGTTCACCCAAATCACATGCACACGCCGTGGCAGAACAATCGGAGTTCGGCGTTGGGTCGGGAGACCCACGCCACAGGCGCCCAGGAAGCCAGCGCTACGAATTCGCTGACGCGCCTTGTGAGAATGCGGGCTGGGGCATTTTCACAATTCCTGCGGGGCCGATCCTGAGATTTCCCATTCATTTCACAAAGGGCGTGAAATGGATGGGCACAGAACTTCCTCACACCATCAGTGAAAATGTTTTAACCCCTGTTCCCTATTCCCTATTCCCTGTTCCCTGTATTTCTAGCTCCTCCTCTGGTAGGTCTTCGACAGCCGGTCGTGCCAGCTCAAGTGCTCCTCGTCGAAAATGGACCAGCCCACGCCAAGGCCAAATGGAAGCAGCGATAAGAGCAGCGCACCCAGACGGGCGCATCGCTGGGCGCGCGTGGGAATCTGGTCGTCGAAGGTGCAAAGCGAGATTCCCGCATACAGCATGCCCGGCGTCGCATGGGTCATCGCGGAGAAGATCGCCTGGTAGACCAGCCCTGTCAGTAACAGCGCGGCAACCCCGCCGATTTCGAGCGACTTCGTAGCCGGAAATTGTTCCATGTTGGCTGCGGCAATCAGGGCTGCAGCCAGAAAGGCTGCGGTAACCAGCGTTCCATCCACCAGGGCGGCCAAAACTCGACGGTGAAGAGGAGCCAGGTGCAAAACGGCGGGAACTGGAAGCGGCTGAGCCTCGGGCTCCATCTCCTCAATGGGTTGCGCTTCCAGCTCGATGCCCGACCACTGAGAAGTTGCGCGTTGTGCTGGAACCCCGGCGGTGGTTGCGGAGTCCGGCATTGCGCCGGGGTCCACTTCGAAGATGCTCAACTGGCCGACAGCTTCATCGACTGCGGGATACAGCCCTTCGGCCCGGCTGGGGCGGGCCTTGCGCGCCGCTACCAGTTCCCTAGGAAACTCGATCAGGTTGGCGTGAATCGGCAATCCGGGTTCTACCGGCTCAAGCTCTCCTTCGTGCGGAGAGCCGTGACCCAGTGTGTCGAGCTGTTCCCAGTCCACGATGAGGGACCTGGGACTCTCATCCCAGCGAGCCGAGCCCGTGGCTGGCGGAACCTCCAGACGTACAGACATCTCCCGTTCGCGGCTGTTTCCGTTCGGCCATTCGTCGAAGGGCTCGCGCGATTGAGGCGCAGCCCCCTGATTCATTGGCAAAACGAATGCCTTCTCAGGAACGCCGGCCGGGAATGGGCCGGGATCGTGTGCAGACCCTTCTTTGCGTGAGGCATGCAGGCTGGCCAGAGCCGCCTTGGCCACGGTCTGCGCTTCAATCGCCACCTGGGTGGCAATCTCCGCCGCTCGCACCGCGGTCTGCGCCTCCACTGCCTGCATCTGGCTGAAGCTGGGAGCGTTGGCATAGCGTGCGGCAACTCGCGCCGCGGCCTGAGCCGCCCGGCTGCTTACGCCGTGGCAGGCCTCCGCGGGCTTTCCCGGAGCCGGAGAAGACGCGCCATTGCGGCTTCTATGCGCTGCTAGCCGCCGGTTGACTTCCTGCTTCCACACCGGTTCGAGGTCGGGCTGGCTATACGATGTGCTCACGGCTCCTGTTTCCCTTCTGTTACGGTTCCTAGGCTCTTTCACTGGCCTCCAGTTTCCAAGCCTGATTCCGCTGTTCAAATCCGCACGACTCCGCAGCTTCCGCGAAATGGCGGGCATGGTCACCAAAAGTGAAAAGAGGTCGCGGAGGGAAAATCGGATCGGGCACGGATTTCAACGTCCGCGCGGGGCAAAACAATCCGATTTTTGTCTGCTGCCAGAGCTACGGGGATGTACTTCCCAACCCAAGCGGCCAGCGTTTGCTATCCTGAGCCTTGCACTGGTCTTGGTTCTGGGATGCGTCCTCGTAATTTAGTGTTTATCACGCTGCTGGCTCTCTGTCACCTGCAACTTGGGGGGCAGACGTTGACCAATGGGTTACCCCCGGCGCCAACTCCGCCGGCGGGAGCGGGTGCGCCCGAGAGCGCGACGCAGGCTTCTTTGCCCGACGAGCCCGGTGAAGAAATCCTTCCCATCGCCCAACCGGAACCCACGCCGCCCACCGGCGTGCCTGCCCGGGTTGAGGCTCTGCGCCAGACCCGCGCCGGCGGTGTCTTGACCCTCACCGGTGAGGTCGTCGTCTACTACCGCGACTATGTCGTGCATGCCGACAAGGCCGTTTACAACGAGAAGACCTCCGAGTTGGAGGCGGAAGGACACGTCCAGGTCGCGGGAGGCCCTGAAGACATCTTCATCGAAGCCTCCCACGGGGACATGCGGCTCAACATGCACACCGCGCGTTTCTTCAACGTGAATGGATCGATCGGGATTCGCAAGGCTGCGCGCGCCATGGTCTACAGCACTTCCAACCCTTTCATCTTCTCCGGAAGGGTCCTGCTGCAAAACGGCGAGGGCAGGTACCGGCTCATCGACGGCTCGATGACCAATTGCCGCTTGCCCAAGCCCGACTGGGCGGTGGTCTCCCGGTCAATCAAGCTGGAGAACGGCAAGGCCTCGACATCCAACTCGTTTTTCAAATTCCTGGGCGCGCCCATCTTCTATCTGCCCTACCTGCGCCATCCGGTGGACGAGACGGGTCGCGAGAGCGGGCTGCTGATTCCTGTCCTCCCCAGCAACAAGTCCTCGATTCGCGGCTACACCGCAGGCGAGCAGGTTTACTGGGTCATCAACCGCAGCATGGACATGGTGGTCGGCTCGGACTACTACAGCAAACGAGGCTGGGCGCCCAATGGCGACTTCCGCTACAAAGGCCCGGGGTTCGATCACCTGACTGCGCGCTGGAACGCCTTGCTCGACCGCGGCGTGGAGGAGACCGTACCTGCCACCGCGACTGCGCCCGCCACCACCACGCTGGTCAATCAGGGCGGCGTCGATATTCGCGCTCTGGGACGAAAGGACCTTGGCCCGGAGACGCACGTTTCCGCAGACATCGAGTACCTCTCCAGCTACGTGTACAGGCTGGTCTTTGAAGATCTTTACTCGCAGGCTATCAGTTCCCAGGTAACCAGCAACCTTTCGCTCACCCACGAGCACAATGGCTTGGTTCCATCGCTCTCGCTCGATCGTTTCCAGGCGTTCGCCAGTTCCACCAAAGGGGATGAGGTCAGAATCCTCCATCTGCCCAGCCTCCGCTACGACGTCCTCGACCGGCCGCTCGGCGCTTCTCCCGTAACCTGGGGGCTGGAGTCGTCACTGGCCTACCTCGGCCGCTCGGAACCGCACTTCCACGCCCGCAACGTCGGCCGCATCGACTTCTACCCGCATCTTTCCCTGCCGATCTCGGGTGGCGGCTGGAGCGTGGTTCCTGAAGTCGCATTCCGCGACACCTTCTACTCCATCAGTCAAAAGCCCGACTTTACCTATCCATCGGCCACTCCATACATCAGCCACGACGCGCTCAATCGTAGCGATCTCGAGGCTTCCGTGGACCTTCGTGCGCCGGCCATCGAGCGCGACTTTACTCTTGGCAACGGGAATCGCGTGCTGCGCCATGTGATCGAGCCGGAGCTGACCTACAACTTCGTGGGCGGGATTGGCGCTCAAGCCCAGAACGTTCTATTGACCGACAGCACCGACATTGCCACCAACACCAACGAAGTTGGCTATTCGATTACTCAGCGCTTTTACCTGCGCCAGAACGATTTGCGGAAATGCGCCTCGAAGGAGGGGCAGGCCCCCAGCGACTGCCCGGCCGTAAACCGGGAGTGGGCCAGTTGGCAAATTGCGCAGAAGTACTTCATCGATCCCAACTTTGGCGGCGCGCTGATTGCCGGCCGGCGCAATGTCATCGCCTCCTCCCTGGACCTCAGCGGCGTCGCCTTCCTCACCGGGCCACGCAATCTTTCTCCCATCGTCTCCAGGCTGCGATTCGAGGCAATCGACAATTTGCGCCTCGAGTGGGACCTGGACTACGACCCCAAGGCGGGCAACCTGGGAGCGGACAACCTCTATGCCGGCTACAGTTGGGGCCGGACCACGGTTGGCGTCGGTCACTCCATGCTCAATGCCGTGGATGAGTATCGGAGTGCGGCCTCCACCATCAAGAGTCAGCAGCTTCAGCCGTTTCTCTCCATCGGCAAGCCCTCGGGCCGTGGCTTCAACCTCGCGGCAAACGTTGGATACGATTTTGTTCAGAGTTCTCTGCAATATGCCGGCGCGCAAACCACCTACAACTGGAACTGCTGCGGCCTCACCTTCGGGTACCGGCGCTACGATCTCGGCTCCATCCGCGGCAACGACACGCAGTACCTCTACAGCTTCACCCTCGCCAACTTCGGCTCGGTCGGCGACGTCCGCCGCTCCAACTCCGCCTTCCGCGACCCCACACTGCCGCCCCTGTACTAGACGCTGGGAGACTCATCCTTCGCGCTGCTGCTAGGGCTGGAAGGCGGATGGTTGGCCTTTCGCTCCCTGCCGCGTCCACTGGATAGCGCCCGTCGACTTGCCGGCCGGTCGGCCATCGACCCTGCTGCGGTATTCTTTTCAGAGAGGAAATTAACTTGCCCCGTTTTTATTTGCTGACTTGCCTGCTCGCCCTGGGCATGGCCGCCGGCTGCAAAGCTCAGCCCACTCCCCAAGGAATCAACGACCCCGTCACGAGCCGTCATATCGAAGTTGTGGTGCGCTCCCAGTTCGGTGTGCCCCAGGACGTCAACCTATCCATCGGCGAAAAGAAGCCAAGCGCAATCGCCGGATACGATGCGCTGCCCATCAAGCTCTCGAAGGGATCGAGCAGCAAGGTGATCGACTTCCTGATCTCCACCGACGGCAAAACACTGGCCCGGCTGGAGACCTTTGACGTGACCAAAGACCCCATGTCGTCCATCGATGTGACCGGCCGCCCCATTCGTGGGAATCCGGCGGCAAAGGTGACCATCGTCAACTTCGACGACCTCGAGTGCCCTTATTGCGCCCGTATGCATCTGGCGCTCTTTCCCACCGTGTTGGAGCGCTACAAGGACAAGGTACGCGTCATCTACAAAGACGACCCGCTGGTCGAGATGCACCCCTGGGCTATGCATGCGTCGGTAAACGCCAACTGCCTGGCAGCGCAGAACGGCGATGTCTACTGGTCGTTTGTCGACTATATTCACGCCCACGGCGACGAAGTTAGCGGCGAGGATCGCAATACGGCAAAGAGCTTTGACGCCTTGAATCGCATCGCCCGCCAAGAGGCCATCCTGGCCAAGCTCGATATGGGCAAGTTGGAAAGCTGTCTCACCCGGCAGGATGAGACCAGGGTTCGCGCCTCTGCACAGGAGGCTGAGGCCTTGGGGATCGACGGAACGCCCGTACTGTTTGTCGATGGCGAGCGGATTCCAGGTCTCATTCCCGATGCCCAGCTTTGGATGGTGATTGATCGCGCGCTACGCGCGGCCGGCGTTGAGCCGCCACCGCCGCCAGCCCCGACGCAGTCAACGGCTGGGAGCAAGTAGCGTCCGGCCCTTGTTTCCACTTCCTTTTGTAACCGGAAAGGAAACTTAAATGACGACGACAATCTTGGAATTGCATATCGTCTCGTCGGGTTGGGGATTTATCCTGTAATGCCGGGAGCCATCGCGCCCCCCAGGAGACACCAGGTTGCATATCGAAGCTTTTATCCGTACCCGTTCCGCCGTCCTGTTTTTTTTGAGCGGCGCCATTTTGGCCGCTATTGCCGGTTGCCATGGCGCGCCCGCCCCCGATGTGATGGCCACTGTCAACGGCAAGGAGATTATGCGGTCGGAGGTGGAGAAGTACTACCTTGCCACCCTGGGCGAGAATCCGCAGCAACCCAGCGCCGAGCAGGCCAATATTGTTCGGCTCAACGTCCTGCGCCAGATGATCGAGGACGAGATCTTGCAGCAGCGCGCCGCCAAGCTCAACCTGGCCGCCAGCGACGAGGACGTCAATGCGAAGTTGACCGAGATGAAAGCGCCCTACACGCAAGAGGAATTCGACAAGCAGCTCAAGCAGCGTAATGTCACGGTAGACGATCTCCGGCGCGACCTGCGGCGCTCGCTCACCAAGACCAAGCTGCTGAACAAGGAGATCGAGTCGAAGATCAACATCACCGACGCCGAGATCACCAGCTACTTTACCGCGCACAAATCCGAGTTCAACCTGATCGAGCCCCAATATCATCTGGCGCAGATCGTGGTCACCGGCAATCCCGCGCAGCAGAGCGGCAATCTTCAGAACAACAAGGCCTCCAGCGACGCCGACGCAAAGAAGAAGATCCAGACGCTGCACAACCGGGTTGCAAGCGGCGAGGACTTCAGTGTCCTGGCCATGAACTTCTCTGAGGACACCAACACGGCCTCGAACGGCGGCGATATGGGCTTTGTGGCCGAGTCCACCCTGCACAGCGAACCCGATGCCTATAACGCCATCAGCAAGCTCAAGCCCGGCCAGATCACTGAGATTCTTCCCGTCTATGCCCCCTCCAATAACGGACGCAGGGCCGTCGGCTATGCCGTTTATAAGCTGATTGCCCGCGAGCCCTCAGGCCAGCGCGAGTTGAACGATCCGCGCGTGCAGCAGACCATCCGCCAGGGACTGCGGGAAGGCCACGCGCAGTTGCTGCGCAACGCCTACTTTGAAGTGCTGCACAACGATGCCAAGGTGCATAACTACTTTGCCGACGAGATCCTGAAGCAAGGCGCAAAGTAACGCGCATCCAGGCCGGCCATTTCACAACTCCGCTCCAACAAGAGAGGCTCTTTCCATAGGAAAGAGCCTCTCTTGTTAGCCTGCAAAGCTGGACGCCCCACTCTTTCCCCACCGCTGGTGCGGGCGCCCCAGGATCCTCGGTTGCTTTTGGGAACCTGGGAAAGCATGAACCCGGATTCGCACCATGGCAAGCCTCAGAACTTCGCCTCGATTCTCTCCCCGGTGTACTGGATCGTCTTGTCGGGCACCACGTGGTGTTTTCCGCCCACTCCGTGCCCAGGCGTCACGATGACCACGTTGAAGGTGTGCCCCGCGGCCATTCCCGGATAGCTGCCCTCACGCGCTCCGATGGTCAGCGTCCGGCCGGCGTCTTGCCAGTGGATGGGAATCACTGCGTGGGCGCCCTTCTCATAGCGGTAGCTGTCGCCCTCGTCCTCGTACAGGCTGAACTCCCCATCCGCGCCGGGATAGATGCGCAGCTCGATGGGATCGGCCGCCTGTCCCGCGTATTCGATTGCCGGTCCCATGGGCAGAATCGATCCTGCCCGCACATGCAGCGGAATCCGCTCGATGGGCGCCGCTACATTGACCTCCGCACCACCATCGGTCTTCGCCCCGCTCCAGAAGTCGTACCAGGCGGTTCCCGCGGGGAGGTAGACCGGCCGCTCGGTGGCATGTTCCCTGATCACCGGGCTGACCAGCAGCGCCGGGCCGAACAGGAACTCGTCGCCGATCTCCCAGGTGGCGCGGTCCGCTCTGAAATCCATCACCAGCGGCCGCTGGATGGTGTAGTCCTCATTCGTCACCTTCCAAGCCAGCGAGTAGATGTAGGGCATCAGCCGGTAGCGCAGGCGGTCAGTCGCCAGCAGTGCGGGATAGACCCTGTCGTAGACCCACATCTCGTTTTGCGCGCGGTGCCCGTGCGTGCGGAAGACCGGGCAGAACGCTCCGTACTCGAACCAGCGCGCGTAAAGCTCCTGGTAGGCTGGGTCTTTGTCGAAGTGGTCGTAGGGCGACCAGTAGCCGCCGATGTCCGTAGTCCAATACGGATACCCGGAGAGCGCGAAGTTCAGCCCCGCTGCAATCTGGTGGCGCAACCCCCACCAGGTTCCATAGACATCCCCGGACCACACCGTGGCGCCATTGCGCTGCTGGCCCAGGAAAGCCGAGCGCGTCAGCAGAAACACTCGCTTTTCAGGATCGGCCTGCTTCCAGTGCTCCTGCACGCCCCCGGTGTGCGCAAGCGGAAAGATGTTGGTGTATTCGGCGCCGCTGCCAATGTGCAATTGCTTGTAGCGCAGGATGGCGTCGCCCATGTGCGGCCAATATTCCTCCGGCTCGGCGCTGTCCAGCCAGAATGCGTCCCATCCTTGCGCAAAGAGCTTGCCCGCCAGCCGGTCCCAGAAGAAATCGCGCGCCGCCGGGTTGGTCGGATCGTAGACATGCGTTCCTTCGATCTCCATACCCCGTTGCGCGATCTCCTTGAAGTTCTTTGACTCCGCGTCCATCATGCCCCACACGGAGAGCATGGCGTGCACGTGCTGCTCGTGCAGCGTCTTCAGCTCAGCAGGCACGTCCGTGAAGTTCGCATTGAACTCGGGGTCGCCCTCGCCGCCCTGCTTCCACCAGAACCAGTCCTGCACAATGCCGTCCAGCGGAATATGCCGCGCCCGATACTGGGCCGCGACTTCAAGAATCTCCGCCTGAGACTGGTAGCGGTCCTTGGACTGGAAGAGCCCATACGCCCATTTGGGAAACAGCGGAGCATGCCCGGTCATCGTCCGGTATTCGTGCAGAATCCGGTCCATCTCCGGCCCGTAAAGGACGTAATAATCCACCTGGCTCGACGCCATTGATTCGAAATTCAGTTCGAGCGGAAAGCGGTTGTCCACATAGGTAAACGATGCGGTGTTCCAGAGAATCCCGTAGCCCTTGCTCGAAACCAGCAGCGGAATCGCCACGTCGGTGTTGTTCTGCCCCAGCTCCACCGTGTTTCCGCGATAGTTGAACAGGCCGCCCTGGTGCTGCCCCAGACCGTACATCGCCTCCGTCGCGTCGGGATGGAACCGCTCCTTGACTTGGTAGAGTGCTGGCGGCTGTCCCGCAACGGGGAGGTAGGTTCGCGGTAAATGGTCGATCTCCTCCAGCAGCGTTTCGCCCTGTGCGGTTTTGAATGTAAGGTTTCCTGTCCTCGCTGACAAAGTGACGGTGAGGCCAGAGGTGGTCAGGCTCGTCATCCCGCCTTCCTGGTGGAACTGGAAGGCCGCCCCAGGGCAGGATTGCGCCTTGTCCAGCATCCAGGGCTGGGCGGGCGCCGGCGCAGACGGCGATACCGGCCTGGCAGTCACATGCACCACCGAGTCGCCGCAAATCGTCACCCCGAGCACTTCAAAATCGTTGTGCGCAGACAGTCCTCCGGCCGACTGAATCGCCAGCATCTCCGATGGGTGCGGAGCCTCACCGCTAACCGCTTGCGCCGCGACGCACGATGCGCTGAGGATGAGCAGACCCTGCAAGGCGAAAGCGAGGGATAGAAATCTGGAGCAGGAATTGCGGAATGGAAGCATCGAACGCCTCGTGCTCTGGTGATAAGTGCCTTGGAAATCGGCATAGGGGGGAGAGTCGCCTCTCCTCCCCTGCCACACCACCGGACAAGCGGGTCCGCATCCGGCGGTTCGAGAAGTTGAGGGTTACCCCGTGCTCCTTATGTGAGGGCGCGGGCGTCGGTCTTCATCACTGCCCGGAACAGACTTGGCTTCACCTCGCCCCTTCCGGACCGTTCCGCCAATGTGGACATCTGATGCCATTTCCAACACATCGCCTTCCAAAGAATCACTCCTTCTCGTTCGGCCCTTCACTGGCTTCCGCCAGCTAATACGGCCTTGGCTGACTTCTCGCTCCGGCTCGACACCGTCGCCCTTTCAGGCGCGAGGCGAGATCTCCCCAGGTAAGTACGCACTCCTTCACTGCACCACCGCCGGATTCACGCCACCGCGCCTTGGTCACGAGAGCTTCGCGGTCACTTGCCCGCTCGCCCTGGTCGGCAACGCCTTCTATCCGGGTCTTGTTCATCGGCCCGCAGTTTCGATCCACGCTTCCTCCCCACACGCAGTCGCCCTTGTGCAGTTGCGCTTCACTTCACTCGCTGTGACCAGCTTGTGACGGGACTTGCACCCGTAAGAGTG
>Ga0181520_10013919_pt1 | contig 10043 bp, 7 predicted proteins | sample PEATcosm2014_Bin_29_FD_132451 | JGI IMG/M metagenome (GOLD analysis project Ga0181520, IMG submission 132451) | Peatland microbial communities from MTU Mesocosm Facility, Houghton, MI, USA - PEATcosm2014_Bin02_30_metaG | ecosystem: Environmental > Terrestrial > Soil > Wetlands > Peat | place... | reverse complement strand
TGGTAAAAGAACACTCCGAGAACTTCTTCATACTTAAAAAGAACCGGGTTGCCCGTTCTGAGAATGTAATCGCCGTAAGATGGATTGTTTTCCGGAATTGTCATCGCTCTCCAATGCGCCTCGATACTCCCAGAGAATGAGTGAAGTTCAAGCACGCAGCATTGACCTGCCAAGGTGCGCAATCCTAATGCTTGACCGCAATAATAAGCGCGCAACACCCATTTTCACTGCCTTCGTTCTGCAGTCGGTGGCCCAGCGCGTTGCAGTACCACGCGTTAATGCGTTTCCGCAGCAATGCGGGGAGAAGGGGGACCACCTTATGCGCGATGCTGCCAACGTTAATCCTTCGAGACCCGACCACTGCAATGCTGTCCATCGTGTCCCATAGGCGTATCTGTCCGGGTGAGAGATAGCGTTGCGTTCGCTCGATGTCAAAACCAACCTTATCCAATGCCTCGCGCCATTGTTCTATCGTCCAAAGGTTTACGTGGGACAATCTTCCTTGGCGATAGCGAATCCACCTCTGCGATGAGAAGAGCAGATGGGGATTCATGTCGACTAAGGGCACTGTGGCGACGAGTCTTCCTCCTGGCCGCAGCACTCGATAACATCCCGCTAATACGCTCTGAAGATCAGGGATATGCTCCAGAACAGAGTTTGCAAAGACGCTCCCGAATTCCGGCCTATTCCCAAGCTCCCTTGCATCTTGTAGCCGAGCGTCGATATACACCCCACTTTTTCGGGCTGTACCCACTGCCCGGGGATTGATATCGATTCCGAGCTCAACCGTTCTACATACGATACGGCTAAAGGCACCATCTGAGCATCCAAGTTCCAGAATTGGCCGCTCCAGTTTGACAGTGGAAAGAACATCCACTTCAAAGGATCTCCAAAATGCCTGCGACGGAAAGCCATAGACATCAAGCATGCAATTAAGGTGTTCTGCAGTCGGCATATTCTTGCATCCTATTCGGGATTTGTTGAACGCATGGTATTTTTAGTGTTCGACTGTGGCAGTCTGGTTGAGGCAATACAGATGGTGTGTTGCCTGTACAGTTATCGCACTCCATCGCGCGGGGGCTGCTGCTGTAACGCCCGTTCTCGCCAATTTACCCGGTCTTTAACGGCCTGAGGGATCCCAAATTCTCGCTATTACCGCGCCGAGCAGCCAGTTTCTTCGTTCCCCAGCGGTAAAGCAAGAAGCAATAAATTGGCCAGGAAAGGTAGATTGCATGCTGAGAAACTTCTTCAATGCCGGAGACGACGATGTAGGAAAAGCAGACACTTGCGAACTGCAGGACATACACCTCAAATGGTTCATTGGCTCGATCAAAGCAATTCTGAAGAGTAGCTACCAACGCTCCCACTGTTAAGAATCCGGCGATCACTCCAAAAACGGAAAAATCGAGGAAGAACTCTGCAACGCCGAGAGCTGGTTGATCGTCCCGGCCCAGCAGGTTACCGTAAATTGTGCCCCCACTCTCTTCTCTGAATGATTTCCCTAAGATCGGTACTGGAGAGAGGACGGAGGCCAGAAGAACACGCCCAAGTTTAGGATCTTCTGCATAATGTGTGCCCTGGAGGAAAAACCCCAGAAATTGCGGTGCCGTTCCGTAGTCCTGAATCATGTCGGATATGTCGCTGCTGTTCGTGCTGTGCTCAATTACAGCACCTTCCATCGAATACAGCGACCTGTATAAGGACACTAACAGTACTAGGCATGCGACAAGTACTCCCAGACCAAGAAGGTTCGCACTCTTAAGCGAAGTCCTCCGCTTGGCTATGACAGCGGCGACCGCTATCATTGGGATTACAAATGCCGCTCGACTATAGCTATACAGTGCGGAAGATAAAGCAGCCACTACGATAAGAAGTGGGGGAAAAGCTTTTGATAGAAAGCTCTTCTTTCGATGTTGCCGATAGGTCCAGCGACACCAAAGCAGGATCATGCTGACAGGACAAAAAACCATTAGAAAGCTCGCTGCAGCACTGGCGAGAGTAGTTGGGCTTCCGCTCTCGGTATACAGAAGAAGCAGGTACGATTGCGGGTTGCCAAAATAGTCAATCAGATTACCAGGACTTCCGAATCGCAGCGCTATCCCTGTTACGCCCAGAATGAAGTACAACACAATTAACCAAGCAGGGGGGAACCAGGTAAGCGCCGACATTTCCGAGCTATCGATTAGAGCTATGGGATTGTCCTTATGAAATACCTGCACGCCGCAGCAAAAGCTCGCATAGGCCACGATATTCAAGAGCACGGCAAAGTTTATGGCTGTATTCGAAGGTTTGAAGGGAAGAATCACGATAGATGGTCCGACAAGAGCCACGGCAAGTGGCACTAGAACCATCCCCGTAAAGAAGATACATAGGAACCAATTGAGCGGCGAAACGAGCGGTCTCGTGCGAAATCGGCACTTCGGACAGAGAATCTGGCACCAGAAATACATTGCGGCGCTAAGAACAATCGCAGGCAGAATGTCCAAGAGCGCAGCCTCCTTTCCGAATCGCCGATTGCGTATGGGGCAGTCTAGATTACGGATGTTGTTCCAAGAAATTGTCGGTCCCTACTTGCTGACCAGCGCGGACCGGAATTTCGCGAGCGATCGGGAGATTTCGGGATTGCCTTTTGCAGAATTGTCTGCGAGCACAAAGGCGCATGCGCCCAGAAAGCCAAAGATAGCGAAGAGCAGAACGATTGATGCCCGGTGTGGCGACGATTTCTGGTCGGGCGCGATCGCAGGTTCAACCACCTGAATGATTGCCGCCTCTTTGGATTCATCCAGCCTAGCCGCGTCGTATTGCTTCAACAGCATGTCGTACAAAGCCTGTTGATATTGCAGTTCGTGCGCTGCGCGAAGATATTCCAGTCCAGCGGCAGGAACATTTCCGAGCCCCAGTCCGGCAATTCCTGGCACGTTATTCCGTTGCTCCAAACTTGCCTCCTCTGCCTCAAGGGAAGCCAATTCCTTCTCTGCCAATTGCACGTCGGGGTTTTGCTCCGTCGAATACGAGCGGATAGCCTGTACTTCCACCTGCTTGGCTTCGATCTTTGCGCGAAGGGCGGCAAGCCCCTCGATCATGGCTTTGGCTTGCGCGTCCAACTGGACCAAGCCTTTCTGCTGTTGAACCTGCTGGAAGGCAAGCGCGGCCGCGACCAGTGCCTCTTTGCTCTGCTTCAATTGATCTTCGTAAAAGATCCGGCGCTGGGAAGCTTCCGTAACCGCAAGAGTCTTGGTGAGGACCCGGAGCTGCTCGGTATAAGTGTTCGCCATTGCAGCAGCGCGATTCTTGTTGCTGTCCGTAACAGAAACGTCGATCAGCCCGTTCTTCTCAGAAACAACAGCGGTATTAGCCGCCAGCTTGATACGTGCCCGCGTCATATTCTTGGCTTTGTACACAGTTGCAAGGTTGAATCTCTGAATGACCGCGTCGGCGATAGGCCGTGAGTTCAGCAGACCAATGTAGATGTCGTTGGGATTCTTCAGACCCAGCCCCCCGCCGGCGAGCGTGGCGAGGGAGCCTCCACCGACACTTGTCAGTTGGTCCATCATCAACATCGAAACCGTCGATTGAGTCTGTTGTGGCGGCATGATTTTAGTTGTTGCCGTATACCGGATGGGAAGGAGCAAGGATAGAATCCCGCCTGCGAGCACGGCGATGCCCGTGACCTTGGCGATCAGCAATTTCCCATCCGCAAGTTGCGTAAGCATCTCGATCAAGCCTACTTCATGATTCTGGCCGGGCGGTTCAGGCGAGGAATCATTCCCCCTTGCCGTGTCCTTTGCTTCGATGAGAGTATTTTGTCCGGTCATGAGTAGCGTCTTTGCTTGATTACCGCTGCCGCGGTTGCAGCGGTTTGAGAAGCTAACGGGCTTGCAAAAATGCGCGGCGAACGCGGAACTTCGGACCGTGCCGTAGAACGGACACGCATATGCGTCCTCTTATATCAACCACGCGAAAGCCTGCCGCGAATGTTCTGCTGTCGCCTTCAACCCCAGCGAGCTGTGACAGTGGCATGAGATGGCAGAGTCTCAATATCGAGCAACCCGATGCCTTTAGAGAATCGGCTCTTCTGCGTGATCATTCTGGAGTGACCGATCAACGGCGAATTCGCCAGGGGCGCGGTTCTTAGACTCAACAAAGCGCTTTAGCAAGTCAGCGCTTGGGTTGTAGTCAAGAATCGTCTCTTTGAGGGCCAAAATCAGACGTCCAATGTCCCGAGTTTCACAAATTTCGTGGAACTTATCTAACAAGTCATGCAGGTCGCTTATCGGTAGCCCGTTGCCTATTAAGACGCGGATTTTCTCGTGCTCCGTTGGGACCGTATCCTCAAGAAGCGTGCTGAGTTCCTCATAGAGTTTTTCGCCGGGCCGCATCCCGGTGAATTCGATCTTGATATCCTCGTCCGGCTTTAGTCCGGATAGCAGAATCAAATTCCTGGCGAGATCGGCGATCTTGACGGGCTGGCCCATTTCAAGCACGCAGATCTGGCCGCCTTCGCCGATTGCCGAGGCTTGCAATACGAGCTGGCAGGCTTCGGAAATGGTCATAAAAAATCGCCGCATTTCCGGATGCGTGACCGTGACCGGGCCTCCGGCGGCGATTTGCTTCTCGAAGATTGGAATCACGCTGCCGTTGGAGCCCAGCACGTTGCCGAAACGAACCGCCACGTACCGGGTGCGTCCGTTTTGAAGGGCGAGCAGGATAAGCTCAGCGATGCGCTTGGTGGCGCCCATTACGTTGCTGGGACGTACTGCCTTGTCGGAGGAAATCAGGACAAAGTCTTCAACGCCGTGCGCTGCCGAGGCCTCGGCAAGATTGTAGGTTCCAAAAACATTGTTCTCGATAGCCTCGAAAACGTGGGTTTCCATGAGAGGAACATGTTTATAGGCTGCGGCATGGTAGACCACCGCGGGCCGGTATTTGCACAGAACCTCGTCCGCTCGGGCACGGTTTTGGATGCTTCCGACCTCGGGGTAAAAAGGAACCTCCGGATACGCCCGGCGCATTTCAAGGTCGATCTCGAAGAGCGGGGACTCCGCAATTTCAAATCCCACGATTCCGGCGGGGTGGAAGCGCGCGACCTGCCGGCAGAGTTCCGAACCGATCGATCCGGCCGCACCGGAAACGAGAACCATTTTCCCCTCGAGTTCTTCGCGAATCTGGCTCATTTCGAGCCGTATCGCGCTGCGGCCAAGGATGTCTTCGACTGCGACCCGACGAATCTGGCCGGCTAGCGCCCTACCTTCAACCATTTCCCCCAGTCCGGGCACGGTCTTGTACTCTACCCCAGCGGTACGGCACAACTCCATGATCCGGGTCATTTCCGCACCTGTTGCTGATGGAATGGCAATCAAGACGAAATCGCTTCCGAATTTCTCGACCAGCGACTTAGTTTTGTCTCCTCCGCCGAGGACGGGAACTTCGCTAAGAAGGAGGCCCTTCTTGTCCGGCCGGTCGTCGAGAAAACCACAAACGCGATACGCCAACTTCGGGTTGTTCCGGATCTCTTTGAGGAGGGTATTTCCTGCGTCGCCCGCCCCATAAATAAACGTCCGCTTTTCCTGGGTGTTTCCGGCCCCGTCTCGGGTGGCTTCCCGCAACATTCGAACCGACACACGAAATCCTGCCGTTCCTAAAAGGGAGAGAACGAAGTCAATCAGATAGATTGAGCGCGGGAACCCCGCGGGGGCAATGCATACGATCGCGAGATAGCTCACCACCGACCCAGCGAGATTCCCGATTAAAAGCCTGCGGGCGTCGATGATTGACACGTAACGCAAGCCACGTCGGTTCAGGTTCGAAAATTGGAAAATTGCGCTCTTGACGACGATCCAGATCGGAACCGCACAAAGGAGATGGCGTAGAAATGCCGGCGGCAAGATGAAGTCAAATCGCAGCAGAAATGCGCATACTCCTGCGAACGCAAAAATCAAGATCTGGGTTGTCCAAATCATGCCCCAGCGTGCCGCCTTAGTTCTCATGATTGCTCTCATTTATTTGTGCACCTTATCCCACTATGCTCATTTGAATGAAATCGTCCGATTTGGCCGGTAACCATTGCCAACTTCTGAATTGTTATTGGATTGCACTCTTGCTTGAGGGGATGCAACCACTGTGTCCGCCAAAATCGGCGCCTCGCCGATGCGCGGTTCTCATTAATGAACTCCGCCTCCGGCGCGATGGTGGCGTGGCTGGGGCGAGAATCTTAGTAATTCACGCGGCCCTGCGCCCTTAGTAGGTCGTACCTATGACAGCTCCCGTCAGCGCCGTTTGTGAAAGCATCTGAGTCCAGAGCGGAAGCTCCTGCATGAAATTGTTCGGCGACTTCATCTTGGTAGGGACAATGATTGCGTCCCCGGGCAATAGGACAGTGCTTTCAAAGTCCGAAGACCAGAACTGGCTGCGACTTTGCCTGCTGACAACGGTTCCGTCCGCCCTGACCAGGAAGATGCGCTTTGCGTCAGCTTGCCTCGTGGGGCCGCCGGCATCATTGAGATAGGCGGACAAGTGTTTTCGGGGTTGATACCGGAAGGCATTCTCGTTGTAGACTGCTCCCTCGATCTGAATAGTGTCGAATTTGGGTGGAATATAGAAACTGTCTCCATCTTCCAGCGGAAAATTCGGAATATCGGCGATAGTCCTGGCGTTCGGTCTCATGTCGAGCACAATCCGGCCTGTCGGCGCAACGGCCGCAAGCCGGGCGATCGCGGCTTGCTGGGTTCCGAGCTGCGCCTGTTGGTCGATAGCGTTTGTAGGGTTTGCCGACGAGGCGGCCGCGTAGCGCGAAGAGAGTTCTCTCTGCATTTGTGCGATCGAGATCTGAAGTTGCTCTTCCTCGGCACGGCGCGTTGAGGCGCGCGTCAACACCGAGGCATAGAGGTAAGAACGCGAGGTCAAACCTCCAGCGCGCTCGACGACATTGCGTAGAGTTTCACCCGGTTCTACGCGATAAATTCCCGGTGCATTGACTTCTCCGCTAACGCGAACGAAGGCGGCGGATTTGTCTTCTGGGAGCGGAAGATCTCTGCGCGAGAAGATGGTGACGACATCGCCGGGCTTTAGCAGTTGGTTATCGGAAGAAGTGGGGTTGCCGATGGCATTGCCCAGGTTGAAGGGAATCAGGTGGGTGCTCAAGTCCTGTTCGTCGAGGCGCTGGATGGATGCATAGTCCCAGTTGATCTCGGCCGTGTTCTGCGCCAATTCGGTCATCACGTCGATTGGTTCATGCATCGGCATAAATTCTTGTTGGGTGTGCTGTCTTTCTCCAGGCGAGTTGCCACCCGGTCGGTATTCCTGATTCGGAACGCTCGCGCCAACCGAATTGCTAGCCGCGCCACTTTCCACTCCATTTTCCTGGTTCGGAATGTTTGAACCATCCGAATTACCAGCCGCGCCGAATACCTGGTACGGATTTGCAGATGCGCGCGGATTACGAAGAACCCCGTTTTCCTCGCTCCAACTGCTGCCGAGGGGCGCGCTCCCGGCCAGATGGTTTTCCTGATACCAATAACTGCGGGTAACGAGAAAATCTTGCGACGGAACCAGATCCGAAACCCGCATTCCCTGGTGCCACGGGTAGCGGCCTGGCTGTGCAACGTTTCCGCGCAGCATCACCGCGTTGTCAAACCGCGGCGAAATTGGGAAAATATGCAGCAGATCGCCATCATGGAGTACCCGCTCCAATCCCGTTGCATCCAGTGGAAAATCGTCAACACGCCGTCTTCTGTGGTTCACAATCTCTTCCAAAAGGGCGCGATCAGCTTCCGCCATGTTGCTCAGCCCGCCTGCGTCCTTCAATGCGGAGGCGATCGTCGTTTCGCCTTTCAATTCGTAAATCCCAGGCTCATTTACACTCCCCATGAGCGCAACCTGTGGGCCGGCAGGCGGAATGTAGATCACATCGCCAGGAAGCAACTGGGCATCGTGCGATATATCGCCTCTTCGCAGGAGATCGTAGATGTCGAATTCGGTAACAACTTGGTTGCCGCGGCGCAACTGGATGCGCCTCATTGAGCCTGTGGCGGAGGGCCCTCCGGAGGCAAAAAGCGCGTTGACCAGCGTGCTTAGGGAACTGACGGTGTACACGCCGGGCTTCCGGGCGCTTCCCAAAACGAAGATCTGAATGGAGCGAAGCTGGCCCATCGTAACATTCAGTTCGAAGTCCTTGTAGAGATGGCCGATAGCCGCGTGCAGATAGCCATTGAGCTGCTAACAGCGCAACCCGGCTACAGTCAAGGTTCCTACTTTCGAAAGGAATACCTGGCCATTTCTGTCCACTGTCACTTTTGCATCAAGGTCGATTTTTCCCCACACCCGTATCAGCAGCTCATCTCCCGGACCCAGCACATAATTGGCGGGCACTGGAACACGATCCATGGGTGCAAATGTCGTAGGGACTTCATCGAATAACTGCCTGCCATACACTGGAAGCCGCGAACCTGCTGCATCTTCGGCGAATAGTTCAAATTCAGAGCGAGTGGTGATCGCACCAATCAGCCGGGAGGATGGTGCCGGCGTCGTATCGGGCGCGGGAATAGCCTCAGTTGGACCTTGAGAAGTTCCGGTGGTGAGGTCCGTCCTGCTTCGAGAGGGATATGGGCTCAACCCGCTGCCGGGAGCCTGGGTCGTTCCGGGAGGGCATTGATCTGCTTCGGCTGCGGAGACTGGACCAGGGCCCGTAGGACACGTGACCGTTTGAGCCGGGAGCGTGTTCGAGTCCGTCTGTCCGGCGCAAAGAGAGCCGAACGCTATAAAAAAGAAGATCAGGAATTTATGCGTCATGGTAAAGAGGCGTCTCAAACGCGAATTTCACTTAGTTTGCGCGATCAAATCTGCGTATGGATTTCAAAAGTCAATCTTGCATACTGGAAACCAAGTCCGTGAGACCGTTGCCGCGGTCACAATCTCGGAACCGCGGAGGCAGACCGAGGCATTCCAGTGCTTCAGTGTACCCCTCGTCGATTTCAAAGTCTTTATGGATGCGCTTGACAACCTGAGCGCTGAAGCCATTCAGCGTTATGCCGCTGGGATTGATGACGTTCGGTTGATTCGAAGCTGGCCACGTGTACGCAGGATTAGGGATCATCGTATGGCTGCGCAGCGCGCTCACCATAAACTCGTAATGAAAAGGACCAATGAACCTAGATAGCAATGGAATGCAGAGCGGTTTGGCACGGTTGATGTGAAATGCGTAGATGTTTTCGGCGTTATTCGAGTAGGTCATGCTGGCGCTCTGGGCCGGCCCCTTCCACTCGTCCTTCTTGCCGAATGAAAACATTTGATTAAAGAAATTGAGCAGAGACTTATGACTCCAGAAATCGTCCTAGGGTAGCCGTCGCGATCGGTCCCAGGGGGATAGTGGTCTGGTTGTATGGCAAGTCGGTGCCAGGGGTTGAGAAAGGCAGTTTCGTTGCAGGAAGCGGTCTGGCAGCGAGGAGCGGAAAAACCTTCCAAGCCACGAAGAAAAAATACACGGAAACCGCAGCCGGCTGCTTGCTCACGCTTTTGCTTTTTGCCCCACCGTTAGGAATCTGTCTCGCTCGGCGGATCCTCCACAGTAGGAGTGCCTGACGAAATCCTAGCCTAAGCCAAGGGCTCGGTGACCGCATTCCTAAATTTCGTATCCGGCCTTTCTGCATTTTGCGGCGTCATACCGGCTCTGAACGATGCAAGCTCTTCGGTATGCTTATTGACACTCAGCTTCAGATCAGTCAGGCGCTTGGATAAGTCGTTGAAGCTTGATGCCAACGCAGTGTATTGATTCCCGTCCCAGGCCGCGCCGCACATGGTGCTGCGCACAAGGTCCGAGATACTTCGCGAGCCGCTGGCAACACAAGCCAGCTCCAGCTCACTGTATTCCTCTTTGGAGAGCCGAACATTAATCGTGCGGACTCGAGATATTCGAACGGCCACAGGCAACCAGATGCAGAAAAGGAGGTTTTTCGGGATTTGCTGGTGGTCGTGACACTCTGCTGCAAAAAAGGTAGCTATCTGGGGATGAATTGTGGGTGCGCTTCGCGCCCGTCGGTCCCATACCC
>Ga0181520_10013918_pt1 | contig 10045 bp, 8 predicted proteins | sample PEATcosm2014_Bin_29_FD_132451 | JGI IMG/M metagenome (GOLD analysis project Ga0181520, IMG submission 132451) | Peatland microbial communities from MTU Mesocosm Facility, Houghton, MI, USA - PEATcosm2014_Bin02_30_metaG | ecosystem: Environmental > Terrestrial > Soil > Wetlands > Peat | place... | reverse complement strand
TTGCAGGCGCTCCCGCACCGAGACGGTCTCCAGCAGCTTCTGCCGGTCCTCCAGCGACAGGTTCAGGTTGGCGGCGATCAGGTCCGCAAAGTGGCCGGGGTGCTCCGTGTTGAGCGCGGCGATTTTCACCTGTTCGGACAGCGCGGTGGACAGCCGGGCGATGTCCTCAAACTGTTTGTGCGCGTTGCGCAGCATCGCCTGCAGCTCCACGGTGTCCTCCGTTTCATCCCGCAGCAGATCATACCCGGCGCGCAGGTAGGGGGCGGCCGGGAGATAATTTTTCACCCGGATGCGCCAGAGGCCCTCCACCAGCAACCGCACCGTCCCGTCCGGAAATTTCACCATCTTCGACAGCCGGGAAACACACCCGACGGTGTGCAGATCCTCCGGGGCGGGTTCGAGCACCTCCTGCTTGCGTTGCAGCACCGCCCCCAACAAACGGTCGCCGGCCACCACATCATCAATCAGCTTCAGGCTCGGACCGGTTTCCACCAGCAGCGGCACCACCGCCCCGGGGAAAATGACAATGTCGGACAACCCCAGAATCGGCAGAGTTTCCGGCAGGGAACGCGAGGAAATGCGCGGCGGCATCTCGGCTTTGTCCGCGCCCAAGATGCTGATAAATTCCGTCTCCGCCGATGTGATCGTCGTGTCCACAACTGTTAGATGCTGGAAGGCGGAAAAAATTCACGCCCGGCTGCCTCCCCGGTCCTCAATGGATGGGAATTTTGGTTGTTTTCGACTGGTCCTGGCTCGCCTTGGGCACGTCAATACGCAGGAAACCATTGACGTAAATCGCCCGCGCCTGGCGCAGATCGTAGCCGTCCGGCAGGTCCAGCACGGCCTCAAACGGCCCGTAGGTGATTTCCATCACCAAAAAATTGCACTGATGCTCCCGGCAGCAATCCGGCCGGGTCCCCGCAATGCGCAGGCGCTGGTCGTCAATCGTGATTTCCAGGCTGTCGCTCTTCATGCCGGCCAGTTCGGCCTTGATGACCAGCCCGCTGCCGGTCGCATAAACATCCGTGTTGGGCACCCAACGCCCGTTGGCGGCGCCATCGTGACTGCTGACCCCCGTGCCCCGGGAAACAAAATGAACGGTTGAACTAATTTTGGTTACGGCCATGATTAATCCTGATTTTATTGCCGCCCGGCAATCCGGCCGGCAAAACGGTGCTGTGTCATCACAGAGGGAACATAACCGCAAATTCGGAATGTGCAAACGGGAATTTTAGGCGTTGAACTTTCCGGCCGGGCGCTTACGCTTCGGACATGGCCGCACCGTTCTGCCACCCGCACCGCGTCAGCTACGCCGACTGCACCGTCGGCAACCATGTTTACCACGCCCGCTACCTCGATTTTTTGGAGGCCGCCCGGGGCGAATTCCTCCGCGCCCTCGGCGCCCCCGTCGAGTTCTGGCAGGCGCGCGACACCCTCTTTCCCGTCATCGAGGCCCGCCTGCGGTATGCCGCGCCCGCCCGCTACGACGATTTGCTGGCCATTGAAGTCTGGCCCTCGCTCGTCCGGGGCGTCCGGGTGAATTTTGCCCACCGCATCCTCAACCAGGCCGGCCGGCTCATTCTGGAAGCCGAGACCTTCCACGCCTGCACCAGCGTCGCCGAAAAACCCAAACGCATCCCCCCGGAACTCGTCGCCCAACTGGCGCCGCACCTCCCGCCCGCCTCATTCAACGGTTTGACCAAGCTTGACCGGGTTTGACCCGCCTTTCCAAAAGGAGCGCGCCGTTCACGGTGCTTCACCGTGCGAACGCCAACAACGCCCCGTTTCCTGCGGTCAGACCCGCTGGGTTCCCGTTTGCCTGGACTCAGCCGGACTCAGCTTGACCACCGCGGCCCGGCCCGTGGTCCCCCGACTTTTTTTTGATGTTATTTCATGTCATTTCATGTCATTTACGGCCTTTTTTGCAAAGGCCGTTTGTCATTTCATGTTATTTACGGGTGTTTTCGTTGTTTTTTGGGCTCGGCCTTTTCCTTAACCGCACGGTCGGGCGGTGCCGCACCGCCCTGATCTCCAGCCCGGTCCCCGACCGCTTGGAACCGGGGGTTCACCACGGGGGAAAAAACTTTGTCCCTGTAGGCCGGGTCCCCTGACCCGGCGCTCCGAGCGCGTCAGCGCGAGCAGTCCGCCGCCGTTTCTTCTCCGCCCAGAGCCCAAAGCCCAAAGCCCGGCTTGTCCGCCAAAGCTTCAGCGGCGGCGGCAGCCTGCCGCCCCGGCTTTCCTGGGTTTCCGCTTTCTCGCTCTTGTCGCGCCATGGCGCCAGCGAAGGCGGATTCGCAATTTCTGCTTTTCCCTTTCTGCCTATGTCGAAGATCCCGGCTGGCATAAATCCAACCGCCGCCCGGGGTGCCAACCGCCCCCGGGCACATCATCACGCGGGCGACCGCTGGTCACCCTCCCCTCACGGCCTTCGGCTTTCCCGTCGCCGCTTTTCAAACCAACAGTTCCGATAGTACACCCAATTGCCAGACCTGTCAACCCCCCATCCCGGGTCCGGGTTGTTTGGACTTGGATTGACACCCCGGCGGGGTGGCGCTAACGTCGGCCCCTGCCACGAGCGGGCCGGTGTCCATGGTGAGATTCCCGGCGCTGGCACGGTTTCCAAATGAATGCGCAAGACGAATTCGATTTCGACGCCGGGAATGCGGGCGGGGGTTACACCCGCTGGCTCGCCCAACGTCGGGAGGCGCTCGTCGAGCTGGCCCGCCAGATCAACCTGCCGCTCAACCACCCCGTCGAGGTGTGGCTGACCGGCGGCATCCGCCTGCGCGGCAAACTGCAATTGCAGGAGGAAAAACTCTTTTTAACGGAAGAACACCTGGGCCCGCTCGCCCTCCGGGTGGATCAGGTGCCCTTTTCGATTAGTGAAATGGAATCCTGCGTCCGCCTGGACTGACGCCGCCGGGCCGGAAGCCCGCGCCCGGGCGGTGGGCGGGCAAGTCAGGTAAGTGTCCGACAAATGTCAGTCGTCACCTTCGACATTTCGCCCCCAAAAAGTGTCAATCGCGGGGGCATTTGCTCGACATCTGCTCGTCAATGGGACGGTTCTATTTGACGCTGACTTTTTTCGCACCCATACTCGAAAACGATGGCCAACAAGAGCATTCTTGCAGAACTGCCGAAACACGCCCGTGATGCTGTCCGCCATTATTGGCAGACGCGGTCCCGGCAGTTGGAGAAACAGCGTCAAGCCGGCGTTTCTGATGTCGAATCCCGGGCAGGGCCTTAAAGGCGGCTATTCCGAACCCGCCCCGGACCTGACCTTGCTGACCTTCGCCAGTTCACTCGTTGCCCGCGTCGCGGCCTTTTCCGGCCGCATCCAACAGCTATGAAATATACAGTGGTGGGCCAGCAAACCATTGACGAACTCCCGACCCTGCACCGGTTGATCCAGGGGGATGCGCGTGATTTGTCCTTCATTCCCGACGGCTCCATCCACCTGGTCGTCACCTCGCCCCCCTACTGGACACTTAAGGTTTACAACGACTCCGCGGGCCAGATGGGCCATATTGAGGATTACGAACATTTCCTTCAGGAACTGAACCGCGTGTGGGCGGAGGCCTGGCGCGTCCTCGTTCCCGGCGGCCGCCTTGTCTGCGTGGTGGGCGACGTCTGCCTCTCGCGCAAGGAAAACCACGACCGGCACACCGTCGTCCCCTTGCACGCGGACATCTGTGTGCAATGCCGCCGGCTCGGCTTTGACAATCTCAACCCGATCATCTGGCACAAGATTTCCAATGCCAGCTACGAAGTGAGCAACGGCTCGAAGTTCCTCGGCAAACCCTACGAGCCCAACGCCATCATCAAGAACGACATCGAATTCATCCTCATGCAGCGCAAACCGGGCGGCTACCGCCAGCCCACCGCCGAGCAGCGCCGCCTGAGCATGATTCCCAAGGACAAGTTCGACCAATGGTTCCAGCAATTCTGGACCATCACCGGGACCTCCACCAGGGAACATCCCGCCCCATTCCCGCTGGAACTCGCCTCGCGCCTCGTCCAGATGTTTTCCTTCACCGGCGACACCGTGCTCGATCCCTTCTGCGGCACGGCCACCACCATGGTGGCCGCGCTCAAGCACGGCCGGAACAGCCTCGGCGTGGAACTCGACACCGCCTACTGCCGACAGGCCGCCGCGCGCCTCCTCCACGAAAACACATCCCTGTTCAGCAACCGCCAGCTCCAAATCGAATTGAAGCAGCCGGCGGCGGTGCTCAATGAATCCGGGCCGGAATACAAGACCAGCCGGCCGGAAAGACGCGCGATCTCAATCGTTAAGAAAAAAAAGTAAAAACCGGCCGCTCAAGCACCATGAGACTTTCGACCTTCATTTTTGAATCTAAGGCTTCTTGTTGCGCCTTGGCCTTCAATTCCTTTGGGTTGCGGCTCCGCCGCGCTGGGTTCCTTGCGGTTAAGTCCAAATCCGTGTCTCAGTGCCTCTGTGGTTGAATCTCCCCGCTTGCTTCTGCGACCGGTTCCCCCCTTTGCGCTGCGCCGTTGCGCCTGCGTTGAACTTCTGGAAGGACACGTCCCCGGGAACGGGCGGACGGTTTTGACGGGGTTTGCCACCGTGATGATAAAAATAACTTGTCCCTTTTTCCCGCCGGCGCACATATAACTGATGAATGACCGACCTTTCTGACCGCGAGTTGCTGGCCGAGTTCAACCGGAGCCAATCCGGGGCGGCGTTTGCCGAACTGGTGCGGCGGCACCTCGCCCTCGTCCATTCCGTCGCCTTGCGGCACACGGACAATCCCGAGTCCGCCCGGGAGATCACGCAGGCGGTGTTCATCATTCTCGCGCGCAAGGCCGCGTCCCTCGGGCGCGGGACGGTCTTGGGCGGCTGGCTGCACCACACGGCGCGGCTCACGGCGGCAAACTTCCGGCGCGCGGAGTTCCGCCGCGTCCGCCGCGAACAGGAGGCGTTTATGCAATCCACCCTGACCGAGACTTCCCCGGAGAACGCGTGGCGGGAGCTGGCGCCATTGTTGGACGAGGCGGTGGCGCATCTGGGCGCGACCGACCGCGCCGCCGTGGTGCTGCGGTATTTCAAGAACCAAAGTCTGGCGGAGGTGGGCGCGGCGCTGGGCGCCAGCGAGGACGCCGCCAAGAAACGCGTCGCGCGGGCGCTGGAAAAGCTGCGGAAATTTTTCGCTCATCGCGGCGTCGCGCTGTCCGCCACCGCCATTGCCGGGGCCGTTTCCGCCCATTCCGTGCAGGCCGCGCCGGCGGACTTGGGCAAGACCATTTCAGTCGTCGCCGCCGCCAAAGGCGCGGCGGCGGGCGGATCAACCTTAACCCTGGTCAAAGGAGCATTGAAAATTATGGCCTGGACAAAAATGAAGACGGCGGTCGTGGTGGGCGCCAGCGTGCTGCTGGCCGCCGGGACCACCGACCTGATTGTAAAATCGGATTTCCTGGCCGCGCGCGAACCCAGTTATCAAGGCCGGTCGCTGGTGGAATGGCTGCCGGACGTGGATTCCGGCCGGCCGCCGGATCAGCGGGCGAAAGCCGCCGAGGCCATCCGGCACATGGGGGCGGCCACGCTCCCGTTCCTGCTCAACGATCTCATGTTCGATCCCAGGCTCGCCCGCCACCCGGTTCGTTATCTCAAACCGGATTCGCGGCCGGGCGACGAGCGCAGCCGGCAGGCCTGTTGGGCGTTTGACGCCCTCGGCCCGCTGGGCAAACCGGCGATACCCGAACTCACCCGGCTGCTCGAACAAAACGCCGGCTATGTTCCCGGGGCGCTGGTGGGCATCGGCCGCGAGGCCCTGCCTCAAATATTTAATGCCCTGACCAACAGCAGTTTTTTTGTGCGGGACAATACGGCGGCGGCGCTCGCCAACGCCGTCTATGCGGGCAAGATCACGCCGGACGACGCCGAACCAGCCCTGCCCGTGGCCATCAACAATCTCACCTATGCCGACACCAACCAGTTGTTCCTGGTCAACACCCGTTTCCGCGCGGTGGATCTCATCAACGCGCTGGCGCTGGAGCCGGACCTTTCCGTGCCCGCCCTGGCGCAGGAGTTGACCGATACCAATCTCTGGGTGGCGGCCGAAAGCGCCCAGGCCTTGGGACGTTTCGGAACCAACGGTGGCGCCGCCGTGCCCGCCCTCGTCAAAGCAGTGGCTTCCACCAATGCGGAATTGAGCTGCGCCGCCGCCTGGTCCTTGAGCCAGATCGACCCCCACGCCTACATCCAAAGCGCACTGGCCCCGGCGCTGGCATTGACCAACAGCCAGAACAGCTCCATCCGGTTGCGGCTGGCGGCCTCCTTCGGCTATCTGGGATCCCGGGGATCTCCGGTCGTGCCGGCGCTGATTTGGCTCTTGTCGGATTCGAATGACGTGGTCCGCATGGTCGCCGCTCAAAGTTTGGGCCAGATCGCCGGGCGGCCCGAAGAGGTGCTGCCCGCCTTGCGTCGCGGGCTGGAGGACACCAGCCAGGTGGTCCGCATGGAGTCCGTTAATGCGCTCGGCAAATTCGGTTCCGCAGCCTGGGCCTCGGTGCCCGACCTGATTGCCGCGGCCAACGCCCATCCGGAACTGAAGGGAAACGTTCATATGGCCCTGTCACAAATTGACCCGAAGGCCGCGGCGAACTTCAAATAGCGCTGATCAGGAAAGAGGCCACCCATGGTTTGGTTCGTTTGTGACCCGTCGCCGGCCAAAGGCCCCGAACCTGGCCCGCCTCTTTCACGCTTCGTCGGTCTCGGAGCGTGCCTGGCTTTTGCCAAAAGATGCGGTGGAAAACCCGAGGGTGGACTCGGAAAAAGACCTTGCCAATCTGCGGAACAAGAAGTATATTGTGCGTAAACCGTGCGCTGGTCGCGGGCCGGCAACCAAATGGAATGACTCCGCCTCCGTGTGCGGGAGCCGAAAATCAAATTGAGAAAATGAAACCCAAACTGATCCTCTGGCTCGTGTTCGTCTGGAGCGTTGCCCAGGTTCACCTTCGCGCGGCGGGAACGTTCGAATTCAGCACCAATTTGCACGGCCTGGTGCTCCACCTCCATGGCCCCAACCAGGTTCTGAAATTGGGGGACGAAATCCCCATCGAATTTGTCATCAGCAATGCCGGCACCGCCAGTTATGACTATTTCGACCAAGGCTATGATCCCAGCGGCCGGTTGTTTGAATATCAACTGCAGGTCAAAGCGGACGACGGCCAGGTGATGCCCGACCCGCGCGCGAAATATCCGGCCGGCATCGGCGGCATCGGCAGCGGGGAGGCGTTGCGTCCGCGGAAGTCTTTTACCAAAACCATCCCGCTCAATCTTTGGGCGACGCTCCCGCGCCCCGGGCAATACACGGTCACCGGCATTTATCATGGGAATTTTCCAATAGCGGAAGGGGTCAAATCCGATCCCATTACCATCACCGTGCTGCCCCGTACCGATGCGGAAATGAACGCCTATATCGGCGGTTTGACCAATCAACTGGCCGGAACCGGTGGCCGGGACAGTCGTCAACGGGATTTGCTTCTGAGGAAGCTCGCTTTCACCGGCAGCCCGGAAATTGTTCCCTTCATGCTGAAGGAAATGTATGCCTCGGACGACAATTTTTGGGTGGTCATGGCGCTGGCGGTTTATGTTCCGCATTCGGACGCGACCCGGCGGGAAATTGTTGGAATGGCCTTGCAGCACGGTTTGGCCGGGGAAATGGATGATGTGCTGCGTCAATATGGCTGCACTGCGGAAGAGCATCAGACCATCCTCCAGCGATCGTTGGCCGAGGCGACCACGCATCTGGCCGGCAGTGATATGGCTGAAATTTATCATTTGGACGTGGAGAATCCGCGCGCGGAAGACCGCGCCCGGCTCGCCTCCGATTTTCCCAAATTCTCGACCCAAAACCAATTCCTGGTGCTGACCCGTTTGTGGCCGCAGGCCCGTTGCCCGGAATTTGCCGGGACGCTGCTGCCACTCGCCCAACCGCCGAAGGAGCCGGAGCAGCCAGGTGAAGAAGCGGTTTGCGAGGAAGTCTTCATCCGTTTGTTTGAATTAAAGCCGGCCGCGGTCCGGCCTTTGATCCTTGAGGACATGCGTCGTCCCAAACCGCTTTTGGCCTTAAGCGTCCTGCAGTTGTTGCCGGACCAGGAATTGCCGGAACTGGATGAGGCCCTGCGCGCCAACTTGAACAACCCCAACAGCGACTTCTGGAAGGTGTTGCCGCTGATTGAGCGCTACGCCACCACCAATCTCATGCCCCAGGTGATTGCCTATTACCAAAATAGCCGCGAGCAAGGTTGGGCGTGCTCCCTTCAGACAGCCATGCTCCGCTACTGGCTCAAGCATGACCGGCCCGCCGCCTTGCGGGCCATTGAAAAAGCCGTCAACTTCCGCAAAGCCACCGGCTGTTACCACACCGTGCTGGGAGATACGCTGCGCGATTCCTTTGCTGCCGACGCGGAAAAACTCGCGCGCAAATATGCCCGCGATTCCGACCCCGAAGTGGCCGCGGATGCCCGCCAATTATTGGCCCAACACGGTCTAACGTCGCCAGGCAATCCGCCCTGAAACCCAAACTTATCCTCCGCCGCGCCCCGGCCTCCCACGGTGCCCCAACGGATCAATCCGCCGGCGGGTTGGTCAGGGGCACGGCCTGGTAGAAGCGGATGGAATTGCCGGGCGCCTCCGGATCAATAAAATCCAGCGAGCCATGCACAATCTGGTTCGTGGAAACGGGCGTCCAATGTTTCAGGTCGCCCGAATTTTGAATGTAAAACCACGCGCCGTCCGGGCCGTTGGTGTTCACATGAAACGTGCGGTCCGCCAGCAGCCACGGCCGGGGCCGGGGCCAGTAGTCAATGATCAACGCCTCCGCGCGCGCCGGCACACCCACCGTATAATCCGGCGGCGTATTGGTGTCGGCGGTCAGCGACAAAATGACGGTCTTGGAAAAATTGGTCACGCTGTTGTCAATGGGCACCACCGGTATCAGCGCATAAGCCTCCCCGGCCGGAACGGTCACACTGCCCGGCAGCTCGACATAGTCCACGCCATTGCTGGCGGTGCCGCCAATGCTGTAGTTGACGGTGAGGTTGGTGTCCGCATTGCCAAACCGGCGCACGGTGAAGAGCGCGTTCTTGGGCCCCCAATTGGTGGTGTATCCCCAATGTGCCGGCGGCCAGTTCGTCCACGCCGGCGTCGCGTTCGTGATCCCCGGCCAGACCCAGCAGGCGTTCGTGCCGGCCACCGCGATGGGATCCGTCGCCGTAATGCTCGCCACATCCGGCACATTTTGGTTGGTGAGGGAGGCCAGGATGGTGATGTTTACCGGCGCGGAAGTCCGCGACAGGCCGGTGGACTGGATCACATCCCGGCCCCGCGCCACGGCGGTCAGGGCATAGGAACCCGCCGGGGCGTTTGTCCACACCAGGCAATACATGGCGCCCAGGCGGGGCAGTGGTTTGACGGCATAAGCTTGCAGGGGAAAGGCCTTCGGCGGATTGTTGGAACTCAAACAGAACCCCGCCCCCAGGTAATTCGTGCCGGCGTAAAAATCCACATTGGTGTATTCAACGTCATTCACCGCCGGGGACAAAACCTCCTCGCGGGCAAATGCAAAAATGGGAATGTCCACCGGCGTGTAAAAGGTCGCGTGATTCGCCGGGCTGGTGATTCTCACGTAAAAGTTGGCGGTGGGCCTCTGAAAATAGGACAGCGGGACCGGCTGGGCGGAAACGGGCCGCCCCACCGCCAGCCCCAATAGCAGTGCCAACCCCGCTCCGCAACGGATTGCGGTCCTCGACAAATTCATGGCCTTCATAAACATCGTCGGTTGATTCCAACTATTGAACCAATGACCAGCATATATAAGTTCCATAAAAAAAGCAAGCGAAATTTGGTTGCAAATTTCGCCTGCTTTTATACCGCCCCGGGGCGCGGGCTTCAGCCCGCTTCAACATAGAAACCACGGCTGACTCACGACACAATAAGCGAGGCGGGCATTCGGATGTTAAAGCGGCGTCAACGCCGCGCTCCCGGAGAGTGCCCGTCCTCGGGCACAGCAATGTCCGT
>Ga0181520_10013917_pt1 | contig 10046 bp, 6 predicted proteins | sample PEATcosm2014_Bin_29_FD_132451 | JGI IMG/M metagenome (GOLD analysis project Ga0181520, IMG submission 132451) | Peatland microbial communities from MTU Mesocosm Facility, Houghton, MI, USA - PEATcosm2014_Bin02_30_metaG | ecosystem: Environmental > Terrestrial > Soil > Wetlands > Peat | place... | reverse complement strand
GCTTTCGCGCGTCGGGATTCGTCGCGTCATACAGCGCCTGCCCCAACGGATGAAAACTCGGCTGCGTGGTCTTCGCCACAAACCACCCGTTCTTGTCGAACTCGTCATACGTCGCCGAGCCCGGCCTGAAATACGGCCACACCGAAACCATCAAATGAAAATGCTCTTTGTGCAGCGTGTCGATCATGCCCTGCGCATCGGGATAATTCGGGTTCCATTTCATCTCCCCCATCGTCACCCACCAGAACCAGTCCTGCACAATGTTGTCCACCGGAATATGCTCGGCGCGATACTTCGCCGCCACACCCTCCAGTTCTTTTTGCGATTGATACTTGTTCTTACACTGCCAAAACCCATAAGCCCACCGTCCAAACAGCGGGACCTCGCCGGTCAGCTCGCGATAGTGTCCGATGATGTCGTCCGCTTCAGGCCCATACAGGAAGTAGTAGTCCACCTTGTCCGCAACTTCGCCGCTTATATAAAGCCAGTGCACGAAGCGATTGTTCACCACGCTCCGCGAAGGATTGTTCCAGAAAATCCCATACCCATTCGACGACACCAGCAGCGGAATCGCAATCTCCGTATTCTCCTGCGACAAATCCACCGTCTCGCCGCGATAGTTCCAAACCCCCGCCTGGTGCTGCCCGAGCCCATAGAACCCTTCATGCGATCCGTAAATCCCAAACGCGATCTCCGCACGAAAGGTTTGCTCGCCATTCACCTCCCACGGATGCAAGGATCGATACGAATCCGTCGTCAGCGGCTTTCCGTCTGCGCCCGCATAGTGAATCGCCCCGCTCTCTCGCTCAATCGCCACCTTCACCTTCGAAGTAGTCAACACGACTGTCTTCTCATCCGAGCTCACATCAAACTCCGCGGCCGCCCACGCCGTCTTCAACACCACGTGATCCGAAGATCGCTCGGTCGCTACCGAATCTAAAGGCGCATAGGTCACATGCAATACATCTGGAGCATCCACTTCAATGCGCAGCAAGCCAGCCTTCTGCCGCACCTCGAGCGCATTCCCTTTCTTCTCAAAACTCACCACCGGGTTCGGTACATTCCACTGCGCAACCGCACCCTGCACCGCAAAAATCCCAATCACGACTCCCAAACAAATTCCGGCAACACGAAATCCCTTCATCCGCAGCGCATCCTTCTCATGCTTGGGTTACCAAACAGACCAGTCTACGCGGGATCGTGCCCGCGCGGGATCGCTCCGCTCAACAAGACTCGTTTTCTCGGTTTTGATTTAAGGAGTTTCCTCGACCGAGGAAGTCTCCGTCCCGCTTGGCCGGAACTTGAACCGCAGAATCCACACGCTGCTCACTGGCTGTCCATCCTTCAATGCAGCTTTAAACTTCCACCCGCGCGCCGCCTCCATCGCCACGCGCGCGAAGTAGCGGCTCTTCCCCGTGGACTTCAGCTCCGCATTTGTCACGTCGCCGTTTGCGTCCACCGACACTCCAACCGCCACCGCGATCGTGCCGTGAATCGTCTTCTGCGCATAGGAAGCAACCTCCGGCAATACGCGCTGCGTCACCGCGCCCTTCGCCGACAAGCCAGGTTTCGTTACGACGGCCGCTCGTACCGCACTCCCAGCCTCACTTTGCCCCGCGCTCTGCCCGGTACCAGAAATCGCCGCGCCCTGCGTCGCAGGTCTCCGCACCATCCACACGGCGAGCGCCACAACCACCACCAGCAGCCCCACCACCAGCGGCACCACTCGTCTCTTCGCCGGAGCTGCCTCATACGTTTGGGGACCCTCCACCAAATCTTCCGCAATAACTGGAATCGCCGCCGGCGCTTCCACCACCGCCTTCTCGACCTTTCTACCCGGAAACTCGATCGGCCGGCTCGGCTCAAGCCGAGCCTTGATCTCCCTCAGCGTCGGCCGTCGCTCCGGATCCCGCCGCAGACACTCCCGCGCAATCTCGCCAAATGGCCGTGGAACCGTTACCGGCACAACCGGCTCCTGATGCGTACCACGCTCCCACTCCGGCAGCCGCTGCGTCAGCGCTTCCACCAGCGTCACTCCCAGCGCCCACACATCGGCAGACGGCGCCGTCGCTCCGCGCGCCGCCTCAGGGGCATCGTAGATGCTTGGGGCTTGCGATATCACCCGCACTCCACCCCCGGCGGCAACACTGTCCCCCGAGAGCTTCAGCACATCGTCCACCACGAGAATGTTCGACGGCTTCACATGCCCATGGACAAAGCCCTTCTCATGCAGGTAGCCAAGCGCCTCAATCACCGGGTCCAGCATCTGCCGAGTCTCCTCGGGCGTCAGCCCGCGCACAGGAATAATCTGCGCCAGCACCTCATCGGCGCACTCGGTCACCACATACACCAATTCCGTCGACCCAATCTGAAAACGTCCCGAACGAAACACCCGCAGCAGGTGCGGATGCGACAGATTCGCTGCCTTCGCCCAACCCGCAAGGTAGGCATCCGCTTCACTGCCTTCCGCGGCGATCAACTTGATCGTGGCCTTCTTCGTAATCGGCTGCGGCAGCTCCGTCCGGAACAATCCACGGCTCCCCGACCCGCCCAGCCACTCCAGCAGCGCGAACCGCCCATCGATGACACGCCCCACCCAGTCCGCGGCGATTGACGCTCGGCTCATGGCCCATCATTCTACCCAAGCGCAGCAACAAATAACCGTCTAAACGCCCACCTTCCAGCCCCGCTCCCATTACTAAAGCCATCCCATACCCCGCTCAATCCAGCTTCCCTTGCATCTCTTCCGCCGCTCGATCATCCACTCAACAAGGCCCACCCGCATCCTTCAGGCCCCCATTCATCATGAGCCATCCTCTTTTTGCGCCTTTCCAGCTTCGTTCCGTCACCTTCGCCAACCGCATCGGAGTCTCGCCCATGTGCCAGTACTCCGCGCAAGACGGCTTCGCCAACGACTGGCACATGGTTCACCTCGGCAGCCGTGCCCAGGGCGGCGCCGGCCTCGTCATGCTTGAGGCATCTGCCGTCGTGCCCGAGGGCCGCATCACCCCGGGCGACCTCGGCATTTACAAGGACGAACACATCCCCGGCCTCACGCGCATCGCCAGTTTCATCCACGCTCAGGGTGTCCGCGCCGGCATTCAGCTCGCCCACGCCGGACGCAAAGCCTCCATGGCTTCGCCTTTCATCGGCGATCGCCTGTTGTCTCCCGCCGAAGGCGGATGGCAGCCCGCCGCTCCGAGCCCCATCGCGTTCGCGCCCCACTACGCCATCCCCCAGCCTTTGGATCAGGCCGGCATCGACGCTATCGTCCGTGCATTTGCCGCCTCCGCGCAGCGCGCCCTCTCCGCCGGTTTTGACTTCGTTGAAATCCACGCCGCCCACGGCTACCTCCTCCATGAGTTCCTCTCCCCGCTCGCCAATCAGCGCACCGATGCTTACGGGGGCAGCTTCGAAAACCGCACTCGTTTTTTGCTCCAGGTTGTCGACGCCGTGCGCGCCGCCTGGCCCGACCACCTACCGCTCTTCGTCCGCATCTCATCCACCGATTGGGTTGAAGGCGGCTGGACCATCGATGACTCCGTCGCCCTCGCCGGCCATCTCCGCGCCCATGGCGTCGACCTCGTCGATTGCTCCTCAGGCGGTCAGGTTCCTCACGCCGTCATCCCCATCGGTCCTGGGTTTCAAACACCCTTTGCCGCGCGCATCCGTGCCGAAGCCGCAATTCCCACCGCCGCCGTCGGCATGATCACAGACCCGCAGCAAGCCGACGCCATCATCGCCGAAGGCCACGCCGACCTCGTCTTCCTCGCCCGCGAAATGCTCCGCGATCCGTATTGGCCTCTCCACGCCGCAGCTGTATTAGGTGACTCTGCAAGCTGGCCCGTGCAATATCTTCGCGCCGCACCGCCGCATTCTCCCGCGCGCACTGCCATCACGCGCCCTGAGTCCCAATAGAGAGCCTCCACGCGCGAACCGGTTCACCTCTGCGCTCCACGGCGCGAAGATCGATTTTCGTGCTGCCATCCGCATCTTGATGGCCTATACTTCCATTAACGAACTGCGCGCCGCTGCAATGCACGCGCCTAATGACCCCTATGGCCACGCAACTATCCCCCAAGCGCGTCCACGAACAGCCCACTATTCCGGACCGTCTCTATTTCAAAATTGGCGACGTTGCTCGCATCTGCAAAGTCGAAACCTATGTCTTGCGGTTCTGGGAGTCTCAGTTCCCTCAACTCAAGCCAGGCAAGAGCGGCACTGGCCAGCGCCTCTATCGTCGGCGCGACGTCGAGATCGCTCTCGAGATCAAACGCCTCGTCCATGGCGAAGGCTACACCTTATCTGGCGCGCGTCACGCACTCGGTGCCGTCCGTCGTGCAGAACAGCAATCCCGTCTCCCCCTCGCTCCCGGCGAACCCGCTAAGCGCCTCGACAAAGCTGCCGCCATCATCGGCTCCGCACGCGCTGAGCTGCGCGAAATCGCCGGCCTCCTCGCTTCGCACGAGCCGCAGATGCCGCGCCGCCGACCGCGCATGACCAGCCTCCACGCCTCCACCGAGTCGCTCTTCCCTTCCTGAGAGCCGCACACGCTTCGTAACGCAGCCACCTGCGCGCCGCGAGTCGAAGAAACTCTGTTTACTCTCATTGTTCTGCTATCGTCCCGAGCCAAGTTCATCCCGCGGCGAGAAGCCACAGATGTGGAAATCTCCAGAATCTCTCCGCCCTCCGCATCCACCCATTTTCCACACCTCCCGATAAATCGCTACCACGACGCCGATCAGGCTCCAACAATCCCTCCCTGAGCCGCGTCCCCAAATCTTCAGGCACTTACCGCCCATCCGAAGATCCCCTCATATTAATAACTTAATAACTACGTTCAATCACTTTTTACTTGCATTCGATTTCGCTTGTTACCTTCCACTTTCCGGTAACCAATTTGCATTACTCTCTTGCATTTCTTCCCGCTCGAAAGGGCTACCATTTGTGCCCGTTTTCGACACCTTTGCGCCATTGTTGCTCCGCAGGAACCGGGGTACGTTCAATACATCAGCCTTGGTTCCGCGACGCCTTCCCCATCGGCTCGCAACAGCATCAAACAAAAACATAAGAGGAAAAAAATGGCCACTTCTGAGCAATACTTCAACCTTGTGAGGACCAGCAAAAGCAGTTGGATCGCCGTACCCGCCCACCAAGCCAATTCTTCCCCAGACGGAACCATCTACAGCCGTGAACCGGAGTCGGCCATTCTGCGCAACTCGGCACCAGCGCCAGGCCGTCTTTTCGCGCAGGCCACAGGCACGCAGGTCAGGTTCCCCGAGCGCTTCCCACGTCTCACCATCGCAATGATCGCCTTCGCGCTCTTCACCATCAGCGTAGCCGCCGAAGTCGAACTGCTCCGCCACGCCGGCTACTTCTGGCGCTAGTACTACAGTTGCCGTTCCGAAGGGAGCAGGGAGATTTATCCCCCTGAAAGCCAGCACAAATCTCGGCGCCTTTAGGCCCGGATTGTGCTACCCGAGGCAAGTGCAACTGTAGTGCTGGATTATTTCGGGTAAAAGATGCCCGTAATCTAGATCTTCAAAATGTTCGGAATGAGATTGGCGGCAGCCTCAGAGCGGCCGCCAATCTTTCTTGCTCCGCCTGTAAAACACCACTTTTCGACATTCAGCCCGCCATTCGCAGCGCAACGCTATCCTGCGACGGCGAGCTCCGGCCCTTCCCAGGGCTGGCAAACTTAGCACCTGCGTGCCCGCTTTTCGGACTCACTGGTATAACCGGGTGCTAGGCTTTTCAAGGAGAAAAGTAAAACAACCAATCGACATTGAGAGCACTCGGCGCCTGCACCCCGAAACGGGAGGCGGCTTCAGCGGTTCCACAATTGTGGTGCCGCGAAGCCCTCATGTTCAGTCGGGTCTCTTCATTCGAGAGCCGCGTGAACTCGTTCATTCGCCCAAGAGGAGGTCGAGATTCTCAGCGCTCCCAACATCACCGCTCAACAAATCATTGAGAGCACGCTGGCAATTCCCGCCTTCGTCCCGGCAACCGTCTGCACTGGTTACATCGCAGCCTGGTTCACCAACCTCCACAACTTTCGGCAGCGCTCGCTCATTGAACGGATCTTCTGGAGCCTGCCCCTCTCCTTCGCGGTATCGACCATCGCCTCCGTGCTTATCGGCAAATTCCTATCATTGACGGCGGTTGTGGTATTCCTATTCGCCACCGCCGTAGTCTGGATCGCAACCCTCATCTGGGAAGGTCGCCAGATACGCCGCTCCAACGGAAAGTGGAACATCGGCTGGAATCCTCTCGACAACAAAGCGCTACTGCTGGCAATCCTCTGGATTGTTGTGGTCGTTTTATCGCTCGTCGATATTCAGCATGGCCAGAAGCTCTACATGAGCCTCACCATTTTTGATCACGCACCACGAACCAACTGGACTGAGAGCGTAATTCGCACCGGCGTCCCTCCAGCGAATTCGCTTTACATGTACAACCAGCCTGCCGCAATGCGTTATTACTACTTCTGGTATGTAGTCTGTGCAGCGGTAGTGCAAATAGCGCATCTGACCGCCCGTGCTGTGTTCATCGCCAGTTGCGTATGGTCGGGATTCGCCCTGGCAGCCCTCACCGGAATTTACCTAAAGCACTTCCTCAAGACAGGCGCGCGCTTACGCAAACAACTTCTGAGTTCCCTCGCCCTCCTCATGGTTGCGGGAATCGGAGCCTTCGTTAACCTTCTTGCCTTTCTCCGTCTGGTGCCCGGACATATCGAAGGGTCGGCTGAGAACCAGATTTCGAGTTGGCTGATTTCCCTGCTATACGTTCCGCACCATATTGCCAGCATGGTGTGCTGCATGTTTGCGTTTCTGTTGGCGTGGATTTGCGGCAAGAATGACCGCCGCGGGCAAATTATAAGCGTGGCCTTGATTGCTGCCGCCCTGGCCAGCGCATTCGGCCTCTCGATCTACGTGGCTTTCGCGTTTTTCCTGGTGATGCTGGCCTGGGCACTCTGGCAGTTTGCAATTGAGCGCAACCCGCTCCCTCCATTGCTTCTGGCGGCAGGCGGCGTTGGCGCACTCGTCTTGCTCCTTCCTTATTTGGCGGAACTGAGGCACACCGAATCCAAATTGCAGGGCGGTGCCCTCTTCGCATTTGCTCTTCGCCAGATGATTCCACCGGACGGCCTGATGGCGACTGGCCCCTTCACGCATTTAGCCGTCAACCACCCTTTAGCGGCATTCAACCTTGCTAAGCTGGTCCTCCTCGTTCCCGGTTATGCGCTCGAATTGGGGTTCTATTTTGCCGTTCTACTCATCTACCTCGTTCCTGCCTGGCGCGGCGGCATCTCCCTCACTCTCGAGCAGCGGTCACTTGTTTTCATCGCCGTGGCCATTATCCCGATCATCTCCTTCGTACGCTCCGGCGTACTGGACATCAACGATTTTGGCTTGAGAGCAGCGCTTCTCATGCAGTTCCCCCTGCTCCTTTGCGCGTCTGAAGTGGTTACAGCTTGGAGTATCGCTGAGCGCAAGACCAGTTCACCGCCTGACTTCGCCGGTTTGCCGCACCGCACTCCGCGTTGGTTGCGATCGATAGCCGCCCTCGCTCTCATCTTCGGGGTAGTCGGTTCCACTTATCAGGCATTTATGTTGCGGTTCCTTCGTCCGCTTGTTGAAATGGCACGGCCGAGTTCCGTGCATGACCCTGATACTGGCAGCCTCTCCCACGACGCCTACATTTCGGCCATCGGGTATGCCCAATTGGACATATCCATTCCCCACGATGCTGTCGTGCAATTCAACCCCGTCGCACGCGAAAGCCCTCTATGGTCTAGCGTGGACTGGGTCGGAATCGACCATCAGACGGTGATCGCCACCGACAAATTGTGGTGCGGGTCCGAGCTTGGAGGCGATCCCAGCGGTTGCCCATTAATGGCAGCCGCAATCGACGCCCTCTACAACGGCGGTACCGCCGAACAGGCGCGCGCAACTTGCAGCCAATTCGGCATTCAGTACCTTGTCGCCCGCATTTACGATCCGGCATGGAACAATAAGAACGACTGGGTTTGGGCACTGAAACCGGTAGTTGCCGACGATGAGTATCGCGCTCTCGATTGCCGACAATAACTTCGCGCGATACTTTTGACACGACGAGCGTTTCAAAATGACGAGAACGCGCCGCGACGGTCTTTACCTGCTGCTGATCGGGACCGTGTTGTTTCTTATTCTCGGCGTCGCCTTCGAAAAATCCTCCTCATCTGCGATGCAGGATTTCCGAGTACTGTACAACCCGGCTCGATGCCTTCTTCAAGGCTGTGACCCGTACAAAGAGAGTCAAGTACTCCGCATAGCGCAGGCCGAAGGAAGAGATCGCCTATCGGATACCGCGGTGGTCCGGCAGATTGTAACTCGCTATATCTACCCTCCGACTTCGTTTTCTTTCACTGCTCCCTTTGCGATGCTGCCCTGGGGACCCGCGCATGTACTTTGGATGACTCTCACTATCGGGAGCCTGATCTTTGCCTCTTTTCTAATTTGGAATTTAGCAGCAAATGATGCGCCAATCCTCTCCGGCGTCATGGTGGGCTTTCTTCTAGTCAACTGCGAATTGATTGTGATTTCAGGCAACTCGGCCGGAATTGTCGTAAGCCTCTGCGTTGTCGCCGTTTGGTGCTTTTTACAGGATCGATTTGTCCCGGCTGGAATCCTGTGTCTTGCGGTGAGCCTCGCAATGAAGCCCCACGACGCAGGCATGGTCTGGCTATACTTCCTGTTGGCCGGTGGAGCCTATCGCAAACGTGCCCTGCAAACCATCGTCGCATGCGCCGTCCTGAGCCTGCCTGGACTCCTGTGGGTATGGCATGTATCCCCGCACTGGTTTCAGGAAATGCGCGGCAATATCCTGGCGTTTTCAGTACACGGTGGACTAACCGACCCTGGTCCTGCTGCGACCGCTGCCAACGGTCCCGGAATGCTCACAAATCTGCAAGCAGTCTTCAGCATATTCAAAGACGATCCCAGCTTCTACAACCTGGCCAGTTACGTGGTCTGTGCGCCCCTTCTGGTCGTGTGGATATTCGTCACTCTGCGGTCTCGCATGTCACCCAACACAGTCCGGCTTGGGTTGGCGGCCATCGCGGCCCTTTCTTTGCTGCCCATCTATCATCGTGAATATGACGCCAAGCTTCTGCTGCTCACGGTTCCTGCATGTGCAATGCTTTGGGCCGAAGGTGGATGCATTGGGCGGGCCGCACTCTCGCTGAATGTAGCAGGATTCGTGTTGACCGGAGACCTGCCGCAAGCTCTTCTCGTCGGCCTCTTGTACCACCCGCATTCATCCGCGACAGAGCTATCAGCGCAGGCAGCTGCAGTTGGTCTGGCCTTTCCTGCGCCTCTCATCCTGCTGATCATTGGCATCTTCTATCTGTGGGTTTATTTCCAGCGCTCCAATTTAAATCCTGCGAGTGCGGCGATGCCCAATCGAATCGACGTCCCTCGCGATCGCTCTCCGGGAATCCCTCAGGCACGCGCATAGCATTTTCGCCGCGTCGCCAGAATTCACAAATGTAAGTTTATGTACGACCGCCACACAAGGCACATGGCGTCAATGTGAGCTACCGCGCTTCCTTGAGAAAGAAATGGTCGGGACGGGCAGATTCGAACTGCCGACCCCTCGCACCCCAAGCGAGTGCTCTACCAGGCTGAGCCACGTCCCGACACAATCGAGCCGGCTCGGGTGAGCCGGCCCTGGGGTTCGCCTTTCAGTTTACACCAGCGTTTCGGCACTCGCCCATCGCCGACGTTCAGTGCGTCTGTCGCAGCGCCAGCCGCGCCGCATTCGCTCCGCACATCCCGTGCACTCCGCCGCCCGGTGACGTCGAAGACGAGCACAAATACAGTCCACGCGTGCCAGTGGCATAGCTCGGTCGAAACAAAAACTGCCGCACCGTCATCGCCCCGCCGCTGATATCGCCGCCCACAAGATTCGCGTCCATCGCTTCCAGATCAATTGGCGACGACACCTTCCGCATCAGCACGCAATCCTTGAACCCCGGCGCGAACCTCTCAACCTGCGCCTCGATC
>Ga0181520_10013916_pt1 | contig 10046 bp, 8 predicted proteins | sample PEATcosm2014_Bin_29_FD_132451 | JGI IMG/M metagenome (GOLD analysis project Ga0181520, IMG submission 132451) | Peatland microbial communities from MTU Mesocosm Facility, Houghton, MI, USA - PEATcosm2014_Bin02_30_metaG | ecosystem: Environmental > Terrestrial > Soil > Wetlands > Peat | place... | reverse complement strand
TGAACAGTACCGTCCTTGACAGTAAATCCACCAGCATAACCGTCAATCAAGCCTACATCCCGCCATTCCAGAACGCGAATGTAACGATCTCTCCCAACAGCCCTGCAACCCTCAGCGTGCCGGGCGGGACCATCAGCATCAGCTTCCCGCAGGGTTCCGTGCTTTCACAGACCACGGTAACCGTGAGCCCTTATACCGGGACACTGCCGGCCCTTCCTGCCGGTGCAACCGCCGGCTCAACAGTATTTTCCGTTGACGGTCTCAACGGTCTTCTGGCAAGTGATGCAACGGTGACCGTCAAATACAGCACGGCAGATCTTGCAGCTGCAAATAACGATGCATCGAAGCTCGTGCTCGGGCGGTACGACAGTACTGCGTGGACGCTGCTGCCCACAACCGTTGATCAAAATGCGATGACGCTCACTGCATCTACCAACCGGTTCAGCACCTGGGCAGTGATCGCGGCGCAGTCTCCGCCCAGTGGAGGAGCAGCGTCGGGCGGATCAGGAAGTTCCGGATCAGGCAAAGGTGGATTCATGGGCCTTGGCCTTGGACTCGACCCCCTCCTGATCATCGGGGCAGTGGGATTTGTCATTATTGCGACGGGAATCAAAAGAAAATAATTTTTTCCCGGAATCCTGAATACTGAGTGCGGCACATAGCGGTCCTGTAATGACAAAATGGCCTGATTAATGATGGGGATTCCCCATGAAGATACTCGTTACCGGGGGAGCAGGCTTCATCGGTTCACATATTATTGAACGATTGATCCAGCAACAACATGATATAATCTGCCTTGATAATTTTGATCCCTATTATGATCCGGAAATCAAAGAACGAATCATTTCATCATTTCTCGGTAACGACCATTTTATCTTAATACGCGGAGATATCCGGGATAAAAAATTATTACATGAAATCCTTTGCGATGTTGAAGTTATTTTTCATGAAGCTGCTCAGGTAGGTGTCCAGATATCCACAGAAAATCCTTTGAAGTCCCATGAAGTGAACGCAACCGGGACACTCAATCTTCTTGAATCTGCAATAACTGCGAATGTGAAGAAGTTCATCTACGCATCATCGTCATCGGTATATGGCACGGTAAAATATCTTCCGTTTGATGAAGGTCATCCTGTTCATCCCGTATCACCTTACGGAGTATCCAAACTGATGGCCGAGCACTATTGCAGGCTATTTACGGATCTTTACGGATTGCCATCCATCGTATTGAGATATTTCACGGTTTATGGTCCCGGAATGAGACCGGATCTTGCGATAAATATCTTCGCGCGGCAGGCACTCAGGGACGAACCCCTTACCATATTCGGAACAGGGGATCGGACGCGCACCTTTACCTATATTGATGATGTCATCGATGCAAACATGCTATCGCTGGCCAAAGGAACCGGTGTGTTTAATATTGGCGGTGGGGAGAGGTGCTCAATCTGGGAACTTGCAGAAAAAATTATTGAAATATCGGGAAGCTCTTCAATAATACAGCACAAAGATGCCAAAAAAGGCGACGCTGAACATACATATGCGGACACCGCAAAAGCAAAAAGAGAACTTGGGTGGGAACCAAGAATTTCCCTGGATCAAGGCTTAAAGAGGTACATTGAATGGGTATCGACATCTCTGTGATAATCCCTGCCTATAACGAAGAGGAGAATGTAGTCATCCTTTACAAAGAACTGACAAGCGTACTCCACTCATTAAACCGTGACTATGAAATTATTTTTGTCGATGACTGCTCCACAGATACGACATACCAGAGATTGTCCGAAGTGCATGACCACGATGATCATGTAAAAATTATAAAATTCCGTAAAAATTTTGGACAAAGTGCCGCAATGAAGGCAGGCTTTGATCATGCAATGGGGAACCTCATAATTACCATGGACGCAGATCTCCAGAATGATCCTCACGATATCCCACAAATGCTTGAAAAACTGGAAAAAGAAAATTACGATGTAGTGTGTGGCTGGCGTTACAATCGAAAAGATCCGTTCTTTAAAAAACTATTTTCCCGGGTTTCAAACAGCTTTCGGATGTATCTGACCGGTGAAACCATTCATGATTCGGGATGTACCATTCGTGTCTACAGGCAGGAGGCGGTCAAAGATATTGAATTATATGGGGAATTGCACCGCTATATTCCTGCCCTTCTCCTCTGGAAAGGATATACGATTGGGGAGGTAAAGACCAACCATCGGGAGCGTGTATCCGGAAAGAGTAAATATAACGGGAAGCGATTGACAAAAGGATTTCTGGATCTTCTTGTTATTACGTTCTGGCAAAAATATTCTGGTCGTCCAATGCACATTTTCGGGGGATCCGGTCTGATTGTTGGAGGCATTGGATTTATTATTGCACTTTATCTGGGCATATCGCGGATAATTTTCGGAACGGTATTAACGGACAGGCCTCTTTTTTTGGTTGCGCTGGTTCTTCTTGTTGTCGGAGTACAATTTATTGCGCTGGGAATTATTGCCGATATTTTGCTTCGGATTTATTATGGGCAGAATGAACGGAAAAATTATCTGATTGATGTGATTCTATGGTAAAAAATTTCCCTGCTTGATTATGAATATCTGCTCTGTAGGAACCTTCAATCTGTGGAACTTAATTTGAGGATTACAACAGAGCCTGAAAATACTAATCTTTCTTACAAACGACAACTAATGTAAGCCCAATAGGAAAATGAATATTATTTTCAACAACTGAGAACCACAGGTTTAGAACGGGATGAATCATTTTCGAATATAGAGATGTCCTTGAATAGCGAACAGTTTCATTTATTGGTTTATGCAATACTTTTTCAAAAAGAACAAATGGCAGAATACCAATAAAATTCCAATACCGGATTGTAGATATAACAAATCCAACATTCTCTAATTCATCTATTAACTCATTCTTATCATAACGTCTGAAGTGTCCAATCTTTTTATCCCGTTGTCCATATATCTTTTTAACTGCGGGTACCGATATTATGAGAGTTCCCTTCCGTTTTAACAGATCATATAGGTTTTTTAATGCAATATTATCATTTTCAATATGTTCGATTACATCTAAACAAACAATTGAATCAAATAACGGAAGATTTTTATCTTTTATTTTGATCAAATCACAGGAAAAAACGTGTGCCGGATACTGAGCATCGGTAATTGTTTTTTGGGCAAAGTCGACCAATTCATCAGAATAATCGATGGCGGTGACATCATAATTGTCTCTCAGAAGTTCCAATGTCAAATGCCCGGTACCACAACCTGCGTCCAGAATTTTTTCCCCCACAATTGAGAGTTTAACAATTTTTCGCAGGTTGCACCATCTAAAATCAGTTTTCTCATATTCATGAATTTTCTGTAAATGATTAACTAATTCAGAGGTCATTTTAATTCTCACTTGTAGAGTGCCACAATTATGATTAAATCTTTTGGTTCTGTAAAAATGTTGTTTTTCGAATGAAAATGAGGATTTCTTCAGAGCCTGAATATCCCCTTTTGAAGATGCGGGATCTGCAAAATGAGATCTGCGGAAATCCCCTTTTGCAGAACGGACACCCACTGACTTTTGAGCAGATGATCGATCAAAAAAGATACCTTTCAGGTTATTTTCTTTCTTTGTTGCTTTGATTCTTTCCTTGTAGTTCTCACGTGATGGAATCTTCAGGCATGCCGGAAGGAAAATCTCTCGAATTTATTCCGGTTGTTCTACGCCTGCCCGCAAGAACCAGTTATTCATTTGTACCGGCAGACCTCTTCAGGCCGGCCCTGTTGATGCTAAAATAGCCATATACTCCCAGCAGGACATTGAAGAGGAGGTTGATGATATGATAACTAAAACCGGTGCTTATGGCAAGTTCAGCCGGTAGCCCGACACTCAGAAACCCTGCAGTCCACCCCGCTTCGAATGTCCCGAAATTCCCGATGCCCTGAACCGGCAGGATAGCGGTCATGAAGCCAAAGGAGCAGGCAAAGATCATGGCCGGTAATGACAGGTGGATATTCATGGCTATCACCAGCACAATAGTAAATGAATATAATGCACCCCAGATGCAAAGTGACAATCCGAAAAGAACCAGATAGGAATACTTTCCTCCCGATCTGGCCCTCTCCAATACCGGGATCGTTTCAGCACCTTTTCGCAGGATGAAATCCCCGGTTTTTGTTGTCCCGGCATGAATGAAGGACAAAAATGCCGACACAATCTTCAGGCAGAACCGGGCCTTATACAGGAAAAGAAACAGTATTCCGATAAAAACCCCCAGTATAATGATTACCGTGTATACGACACCCCGGTTTGTTGTTAATGATGGCAAAACGAAGATAAACGAGACCAGGAACAATACCGAAATACTGATCACATCAAACATTCTGGCCAGAAACAGTGTGGCAATACCTTCGCCAATTGTCCGGTCGTGGATCTTTTTTATAAGATAGATATAGGATAATTCCCCGGTTTTTGCAGGTAAAATCTGGTTTATCAGGTTATGAAGACAAATTATCGGAAACAATTCCCTGACAGAAATCTCTTCATTGAGGAGATAGTAAAACCGGAGGGTCCTGAACAGGTAACATCCCACATACAGCAGGAATCCTGCCAGCAAAAAAACCGGGTTGATCTGGCGCAGGGTTTGTGTAATATCTTCAAGGGAAATTTGCGTGAAGAGAATCGCGATTAAGATAATTGTGATGCAGATTGCTGCGATTTTTGCCAATGTATTCCGGTTTGTGAGGAACAAGGTTGTTTTCATTTTTCACCACCGGCAGGGACAGTTTTTCACTGGTCAAACAGGATCAATAGATAAAATTCTTTATTTCATCAGGTTATAATTTGAATGCTGGTTAATAGGTATAGGCGTTTTCTATGATCGGGATTCCGTTCTCTCTCCGGGAAAAAATTTCAGAGATCCGGGAAAATTGCAAAAAACACCCATTTATCACGATCATCATACCGCTTCTCATTTTCCTTCTCGCGCTTATTCCCCGGATTATTGATCTCGGAACCGGAGTTACCATTGATGAAAAGCTCTGGATTGGACGCGCACTGTTGTTTATCCATGCGATATCACAGGGAGATTTTATCCACACGTATCTGGCCATCCACCCGGGTGTCACTACCATGTGGCTTTCCGGACTCTTCATGGCAACATTCTCGCGGCCGGGTATGGATTTCCCCCAGGTTTTATCCATTGCACGGTTTCCCATAGCCCTTTTCACATCGTTGGGAATTCTCCTGATGTATTTTTTATTAAAAGATCTCTTCCATGAAAAAATTGCCATACTGGCATCAGTGCTGATTGCACTGGATCCTTTCTATCTTGCCCATTCCCGGTTTATTCATGTGGATGCCCTCTTAACCACGTTCATGACGCTCTCCCTTCTGGCATTCCTGTTATATATACGCAAGCCCGACAGGAAATTTTTTTTAATCATCTCCGGCGGTTTTCTGGGGCTGGCTCTCCTGACAAAACAACCTGCGGAATGCTTAATTCCTTTTTTCATCGTATCTTTGATAATCCTGTACCTGATCAATTCCTATCAGGGTACTCATAGTCTGAAAAAAACCGTTACCGGTTGTTTTTCCGCAGCTTTCTTTACCCGTATTATAAAACCGTTTTTCATAATCCTTTGCGTTGCCGGCCTGTTGTTTGTTCTTCTCTGGCCTGCGATGTGGGTTGCTCCGGTTTCGACAGCACAAAATCTCGTGTATGGTCTTGAGAACGTTGTTAAAGAACCACATGTAATTAATGTCTATTTCCTGGGGCAGGTGGTGCCCACCGGTAATCTCGGACCCCTTTTTTATCCTGTCGTTACCCTGATGAAGGTAACACCACTTACCTTGATTTTCTCCGTAGTTTGTCTTGTTTTCGTATTCTGCACGTTCCGGAATACGAAATTATCAGCATTGAATCTGACTATCGTTTTGTTTGTGCTGTTTATTCTGTTCTTTTATGTACTAATGACGATTGGCGATAAAAAAAGTGAAGAGTATATCCTGCCGGTATTTCCTGTTATCGATATACTTGCAGCCATCGGCATCTGTTTTTGCTCTTCATTCATTACCGCCCGGCTTGGCAAAATCAGCAAAAAATTGCTGGCAGTGACTTTTGAACCCTGGAAAAACCGGTTTTTCGGACTGGCGATCATTCTTATCATAATTCTTCAATCTGCATTACTGGTTCCCATTACCCCGTACTTTCTTTCCTACTCCAATCCTATCGTGCTGGGAGGTCCGCAATATTCTCAAGAGTACATTCCCATCGGCTGGGGGGAAGGCTTGGATCTCGCGGCGACATACCTGAATAACAAGACCGGGGCCGAACACTTAAGGGTCTTTGAACAGTACCCGGGATTTAGAGAATACTCCAAGGAAATCTCGGCAGGGGCGCACCCGGATTCGGCAGATTATATTGTTTTTTACATCCATAATATCCAATTGAATAACAATAATTATGGATGGGATCTCTACAAAAACAAGACTCCGGAGAAAATTATTGTAATCAACAATATCGAGTACTGCTGGATTTATTCGACGCACCCGCAATAATACGAAAAAAAGAATCGAAAAAAGATTAAAATCACTATTTGATACAGAACACTTCTGAACAGAACTCTTAAAGGAAAATACTCACTGTTTTTAAAACCGTGACCCTTCCACCCCAATCATCGGAGCCAGATCTTGTTGGCGGTTGTCTGTTCAACACGGGAATCAGGTATCTTTTTATCAGGATGTTCTTCTCGAACATCTCCGGTTTTTCCCGTGGGGCAGGATGAGTAATGTTCTTCCCACACGCCATCACGATCACTTGTCCGGAGCAGCCTCCGGGATTTCCACTCCATCCTGCGCAGCGACTTTCCTGTTATCATAAAACCTTCACCTTCCCCATTTTCCCCGGGTATATGACCCAAATCTTTTCGGCCGGCACGTTCGTGAAGCATTATCACGAACAAACCTCGTTTTGGCAGTAACCCCACGCCGTTGTTGTTTGCCGGAATTTCCCATAATTCAGATTTTTTTGGGGAGGACTCAAAGGGAACCCTGAAGAAAAACCCGGGCCTGAATATTTCAAAACCCGGAAAATTTCTCTGTGTCCCCGGTCTGCTCACTCACCAGGAGATATCGTATTAAAAAAATCATCTGACCCGTTAATACAAATATGCAAACAAGTATTGCCATGCAGACCCGGTTGGATTGACGTTACGCCGGACAGGTAAACAAGGCTCAGCAACGAAAAAGAGCCGGGTCTCTGTGGTTGTTTCTTTTGTTTTTATATCCCCGCGGTGGAAAGCACCGCTGAAAAATTCCCTTATGTCCGCCTCGGGCGGCTGTAAGGATCCTGTGCAGTCAGATCCGGGAATACTCCGGCCCCCCGGAAAATCGGCAGGTATCCCATCAACCAGAGATAAAGGTCAAGGCAAATTTAATTGCGATGGGTACTGGAAGTGCAGTAAGACCACGCCCCTGATAGTTTCTCTCCTAAAAATTGGTTCTGTTCATCGATAACAACCCACCGGAATGGTTTATCCCTTCGCGGAATGAGATCGGCGGATGAATACAAATAATTAATATATATGGTAAAAGAATGGTACCGTTAATGACTCACAGTTTGCTTGATCAAACGAAGATTGATACGATCAAGCGGGAGCTCAAATGGCATTCGGGCGGGATGACCATATCAGCTCTTTCGTCAAAGATGAAGATGAACCGGAACCTTCTGGCAAAATATCTCGACCTCCTGCTCATATCCGGGGCGGTCACGATAACGATTGCCGGGACTTCCAAGGTGTACTCGCTTTCCCAGCGGGTACCCGTGAATGAACTGCTTAATTTTGTTTCAGATTCCGTCATCCAGCTGAACAGCGATCTTAAGATTGTCTCTATCAATCAAAACCTTCTCGGACGGCTGGGTGAAACGGAGAACGCACTCATTGGGAAAAAACTCAATTCCTGTGGCAATTCGTTTCTGGAAGGGCTTGATGTTTCCCGCTTTCAGGATAATAACCGTGCTTTCACCAACACGGCCATCGATATAAATAGTGTAATCAATACTACAATGTGCAGTTTTCGGATAAAATCCATCCCGGTTGTTTTTGATGATGGGAGCAGGGGAATTACCCTGATCCTGACGGATATCACGCATCAGACTCACCATGGTTCCCTGCCGGAACTATCCGGGGCCGATGACCAGGGTATCATTGAAGACCAGACCGAATTTGTTATCCGCTTCCTGCCGGACGGGACACTCACGTTTTTCAACAATTCCTTTTGCCACTACCTGAATAAGGAGGTGCATGAGCTTCTCGGGAAGTCATTCTTCTCCCGTATCTTTAACGAGGATCGGGAACAGGTACAGATGAGCCTGCGTAAGCTGAACCGGGAAAATCCGGTATGTTCTGTAGAACTCCGAATAAAAGGCCCGGCCGGCATTCCCCGCTGGCACCGGTGGACGACTTTTGCACATACTCTTGATGACAAAGGGAATATTCGTGAATATCTCGGGGTCGGCCGGGATATAACGGATACGTATCAGATCGAGAAAAAAATTAACCGTTTCATCACAAACCAGGAATTTCTCTACTGGCATGCATGGGAGTTGGCCAACATATCTGCGGATGCCGATATCTATACGACTATCGGTAAAGGGATTAAGGAGCTCATTCCCGATGCAATTGTCTCAGTAAATACGTTTGATTCCTTTGTGCCCGCTGAAATTACCAATTTAACATTCCGTTGTTTCCTTGGAGAAAAGGAACGAAAGATCTTCTCACAGTTTATCGGGAGAGACATTGTCGGATGGGGCATGGGTTGTCCCTATGAGAGTGCGCGATTGCATGCCCTGTCCTGCCTGCTGACCGGAAAAATTCTCAAGATTCCCGGGAACCTGTATATCGCGATGATGTGGAGTATGCCCCAGAGTGACTGTGAAAAGATTGAAAAGATGCTTAACTTGGGGGATACGTATGTTATCGGGCTTGTTTTCCGGTCGATGCTTTTTGGGAATATTGTGATACATCTTAAAAAAGGCGACGTGCTGGATCATCCTATGCTCATTGAAACATATGCCAGGCAGGCTACGCTGGCACTGAAATGCAGGCTTGCAGAACAGGGACTCAATGTTACGGAGACGGCAGGTGTCCAGCACTACGAAATTCCTTTGCCGGTCAGGGAAGTTGAGTATACTATGGATCGCGAAAAAGATGGCGGGACCTTCTTCTCAAAGAATTCCCCTTAAGGGAATAGCCTTGATTAATAATACATACAAACGGCTCGGTAGAAATCTTCAGAAACGTACCTTAAAACCTCTTTGCGGGATTTCTGTAATTTTTTTAAAAGAGATTTGACCCTGCGAGGCAAATGCGAGGGATGGGAGTTCTGCTTCTCGGTTAGAATCTATGGTTTGATTCCAACCTTCCTTCATACAATGTGAACCTCCATTGGTTCTGCTAGATGATCCAACGGGTTAGAAGATAATCGTTGCGCTCGATCCGTTTTATCCCCTTACATTGTCCTCCACTACTTCACTCCCATTTACATCTACACGAACTATGCTGTGCAGGATTCGGTGCACTTGCGGAAAAAGGGTATAGAGAGACATAGAGTGAAAAACGAAACAAAATGAAAAAGATTATCGATATGGAATAATAATTATCAGTCTATGAAGAAACCCATCTATCCTTTCCTCATCTTTATATGCACGCTGATGATTCTGGGGACTGGATGTACCAGCACATCAAATACATCATCTACATCCCCGACGAGTACTTCTTTTGGTGGTGAGTGGCACGCTATTACTGCAACGATTCCAGCTGAAATGAGTTCGTATTATTCTATTCGGAGTGATGGTACGTGGTCATATGGTAGTCTCAATGGTAACGGCACCAAAGATGAGGCCAGCCACGGTACATATACTATTGATGGTAATACGGCACATTTCACCGATCTAGTTTTCACCGACGAGCCGTTTGATTTAACGATTAACGACACCGGATATATTAATGAACACGACGGTGCGCAAGGTACAGATGCTTATAATGATGTTGTTA